>Ga0335083_10011871_pt1 | contig 10443 bp, 7 predicted proteins | sample Lox_Sample_42_FD_206716 | JGI IMG/M metagenome (GOLD analysis project Ga0335083, IMG submission 206716) | Soil microbial communities from Loxahatchee National Wildlife Refuge, Florida, United States - Lox_Sample_4.2 | ecosystem: Environmental > Terrestrial > Soil > Wetlands | place: USA: Florida... | reverse complement strand
CGACCATGTGTCGACCAGGTCGAACGTGAGCGGCGCGTGCACGCCGATGGTCGGATGCAGCGCTGACGGTGGGCTCCACGCGCGATAGCGCACGCCGGCGACGTATTCGCCGGGCACGCCGGTCGACGTGAGCGGAACCCGCCGCCCGTTGCACGTCACCGCGTGACGCCCGCCCGTCATGCCTGTCACCTTGACCTGCATGCGCTCCACCGAGGAGTCGACGAAGCGCGCGGTACCGGTGCCGCTCATTTCCTCGCCGAGCACGTGCCAGGGCTCGATCGCCTGGCGGAGCTCGAGGGTGGCGCCGTCGTAGGTCGCCGTGCCGTAGCGCGGGAAGCGGAACTCGACGAAGGGATCGAACCACGAGGTCTCGAACACGTAGCCGAACCTCGTCAAGTCCTGCGCCACGTCGCGGATATCGACCGCGACGTAGTGCGGCAGGAGCCAGCGGTCGTGCAGCGCCGTGCCCCATGGGATCAGCTGGCCGCGGTACGGCTCGCGCCAGAAGCGCGCGACGAGCGAGCGCAGGAGCACCATCTGCAGCGCGCTCATCCTGTAGTGCGGCGGCATCTCGAAGGCGCGGAACTCGAGCAGGCCGAGCCGGCCGGCCGGCCCGTCCGGCGAATAGAGCTTGTCGATCGAGAACTCGGCGCGATGGGTGTTGCCCGTGAGATCGGTCAGGAGGTGGCGCAGGAGGCGGTCGACCAGCCACGGCTGCACCGTCTCCTTGCCGGACTCGGCGCGATGCGCGAGCTGCTGGAAGGCGATGGCAAGCTCGTAGAGGCGGTCGTCCCGCGCCTCGTCCACGCGCGGTGCCTGGCTGGTCGGGCCGATGAACGTGCCCGAGAACAAGTACGACAGCGCCGGATGGTTTTGCCAGTAAGTGATCAGGCTTTGCAGGAGATCGGGGCGGCGCAGCAGCGGGCTGTCCGCAGGTGTCGCAGCGCCGAGGGTGACGTGATTGCCGCCGCCGGTGCCGGTGTGGCGGCCGTCGAGCATGAACTTCTCGGTGGTGAGCCGCGCGAGGCGCGCCTCCTCGTACAGCGTCTCCGTGGTCGCCATGAGGTCGCGCCACGACGACGCCGGATGCACGTTCACTTCGATCACGCCGGGATCGGGGGTCACCGCCAGCACCTTGGTGCGGTGGTCGCGCGGCGGCGTGTAGCCCTCGAGGGCGACCGGCACCTTCAACGCAACCGCGGTGTCCTCGATGGCGGCGAGCAGCGCGACGAAGGCCTCGAGGCGCTCGATCGGCGGCAGGAACACGTACAGGTGGCCGTCGCGCATCTGCAGCGCGAGCGCGGTCTTGATCACCTCGCGCGGCTTGCCGCTGCGCACGTGGCTCGCGCCCGCGCGGACCTCGTCGCGCTTCGGGAGAGCATCGCGCGGGGCGAAGGGATCGACGGCGAACTCGCGCTCCACCTCCTCGGGAAGCACGTCGGGCAGCGACGCGAGCGGCAGGCGGAAGCCGAGCGGCGAATCGCCCACGAGGGCGAAGAGCTCCTTGCGCCGCAGCGGCCACGGGCTCGACATCCAGGACACGGCGCCGTCCTTGCCCTCCGCGGCGCGCAGCGGGAGCACGAATCCGAGGGGTGCGGACAGCCCCGAGCCCAGAAGCCGCGCGAGGCGCGCGCGCTCGGCCGGGTCGTCGAGGTCGGCTTGCATGGGATCGGCGTTGACCGGCAGCGCGGCCTCGTCCTGCAGCATGCGCGGCACGTCCTCGTACGCGGTGATGAGCAGCGAGGGCGGCAGGTCCAAGGCGACCGCCAGGCGCTCGCCGAACGCCTGCGCGGTGGCCGTGGTCGACTTCCCGGGCCGGGTCGTATCGGCGATGAGCGCATCGTGCCGCCACATCGGCTCGCCGTCGGTGCGCCAGGTAAGCCCCAGCGCCCAGCGCGGCAACGGCTCGCCGGGATACCACTTGCCCTGGCCGAAGTGCACGAAGCCGTTGGGCGCGAAGCGCGCGCGCAGGCGTCGCAAGAGATTCTCGCCGAGTTCGCGCTTCTTGGGCGACAGCGCGGCGTAGTTCCATTCCGCGCCGTCCATGTCGTCGACGGAGACGAAGGTCGGCTCACCGCCTTGGGTGAGACGCACGTCGTGCGCGGCCAGGTCGCGGTCCACCTGTTCGCCGAGCGCGTCGATCGCCTTCCATTGCGCCTCGCTGAAGGGCCGGGTGACGCGCGGATCCTCGTGCACGCGGGTCACGCTCATCGCGAAATCGAACTCGACGTTGCACACGTCCGTATAGCCGATGACCGGCGCCGCGTTGCCCGGGTCGGCCGTGCACGCGAGCGGCAGGTGGCCCTCGCCGGCGAGCAGGCCGGAGGTCGGATCGAAACCGATCCAGCCGGCGCCGGGGATGAAAGCCTCGGCCCAGGCGTGCAGGTCGGTGAAGTCGTGGTCGGTGCCGGAGGGGCCGTCGAGGGCCTTCACGTCCGCGACGAGCTGGATGAGATAGCCCGAAGCGAAGCGCGCCGCGACGCCGAGGTTGCGCAGGATCTGCACGAGCAGCCAGCCGGAGTCGCGGCATGACCCGCACGCATTGCCGAGCGTCTCCTCGGGCGTCTGCACGCCCGGCTCCATTCGCACGAGGTAGCGCACCTGCGACTGCAGGAGCTGGTTGAGCCGGACGAGCAGCAGGACCGTGTTCTCGCCGGGCTGGATGGTCTTGCGGAAGTCGTCGAGCCACGCCGTCAGGCGCGGGCCGAGCGGCGCGGTCTCGAGAAACGGGATCAGCTCCTTGGCCAGTGCGGGCGCGTAGCCGAAGGGGAACTTCTCGGCGTACTCCTCGACGAAGAAGTCGAACGGGTTGATCACGGTGAGGTCGGCGACGAGGTCGACCTCGATCTCGAGCTTCAGGGCGGGCTTGGTGAAGACGAGCCGCGCCACCCAGTTGCCGTACGGGTCCTGCTGCCAGTTCAGGAAATGCGTCCCCGGCGAGACGTTGAGCGAGTAGCCGAGGATCGGCGTGCGGCAGTGCGGCGCCGGGCGCAGGCGGATCTCGTGCGGCCCGAGGCCGACGAGACGGTCGAACTCGTAGCGGGTGCGGTGCGACAGCGCGACGCGAATGGCCATGGGCTTGGTTTGGACTACGTTGCCGCGAGGGTCGGGGCCGTCATGTCCAGTCCGGGTCCGGGAGCTGGGCGAACACCCGGCGCAGTCCCTCGCCCCACTGCACGTGGACCATCTGGAAGTACGGATCCGACTCCTCGATGCGCCGCTGCATCTTGATGCGCAGGGTGTCGGCTTCGTAGGCCAGCAGATCGATCGGCAGCCCGACGGAAATGTTGGAACGCATGGTCGAGTCGAACGACACGATCGTGCACTTGGTCGCGTCGAGCAGGCTCGTCGTGCGCTTGATCACGCGGTCGATGATCGGCTTGCCGTACTTCGTCTCGCCGATCTGGAAGTAGCACGTGTCGGGCGTGGCCTCGATGAAGTTGCCCTCGCCGTAGACGTTGAACAGGCGCGGCGGCTCGCCGCGGATCTGCCCGCCGACGATGAAGTTGGCGTTGGCGTCGATGTTGTTCTGGACAAGATAGGGGCCGTCTCGCGTCTTCACTTCGCGCAGCGCGTCGCCGAGCAGGCGCGCGACGTCGAACATGGACTCGGCGTTACCCAGGTGGAGCTGGTTGTCCGCGCTTCGCGAGCGCATCTCGAGCACGTTGATCGCGTTCTGCGTGATCGACAGGTTGCCGGAGGACAGCGTCACGATCACGCGCTGGCCTTCCTGCGCGAACACCCGCATCTTGGAGAAGCGGGCGATCTGGTCCACCCCCGCGTTGGTTCGCGAGTCCGACGCGAAGATCATGCCGGCGTCCAGAGACATGGCAACGCAGTAGGTCATGGGCGGTTTCGGGGCCGGCCGGTGGCGAAGCGCGCCATTCTAGCGAAACGCCGGTCAGTAGCCCGGGACGAGGAAGTGCGTGCTGATCTCGTCCCCCAGGAGCGACACGCGCTGCAGGAAGTCCATGAGGTATTCGTGCAGCCCGAAGCGGATGATGTCGTCCGTGCGCCCGAAGTGCAGCCGTGCGTGCATCTCGCCCGCCTGCCGCCGAAGCTCGCGGCTGTGGTCGTCGCACAGCTTATCGAGCGTGTCCTCGATCAGGTTGAAGCAGCTGTGCAGGCTTCGAGGCATGTCGTCGCGCAGCACGAGGAGCTCGGCCACCCGGCGCGGCGTGATCACGTCGCTGTAGATCTTGCGGTAGGACTCGAACCCCGACACCGACTGCAGGAGCGACGCCCACTGGTAGTAGTCGACCGCGCCGCCGACATCGGCCGCCGACGGCAGCAGGATGTGGTATTTGGTGTCGAGGATGCGGGCCGTGTTGTCGGCGCGCTCGATGTGGGTGCCGAGGCGGATGAAGTGGTACGCCTCGTCGCGCAGCATGGTGCCGAAGGTCACGCCGCGGAACAGGTGCGAGCGCATCTTCACCCAGTCCAGGAACTCGGAGAAGCCGATGCCCTGGAGCCTCTGGTAGTCGTGGCCGCGCATCTCGATCCAGGCGCCGTTCAGGTCCTCGTACATCTCCGAGGTGATGGCGCCGCGCACGCTGCGCGCCGACTCGCGTGCGGCGCGCAGGCAGCAGTAGATGGACGACGGGTTGCTCGCGTCCAGAATCATGAATTTCAAAACGTTTTCCGCGGTGAGCAGCGGATGGCTCTTGTAGAACGTGGTGGCGCCGCCGGTCGAGATGAGCGGCACAGCCCAGGGCTCGGCCCACGCGAGGCCGGGCTCCTGCGGCTCGTACGGAAGCAGCGAGGTACGGTACGTGACGTCGAGCAGGCGCGCGGTGTTCTCGGCGCGCTCGATGTGGCGCGCCATCCAGTAGAGCTCGTTGGCCGTGCGGGAGAGCATTTATGCCAAGACCCAGGTGTCCTTCGTGCCGCCGCCCTGGGACGAATTGACGACGAGCGACCCTTCGCGCAGCGCGACGCGCGTGAGCCCGCCGGGGACGAGGTCGATGTCGGCCCCCGACAGCACGTACGGCCGCAGGTCGATGTGGCGCGGCGCGATGCCGGCGCCGACGAAGGTCGGGCAGGTGGACAGGGCGAGCGTGGGCTGCGCGATGTACTTCTCCGGGCTCGCGAGGATGCGGTCGCGGAACGCCGCGCGCTCCTCGGCGGTGGACGCCGGCCCGACCAGCATGCCGTAGCCGCCGGCGCCGTGCACCTCCTTCACGACGAGCTCGGGGAGGTGCGCGAGGGCGTAGTCGCGGTCCTGCGGCTTGTAGAGCATGTAGGTCGGCACGTTGTTGAGGATGGGGTCCTCGGACAGGTAGTACTTGATCATGTCGGGGACGAACGGATAGATCGACTTGTCGTCCGCCACGCCCGTGCCGATCGCATTGGCGAGCGTGATCCGCCCGGCGCGGTACGCCGCGAACAAACCCGGGACGCCCAGCATCGAGTCCTTGCGGAACGCGAGCGGATCGAGGAAGTCGTCGTCGACGCGGCGATAGATGACGTGCACGCGGCGCGGTCCCTTGGTCGTGCGCATGTAGACCGTGTCGTTCTGCACGAAGAGATCCTGGCCTTCGACCAGTTCCACGCCCATCTGCTGGGCCAGGAACGCGTGCTCGAAGTACGCCGAGTTGTACGCGCCCGGCGTCAGCACGGCGACCGTCGGGTTCTCCTCGCTCTTGGGCCCCACCGCGCGCAGGTTCTCGAGCAGCATGTCGGGGTAATGCTGGACCGGCCGGATCGAGCGTGTGGCGAAGAGCTCGGGAAACAGTCGCATCATCATCTTGCGGTTCTCGAGCATGTACGACACGCCCGACGGCACGCGCAGGTTGTCCTCGAGGACGTAGTACTCGCCGGCGCCGGCGCGCACGATGTCCACGCCGGCGACGTGCGCGTAGATGCCGCCGGGCACGTCCATCCCCGCCATCTCTCGGCGGTACTGCGTATTGCCGAGCACGCGGTCCGCGGGGATCGCGCCGGCCTTGAGGATGCGCTGCTCGTGGTAGACGTCGGCCAAGAAGAGGTTGAGCGCGCGTACACGCTGCTTGAGTCCGCGCTCGAGGATCGTCCACTCCTCGGCCGGAATGATGCGCGGGACGATGTCGAACGGAATGAGGCGCTCGGTTCCGCCGTTGTCGCCGTAGACCGCGAACGTGATGCCGACGCGATGGAACGCTCGCTCGGCCTCCTCGCGCTTCTGCGCGATGCGCGCCGCATCGGTGCGCTCGAGCCAGTCCGCGAACGCGCGGTAATGAGGCCGTATGCCGGCCTCGGGCGCGGTCATTTCGTCGTACGGGCGGGGGGACATGCGGACGGATTCTCGGTCAGCATTAGGCATAGCAAGCGGCGCGCCACGCGGCGGTTTTCCTTCCCGTCCATAAGGTTAGCGCAGGAGCCTCATCCGGCGCCACGTCGGGTTTCCCCGTTTCCGATCAGGGACGCACCACCTCGGTGCGGCTGTGTCCTGGACACGACTGGACACTCGACTTTTGTCGGTTTGCCCTGCCTCCGGCGGTATGGTTAAATCGCGGCTCCTGTCTGGGTTCGCGGGGCGTTTAGCTCAGCGGTAGAGCACTCCCCTCACACGGGAGGGGTCGCTGGTTCGAACCCAGCAATGCCCACCATACTGAACCAAGGGGTTACGCGAGAGTGTAACCCCTCTTTTTTTGGATATTGAAAGCGGCATGATGCCCTCGCCCATGACGCTTCCTCTCGAAGCCTTCGTCTTCGACGCGTACGGGACGCTGTTCGACGTTCATTCGGTGGCCGCGCTTGCCGAGACGCTCGCACCGGGACGCGGCGAGGCGCTCTCCAAGGCATGGCGCGCCAAGCAGCTCGAATACACCTGGCTGTCGTCGCTCATGTCCTCGCCGCGCCGCCCGCGGCGCGACTTCGACGATCTCACGAGGCGCGCCCTCGACCACGCCGCCGAAGCGCTCGGAGTTGCCTTGCGGCGCGAAGCAAAGCAGCTGCTGCTCGCGCAGTACCTCGCGCTGACGCCGCACGCAGACGCGAAGGCGGCGCTGGCCGCGCTCGTGCCGCGCCCGCGCTGGATCCTGTCCAACGGCACCTACGCGAGCCTCGCCCCGCTCGTACGCGACAGCGGCCTCATGCCGCTCATAACCGGCGTGCTCTCGGTCGACGACGCCGACGTCTACAAGCCCTCGCCACGCGTATACGCGCTCGCCGCCGCCAAGCTGAATCTGCCGCCGCGGCGGATCGGATTCGTGTCGGCCAACTGCTGGGACGCGATCGGCGCCCAGTCCTTCGGTTTCACGTCGTTCTGGATCAATCGCGCCGGCGCGCCGGTCGATCGTCACGGCCCGCCGCCCCGGCACATAATGCGCACCCTCGCCGAGCTCGCGCTTCTCACGGCATGAGCTGGCCGCCGTTGACCTCGATCACCTGCCCCGTCACGTAGCCGGACAGCGCATCGGAGGCGAGATAAAGGAAGGTGCCCGCGCACTCGTCGGCGCTGCCCAGGCGGTTCATCGGGACCGTCGCCTGCATCGCTTTGAGCTGCTCCGCGGTCGAGTAGCGCTCGTGGAACGGCGTGGCGATGACGCCCGGCGAAACGGCGTTGACGCGGATCCCGTCGCCCACGAGCTCCTTCGCCCAGCCGCGCGTGACCGTCGACACGAAGCCCTTGGCGCCGGCGTACAGAATCGCGCCGCCGCCGCCGCCGTGGCGCGCCGCGATCGACGTCACGTTGATGACGTTCCCCGACTTCTGCCGCCGCATGACGGGCACGACCTCGCGCATGAACAGCGCGATCTGCGTGCAATTGAGGTCGAGGACGCGCAGGATGTGCTCCCGCGTGTACTCCTCGATCTTCACGCGGCCGAGCATGCCGCCCGCGTTGTTGATCAGGACGTCGATGCGGCCGCCGAACGCGGCGAGCGTCTCCGCGACGATGCGCTTCACGTCCGCCTCGATGGTCACGTCGCCTCCGATCGCGACCGCCTCGCCTCCGGCTTTGCGGATGTCGGCGACGACCTCGCCGGCGAGCTCGCGGCTCGCGTTGTAGTGGACCACGACACGCGCGCCGGCGCCGGCGAAGGCGCGCGCCGCGGCTGCGCCGATGCCGGTCGAAGCGCCCGTGATGAGGACGACCTTGTCCGTGAGATCCGTTGCCATTCCTCGTTCCTCCTTGTTCAGGCCGGGGCCTTGGCGGGTTCTTTTGCGCCGCGGCACGCCACCACCGCCTCGCGCAGCGCCTGGACCGCGGCGGGGCGCGGGAAGCTGCGCCGGTACGCGAGCGCGATGCGGCGCGACGGCGCCGGCCGTGCGAACGGCACCGGCACGACCATGCGGCTGTGGTACTTGGGCGTCAGCGCGTCGCGCGGCAGCACGGAGATGCCGAGGCCGGAGGCCACCATGTTGCGGACCGTCTCGAGCGAGTTCGTGCGCGGGACGTGGGCGTCGGCGCGGTTCAGCTCCGGGCAGGATTCGAGCACCTGGTCGCGGAAGCAGTGCCCGACGTTGAGCAGGATCGTATTCTCGCCGGCGAGCTCGGACGGCTGCACCGATTTGCGCCTCGCCCACTTGTGCGACGCCGGGACCACGACCTGAAACGGCTCCTCGTACAGGAACTCGGTCACGACCCCCGGCGGAGCAAAGGGCAGCGCCACGATCGCGGCGTCGAGCCGGCCCGACTTGAGGCCCGTCTCCAGGTTCTCGGTCAGGTTCTCCTCGATGTCGAGCGGCATCTGCGGCGCGCGGTCGTGCAGCGCGGGGATGAGGTCGGGCAGCAGATACGGCGCCACGGTGTAGATCACCCCCAGCGAGAGCGGCCCGGTGAGCTGGTTGCGCCCCGATTGGGCGATCTCGCGGATGCGCGAGGATTCCTCCAGCACGCGCTGCGCCTGTTCGACGATGCGCTCGCCGACCGGCGTGACCGTCACCTCCGTCTTGCCGCGCTCGAACACGAGCGTTCCCAGCTCCTCCTCGAGCTTCTGGATCGCGACCGACAGCGCGGGCTGGCTCACGAAGCACTTATGCGCGGCGCGGCCGAAGTTGCGCTCCTGTGCGACCGCGACGAGGTAGCGCAGCTCGTTGAGCGTCACTTGCGCTCCGCCAGGAAGCGCGCGAACGCCTCGCCGGTTTCCGGATGCTTGAGCCCGAAGGCCACGGTCGCTTCGAGGTAGCCGAGCTTGCGCCCGCAGTCGTAGCGGCGGCCCTCGAAGCGGTAGGCGACCACGCGCTCGTCTTTCATGAGCCGAGCGATGCCGTCGGTGAGCTGGATCTCCCCGCCGGTGCCCGCCTGGATGGACCGCAAGTGCGGGAAGATGGCCGGCGTCAGGATGTAGCGGCCGACCACGGCGAGCGTGGACGGCGTCGCGCCGGGCTTCGGCTTCTCGACGATGCGCGTGACGCGGGCCACGCCGTCCTTCACTTCGGCCCCGGCCGTCTCGACGATGCCCCAGCTGCCGATGTCCTCGGCTGGAACCTCCATGACGCCGATCGTCGAGACGTTCTCACGGCTCGCGACCTCGACCATCTGCTTCATCACCGGGACGTCCGCGTCGATGAGGTCGTCGGCGAGGATGACCGCGAACGGCTCGCCGCCGACCACGGGCTCGGCGCACAGCACGGCGTGGCCGAGGCCGAGCGCCTCGGACTGCCGGATATAGATGCAATTGATGCCGGGAGGTGTAGCCGCCTGCACCGCTTCCAGGAGATCGGACTTGTTGCGCAGCGCAAGCTCGGTCTCGAGCTCGTAGGCCTTGTCGAAGTGATCTTCGATCGCGCGTTTGTTGCGGCCGGTGATGAAGATCATGTCGGTGATGCCGGCGGCCGCCGCTTCCTCCACGGCGTACTGGATGAGCGGCTTGTCGACGACGGGAAGCATCTCCTTCGGGCTCGCCTTGGTGGCCGGGAGGAACCGGCTGCCGAGTCCGGCGACCGGGAATACGGCTTTGCTGATCTTCTTCATGGCTTTTCGGTTCGAATGAGCCTGCGAAGGCCGGCTTCGTCGAGAATCGCGACCCCGAGCTCCTCCGCTTTGGCGAGCTTGCTGCCGGCCTCTTCGCCGGCCACGACGTAATTCGTCTTCTTCGACACGCTCCCCGCCACCTTGCCGCCCGCCTCCTCGATGAGCGCCTTGGCCTCGTCGCGCGAAAGGCTCGGAAGCGTGCCGGTCAACACGAAGGTGAGGTTGGCGAGCTTGCCTTGCGGGGCTCTCGCGCGCGGCGCGCCTTCCGGCCACGTGACGCCCGCGGCGCGCAGCTGCGCGATGCCTTCGCGGTTGTGCCGCTCGGCGAAGAAGCCCGCGATCGACGCCGCCAGGACCGGGCCGACGTCGTTGACCTCGAGCAGCGCCTCCAGGGACGCGTCCATCAGGGCGTCGAGATTGCCGAAATGGTTCGCGAGGTCGCGCGCCGTCGCCTCGCCGACATGTCGGATCCCGAGCGCGTAGATGAAACGCGCAAGCGTGGTCTTCCTGCTCTTGTCGATGGCGGCGAGCACGTTACCGGCGCT
>Ga0335083_10011870_pt1 | contig 10444 bp, 6 predicted proteins | sample Lox_Sample_42_FD_206716 | JGI IMG/M metagenome (GOLD analysis project Ga0335083, IMG submission 206716) | Soil microbial communities from Loxahatchee National Wildlife Refuge, Florida, United States - Lox_Sample_4.2 | ecosystem: Environmental > Terrestrial > Soil > Wetlands | place: USA: Florida... | reverse complement strand
ACCGTGCCCAGTCTTTCCAGATGAAACCCGAAAGCTCTGATCAGGGAAGCTTGCCGCAGAGCATCCTGACAAGCGCCGGAACATGGGCGCTGGTCCTCGGTGTCGTCGGCTTCGTCTGCGGCTTCATGGGGCCGATGGTGTTCTCTCCGGACGCGAACCAGGGTCCGATGCTGGGAATATTCATCACCGGACCCGGTGGCGCACTGCTCGGCGCAGTCCTGGGGATGATCGTCGGCGCGGTGCGTCCACCGGCGACGATCGCGGCGGCTGCGCTTGTCATCGTATCCTCAGCCTTGGCTGCAGTTTGCCTGTACTTCAGCATGCCGGCGCCCAAATACTATGCGAACGTGGTGGAAGCGGAGATCCTCGGTTGCGAGACGCCCGCTGCGATCCGCGAGAAAGCGATGGACTACTGGGACGACCGCATTGCGAAGGTCACCTGGGCTGCGCCCCGCGCAAACTGGAGAGAAGACTTCGACAGGATGCTGGTGACGTCGCCGGGCGTCGTGCTCGACGTGCAGATCGTGCGGGAGAGCAAGCTGTACGAGAATCGCAAGCCGTGGAACCGCGGCACCTTCGTCGCACGTCCGTGGGGGACGGGTGACGCTCCGACGCAGTATTTCGCTCGCTTCGCTGGCGAGTCCTGCAAGAGCTATCCCAAAGGGCAACGCGCGCTATACCTCGGCACCGGCGAGAGCGCCAAGCTCTGGCCTCCAGAAATCCTGTCGAACTTCCTGGCCCTCCAGGTCCTGGAGCCGCTCCCATCGCGGTTCCGCAACGTCATTCCGAACTGACGGCGGAACGTCGCTCTGCTCCTGCAGCTGGCGCAGTCGGGGCGGAGGACGTGGTAGAGTCCGCTCGGGCTGGAGTACCCATGCTCTTGCCCTCCCTGCTGCCCGAGAAAACAAACGAGGAGAAAAGAATGAAGAAGATTGGTCTTGCCCTATTGGGCTTGCTGATGCTGTTGCCTTATATCGCCCGCGCCGACGACCGAGCGCTGTTGGTCGTGGCCGAGATGATCGAAATCAATGCTAAGCCCGCGGACGTCTGGAAGCTCGTGAAGCGATTCGACGGTTTGAAGGACTGGCATCCCGCCTTCGCGAAGAGCGACATCATCAAGGGCAAAGATGGGCAGCCGGGTGCGGTACGGGCGCTAACCGTGAAGGATGGTCCGACATTTACCGAAGAGCTGCTCGCGATCAACGACTCGGCCATGGTGCTGACATACGACATCATCGAGTCGCCTCTGCCCATCGATCATTACGTATCGTCGATAACCGTAAAGCCGAACGGAGCCGGAGGTTCGACGGTCACCTGGATCGGAACCTTCGTACGGAAGAATCCGCGCGACAACCTGCCCGAGGCAGAGAGCGACGCAGGCGCGGTGAAGTTCATCACCGGCGCTTATGCCGGGGGCTTGCAAGCGCTGAAGCAGGTGATGGAGAAGTAGTGGTGCAGGAATCAGGCGGGCCACGCTTCGGCGTGCCCCGCCAAAGTGCGTGCGAGATGCTTCACTCCAAGTCGAGTTTTGAGATCGCTGCGATTGCCTCCGCGATGTTTTCGCACGTCGCTCCCTCATTTGTCGCCTGGAGTCGCGTCACAGCCCGCAACTTGCCCGGGTCCCATATAGGCTGGCTGCCCAAAAGTGATAGCCGGCACCCCTTGAGGGGCATTGCGCCGCCGATCTTCTGCTACGATGATCGGATGCATATGCGCACGTTGATCATTTCCCTGGCTGCGGCCGCGTTCGTCATCTGTTCCCTGGCGGGCTACGCGGATGGCGTGCGCAATCCTTCTTATTCCAAACTCGAGCAGGTAGGCCGGACAGCCGACGACGATCCCGGTCTCAAGCCCGCTGGCACTTCGAACAAGCCCACGCGCTCTACCGATGAAGACGTGCCTCTCAAGCCTGCGGGTGCCAGCAGCCCCGGCCGTGCAGCCGACAAGGAGACGTCCCTCAAGGCCGCCGGTGCTTCAGGCACGACTAGCCGCACGGCCGACGATGAACAACCACTGAAGGCGTCCGGGGCCTCAGGCAAGCCGGACCGCAAGGTCGAGGAGATCGCCCCTCTGCGCTCCTCCGGTGGCGTGAACAGGCCCGCTGCCCGCATCGAAGATGAAGGCAATCGGATGTAATCCAAACGGACGCTGCCGCGGCGCGTCAAAGATCTGAGGCGGGGTAGCTTCCCCGCCTTTCTTTCTTGGGGATCGCCGCCAGGGAGCTGTTCGCCGTCTTTCGCGCCGCCGCGGGGCAAAAGGGCGGAGCGGCTATGCGGTCGCGAGGAAGATCCCCGCCAGTGTCTTATCGCTCCGGACCTGCTCCAGTTTTTCGCTGGCGTAGCGGTAACCCACCTCGACGATCCGATCGATCGCCTCGAACTCGAGGACGCCGAAGTCGTCGATAGGCGGCCGCAGACACAGATCGGCGTCGCGCTTCACCTCGTCGGTCTTCTGGTGACTGCCGGCTTCCGTCGCGCGCATGAGCACGGCGGCGATGTTAGGCGCGTCGATGCGTTTGCGGAATGGCAGGACGCGGTTCCAGAGGACCGTCCAGGGAGAAGGGAACTCCGCGATCTCGAAGGCAAAAGCCGAGTTCGACCCGACATCGACGACGATCACTTTGTCGCAGGAGCGCTTGCGCATGATGTCTCCGGGGAGGTTGTTCACCAGCGCTCCATCGACAAACACATTCCCGTCGCGCATCACCGGAACAAAGACGCCAGGCAGGGACGAGCTTGCTCGAACAGCCTTCCACAGAGGACCTCCCTCCAGGATCACGGTCTCGCTCGTCGTCAGGTTGCACGAGACGCAATAGAAATTCAGCCACATGTCTGCGATGTCGGTGTCGCCGTATACCTCCCTGGCCCACCGATCCAACACGCGCGTGCGAATGAGCGAAATGAAAGGCAGGGTGTATTCCTTGTGCGGCTTGTGCCGGAGCCAGCCGATCCGCGAGATCTCGAGGATGTCCTTCCAGTCGAAGCCCATCCCCAGCGCGCCTGCAATTACTGCGCCCATGCTGGTACCGCCGATCATGTCGATCGGCACGCCCGCCTCGCCAAACGCGCGTATGACGCCGATGTGCGCGAGTCCTCGAGCGCCCCCGCCGCCGAAGACCACCCCGATCGCATGTCCTGTAAGGCAGCGTGCCACTCGCGCAAAGTCCTCCTGCCGGTCCTGGCGGATGTGGAAATGGCGCTGCAGATTGCGCCCAGCGAACCAGCGCGCGGTCCCGGAGGGCAGACGGCTGCCGTCCGGGTGCAACAGGACCAGCGTCTGGCGGGCTTTCGAGGCAGCCTCATCATGCTCACCCACGAGCGCCTTCTCGGCTTCGCTCGGTTCGGGATCCGAGCTCGCCTGCGCAACCAGGAGAATTTCGTCCGCCTGGCGCAAGCAGCGCAATGTCCAGCCCGAGGCGCTGCTGTCGGCTTCGCAGACGAGGAACCGATACTGGGACTCGTGTTCGTCCAGCCAGGCCGTCAGACGCATTCCGGCCAGATGTTCCCTGCCGGCTGCGGCGATTCCGGGCTGGTTGAGCAGCGCGTCGACGCGCTTGCTGGACAGGTGCAGAGTTGGGCCGATGTTCTCCAGAGCCTTGACCAGGCGCTCGGTAAACTCGGCCGTGGCGGCAGCAGCGCCGATCCCCAGGACCGCGATGCACATCCCTGCTGCGTGAGCGCCGCTCACGCGCTCTTTCGCCCGCAGACGCCGCACGACGATCTCGGCAAGCACGTGCATGACCTTCGGGTACTTCTGGACAATCTCCTCGAAGATTTCGCGCGAGATGCGCACCAGTTCGCTGTCGCGCACTGCTACGATCGTGGCGGTCCGCGCCTCACCGGTCAGCAGCGCGATCTCGCCAATGCTCTCGCCACGACTCATCTCGCTCAAGACCCGGCCGCCAGACACTGCGCGCAAGCGCCCTCCGACGACGAAATACAGGTCCTGACCACGGTCTCCCTCCGAGAAAAGTACCTCTCCTGCCTCCAGCCGAACCCATTGCACCCGCGATTCGACGTAACGGAGCACCGACTCGTGCATCGGGCCGAAGAGACGGGTGAGGCCCAAGGCCAGCTGGGATCGCGCGACCCGGCGTCGAATACCATCAGATAGCTCTTGGACGACCTGAGGGAAGGTCTTGAGGATATGTTCGAAGGTGCTACGCGGAATGCGAACCAGCACGCTGTCCTGAGCTGCGGATACCGAGGCGCTGTAAGTCCCGCCGCCGCCTAGGATCGCCATCTCGCCAGCGATTTCGCCCTGGCCGAACTCCGACAGCGTGAGCTCGGTGCCATCCTCGCGTTGTGTGCTGGCGCGCAGCGTCCCCGCGACGATGACGTAAACGGCATGCGCGGTTGCCCCACTGGTGAGAATGCGCTCGCCGGCGCGGACTTCGACCCTCTCGAGCGCCGCCGCAGGCTCCGCTAGCAGCGCCTGGCGTAGCGCCGGGAGCCGCTCGGACAGGCAATCGAGCAGGCCGGCAAAGTCAGCTGTTGCCTGGGTCATCGCTGTTCCATCGTGCACATCGTTCCCGCGCGCCATGATGCCGGGAAATGCCGCATCGCGCTGAAACCCACCGATGCCTTCGGGGCCAGGTCACGCCGCCGGTTCTAACGCCAGGGCTTCCTCCTTGAGCTTGGCGTGGTTCACTTTGCCTGTGCCCAGCAGCGGTATTGCGGACACGAGAACCAACTTGCGCGGTACCGCGATCTCGGGCAATCCCAACGTACGCGCTGCCCGCTGCAGGCTTTCGCGATTGAGCGACGGGTCGGTCGTGAACAGCACCAGCACCTCGCCTCGCTGACCATCCGGCCTGGAAGAGGCGGCATGCAGGAATCCAGGTGACGCGGCCACTGCGATCTTCTCGACGACCTCGAGCGAGATCATCTCGCCGGCAATCTTGGCAAAACGCTTCACGCGACCCAGGATGTGAAGGAATCCGTCTGCGTCGATGTCCACGATATCGCCGGTCTCGTACCAGCCTGGGCCCAGTTCCGACTTCGGCGGCTGGAGCACGCCGGGCTTGTCGTAATGCAGATAGCCCAGCATGACGTTCGGACCGCGCAGGTGCAGCACGCCGCCGCGGTCTATTCCCGGAACCGGCACGAGCTTAGCCTCCATGCCCGGCAGTAGCTGGCCGACGCTGCCGATGCGCGTCGCCATCGGGTTGTTGACCGATATCACCGGTGCCGTCTCCGTCACGCCGTAGCCTTCATAGATGCGGGTGCCGAACTTCTCGAACCACAGGTCGCGAACCGGCTGGGACAATTTCTCCGCGCCCGCGACTACGTAGCGCAGACGGTAGAAATCGTAGGGGTGCGCGAACTTGCCGTAGTGGCCTAGGAATGTGCTGGTGCCGAATAGGATGCTGCAGCTGCGGTCGTAGATGATCTCGGGAATGAGGCGATAGTGGAGCGGCGAGGGATACAGAAACAGCTTGATGCCGGTAAGGATCGGAAGGAGTCCGCCGCCCGTCAAGCCGAAGCTGTGGAAGATGGGCAGCGCGTTGAAGATGCGGTCCTCCGACGTGAAATCGGTGATGGCCCGGATCTGCGCGATGTTCGAGAGGATGGCGCGGTGCGATAGCACCACTCCCTTCGGACGTCCTTCCGAGCCGGAAGTGAACAGCACCACAGCAGGGGAATCCGAGCCAATACCCCTTCCCAGAAGCTTGGGGAAGAGCAGATGCAGCATGGCCCACAGCTTGACCCCTATGGTCACGGTGGGCTGCAGGTCTTCGAGGTAGATGGCCTTGATGCCCTTCAGCGCATCCACCTGCCCCTGCAGCCTGGCTGTCTCGAGAAACTTGCGTGACGTGACGATCGTAGAGATGCGCGCCGCCACGCATGCGCTTTGCATGCCGTCCGTTCCCGCGGTGTAGTTCAGCATGGCGGGGATGCGCCGGAATGCTGTCATTCCGATCACCATGCACAATGTCGCAGCCAGGTTCGGCAGCAGGATTCCGACCGTTTCGCCACGCGCACTGTTGCGCCGGATGAGGAGTCCGAGCACCAACGTCATCTTCAATAGGGTGTTGTAGGAGTACTCGGTCTGCTTCATGTCCTCGACGAGCTTGCGTTTGCGGCCGCAGATGCGCATGGCATCGAGCAGCGCGTCGTACAGCGTCTGGATCGGATGGGAGCGGAAGATCATCTCCTGCATGATCCTGCGCATGCTTTCTCCCGCTTTCCTGCGGCGCATGCGCCCGGTTTCGCCGGTGGGCATGGCGATCGAAGTCGGGGGCTGCAGCGAGACGGTTATGCGCGGGAACAGCGTGCGTGGATTGCTGCCGGAGAGACGGCTGAAGTAGGTGCGCGTAGCGCCATCCAGCCGCACCGGTGCGATGACGGCCCCGGTTCTGGCAGCGACGAACGCCGGCCCGTCATACACCTTCATCAGACTGCCGGTCAAAGTAATTCGCCCCTCCGGGAAGATCACTACCGGGCGCCCGGACTCGATCAGGCGGATCACCCGCTTCATGGCCATGGGGTTGGTCGGGTCCACCGCCAGGTACTCGCCCAATGACAGCAGCCACCGATAGATGAAGTTGCGGGTTACCTCCGTGTGCACGACGAAGACGGCGTCGACGGGGAGGAAAGCGGCCAGGATCAAACCGTCCAGCAACGACTGGTGATTGGCGATGATGAGCAGGTGCCGCTCGGAAAAGTGGCTGGCGTCTCCTTCCACCTGGACGCGAAACGCGAGCTTGAGCAGAGCACGGATCATCGACTTGAGCATGGCGGGTTCCTCCCCGGGCTTGCTGACTTGGTCTCCTAGCGAATGCGTCCCAGCTCGATGGCCAGGTCGTGCAAATGAGCCGTCGTGGCCCCCTTTGCCTTCTTGGCCGCAGGCGTGATCTTCTCCAGGAGATCCCCGGCGCCCAATCTCACGGCGGCGCGAAATTCGCTGGGAGGACCGTCGACGCGTTGCACCAGCAGGCTTACGTAGGCGCGCTGCAGCTCGCGGCGGTAGAGCTCGATGGTCGGCGTCGCCGAAGTCAACTCGCTGAACAAGCCGTCGTTCAAATCGTAGAGCATGTCCAGGCCGGTGTATCCCTTGACGCCGGGATTCAGCGCTTGCGCTTCCGCCATCCGCTGGAACACGCCGGTTTCGACGAGCCGTTGCAGCAGCTTCTGATTGGAATCCTGCAGCCCGTCCGTGGCGCCGGTTTGCGCTACCCGCATCAGCACTTCGGGGTCAAGCATCGCGCGCGGCGTCGTGAACCCGTGGCTGATCAGGAACTTTACGGCGGCGCGTTGTCTCTCCGGGGGCACAGGCTTGAACGGCGCGCTGCCGCGTCCAGCCTGGTAGCGGATTTCCTCCACGCCTCCGACCATCTTGGCGACTGCGTTGAGCTCCCGGTAGCGCTGGAGGATCAGCGCATCCCACATTTCGCGCAAGGACTGGTAGCTACCGCCGAGTTTGGTGGTCGCCGGGATCAACATGGGCACGACCCGATCGATGTTGCGCAGCCCCATGTCGGCGGCGCTGATCGGATCGCCACCGACGACATTGGTGTTGACTTTCGGGTCGATCGTTGCCGAATCGTCCTCGCCGCCGAAGCGCAGCATGGGATCGTCGATCTGCCGCGCAGCAAGCTCGTCCAGCTTGGCGACCTCCGCGTCGCTGCTCAGCTTCTGCGTGATCTTCCTCCCGTCCTTGACTACCGTCTCGGTGAACTCGCGGTAACCCCAGTCGACGGCGAAATAATCGTAAGGACCGAACTTCGGCAGAAGGTAGGCGTTGTCGCCCGGCTGCGCGACGTAGTTCATGCGCGCGTAGTCCATGATCGATGCCGTGCTGCCCCATTTCTCGGTCCACTCCCGGCTGCGGAGCTGCTCCGTGGAGTAGGCGGAATGCGCTTTGAAGTTGTGGCGCAGACCGATGGCGTGGCCGATCTCGTGCGAGACGACGTAACGCAGCAACTCGCCCATCAAGTCGTTGGGCAGCGGCAGCTTCTTCGCGCGCGGATCGAGTGGGCCGACCTGGGTGAAATACCAACGCTCCGCCAGGCGCAGCACGTTATGGAAGAAGATGGCATGCGAGGAGATCACCTCGCCACTGCGTGGATCGATCACGGCAGGTCCCATGGCGTTCGCACGCCCGCTCGGAGTCCAGCGAATCACGTTGTAGCGCACGTCCTCGGGATCCCAATCCGGGTCTTCCTTCGGTGTCGGCGCATCGCGGGCCAGGATGGCCTTGCGGAATCCGGCCTTCTCGAACACTACCTGCCAGTCCTCGATTGCGCGTTTGATATAAGGGCGCCACTCGTCGGGCACCTCGGGGCTCAGATAGAACACGATGGGTTTCACCGGCTCGGAGACCGCGGCGTTGATGTCTTTCTTCTCCAGGCGGAAGCGCTGGATGTAGGCGCGGCTGACTTTGCCGTGCTCCTCGGTGCCATAGTCGTCGAAGGTCACAGCGAAGTAGCCGACGCGCTCGTCCCAGTAACGACCCTGCATGGGATGCTCGGGGAGCAGGTGCAGGCTGGTGTGGAAAATGAAGCCCATGGAGGTCGCGCGCTTATCGTCGTCTGCCCCCGGTTTGAACAGCTCCGCCGGGTCGGGTACCCAAGTCTGGTAGAAGCGGATATCGATGTTTTCCGGGAAGGCTTTCACCGACTGCACGTACGAGCGTCGCGGGTCGACCATGCGCATGTGGAACTGGCGCATCAGATCTAGGGCGAAGCCCGCCGGCACTTCAGTGACCAGAATGCCGGTGATGTCGATGACGGGAGCACCGCCTTTGCCCTCGCGAATGATGTCGAAGGCCCGCAGCGCCGAGCGCAGGGACGCGGCTTCCACGCCGCGCTGCAAGTTGGACTGCGGGCGCGCCCAAATTTCGTAGCGCACATCTTCCAGATAGATTTTGTTGCCTCGTCTGGTGAGGCGAATGACGCGGTTGTCGACAGCCGAACCGGGTGCCACGAAGTCGCTTCCGGAGGACAGCGCGGCGAACTCGGTATTGGCGAGAATGTCCCGGTTCAGCATCGAGGGGGGAATCTCGAACAGCACGTGGTCGCATACCACATGCACAGTGAACATGCCCTGCAGCGTCTGGATGTCGGGCGGTCTGCCCGGCGGACAGGATGCGACCTTCGCCGCCGCGCCGAAAGCCGCTGGCGAGAGGATGGTGGCCAGGACGACGCACACCACGGCAATTCCGCGCATATTCAAATCACCTCCGAAATATCGTAAGGACGCAAGCTTACTTCAGCCAAATCTGGAGCGTGCGGGTTTCCTCGTCATGCGTACTGCAGCATGGACCGTCACGCGCGCTTCACGGCGTCCCGTATCTCGCGCAGAAGGAGGATCTCCTCTGGCGGCGCAGATGGCTCCGCGGCCGGGGCTGGGCGCTTGAAGCGGTTGATCAGCTTCACCATGACGAAGACAACGAACGCCAAAATGATGAAGTTCAGCACGATAGTGAGGAAGTTGCCGTAGGCGATCAGCGGTACACCGGCCTTCCTGTAGGCCTCTAACGTGGGCGGAACGGCCGGTGGTTCTGCGAGAGGAATGAACAGGGCAGAGAAGTCGGCTTTTCCCAACATCCCGGCGACGATAGGCATGATGAGATCGTTGACCATAGAATCGACGATCTTGCCGAAGGCGACGCCGATGATGATGCCGATGGCAAGATCGATCACGTTGCCCCTGGTTGCGAACTCCCGAAATTCGAGGATGAAGCTTTTCATGACAATCTCCTTCGCTTGTTATCGAGGCTTGCAAAATTCGGTGAGCCGGGACGCGATCGTGCACATGCGTTCCCTGCGTAGGGGTGCGGGCAACGATAGAATCTTCTACCCTTTCTATTCGATGTTTTGCTCGATCGGGAGCACCTGCAGAGCAGCCGACACCTGAAGGACGCGCTTGACACCGACGTTTCCTGCGCGGGTGAAATCCGGGGTTCGGCGAGAGGCCACCTTTTTCCTTACACGAAGGTAAGGTCGGGCTCGCCGCCCAGCAGGTAGGCGCCCACAGTCTCGAAATTCGAGAGCCGACCCTGCAATTGCTGCGTCACCGTGTGCACGTCGCGGAAACGACGCTCCAGGGGATGGCTCTCGAAGATCGCTGTCGCGCCGGCGGCGTTGTAGGCGAAATCGACGGCATCTCGGGCGCGGTGAATGGCATGTGTTGAAGCCATGCGGAGCGTCATGCGGTGTTCCAGCCTGAGCCCTCCGTCACGCCGCTCGACCTCTTCCCAGATCTGCTGCGCCGTCTGCAATAAGAATGCGCGCGCGGCGCGTACATCGGCTTCGGCTTGAGCGATGCCGGATTGTACGACTGCATTGTCCCGGATCGGGCTCTTCATCCCGCGTGGCACTTTATTGCGCGCCAGATCAGCAAAGACCTCGAGCGAAGCCCGTGCGATGCCCAGTGCCACCCCAGCGAACCCCAACTCGTAGAATGCCAAGGCCGGTAAGCGGTACAGCGGACCCGGCTCC
>Ga0335083_10011868_pt1 | contig 10445 bp, 6 predicted proteins | sample Lox_Sample_42_FD_206716 | JGI IMG/M metagenome (GOLD analysis project Ga0335083, IMG submission 206716) | Soil microbial communities from Loxahatchee National Wildlife Refuge, Florida, United States - Lox_Sample_4.2 | ecosystem: Environmental > Terrestrial > Soil > Wetlands | place: USA: Florida... | reverse complement strand
ATTTTCGGCGCCTATCTCATTGGAATCGTGAGATCGCCGCCAGAACGGCGCCTCCGCCGAAGGGTTGAAAGCGGCTGCCGGCGCGGCCGGCGAGCGCCCCTTCGTCGTCAATCGTGCTTCAGGAGCCGCTCGAAGTAGTCGCGCTCGTCCGCCGGGCGTTTGGGGTCGGACAGGCGGCGGCGTAATTCCTCCATCACGCGCCGCGCCCGCTCGGTGACGCTGCCCATCTCCCGCAGCGGTCCGTACTCGGTCCCCCTATCGCCCTCGCGGTTGCGCCCGAGCGGGTCGGCCCCAGGTTGTTCGCCCGGGCGGGCTCTGCGGGCGGTGTAGCCGCCTCTGCCGCGCTGGCCCCGCCCCTGCCCTTGCGACATTTGCTCGCCGAGCCCCTTCGCTCCTTCGCGCAGCGCCTCAAGCGCCCGGCCTTGCGCCTCAACGGCGGCTCCCTTGCCGCTCTTTCCGCCCTTTGCGCCCTGCGCGCCTTGTCCTTGAGCGCCCTGATCGCCCTGGTCCCCCTTGAGGTCGCCCTCGGCCTCCTTCATGGCGCCCTGGGCGTCGTCAAAGCCCTTCTCGCCCTTCATGCCCAGGCTCTTCAGCATGCGCTGCATCTCGGCCAGCCGGTCGCGCAGCGCCTTCTGACGCCGCTCGAGCTCAGGATCGCCCGGGTTCCCGCCCTGGTCCGCGTCGGCCGATCGGTCCCCGTTCTCCTCGCTCTCCTGACCGAGGTCGCCCGGCGGCGGGCCGCCCTCGTCGGCCTGCGGCTCGCCGTCGCCGCGCGGGCCGCCGCGCTGCTTCTCGGCCCGCCTCTGCTCGCGGTCGCGCTGATCGCTCTTGAACGTGTCGTCGCGCAGCGCCTGCTGGTCGCGCAGGAGCTTGCCGAGCTCGTCGATCTGTTTGCGCAATTGGCGCTCTTCCGGGCTCTCCTGGGCCTGGCGGTCGCCGCGCATGTTCTCGAACATCTCCTGCATCTGGTCGAGCATGGCCTCGGCCTCTTCGCGCGAGCCGTTGCGGGCCATGTCCTCCATCTGGTCCATGAGCTTGTTGAGGTCGACCGTCTGCTGCTCGGAGTCCTCCCCGCTCTGCTGCGCGTTGCGGGCCATTTCGCTGGCGAAGCGCCGCGCGGCCTCGCGCAGCTCAGCCATGAGCTTCCTGATCTCGTCGTCGCTCGCGCCGCGCTTCAACGCCTCGCGCAGCGCCTGCTCGGCGGCGCGCAGGTCCTTCGCCGCCTTCGACAGATCGCCGTCCTCGATCTCTTGCGCCATCGCCCAGAGCAGCGCCGCGACGTCGAGGAGGTCGGCGTCGGTGCGGGCGGCCATAAGCGACGTCCGCGCCTCTTTCAGGCCGAGATAGACATTGGCGGGCGTGTCGAACAGCTGCGGCGCAACGGCGAGGGCGCCAAGCGCCGTATCGACGCGCTTCGGCGCATGGTCGGGGTCGGTGACGAGGTCGCGCCGCTCCTCGACGAGGGCGCGCGCCACCGGGTTGTGGAACATCCGCTCCGGAAGCGTGATCTCGATCGGACCGCTCGATCCGGTCCGGCCGGAAACGCTCGTTGCGGTCAGCGTCATTGTGACGCGCGCGCCGGACCAGGGGTGCTCGGAGAGATCGGCGGTGGTGCGCGCCTCGCCGACGCCGTTCGGCGTCGCCGGCGTCTGCAACGCAACCTGCGGCGGCTCGACAAGGCTGCGCGTCGCCGGCTTGGCCGGGTCTTTCGGGAGGGCGAAATCGGCGCGGGCGTTCATGACGCCATAGCGGTCGTCGAGCTTGTAGGCGAGGGTGAGCGAGCCGCTGAGGTTCGCGCGCGGCTCCGCGGTGAGCTTGATGGTGGGCGAGCCGGCCGGCGTCACGGCGAAGACGAGGCTGGCGGCCGTCCCGCCCCCGCGCAGGATTGTCGCCTTGCCGTCGCGCGCAATCGTCCAGCGATGCTCCAGCGCGGCGGCGAGCTTCCCCTTCTCTTCCACCGGTTTGAGGCCGCCCTCGATCCGCGTCTCGACCGACTGCGGATCGCCGCGCACGACCAGGGTCGAGTCCTCAAAAACCGCAAGCTTCTGCGGCTCGGCGGTCTTGAGGTCGATAACGAGCGGCGGGCGGGCCGCGTAGGCCGGCGGGTCGATCCAGGCGTCGATGCGGCTCGCCGCAGCGGCGTTCGCCTCGCCTCCGCCGCGCCAGTCGAAGGCGGCCGCGAACCGGCCATAAAGCTCGGGTCCGGCGGCCACAGCGGCCGCAAACGCGACGAGCGCCACGGCGAACCGCAGGGCGTAGGGGTCGCGCTCGGCCATGCGCGGGGCCGGCGGCGAGACGCGGATCGCCTTCATGAGCTCCGCGAGCCGAGCCTGGTGCGCCGCCCACAAAGCGCGGGCGACCGGGTCGGTATCGTTGGCGAGCGTGTCGCTGAGCCCGCTCGCCGGCCGGAGCTTGCTTCCGGCGTCGCTGTCGAGCCGGGCGGAGATGTCGCGGGGTTTTGGCCAGCGCAGGCGGAAGAGCGGCGCGAGCGCAACGCCGAGACCAGCGGCGAACAGAACAACGCCGGCTATGCGCGCGCCTCGCGGCGCGAACTGCCAGAGGCCGAGCCAGGAGACCGCGAGGAACAGGATGGCGACGGCGACGGCCCAGACGAACGGCGGCCAGCCGCGCTCGATGAGAAGCGCCCTCCCGGCCAAGGCCGAGAGGCGCGCCGGGACGCCCCTATGGTCCTTAGGGTCGCGGCGCGAATGTTGTGGATCGTCGCCCGTCGGCAAGCCGTCCGCCTTGTCATTCGTCAAGCCGGCACCCTCACTTCAACCAAGGCGGAAGTTTGTCGAGGCCGATCAATTCCTCGAAGGTCTGGCGCGGGCGGACGATTTCGTATTCCCCGCCTTTGACCATGACTTCCGGCACAAGCAGGCGCGAATTGTAGGTCCCCGCCTGGACGGCGCCATAGGCGCCCGCGCTCATTACTGCGACGAGGTCGCCGGGGGCGACCTCGGCCATCTCCCGGTCGAGCGCGAGAAAATCGCCGCTTTCGCAGACCGGCCCGACGACGTCGGCGCGCATCATGCGCGCCGAGTGGGGCGCGGGCGCTTCAACGGGCAGAATGTCGTGGTAGGCGTCGTAAAGCGTCGGCCGGACAAGGTCGTTCATCGCCGCGTCGACTATGACGAATCTCTTGTTCTCGCCGTTCTTCACATAGATGACCGACGCGACGAGGACGCCGGCGTTGCCGACGATGAGCCGCCCCGGCTCGAGATAAAGCTTGCAGCCGAGCCCGCGCATGTGGCGGGCGACGATTTTCGCGTAGTCCTCCGGAAACGGCGGCGGATTGTTGTCGGAGCGGTAGGGAATCCCAAGTCCGCCGCCGAGATCGACATGGTCGATCGCGTGTCCGTCCGCGCGCAGGACGCGAACGAATTCCGCCATGAGCGCGAAGGCGTTGTCGAACGGCTCGAGGTCGGCGATCTGCGAGCCGATGTGCATGTCGACGCCGCGGATCGACACGCCCGGCAACGCCCGCGCCCGCGCGTAGACCACGCGGGCGCGCGAGATCGGGACGCCGAACTTGTTCTCCGACTTGCCGGTGGAAATCTTGGCGTGGGTGCGGGCGTCGACATCCGGGTTGACTCGGATGGCGATCGGCGCGGTCAGGCCCCGCGACGCGGCGACCTCTGAAAGCGCTTCCAGCTCCGGCTCCGATTCGACGTTGAAGCAGAGGATGCGCTCGTCAAGCCCAAGGCTCATCTCGGCGCGGGTCTTCCCGACGCCCGAGAAGATGATGCGCTCGCCGGGCACGCCGGCGGCGCGGGCGCGCCTCAATTCCCCCTCGCTGACGACGTCCATGCCGGCGCCAAGACGGGCGAGCGTCTTCAGGACCGCCTGGTTGGAGTTGGCCTTCATGGCGTAGCAGACGAGCGCATCCTCGCCCGCGAAAGCGGCGCGGAACGCCGCGAAATGCTTCTCGATGGTCGCGGTCGAATAGCAATAGAACGGCGTCCCGACAGCGCTCGCGATCTCGGGCAAGGGGACGTCCTCGGCTGAGAGCGCGCCGCCGCGGTAGGCGAAATGATGCATGGACCGTTATTGATGCATGGGCCGTTATTTCAGCAGCGGGTCGAGAACGAAAGATTGCTGCGGGGGCGTGATCGGCGGGATTTTCGGCCTTACCTGTGGAGTCAGCGCCTGTTCGGCGGGGGACGCCGCCGGCTGCGGCGGCGCGTTCGGATTGGGCGGCGGCTCGAGCGGCCCGATTCGCCCGCAGCCGCAAAGCGCGAGCGCCGCCAGCCCCGCAAGCGCCAGCGAGCGCGCCCGCCGCGCGCTACCGAACCAAAACACCGCGCTCAAGAAATCCGCTCCAAAAGCCCGCGGCACTATACAGGATGCGAAGCGGGAGGCGAGATGGAGGCGCTCTGACACAGTCTTGCCTCATTTGGTCAATAGCGTTAACAATTCTGGGAATACCTATGGGGAAACTAAATGCTAAAAACGATCTCGGCTGCCGCCCTCGCGGCCGCGGGCGCTTTCGCGTTCATGGATACCGCGAGCGCCGACGATACGATCGTATCGACGATCGACGGTTGCTACGATTGCAGTGTCTATGACACGCCATCCCTCACTTTCCACAACACGAGCGGCGGCAGCTTCATCAACGCGACCATTTTCCTGCACGGCTATCAGGGCCTGAACAACGGCCAAAGCGTGCTCGTAAATTTAGGCGTCATAGGCCCCGGCGACACTATATTCACCTGGGGTTTCTTGCCGGGCTTCGAGAACTATCCAAACGTCGGGCCCGCAGGCAGTCTCACCTCCTACGACTACGACGATACCTACGCCGGAACGCCTTACATCACCAGCGACCCGAATTGCACCATAGACGCCAGCCTCTGCGCTCTCGTGGGCAACTTCAGCGTCACGCTCAACGCAACCATCTCCGGCGGCGATTTCGACGGTCAGGCGATCACGTCATTCTTCAGCCCGACGACCAACTACACAGGCGGGTTCGTCGGATGGGAAGGTCTCGATCCGAACGGGCTTTCCGAAACTGCAGAGTACGACACCCACGTTACCACGGTCGGCGGCACGCTGGCGGTGATCACGCTCGGCACGACGGCCATTCCGGAGCCATCGACCTGGGCGATGATGCTCTCCGGCTTCGCCGGGCTCGGTTTCGCGGGCTTCCGCGCGAAGAAGCGCGCGTCGTCGCTCACCAAGGCGTAATTCCTCGACAAGGAAAATTAAGGGGCCGCCGAGCAAATTGGCGGCCCTTTTCGTTTGCTCGTCCGCACCCTATTCCGCGTCTTGTCCTGCGGATCGGCGGGTCGGCCGTGCGGCGTCATCGACATGGACGCGGCCGTTTGAGGGACAAAGCAACTTTACCAGCAAACTAAGAGTGTCGGATCCGCACGCGCGCTTGCGAGGGCTGTCCTTTCGGTCCACAATCTCCTGATTGAGGTTCGATCTCGTCATGCCCACCCCCAAGCGAGCTTAGTTTTGCAGGCCGGCGCCTCAACGGCCGGGATCATTATCAAGGGAGAGAATCAATGGCGAAACACACCGTGGCCGACCCGCTCAGACTCGTCACCCATCGCAAACAGAAGCGCTACGGCTGGCGCCCGGACCTGCCCGACGCACGGGACCATTTCTACTCGGCCCCGTTGCGGAAGGCCCTGCCTCCCGCCGTCGATCTCCGCCCCAATTGCCCGCCGGTCTATGACCAAGGCGACCTTGGCAGCTGCACCGCCAATGCGATTGCAGGGGCAATCGAGTTCGACCGCAAGAAGGAGAAACTGTCCGATTTCGTTCCATCCCGCCTCTTCATCTATTACAACGAGCGCGTGATGGAGGGCACGGTCCCCGAAGATGCGGGCGCTGAGATCCGAGACGGGATCAAATCGGTCGCCAAGATCGGCGCGCCGCCTGAGACCGATTGGCCTTACGACATCGCAAAGTTCGCGGACAAGCCGCCGTCCAAGGCCTACACGGACGCGAAGCTCGACCGGGCCCTGCATTACCAGCGCCTCGTCAATCACCTGCAGCAGCTCCAGGGTTGCCTGGCCTCCGGCTATGGATTCGTCTTCGGCTTCACGGTCTACGAAAGCTTCGAATCCCAGACGGTCGCCCAAACCGGGGTGATGCCGATGCCGAAACCGTCGGAGAAGAAGCTCGGCGGCCACGCGGTCATGGCTGTCGGCTATGACGAGGCGAGCCGAGTGATGATCGTGCGCAACTCATGGGGAACAGGTTGGGGCAAAGCCGGATACTTCACGATGCCTTACGAATACATCATCAGTCCCAATTGTTCGGACTTCTGGACGATCAGCTCGGTCGGGTAAGGTCGATGTTCGTGTCGGGGTCAAGCGCGTTTTGCGGATTTCGGCTCCTCGCCGAGATCCGCACTAGCGGACTCGACCGCCATTATCGCACCGCCGATTGATGATCTCCCTCAATTTCCGACTTGAGCGCCGCAAGCGTTCGTCGCCTTGGCGCCGCGCTAAGCGTCTTGTCGGGGCCGTTCTGGCTGCGATTCTGTCTGCGCACCTCTCGCTCTTCAATTCGTCGCCGACGGAGGCCAAGATGTCCTCAATTTTGACTGCCGCCGACAACGGACGGACCATCGAATTGCGTGCCGGCGCCCAAGTTGCGCTTCGCCTTCCCGAGAACGCGACGACGGGATACCGCTGGGCCATCGACTCGGCGGACGCAAACCTCGTCGACATCAAAGAGGGGCAATACGTCTCGACATCGGGGACGATGGGAGGCGGGGGCGAGGCCCAATGGTTGATAACGGCCAAGGCCCCCGGAACGACGTCCATAAAACTAAAACGTTGGCGATCGTGGGAGGGGGAAAGTTCGGTCGTCGAACGCTATGAAATTACGCTTCGAATCTCGCCGTGACGCGGATCACGGCAATTGGTCCTCCCCGATTTCGTTTCGTGAAGAACCGATCCATTCGGTTCCCCGAGGCGCGCCGGAACAAGCCCGCCGCCCCTCTGCGCAAACGAAGCCCAGGGTCACTTCGAACGGCGGCGGCTGACCCAAGCTTCCCAGGCCGTTTGCGTGGATTCGCTTGACGCTGGACACCTCGCGTCGAGGAAGCGATATTCGGCTCAGCCATTCGGAGCGCGGCGGTGGACATCGGAGAGTGGCTTCGCGGTCTCAGCCTCGATTGCTACGAGGGCGTCTTTCGAGACAACAAGATCGGCGCGGACGTCTTGCCGCGCCTCACCGCGGACGACCTCAAGGAAATGGGCGTCTTTGCGATCGGCGACCGGCACAGGATTCTCGCCGCGATCGCCGCACTCGCGCCCGCCGCTCCTTGCTCCGCCGAAGCAGGCGTGTCGCTCCGGCACATTTCGTCGCGCCTGGGCGAGCGGCGGCCAGTGACTGTCATGTTCTGCGATCTGGTCGGTTCGACGAGGCTCGCTGCGAAGCTGGACGCCGAGGACTGGCGCAATCTGGTCAGCGCCTATGTCGACGAGGCCTCGGCCGCGGTTGCGAAATTTGGTGGCCATGTCCTGCAGAGGCTCGGCGACGGGCTGATGGCGGTATTCGGCTATCCGATCGCTGAGGAGAACGACGCCGAGCGGGCGGTGCGCGCGGCCCTCGCGATCCAACGCGCCCTCGCGGACTTCAACGCGCGGAATTCCGTAAACCGGTCGCCCGAACTCTCGGCGCGAATTGGCCTCGAATCAGGGCCGGTTGTGGTTGATCCGGGCGGCGAGGTGTTCGGCGAAGCTCCGAACGTCGCCGCTCGCGTCCAGGCCGCGGCCGAACCCGGCTCCGTGCTGATCACCGCAAACGTCCATCGCCAGGTGGCCGGACTCTTCGTCGCCGAGGACAAAGGCGCGCGCGAACTCAAGGGCGTCAGCCAGTTGGTCCAGCTCTTCCGAATCGTCCGCGCCAGCGGCGCGCGACGACGCAGCAGCGCGCGGACGCTGACGCCGTTCGTCGGCCGAGACGAGGAGTTGGGCCAGCTCATCAGCCGTTGGCAGCGCGTTCGAGCGGGCGAAGGCCAGTTCGTGCTTGTCGCCGGCGAGCCGGGCATAGGCAAATCGCGCCTCGTTGAGGAATTTCGCGCCCGGCTCGGCGAAACGCCGCACACTTGGGTCGAGTGGACCGCATCCCAGCTGTTGCAGAACACGCCCTTGCACCCAGTCGCCGAATGGGGGCGGCAACGTTTCGGCGGACCCGACGTTCCCGCTGAGGCCCGGCTCGCCGATCTTGAATCGACGCTTGGCCTGCTGAAACTTGACGCCCGCAAAATGGCGACGCTTCTCGCTCCCCTGGTCGATATTGCGCTGACTGCTGACCGCGCTTTGAACGATCCGCCGGAGGAGCTGCGGCGCCAGCAACTGGCCGCGCTCGTCGCCTGGGTTCTGGCGGGCGCGCGCTCGCAGGTCGATGTGATCGCATTCGAGGATTTGCAATGGGCCGACCCGACATCGCTCGACCTATTGGGAACTCTGGCCGAACTCGGCGCGGAAGCTCCGCTCATGATCGTCGCGACTCACCGGCCAGAATTTCGGCCGTCCTGGACGACGCGCTCCCACCACAGCACGATACCCCTCGCGCCGCTTGATCGATCGCAGGTGCGCCGCATGGTTGGGAACCTTGCGTTCCGCCACGCTCTTTCCGAAGACGTCGTCGAAGGGGTAAGCCGGCGGACCGGCGGCGTGCCCTTGTACATCGAAGAAGTGACGCGGCTGCTTCTCGAGCGAGGCGAGGAGGGCGGCGTCCAAGCGATTCCGCTGACGCTGCAGCAGTCTTTGGCCGCTCGGCTCGATCGGCTCGGGGCGGCGCGTGAAATAGCTCAGATCGGGGCGGTGCTCGGCCGAGACTTCGTCTACCCGCTGCTGCGCGATGTCGCCGAGCTCGGCGAACCGGTGCTGCGAGCGTCGTTGAAACGCCTCGTCGACGCCAACGTTCTCTTCGTCGAGGGGGCCCCGCCGCAAGCCAACTATCGCTTCAAGCACTCGCTGATCCAGGATGCGGCTTATGCAAGCCTGCTCAAGAGCCGCCGCCAGACGCTGCATCGCCGGGCGGCCGAGACCCTGCGCGACGCCTACCCCGAGCGAGCAACGGCGGCGCCGGAGGCGGTTGCACGGCATTTCGCTCAGGCCGGTCTCGATGATTTTGCGATTGAATGGTGGGGCAAAGCGGGCGACCAGGCGCAGCGCCGTTCGGCGTACGCGGAGGCGATCACGCATCTCGGCAAGGCGATCGAGATGGCGGACAAGGCGATCGCAAACGCCGCCTCGATGACAAACGTAGAGAGGGAGAAGCAGACCCTGCGCGCGAAACTGCAGGCCGAATACGCGCAAGCGGTTCTGTGGTCGAAAGGCTATGCGGCCCAAGAGACCAAATCCGCGTTCGAACGAACCGGCGCCCTCGCGGCACAAACCGAATCTCCTGCGGAACGTTTCGCCGCGCTCTACGGCGAGTGCGCTTGGCATCTGTCCAGGGCGGAAATGGGCGAGGCCAAGAAAATCGCCCAACGGTTTCTGCAGGAGGCGCGAGAGTACGGAGGAACCGGCGATATCGGTATCGCCCGCCTCTTGCTTGGCTTTTCCGCGATCTATCTCGGGGACTGCGCTGCGGCGCGAAACCATCTTGAAATCGCTCTCGCCTCGTGCGCACGGCACGACCGCGAAGCTACGGAGAGGTACGGCCTCGACCCCACGACGGCGGCGCAAGCGTATCTCGCCTACGCTTTGTGGCTCTCCGGCGACGTTCGCCGCAGCGGTGAATTGATTGACGAGGCGGTGCGCCTCGGTCGCGAGCTCGGCCATCGTCCGACGCTTATGACCGCGCTTACCTATAAGATGGCCATTAGCGGCGCGCGCAACGACCCGGAAAGCGTCGCGGTGGACGCCGAAGATTTGCTGAACGTCGGCGAACAGCACGGCATGGAGTTTTTCGTCACAAACTCGCGCGTGTACCTGAGCTGGGCGCGCGGGCGCTTGGACGACCCACGCCGAGGCGCGGACGACCTCCGCAAATCGCTCGCTGCCTACAAGAGCCAAGGAAATCGCCTGGCGATCCCTCGCTATCTCGGCATGCTCGCGGAGCTGGAAGCCGCAGCCGGAAACGCAAAGCGCGCTCTGGCGCTGATCGATGAGGGATTGGCGATCGCCAAGGAGACAGGCGAGGCGGTCGCCGACACATACCTGCATCGTCTGAAGGGCGAAATCATCTCAAAAGACAATCCCGCCGACACTGCCGCGGCGGAGGAAGCGTTCCGGGCCGCGATCGCGGTCGCCCGCGACCAGGGGGCGCGCAGCCGTGCCCTTTTGGCCGCCCTCGCGCTCGCCAAACTCTATTATGAAACCGCCCGCGAAGCTGAAGCCCGCGCCGTTCTTAAGCCCGCGCTCGAAGGCTTTTCGCCGACCGCGGACATGCCGCAGATCGCGGAGGCCCAGGCGCTGTTGGCGCAGCTCGACGCCGAGCGGGCGATGCCAAAGACCTCACGACTACTGAGC
>Ga0335083_10011864_pt1 | contig 10449 bp, 14 predicted proteins | sample Lox_Sample_42_FD_206716 | JGI IMG/M metagenome (GOLD analysis project Ga0335083, IMG submission 206716) | Soil microbial communities from Loxahatchee National Wildlife Refuge, Florida, United States - Lox_Sample_4.2 | ecosystem: Environmental > Terrestrial > Soil > Wetlands | place: USA... | reverse complement strand
CGCCGGGCAGCTCATAGGGTTTCCGCTCTCACCGGGTTGCATCATTCCTGGGATCCAAAGCGAAGGTGCGCTGTGAGGTGGAAGCAAAGCTGCGTTCCGCGGAATATGCGGCCTCGCTTGCAAACGGGGACAAAGGCTTTCGCCAAACCAGCGTGCCGCTCTTTTTGTCTAGTGCGTAGATCGCGCCTGGCGAGAACACTGACACGGCCGCCAAATCGCCAACCACAAGAGGGTTGAGGCGCGCGTCGTGCTCCTGGGCTTGCCGCGAAGGCCAACTAAAGGAAATGTGGCATTCTGGAAATAGAACTTAGTAGCATACAGCGCGGGACGCACTCGATAGGTAAACAAAGCAATCGCGGCCCGTTGCGTTGTGCGCGTTATTGCATAGGATGCGTATCACCAGAACCGCGTTGGCGCGTCTAATCACCGTGAGGCGTTGGCGCATTCCGATCCTACTGGCCTGCGCCGGTACGGCGCTCATCGTCGTAGCTTTCGGTCAGCGGCCTTTCCGCGAGTATCCGGGTTGGGAATATTCAGTTGGCCAAATCGCCAAGGAGCCGGACTGGGAGGTTCCCGGCGAGTGGACATTCGCCCGGCTCATGTATCCCTCCTCTCGCGCGATCTTCGACCGGCCGCGCGATAACTGGCTTTACGGAGCGGCCAATTGGACCATCGATTATCCGCGTTCAGACCGGCATCTTTCGGAAGCCGTACGCCGCCTCACGCGCATCCAGACGCGTTCGGTGGAACAACCCGTAAACCTAGACGACGGCGACGAAGTGTACCACTGGCCCTGGCTCTACGGGGTCGAGGTCGGGCACTGGGACTTGACCGACGCCCAGGCGGCCAAGCTACGCGACTTTCTGCTGCGCGGCGGATTTTTCATGTGCGACGATTTTCACGGCACCGAGGAATGGGCCATTTTCGTCGAGAGTATGAGCCGCGTGTTTCCGGATCGCCCCATCGTGGACATCGACAACAAAGATCCGATTTTCCACACCATCTTCGACCTGGACGATCGCTACCAGGTGCCGGGCGAGCAGTTCGTTTATACGCATCGCCGCTATGAGAAGGACGGCTTCGATGCGCACTGGCGCGGCATCTATGACGACAAGGGCCGGCTAATGGTGGCGATCTGCCACGATATGGACCTGGGCGATTCCTGGGAGCATGCCGACAACCCCAGGTATCCAGAACAGTTTTCGGCGCTGGGTCTTCGCATTGGGGTCAACTACATCACCTACGCTATGACGCACTGAACGCAGCGAGATAACGATGACACCCGCTTCGGTTAAGCCAGCGATTCCGCTTGCACTGTTGGAACAGATCGACATTCGCGTAGGAACCATTATCTCGGTGGATGAAGTGGCCGGATCCGACAAGCTGATGCAATTGCGAGTGAGTTTCGGCGATCACGAGCGCACCATACTGGCTGGGATCCGCCGCGAACGGGAAAATCCGCGCGAAATCGAGGGCCGGCAAGCGCTCTTCGTCGTGAATCTGGAACCACGCAAGATGTGCGGCGTCGTCAGTGAGGGAATGCTCTTCGATATCGGGTACGGTGATGGCTTGCGTCCGGCATTGGCCGTTCCAGAAAATCCGGTTCCTGACGGGTGTCGCGCCTGCTAGGATCCAGCGGAGACGCTCCACCAGTTGTACCGCGCTAAGAGCAGACGTCTTTCCGATACCCGAGAACAATCGTGGAGCGCTTGCTGGCAGAGGATGCGAAACGTCGCTCAGGCCGACAAGAGTAGATGCAGTGCGCTTCCACGCACTGCGCTGACGCCTCCTCCTCCGGCTGCACTCTTAATCGCTCTTTTGTGCAAACCAGACTCAGGTCTTACGATCCTTCCTTTTTCTCGATCACGACCTGGTAGGCCTGGCGCAGCAGGTTGTATCTTCCGGCGTGGCTCGCAAGGAACAAGTCGATCGCCAACTTGGGACGGCTTTCCGGCGGCAGCTGTGGCTCCCACTCATAGTCATCAAAGGCCAGGATTCCGCCCGGTTTGAGCAACTCCCAACTGAGCATGGCATCCAGCAGGACGAAGGGCGCATCGTGCGAACCGTCCACGTAAATCAGATCGAAGGATGCTCGCTCCAACCGCGGCAGGACTGCTTCCGATCGTGCCCGGTGCTTTTCCAGTCGCGCCTGCGCCCGGGAAAATTTCACATTGTGGTCAAACCGCATTTCCCGAAGCGGATCGTAGAATGGGTCGACGCAAACGATCCGGGAGTCCGGATGAGTCAAGATGTTTTCCAGGAACCAAACCGCCGACCGTCCTTCATATGAGCCGATTTCCAGCATTCTGAGGCCCGGACGTCCGGCCAATCTTGCAAAGTCCTGCCGCCAGTTTTCCACTTGATAGGACATCCAATCCGCGGTGAAGGAGTATTGCTGGGATTGCTCCAACTCCTGGGCCAGACGCTGGATCTCGCGCTGCTGGGCCTGTCGATCCTGCCTCGATTTCAGCGCGAGCTTGAGCGTCCCGAGCATTTGCGCACTATAGCATCATCTGGTGCCGGGAGCTGCCGACGGGTTCACGCCGGAGCCTCGTACTTTTCAAATTCCAGCTGGTCGCCGGGAACGGTTTTAGTAGCCGCCGCAGTGCCGCTCGGCAGTTCCAGAACCGAGTGGGCCCGCAGGCTGCCCGAGATCCTCCAGCGCGGCATGGCTGGGCGGATCTTGAGCACGCGGCGTTTTTTGTCGAGAAACAGCACATCGATCGCAAACTTCATGCCGATGGTGTGGACCGCTTCGCAGGGAGTGATCCACAGGCCTTCGCCGGGTTCCAGGCGCGTGTGTTTCAGGAGCCCGGTATTGCGCTTGCTGCTGGTGTCGGCGATGTCGGCGCGGTCAGCCAGCAGAGCATCTCTGGATACGTTTCGCACGCGCAGTTTAGCCAATGTTTCTTTTCGCCTCGCTCAGGATTTATTATTGCTTCTATGCGGCGTTGTCAGTGGGCCAGCGGCGAACTCTCGATCGCTTACCACGACCAGGAGTGGGGTGTTCCGGTCCACGATGACCGGCGGCTTTTTGAGTTTCTGATTCTGGAAGGCGCGCAGGCCGGCTTGAGCTGGAACACGATTCTTCAAAAGCGCGAGAACTATCGGAAGGCCTTCGATCGATTCGATCCGTCCAAGGTGGCGCGCTACGACGCGCGTAAGGTGGCCGCGCTGCTGGCGAACCCCGGCATCGTGCGAAATCGTTTGAAAATCGCGGCAGCGGTTCAGAATGCCCGAGCGTTCCTCGAGGTTCAAGAGGAATTCGGCGGATTCGATCCCTACATTTGGCAATTCGTAGACGGCGAGCCGAAGAAGAATCGCTGGAAGACGCTGCGCGAGTTGCCGGCGCGAACGGCTGAATCGGACGCGCTGAGCAAGGACCTGGGGCGCAGGGGATTCAAGTTCGTGGGATCGACCATTTGCTATGCCTTTATGCAGGCTACCGGTATGGTGAACGATCACGTGCGTGGCTGCTTCCGGTGGTCGCAAATCGGTTGAATCCGTCACGCAATGGGAAGATCGGCCGGCCGCGCGTCCCACACTTCATCCAGCAGAAATGCCGGAAACGCGGGCGGGTCTTTCTGAAAGTACACGTTATAGCGCCGGGCGAAAGCGGGCGGTGGAATCTGAGATGAACCATTCAGGAGCCCCGGCAGAATGCCTTCGGCAAAGTACATGTCCAGCTCGCGTTTCTCCTTGGTGATCACTTTGCCGCGGTGTTGGCAGGCAAAGAAATCCTTGACGCGCGAATAAGTGCGTTCCGATAAGTTGATGCGATTGGCTTCTCCGCTCGATTCCATGCGGGAGCTGTAGTTCACGGTGTCGCCCCAGATGTCGAAGGCGAACTTATTGATGCCCACCACGCCGGCAATCACGGGACCGGTATGGATACCTATGCGGACCTTCCATTGCGCTGCGCGATCGGGCTGCTGGCGCACCTGGACAGCGTGCAGCATCTCGAAGGCCGCCATGACCATGTCCACCGGATGGGCGGGGTTGCGCATCGGAAGCCCGCTGATGCACATGTAGCTGTCTCCGATGGTCTTCATTTTCTCCAGCCGGTAGCGCCCCACGATCTGGTCGAAGGCGGTGAAATAGTCGTGCAGCAGCTCCACCAGTTCTTCGGCGGCAAGCTTCTCGGTGGAGAGCGTGAAGCCGACGAAATCGGTGAAGAGAATGGTGACATCCTCAAAGTATTTCGGCGAGACAATGCCTTTGGTTCGCAGCTCGTCGGCCACTTCGGCCGGCAGGATATTGAGCAGCAGCGATTCCGAGATTTTTTTCTGCTGTTCCACTTGCTGATGACGCTGCTCCAGCTCCTGATTGGCCGCGCGCAGCTTCTCGCTGGCGCGAACGCGCAGCAGCACGGTCGACAAGAGGCTGCCGATGGACTTGAGCACGGTTTCCGACAGCGCCACGCCCGAGATACCGAGGCTGCCGGCTACTTCCTCGCCAGTGTCCACGGGCAGGATGGCCAGGCGCCTCCCCGGATCGGTGCGGGTAGCGCAGTTCGCCGCCACGGCCCGCAAATCGTCATCGGTGATCGCGTCGCTTTCTCCGGCGCGCTGAAATTCAAGGCTGGCACGGAGAAAGAACGCCGCGCCGCTAGCCTCGAAGATCCGGATGATCTGGTTGGTGGCGACCCAGGCCGTGGTTTGCAGGCTGTCGCTCGCCAGCATGGCCTGGCTGAGCTCATACAGGCGCTCGGTTTCGCGCTTCCGTTGTAAGGCTTCGGCGGTGCGTTTCCTTGCGGTGAGCGCGGTCTGGCTGACCACCAGCGCTGTGATCAGGAAGGCTAACACCTCGACGTAGGATTGCGGGTCATTCGCCTTGAGGGTGCCGACGGGAGCTTGAAAGTAGTATAGGAACCCGAGCGCGGCGACCAGTGAAGCGATGATTGTTTCCAGCCGCTCCCAGCGAACCGCGAAGTACAGGATCGTCAGCAGCAAGGAATAGTCGACGGTAGTGCTCTCCAGGCCGTGGAAGCGAAACTCGATGGCTAAAACCGCGCACACCACGGCGACGGACGCCAACACGTGCAGCGCGCTGCGCAGCCAGGCCTTCATGGGAATCTAACAATGTATCGGCTGGCGGGCCGCGATGGGTTAGGCCGGAGCCGGGCCCCGCGGCGCGACGGGTTGTGGAGGACGCGCCTCAAAAAGCCGTTCGGTCTCCCGATTCAGCAGTACCCACAGGCCGTAAATTCCCAAGGCGGTGCCGAAGGGGACGCTGATCAGCTCGAGCGCCGAAAGCACAATGACCAGAATGCGGGCCCAGGCCTTGAACTGCAAGAGCCCGAATCCGCCGATGATCCCGGGAAGCGACAGTAGCAGCAGCAGGCAGAACACGCCGATGCCGATCAGGCCGAGAATGGGCGGGGCGACGCGGCTGTCGGGCGAAGTATCGGAAGTGCTGATAATGCCCGCGATGCCTCCCATGACCACCAGCACGACGATGCCGGCGAACACCACCAACCCGGCATAAATAATGTGAAGAATTCCGAGGATCTTGACATGTTGAGCCATGGTCTCCTCCGATCGCGGCTTGTCGTTCTACTATACGAGAAATCGCGGCTTCTGGTTCCTTGATTGGGGGCCTCGGCGAGCGCTACTTTTGGTAGGTAATTTTGGAGTCGGCGCCGAATTTGCGGTAGTCGCTGTAGCGGATGGTGAGGCGAATGCGCTGCGGGCCGTTGCGGAATGGAAGGGTGTCGTCGGCGTAAGTGGCGGCGGGAAACCAGAAGCCGCTCTCCATTTTTTGGCGCACCGTGGTGAAGTGCGGGAACAAATTTTCAGTCCGGGTGGTCTGGATTTGCGGAACCGCCTGGCCGGCGCTGCGGATGATGGAGTAGTCCTGCTCGGCGACCCAAAGCATTCCATCGAACAGCCGCTGGCCGTCCAAGATTTGCCGGGGACGGATGCGCAGCACGAAACAATCGATGCCATCCACGGTCTCCTCGCCGCGATAGGTGGTTTCGTAGAGGAAGGCCTGATCCTTGGTCAGCAGAAATGGCTGCACCTCGCGGATGTCGCGAAAATCCTCGTCGGTCAGTTTCAGGTGGCTCAAGGTGCTGGACGGTTTTCCCACCACCTGCTCGATGCGTTCATGCTGGGGCGAGAAGATGATGTCGCGGACTTCGCGGTATTCCCCCGTCAGCGTGCCCAGATTCGTCAACTCGCCGATGCTGAAACTTTGCCGGTACGCGTAATTGCTTTCGACCTGGGCGGTTTCAGTCTCGCGGGCGGCCACGCGGCGGGCCAGATCGGGCGGCGGATCGGCTGCGCGCGCGGCGGGCGCGCAAACCAGCGATGTTAAGATGAACCAGATGCGCCAGTTCCTGACGACGCTGGTCGTACTTTGGACGGCGGCTTCGATCGCAGCGTACATTTACACTCAACAACAGGGTATCCCGTCCAGGATCGCGCTGGCAGTGACGCCCGCTTTTCTGATCGAGTTTGTGTTTTACCTCGCGCCCGGATTTGAAGCGGTCCGGGCAGCGTTCGAACGCGTGGGCGGGAAATCGTTGCGCGCGGCGCTACTGGCTCTCAGCGCGGTGATCCCGTACGCGATCGAAGCTCCCTTTACCGGAACCTTCACGTGGAACTTTCTTTTCGCCTTGCTCGCGGTCGCGCTGGTGGCTTCCTTCTGGTATGTAGGCATGGACGCATCCTGGCTGTACGATATTGCGTTCCTGGCGTTCATGGGCGGGGTGTATCTGAGCAAGTCGTTCGACCGCGGCTATGGGCATCCGGCGCCGCACGTCGCGCTGGGCATTCTGGGCCAGCTGATGTGGATCCGGCTGGGTCTGATGGCGGTGCTTTCGCTGCGCGGTATGGGCGAAATACGATTCGGCTTTATGCCGCTGGCGCGGGAATGGCGCGTGGGTGTTCAATTTTATCTCTTGTTTCTGCCCGTCGCCGCGGCGCTCGCTTACCTGCTAAAAATATTCCACTATCAGCCGCAACCGCTGGAGGGATGGAAGTTTCTGCTGCTACTGATCGGAACATTTCTGGCGTTTTTGTGGGTGGTGGCGCTGGCTGAGGAATTCTTTTTTCGGGGTTTTCTGCAGGTTCTGCTGGCCAAGCGATTGCGCAGCGACACGGCTGGCCTGGTGGCCGCGTCGGTGCTGTTTGGGCTGGCGCACTTGTGGTTCCGCTCGTTTCCAAATTGGCGTTTCGCGATCGCCGCTGGCGTCACGGGCGTCTTCTACGGTTTGGCGTTCTTGAAGGCCGGCAGCGTTCGGGCCAGCATGGTCACGCACGCGCTGGTGGTCACCACCTGGCGCATGTTCTTTGCGAGTTGATGGCTGGTCTCACGACTCGGAACCGGAGCTGCCGCCGCGTCCTTTGCTGGCCGTCTTCATCAACACCACGAACAGCAACACCAGGCACAGGAGCGTGCCGATGGCGCCGGTGACCAGATAGTCGGTAGGCTTGTGGGGGGCGGGCAGGACATACAGCAAGACGCCCACCGATACGGCGAAGATCAAAAGCATCCCGACAACCAGTCCGAGTGCGCGATTCATTTAGTCGTATTTTTCAAAAATAATTTGCTTTCGGTCGAAACCCATGGTTTTCAGGATGCCGCGAACATCGTCGACCATGGCCTTCAGTCCGCAAATGTACACGTCCAGATCGCGACGGTCTCCCAGGGCTTCGAGCAGATGTGTTTGAACGTGACCGGTGCGGCCCGTCCACGAGGATTCCGGACGGCTCAGCGTCGGCCAGAACCGAAAATTAGCGTGCTTCCGCGCCAGATCGTCGAAATCATTCCCATAATAAATGCTGTTTTCATGGCGAACGCCGAACAGCAGCGTCAGTTGCCTGGCTTGCGGATGTTGCAAGTAGCCGGGCGCCATGGAGCGAAACGGCGCGATTCCGGTTCCGGTGGCGATGAACAGCGCCTCTCGATCCGGATTGCGAATCACGAAAAACCCTAACGGGGCGCCCATCTCCACGGCGTCGCCGGGCTTCAACGCAAAGAGGAATGGCGAAAAAAGTCCTTCCTGGACCAGATTCAGGCAGAGTTCGAAGCGATTGCCATCCGGCAAGCAAGCAATGGAGTAGGGACGGATGATCTTCTTGCCTTCCAGCATTTCGCTGAAGGAGACAAATTGGCCGGGCTTAAAGTGCAAGCGCTCGACCTCCGGCACTTCGAAGACGAAATGGCGGACCAGCGGAGCAATTTCGTGCGACTCGATGAGGCGGGCCTTCATACGGCCTTCTGGGCGGCCTGGCGGGCGCGGTCGAGCAGGGCTTGGAGCAGGGCGGGATGGCCGTCCAGAGGAGAAGTCACCTGAATCTCGACATTCTGATGACGGCGCGCTACCTCGGCGGCCAATCGCGGCAGGTCGCGTTGCAAGTGCGTCCCCAGGGTCAGGAAATACGGGATCACGATGATGCGCGCGGCTCCGCGCGAAACCAGACGCTCGACGGCGCCTTCCAGATCGGGCTGGCCCAGCTCGAGAAAGGCCGGTTCCACCAGATCGCTTTCCGCCTGCGGCATGCGCGCGGCTAGATCGCGCACGGCTTGATTGGCGCTTTCGATGCGCGAGCCATGAGCGAAGACGACGATGCCCGTTATCGCTGGCGCGGTCATACCTGAATGAGCGCGGGCGTTTCGGAGGCGCTCTGCGGCTGGTGCGGGAAGTGGGCGAACAGATAGCTCAGGTAGGCGCGTCCGCGCGGCCGGCCGTTGTTGTGGCCCAGCGCCACGCGCTGCAAAAAGACCAGCGTGCCCAGGATCTCAGCGTCACGCAAGGCCGGGGCACCTTTTTCGGCGAGTTCCTTGCGCAAGATCTCGACCGCTTGCTGGATTCTCTCGTGGATCGTCCCAGCCATCGGATTGGCGGGCTTGGTCTCGTAGTACAAACCGCTCTGGAGCGTGCGATGCGTGCGAATCAGGGAATCGAGCGCCTCGCGCACATCGGAATCCAACGCGCCCGGCGTGGCTAGCGCGGCCTCCAGGATTTTCGCGCCCAGGAAGACCAGAAGCGGTTCATGCGCGCGCAGGAAGTCCTCCGAAATCGGAACATCTCGATTCGGAATTTCCTCAGGATTGATGTCGGCCAGCTTTTCATGCCGGCGGGCTTCGGCGAGATACGGACAATCGAGCGGGCAATCCACCGTCACCTCGCGCTTGTCGCCGCAGCAGATGGAGCATATATCTCCACGCACTCCGGGACAAAAACGGCGCGGCTTGCGCGTTTCGCACAGACGGCACTTCATGGTGGAAGGAACGGGCAATTTTTATCGTAGCAGGCTGGCGCACGATGGACCGCTGCCGCGATCCGGCTTCAGGTGGTGAGCACGGGAGCTTCCATCAAAACTCGCAGGGCGGCGCGGCAAAAAGCCGGAAGATCGTCCGGCGTGCGCGAGGTCACTAAATTCTGATCGACCACTACCTCGGCATCTTCGTAACGGGCTCCGGCGTTCACGACGTCATCCTTGATGGCGTAGAAGCAGGTAGCTCGGCGGCCGCGCAAAACGCCCGCCGAGCACAGCACCCACGGACCATGGCAAATGGATGCCACCAACTTACCTTGGGCATTCATCTCCTTGACGAACTGGTTCGCCCGGGCGTGCCGGCGTATGTGATCCGGAGCGTAGCCGCCCGGAACGACGACCCCGTCAAAATCCGCGGCGCTGATGGCGTCATAGGCGAGCCGCGCCGTGGCGGGATAGCCGAGCTTGCTGGTGTAGGTTTTTCCAGCCTCAGCGCCCGCCAGTATGCATTCGGCGCCGGCTTCCAGGAATCGATAAAAGGGATACCAAAGTTCCATTTCCTGGTAAGCCGTGTCGACGAAGATCGCGATTCTCTTTCCTGAGAGTTCCATAAGCTTTCATGATAGGCCCTTATCAGCCCTTAGCAGGGCGGCATGGCGCCTCTGGCGCAGTGACGCTCGATACGTCACCGCAATAAGGACTCGGAAGCAGGGAAAGGTGGGAGGAGTTTATCAGCCCAGCAGGCCGCCGTGTCCCAAGCCAGCAATCTCCCAGCCTGAGATTCGATAGCGCGCCAGCATGGAGGGCAAAATCAAATCCACCACATTGGTTTTCGCCGACCGGAAGCAGCCTGGGGCTGAAACCACCGGAATCTCATCTTTGTAACCGAGCAGCAGGAGGTTGCCCGGTTCCACCGGCGCCAGAAAGCGTTCGATGGTGCATCCGGCTTTCAGCATGGCGCGTCCCACCACATCGTCCGGGCCGGCCGGCGCGGTGGTGGATGCAATCAGCACGCAGGTCGGCCGCGCCCGCAACAGATGTTGCAGCGAGCGGGCCAAAGCGCCCTCTTCTTCAACCGCCGAGAGCACGAAACCGGCGTTGCTCCCCAGACGGTCCAATCGCTGGCGCATGATGTTCTCAAACAACTGCCGGGCGCGCTCGCCGGCCAGTGGATCGCAATACAGCACCGCCACCGAGGGCGTGCCGATGGGACGGGCTTGCA
>Ga0335083_10011862_pt1 | contig 10451 bp, 8 predicted proteins | sample Lox_Sample_42_FD_206716 | JGI IMG/M metagenome (GOLD analysis project Ga0335083, IMG submission 206716) | Soil microbial communities from Loxahatchee National Wildlife Refuge, Florida, United States - Lox_Sample_4.2 | ecosystem: Environmental > Terrestrial > Soil > Wetlands | place: USA: Florida... | reverse complement strand
CCAGAACCCCCTGCACATGCAGAACTACCAGCAGGTGGTCGGGCAAATCGGCGGCACTTCCGGAACCAAGATGATCACGCCGGAAGAAGCCGTCGTCCTGATCGACGATCTGGAAGCAACGGCGCCCTCCGTCCATCAGCACTATACCGACGAAATTGCGCTTGCGGTCCGCTCCGCCCTTACTGACGCCGAGCTCTTCATCTCTTACAACATGCCCGCGAAGGCGCTCGGCCCCCTGGTCGGAGCACTGCCGCTCGCGCCCAACGACCTTCGCCTCAATCAGCGACTCGCCGCCTTGCACACACGCGCGGGCCGCTTCGCCGAAGCCGCGCTCTGCTGCCGTACGCTGCAGAGCGTTTACTCCGACGCCGATCATCCCGATGAGGCCTCGCGATACGGCGAACTCGCCGAGCGCTATGAGGAACGCTCCTCGGCTCCGGCACCGGGCTTGCACGTCGAAGAAGCTCCCATTTATCTGGATGCTCCCGCTGCCCCCGCGCAAGCTCAAGAACCGGAAGGCGACGTAGCGGAATTCTCCATCGACGAAGCTCCTGTAGAAGAAGTAGCAATCGAAGAGGAACCGGCTCCTGCGGAAGAAGCGCCTGTGGCGCAAGCGTGGCCCTCCGCTGCCGAACCCGAGTTCGCCGTCGTCGATGAATCCGCTGCAGTCTCCGCCGAGCCTGAAGCACCCTCCGCTGAGATTGATCTCTCGTCCGAGTGGGACGACTCCCTCACCGTCGAAACGGATGCTCCCGCGGTGGAAGCCGCCGAAGTCGAGCCGCCCACTCCCGTCGCCAGCGATTCCGGAGAGCCTAGCAAGGTCGACGAAACCATCGAAGAGATCCGCTTCTACTTGGCTCACAGCATGCCTGAGCAAGCCATGGCAGCCCTGGCGAAGCTCCAGACTCTAACCGGGGATCAGGCGAAAATTGACGAACTCCGCGCCGAAGTAGAGGCCGCCACTCAGGCCGCTGCCGACGCAGAAGCCGCAGCCGCTCTCGCTTCGGAGCCGGTGGTTGAAGAGCTTACCGCCGACGACATTCCAACCGTCGAAGTCGAAGTTGATGAGACTCCGGTGGAAGAGATTACTGCGCCAGAAGCTCCGGCAGCGGTCGTCGAGCCGGTACACGAAGAACCTGCGGTCGTTGAAGCGGCTACGGTTGAACCAGCAGTCGTTGAGGAGGCAGTGGTAGAGCCGGCAATCGAGCCTCCCGCCGTCGAGCCTGAACCCCCGGTGGTCGAGAAGATTCCAGTCGTTGCGCACGCGCCCGTCAAGAAGAAAGTGCCCGCGGTCCACCTGCACGCGCCAGCGCCGCCACCTCCGCCGGTTGCCGAACCAGAGCCGCAACCCGGCGTTCTGAACGAATTCGTTTCTGATCTCGAAGACTCGCTCGGCGACGGGTTCCTGCCCGGCACAGTGGCCCAGCCGGCAGCTCCGCCTGTCGCCAAGCAGGCCGCAAAGCCGGCGATGGCTCCGGCTGCGCATACCGAACCTGTAGTCGCCGCTGCGCCCTCGGCCCCGGTCCTCGGCGAGTTCGTCGCCGACATCGAAGCCTCGCTCGGTGAAGATTTCCTGCAAGCCGCTCCGGTTGCCACACCGCAAGCGCCCGCGCCAGTCGCGGCCGCCAAGCCTGCGCCGCCGGTGCCCGCACCCGTCGTAGCTCCAAAAGCTCCGCCGATGGCCGCCGGCGCTGCTGCGTCAGCCTCAGCGACGAACCATGTTGCGCCACCTGTACCGCAAAGTGCTCCGACCATCCCTGCGCCCGCCGTGGGATCCGTAGCCTGGCAAGCGCCTGTCGAGGCACCCCGGCCACAACCGGCCGCAATCCCTGTTTCTCACGCGCCTGCCGCCCATCCCTCTGCACCCCCCGCGAAGGCTTCTCCGTTTGCTGAAGACGCTGGCGTCGATCTCGCCGAAATGTTCGGCGAACTCAAGCAGGATCTCGAAGCCGACGTGGCCTCCGCCGACGAAGATCCCGAGACCCATTACAACCTCGGCATCGCTTTCCGCGAAATGGGCCTGCTCGACGAAGCGATCGGAGAATTGCAAAAGGCATGCCAGTCATTCGATCACGGCCATCCTTTCCCGCAGATCATGCAGTCCTATACTTGGCTGGCCCAGTGCTTCCTTGAAAAAGGCGTGCCTGAAGCTGCCGTCCGCTGGTATGACAAGGCTCTCGCCGTTCCCGGCATCGACGGCGAAACCCGCGTCGCGCTGCACTACGAACTGGCTTCCGCCTACGAAACCGCAGGCGACAAGGCCTCTGCCCTTAAGCATTTCATGGACGTCTACGGCAGTAACATCGACTATCGCGACGTTGCCGAGCGCATTAAGGCCCTGAAGTCGTAGAATAGCCCGATGGCTTTCGTCCACCAGTTTCACTGCCCGGGGACCATACCATGCCGCCGCGGGCTTCGTGCTGTCTCTTCGCGGTGCCGGAGCTGCCCCGAATGAGCGATCCCACGCCGTTTCCCGGCGCCTCCAGCAGTTCTCCGAATCCCGCGCCGCAGCAGACTGAGTCGGGCACCGCCGTCCTCAATCCCCCGCTCGAAGCCGAAACCCGCCCGGAGCACGGTCCTGTACAACTGTGGATGCACCGTATCTCCGTATTTCTGTTCGTCCTGATCAGCGCCGTGGCTGGCGTGCTGCTCATCATCCTGCCCTGGACGCCCGAGTGGACCGACAACTACCTTCTGCTCTCATTTCCCGCGCTCCGCTCCGTGGTTTCCAACGGCTTCTTCCGTGGGATTTGCAGCGGCCTCGGCCTGCTCGATATCTGGATCGGATTCTGGGAGGCGCTCCACTACCACGAGCAGCAATAGAAACAGTCTTGGAATCCTAAGGTCCGAGGTCTGAGGTCCGGGGTCTGAGGTCTGAGGTCTGAGGTCCGAGGTCTTGAGATTGGCATCTCGTACCGTTGTCTGAACAAAACCGAAGACCTAAGACCGAAGCCGAAAACCAACGACCCAAGACCAGAAACCAAGCCCGTGCTCAGTTGGACATTTCCGCCGGGCCACCCTCTCCGGTATCCTGATGGCCCTGCTTCCGTAGCAAGATTTCCGATTGCGAGTTCCTCTATGACTGACCATCTCAAATCCGCGCCGGTTGCCTACCAGAACGAACCCTTCCTCAACAGCCCCGACGGCCGTATTCTTCGCATCCTCGCGGAGTATCAGGAGCCGCTGGCGCGCTTCCGCCGCGAGCAGATTCAGGACACCGTGGTCTTTTTCGGCTCCGCCCGCTTTCACGGTCGCCAGGATGCCACGAACGCGCTCGCCGCGATCGAGGAGAATCACGCCGCTAAGCCCGTGGAACAGCTGGAAAAGGACTTGAAACGAGCCCAGGCCGGCGTCGACATGGCCCGGTACTACGAAGACGCCCGCCGCCTCGCCCACATGCTGACCAAGTGGTCGATCCAGATCCCCGCCCGCCGCCGCCGTTTCGTCGTCACCACCGGTGGAGGCCCCGGCATTATGGAAGCCGCCAACCTCGGCGCGCACGAAGCCGGCGGCAAGACCATCGGCCTCAACATTCAGCTACCCTTCGAACAGAGCCCCAACCAGTACATCACTCCGGCGCTGAATTTCCAGTTCCACTATTTCTTCATGCGCAAATTCTGGTTCGCCTATCTGGCCAAGGCCCTCGTCATTTTTCCCGGCGGTTTCGGCACCATGGATGAGCTCTTCGAGATTCTCACCCTGGCCCAGACCGACAAGCTGGCCAAGAAAATTCTAGTCGTCATCTATGGCAGCGAATACTGGAACCGGATTCTCAATTTTCAGGCCTTTGCCGACGCCGGCACGATTTCTCCGCAAGACCTCGACCAGTTCAAGATCGTCGACAACCCCGAAGAAGCCTTCGAGTTCCTGCGCGACGGCCTCACGAAACACCATCTCGGCGGCACGCCCAAGAAAGAGCGCGAAGTCCTCCCGGAGATTGCCAAAACAAGACCTTAGAATTCCTTCGTGTACCTTCGTGTCCTTCGTGGTTATGATTTTTGACAGGAGCCGATGGCCGAAACCTGCCTGCTTTACTACGTCACCGACCGCACCGGCTTCCCCGGAGACGAACCCACGCGCCGTCGCCGCCTATTGGAAAAAATAGAAGAAGCCGCTCATGCCGGCGTCGACTACATCCAGCTTCGTGAAAAAGATCTCCCCATCCGGGATATGGAGTCTCTGGCACGCGAAGCAGTCGGAGTCGTTGCGCGACTGAGAAATGAGAAGCGGGAGCTGAAGACGTCGCTGTTAATCAACTCGCGCACCGACGTTGCGCTGGCAGTCGGAGCCGACGGCGTCCATCTCCGCTCCGGCGACGTCTCTCCGGAAGAAGTAAGACAAGTATGGCGTCGTCAACACGAATGTGGCGCGGGCGTCCCAACTCGCGAAACCTCGTCACGAAATCCCGTGATCGCGGTTTCCTGCCACTCCCTGGAGGAAGTCGAACAGGCCGCTGCCCAAGAAGCCAGCTTCGCTGTCTTCGCCCCAGTCTTCGAAAAGAAGGATGCTCCCGACAATTCGCCAGCCGGTCTGGGGAAACTCCATGAAGCCTGCCAGTCGAACATCTCAGTCCTGGCCCTCGGCGGGATTACGCCGGCGAACGCCCCTTCCTGCCTCAAGGCGGGGGCCGCGGGGATCGCGGCCATACGCCTCTTCCAAGACAACGACATCGCTGAAGTCGTGCGTCAACTTCGCGGTTGACAAGTTCGCTTCGCCCCTTTTTCAGGGCGCCGGAATCCGAACGAAGATCTAGCCTTTCTTTTTCTTCTTCTTTGGCGCGGCCGTCTTCTTGGCAGCTACCTTGCGAGGGGCCGCCTTCTTCTTGGGCGCGGCCTGCAGATCGCCCACTTCCAGGCGCTTCGCCGTCTTCCAAAGCCGCTCCAGATCGTAGAACTTCCGCGCCTTCTCCGAAAACACATGAACGACGAAGTCGACGTAGTCGATCAGCACCCACTCCGCCTGCTTGTAGCCCTCGACGTGCGCCGGACGTAGATCCGCCGCCTTCAGCCGCAGTTCCACTTCATCGGCAATCGCCTGCACCTGCCGCGGATTCGTCCCGCTGCACAGCACAAAGTAGTCGGTAAACGCTCCCGACCCTTTTTCCATTTCCAGGATGCTAAGCTCTTCGGCCTTCTTCTCAAGGCAGGCTTGAATCGCTGCGGATATCTGCTGTTTGAGTTCGCTCTTCTTCATTCAGTCGTCGGCAATTCTTTCTTCAACTTTGAGTCGGCATTCATTGTAACCGACCCTCGACGCTGTTCTCGCCACGCAATCAGCAGTTCAGTCCAAGAATAAGAAGCGATGTCATCCTGAGCGGAGCCGCCCTTCAGTTTGATGGTGGTCATCCTGAACGGAGCCGCCTTTCAGTTTGATGGTGGTCATCCTGAGCGGAGCCGTCTTTCAGGCGAAGCGAAGGATCTCAGGCTCAACTGCACCCGCGCGCCAGCCTACTTCCCCGCCGCCTTCGCCTGCGCCGCCGCCCGCTCCCGCAGCTTCGCCATGGTAGCCGCAGCCGGGTCTTTCCGCTTGTTGCTCTTCTGCCGACGTTTGGTCTTGGTTACGTAGTGATTCTGAGCCATGTGCCTCCTGCTTCCAGCGGTTCGGGACGCCACCCCTGATTTGCTCCAACAATTCCTTCGTGAACCTTAGTGTCCTTGGTGGTTGAAGCTCTTCAAGGAGCGCGTGGTCCCCGTCCCATCCATCATAACTGCCGATTGAAAGAATCACGAAACGTGTAGCTCTGAAACCTTGAAACCCTGAAACCTTGCAACCTGACTTCCTACCGATACAGCCCCATCTTCCGTATGTACTCCGCCACCGGCGCGTCCACAAAGCGCCCCAACGGCTTGCCCGCCGCTGCAGCCTGCCGAATTGCCGTGGCCGACGCCGGCTGGTGCAGATCCGCGAGCAAGTGAATGGTCGCTCCCTTCAGCACTAGATCTCCCGTCGCCGCCTGCTTCTGAAACGGCCGCGTCACCTCCGCCCGCGGACGCAAGCTCTCCGGCAGCGCGTTCGCCACATCCGCCAGCGAATATCCCGGACGGTTCGCCACCACGAACTCGCACTCGCGAAACAGTGCCTCTGCCTGATGCCACTTCGCAATCTCCGCAAATGCGTCCATGCCGATGATAAGAAACAGCCGATCCACCGCCTTGAACGACTGCTTCAGCCGCCGGATCGTGTCGATCGTATAGTTCGGCTTCTCCGCTCCGCCTTTCTTCACCGGCGCCGCGCCTTCCTCCGGCGCTTCGAGCAATGACGGCACAAACGCCTTCTGCTCCGCTGTCGCCAGCGCCAGCATGGCAAAGCGGTGGACGAACGGCGAAAGCGGCTGCCGCTGTTTGTGCGGCGGAATGTTTGCCGCCACAAAGTGGACGCGGTGCAGTTTGTACTGCTCCAGCGCTGCTCGTGCCAGTGCCAGATGCCCGCGGTGAACCGGGTCGAAGGTCCCGCCAAAGAGTCCAATGTTCATGGGATGAGCTGAGGTCAGTCCCGCCTAGTGTCCAGATTCCCGGCGTCATATGCAAGCCGAAACAAAACAGCCCTGTCCCAACGGACGGTTCACCGCATGTCGATTGCACACTCCACCCTATTGTCTCCGCCGCGTAAAAATGTACTCCTGTAACTACCGTGTTTCCCATTTCGGAACTAGGATGGTTTACATGCGAGTAACCCTCCCCCTACTCGGCATTCCCGCCGCGCGCGCCCCCATTCTCCGCTATGGAGTTGCGGTCCTCAGTACCGCTCTGGCGCTGATTCCCACCGTCCTGCTTGCCGATGTCTCCGAAAGCCGTCTCGCCCTCTTCGGCGTTGCCGTCATGGTGAGTGCCTGGTACGGCGGCTGGAAGCCCGGCGTCGTTGCCACGGCCTTCGCCCTCACCGTCTGCGCCTACTTCTCGCTCGCGGGCGAGCACAGCCCCGACCAGCTGCGCACCGCCATCATCCGCCTCTCCCTGTTCTTCTTCGTCGCTATGCTCATCTGCTGGCTCAATGCGGCCCTTCGCGCCGCCCAGGAGAACCTGCGCCGCTCGGAGCTGAATTTTCGCTCGCTGGTGACCAACGCCCCTTACGGCATCTGCCGTTGCGACTCCGCCGGGAAAATCCTCGACGCCAATCCCGCATTCGTCGAACTCCTCGGCCACACCTCTCCCGACGAACTGATCGGTCAGCACATCTTCGGACTCTATGCCGACAACGACAAATGGTTCGACCTCGCCGACTTCCTTCGCGCCTCCGAGCCCTTCAAAGGCCTGACCGCCGAATGGAAACGCAAGAACAACACGACCACGGTGGTCCGCGTTTCCGGACGCTCCGTCGTCAACGGCGGCGAGGGCGTCGTGTTCGAACTGTTCGCCGAGGACGTCACCGAGCGCCGCGCCCTCGAGCAGCAACTCCGCCAGTCCCAGAAAATGGAAGCCGTCGGCCGTCTCGCCGGCGGCATCGCCCATGACTTCAATAATCTCCTGATGGTGATCCTGGGCTACTCGGAGTTTCTGCTTGAACGTCTCGGCGCGGAACCGCACCTGCGCGGTCCTGCCCAGGAAATCTCCAGCGCCGCCGAGCGTGCCTCCTCGCTAACTCGCCAGCTCCTCGCCTTCAGCCGCAAGCAGATGCTGGCTCCCCGCATCGTCAATCTCAACGACGTCGCCACCGAAAACATCAAGATGCTCACACGCATGATCGGCGAAGACGTCGACCTCGTGATGGTGCCCGGCCCCAATCTTTGGCCCATCCGTGCCGATGCCGGGCAGATCGACCAGGTCATCATGAACCTCGCCGTCAACGCGCGCGACGCCATGCCCTCCGGCGGCAAGCTCACCATCGAGACCTCGAACGTCACGCTCGACGAGGAGTACGCACGCTTCCACGCCCCATCGCGCCCCGGCGATTACGTCATGATCTCCATCAGCGACACTGGCGTCGGCATGGACACCGACACCCAGTCGCACATCTTCGAACCGTTCTTCACCACCAAGGGACCGAAGGGCACCGGGCTCGGCCTCTCCACCGTCTACGGCATCATCAAGCAGAGCGGCGGATACATCTGGGTCTACAGCGAAGTCGGCAAAGGGACAACGTTCAAGATCTACCTGCCACGCGTGGCCGGCACAGGCGAAATCGCGGCTCAGATCGCCGCGCCCATCGAGTACCGCAAGGTCGAACCCGGCACCGAGACCATCCTGCTGGTCGAGGACGAAGCCAACCTGCGCTACCTCGCACGCCAGTACCTTGAGAAGCAAGGATACAAAGTGATCGAGGCCGCGGATGGCGCCGTCGCCATGCAGATCGCCGTGGCACACGAGGCCGTCATCCACCTGCTGCTCACCGACGTCGTCATGCCCGGCATGAACGGCCGCGAACTGGCCCAGCGCATCGCCGAGATTCGCCCCAACGTGAAGATTCTCTACATGTCCGGCTACACCGAAAATGTGATCGGACACAACGGCATGCTGGACGCGGGCATCCGCCTGCTCCAGAAGCCCTTCAACCTTCGCGACCTGAAAAGCAAGGTCCGCGAAGTGCTCGACGCAACACCCACTCCCCCGGAGGTCGCTATGTCCACCCGATCCGCTGAACCCCTCCGTGCCACGCGGCCGAGAGAAATCCCGCCCACCCGTGCGCAACGTTTCCAACTTCATTTGCCTCTGCGCTATCGCCGTCTCGGCGAGAAAGAATGGCACGTAGGCACAACCGAAAACATTAGCCGGTCCGGAATGCTCTTCCAGGCCGACGAAACTCTGCAGCCCAATTCGCAGCTGGAAATCAACCTCGTGCTCCCGCAGGAAATCGCCGGACTCTCCGCCACCGAAGTCGTCTGCCGCGGCGAAGTCGTCCGCACCGTCGAGCACAACGGATCAACCCTCACCCCCGCACTGGCCGCGCGGATTCTGCAATACCACTTCCAACACGGCCCACTCCCAAGGGCATAAGCACCACCCAGGTTCTGTGGATAGGTAGCCAGTTGCCCGTCCTGACGAGGGTGGCCCATCCTTCGCGATTTTCGAAGGGTGGGGGACGATGCGGCCTGCAGTAACGGTTGCTGCGTGCAGCGGACTCGTGATTTCGAGCTTCAATCCCAAAGCCTCTGAGCGCATCCATCACCGATGCCCACCTTTCGAAAACCGCGAAAGGTGGGGCAGTCCGCCGAATCCGTAGCAGAGCGACAGATGCACTCACCACCGATGTAGCGACAGGGCCCCCCGGCTGTTCGGAAGTACCGAGCGGCGCTCTCCAGGATTTGCAGGGCAAGACTTCCCGATACGTGTGACTCGCCACCCCGCCACCAGCAATATGTTCCTGCGGGAACATAACGTCATGACAGTATGGGATGTACCATACCGTCATGACAGCTAACGCTAAGAAACAAAGGCGGCAAAAGCCACCCGGATCGCAACTTGTGAGGGTCCCACCGGGTGCGCCACCCTTCTCTCGTAGTTTTGCGAACGACGCGGGATTATTGATCTCGCCTGCACCAGCAACGCAATGGGTGGCCCATCCTTCGCGCACTTTGCGAAGGGTGGGAACACCGAACGCTTGGATCAAAGCAAACAGATATTGCGTCGGCAGCATCGTCACCCGCCCTTGCAAAATGCGCAAGGACGGGCCACCCTCTCTTGTGGTAGTTACTCGCTGATACGGCCGAAGACGGGTCCACCCGCCCCTCGCCGTAATCGCCGTGCTGCACGGCCGCCGAAGTCCGTGTGTGGTCGCTGCGATTCTCCGTCAAAGAACCTGAAGGAGAGTACCCGCACCCCGAACTTTTGATCTCGCTGTAACGAGCAGAACAGAGGGTGCCCCACCCTTCGCGGTTTTCGAAGGGTGGGCACGATGCAGCCCGCAGTAACGGTTGTTCCCTATAGCGGGCTCCTAACTTCGGCTTCAACCCCAAAGCCTCTGAGTACATCAGCATCGATTCCCACCTTTCGAAAACCGCGAAAGGTGGACAGCCCTGTCTAGCGCGGACGGAGATTTCAAAGATGGGTAGGCCGCGACGTCGGACCTCGAGCAGGTGTTAAACTTCCATCGCACCACCTCGAGCTAAGAATGCCACCGACTTTCTCGCGTCTCCTAACGGGTCTTGACCTCCACCACTTTCGGGCGTTTCGCCAGGAGCACGTCGACTTCGGCCCTATTACGGTTTTCGTAGGTCCGAACAATTCTGGCAAGTCTTCGATATTGAGCGCCCTCACTATCCTGGCTAATACATCGAAATGCTTTGATCCAGAAGTGCCCCTCCTCCTCGGAGAGTTTGGGACATTCAGAGACATTGCTTTCAATAATAGCGTCAAGCGCACGATTGGCTTTCGACTGTCGTTCTCTAGCAATCGGATTGAGGCAGCGATTGACTTGTCGTTTAAATACCGAGCGCAGCGTCGAGAAATAATACTTAGTGACTGCACGATCAACGATCAGGGCTATCCTCTGTTTACCACTAGCTATTCGAAAGATAG
>Ga0335083_10011861_pt1 | contig 10451 bp, 11 predicted proteins | sample Lox_Sample_42_FD_206716 | JGI IMG/M metagenome (GOLD analysis project Ga0335083, IMG submission 206716) | Soil microbial communities from Loxahatchee National Wildlife Refuge, Florida, United States - Lox_Sample_4.2 | ecosystem: Environmental > Terrestrial > Soil > Wetlands | place: USA... | reverse complement strand
GAAGGTGCGCTTCCTGCACCCGGTGCGCTCGGGGAGCCACGTGCGCGGGCGCTTCACCCTGACGGCGGCGACGGCGCGGTCGGCGCGCGAATGGCAGCTCACTTATGACGTGACCGTCGAGATCGAGGGCGTCCACAAGCCCGCGCTGGCGGCGACCTGGCTCACGATGCAGGTGATGGGGTAGAGGGGCCTCCTTTGCCGAATGGAGGGGATGCAGTTTTGGTCGCCGTCGCGACTTTTCAAAGGGTTGAGTGTCCAAAAGTGACAAAAACGCGCCGTTAACTTACGCCGCTTCCGCCAGGCGTGAAGCCCCGCAGGCTGCGCTCCAGTCCTTCGCTAGACCCCCTCCCAAATTACCGCCGACCCCGGTCCATCTCGCCTCGTTCATTCCCAACAACAGAAGTCTAGCGTCTCTTTCTGGACATGGCAAGCAATTGTCGCTCGCGTCGACCCGGTCGGCGCTGCTCCTGAAGCTCGACCCTTGCGATCCCACAAATCACTGGAGTTGGGCTTTGACCGCTGGTGGTCTGATCGCCACCCCCTGCCCGCTCACCCAAACCGCACCGCCTGCCCCGCCCCCGGCGCCGTCAGCTCCCCTTCCCACATGACGCGCCGGCCGCGCACGATCGTCCCCATCGGCCACCCGGTTACGGTCTCGCCGTCGTAGGGCGTCCAGCGCGAGCGCGAGGCGATCCACGAGTCGGTGATCGTCTCGGTCCGCTTCATGTCGACCACCGTGAAATCCGCGTCGTAGCCGGCGGCGATGCGCCCCTTGCCGACGATCCCGAATAGCCGCTGCGGCCCGGCGCTGGTGAGATCGACGAAGCGCTGAAGCGTAAGCCGCCCGGCGTTGACATGGGTTAGCATGACGGGAACGAGCGTCTGCACGCCCGTCATGCCGGACGGGCTCTCAGGGTACGGCTTGGCCTTTTCTTCCAGCGTGTGCGGCGCGTGGTCGGAGCCGAGCGCGTCCACGACGCCATTGATGAGCCCGCGCCACACGCCCTCGCGATGCTCGGTCCCGCGCACCGGCGGGTTCATCTGCAGCCTCGTCCCCAAGCGCCCATAGTCCTCGGAGCTCAATGTCAAATGATGCGGCGTCGCCTCGCAGCTCGCAACGTCCTTCGCTTGCGACAAAAACTCCATCTCCTCGCGCGTCGAGACGTGCAGCACATGCACCTGCGCGCAGGCCGCACGCGCGAGGCGGACGAGCCGCTGGGTGGATTTGAGCGCCGCGATCTCGTCGCGCCAGACGGGATGCGACGCAGGATCGCCCGGAACACGCAAAGGCTCGCGCTCGTTCAGGCGCGCCTCGTCCTCGCTGTGGAAGGCGGCGCGGCGGCGGATGCGTCGCAGGATCGCGAGCACGCCCTCATCGTCCGGGACAAGAAGGCTCCCGGTCGAGGAGCCCATGAACACTTTCACCCCCGCCGCTCCGGGCAGGCGCTCGAGCTCGGCAAGCTCGGCGACGTTGTCGCGCGCGCCGCCGATCCAGAAGGCGAAGTCGCAATGCATCCGACCCCTGGCGCGCGCGAGCTTGTCGGCGAGCGCCTCGGCGCTTGTCGTCGGCGGAACCGTGTTGGGCATTTCGAAGACGGCGGTGACGCCGCCGAGGACGGCGGCGCGCGAGCCGGTCTCCAGATCCTCCTTGTGGGCAAGGCCCGGCTCGCGGAAATGCACCTGGCTGTCGATGACGCCGGGGAGCACATGCAATCCGGCGCAGTCGATGCGCTCAGCCGCAGAGGCGGCGGCGAGGCGCCCGATCGTCGCGATGCGGCCGTCAACGACGCCAATGTCGCGCACGCCGACCCCATCATGATTGACGACGGTTCCGTTCGCGAGAATGAGGTCGAATGCGCGCGCCATCTATGCTTCCTTGCGCCGGGGCCAGCGCCGCCTAATTTACGGGCGCCGGCATGGCAAGCGCGAAAGGAAGTCGAATGACCAAGGCGATCGCCTGGCTCGCCGACCGCGGCGTTGTCCGGGTCGCGGGGGAAGACGCGATGAGTTTCCTGCAGGGGCTCCTGACGAACGACGTCGAGCGGCTGGAAATCGGCGAGGCGCGCTACGCCGGGCTCCTCAGCCCCCAGGGCAAGATTCTGTTCGACATGCTGGCGGTGCGCGCCCGGGCGGACGCGGGCGCGGCGTATGTCCTCGATTGCGCCGCCGCGCAGGCGGGGGATCTCGCGAAGCGGCTCGGCTTCTACAAGCTGCGGGCGAAAGTCGCCGTCGCCGACGAAAGCGCCGTGCGCGCGGTCGTCGCGGCGTGGGGCGAGGACGTCGCGCTGCCGGACGGCGCGTTCGTTTATCGCGACCCGCGCGATCCGCGCCTGGGCCGGCGCGCCATTGTGGCGCGCGCCGAGGCGGTGGCGATCGGGGAGGCGGAGCTCGCTTCATACGAAGCGCTGCGCATCTCGGCCTGCGCGCCGAAGGGCGGCGTCGATTTCGCCTACGGCGACGCTTTTCCCCATGATGCGGATTTCGACCTCTTGGGCGGCGTCGACTTCGACAAGGGCTGCTACGTCGGGCAGGAAGTCGTCTCGCGCATGAGGCACCGCGGGAGCGCGCGCAAGCGGGTCGTGCGGGTCAAGGTCGCGGGCGAGCCGCCTGCGCCGGGGACGCCGGTGCTCGACGGCGAGCTTGCGGTCGGAACGCTCGGCTCGTCCGCAGGACGGGAGGCGCTGGCCATGCTGCGGCTCGACCGGGCCGAAGAGGCCAAGGTCGCCGGGCGCAACTTGACCGCCGGCGGCGTCGGCGTCGCGCCCGCTGATTCCAATGAAGCCCCGGCGCTTCCGTCATAGGCTTCGGATCGGCGCCAAGTGGGCGGGCCTACCACTTTCGGGCGTTACTACCGCTTTCGGGCGGGCCGCCGAAGCCATGGCGACGGCGCGGATTCGGAGGTAACATCAAAAGTCGAGGGGCGTGCAAGAACCCGCCCGAGACTCCGGCGGGGAGGAAGGAGGGAGAGGTGCGCTTGGTCCGTTTCGCTCTGGCCGCAGCGGTTGGGTTCGTCTTTGCCGCGCCGATGGGCCTCTCGGCCCCGGCTCTGGCGCAGTCGGCCGACTCCTCCATCAATCAGATGGAACTCACCGAGGCCGAGGTTCAGGCGTATGTCGCCGCTCAGTACGACCTGAAACGCGTGATTTTCCGGTTGCCTGAGGACCGTGCGGATCTGCCGGACGTCAAGTCTCCCGCGCAGCTCGAAGCCATGCTGCGCCGTTACGGCTTTAAGAATCTGAATGACTATATCGGGATCGCCGACAACATCGCCCTCGTTCTCGAAGGCGTCGATCCCGCCACCAAGTCCTACATCGGGGCTAAAGCGCTGCTGGAGCGGCAGCTGACCGAGATCGAGGCCGATCCGTCGATCAATCCGCACGAGCGCGCGGTCGCCGCCGCCGAACTCTACGCGGCTATGCGCGTGATCGCTCCCGTGCGTTACCCTGCGAACATCACCCTTGTCGTGAAGAACCTCGACGCCATTCTGGCGAATTCGCCGTTCGCGTCCGCAACCACCAACGACTAGCCGCGCTCAGCGATAGACGAGCACCGGGATGGTCGAGTGGGTGAGGACCTTGTTCGTCTCGCTGCCAAGGATGAGCGCGGAGACGCCGCGCCGACCGTGCGAGGCCATGACGATGAGGTCACAGTCTTTGGCGTGCGCCGCATCGATGATGGCGCGGTAAGGCTGGTCGTGGACTTCGCGGATCGTGTCGCAGACGACGCCGGCGGCCTCGGCCGCGATCTTCACCTGTTCCAACGCCTTCTCGGCGATCCGCCGCGACTCCTCGTCGAATTGGTCCTCGCCCACCGGAACGAGAACCGCCTCCATTGCGGCGACGTGGTAGGGCTCGGAGATGGTGAGCGCGGTCACCTTGGCCCCGCATTCCTTGGCGAGCTGGACGCCATAGAGCACGGCCTTGCGAGAGAGATCGGTGCCGTCGGTCGGGATGAGAATGTGCTTGAACATGGCGCCCTCCAAGGTTCTTTTCTCTCAGACTAGGCGAGAGCGGCCGCGGAGGCCATAGCCTGCGTCAACGCGCCACGCAGGTCTTGCCGGCGCGCTGTTTTCGCGCCGCAGTTGCGGGCGGAGATGGGCGCGGCTAGAGTTCCGCGCTCGGCGGGACGCCCTGTCCTGCGCCTTCTTACAAGACTCCGTCAGATTATCGCCAAGGAGCGCTCCGATGAGTTTCACTCTCCCTGACCTTCCTTATGCCTATGACGCGCTGCAGCCGCATATGTCGCGAGAAACCCTGGAATATCACCACGACAAGCATCATTTGGCTTACGTCAACAACGGCAATAACGCGCTCAAGGGCACCGAATGGGAGAACAAGTCCCTTGAAGAGATCGTCAAAGGATCGTTCGGCAAGAACGCCGCGGTATTCAACAACGCTGGCCAGCATTACAACCATATCCACTTTTGGAAATGGATGAAGCCGGGCGGCGGCGGGACCAAGATGCCGAGCGAGCTCGAGAAGGCGCTGAAGGACTCGTTCGGGTCGATCGACAAGGCCAAGGAAGACCTCATCCAGGCTGGCGCCACCCAGTTCGGCTCCGGCTGGTGCTGGCTCAGCCTCAGGGACGGCAAGGTCGAGGTCGCGAAGACGCCCAACGGCGAGAACCCGCTCGTTCATGGCGGCAAGCCGATCCTCGGCATCGATGTCTGGGAGCACTCCTATTACATCGACTACCGTAATCGCCGCCCGGATTACCTCAAGGCCTGGGTCGACAACCTCGTCAACTGGGAATACGTGGCCGAGCTCTTCGGCCAGAAGTAGCTCGCGGCGCCCGCGCCCTCCGGCAAGCTCCAGAGGGCGCGCGCGCGTTCAATCGGTCAGGTTGAGCGTCTTTTGCGCGCAGACGTCGACGCCTGATGCGTCCATCGACTGACCGTCGGCGAAGGTCGCGTGCAGGTCCACGCGGCAATTGTAGCTCTGCGGCAGTTTAGCCGACGCCTGTTTGCCGGCTTTCACAGCGCCGAGCACTCTTCTCCAGTTAGCCGAGCCGCTCTCGGCCGCCTGCAACTGGACGAGATCGGCCTTACGCGAGTTCGTCACCGTCACCGTGACTGTGGGCGCGCCCGCCGGCGTCTTGGGCTTGGCCTTCGCTGGCGCGGCTGCGGCCGGCGCCGGCTCCGCGTTCTGCGCGAGCGTTGGCGCCGCGACGAGGCCGAACAGCGCCGCTCCCGCGAGCGCCGCGGCCAAGGTCCGTCTCGTCATGATCTCCTCCTGCACTCGCGCGCGAGCCGCATGAGCTTGCGTTTCGCGAGGATGGCGCCGACGATGGCGAAGGAAAAGCCGGGGGTTCGGGACACGATGTCGCCGCCCTTGCGACCTCGCCATCACATGTTGCGCGGCGAAACGGCCTCTTCGGGTGCGCGTTCGGTCGCGCGCCGCCCCTCCGCCGCCCGCAGCATCGGAACGATGTCCTCGATCTTCTCCGCAACGAGATAGCGCAGCTCGAGCCCCTCGCGGATGAAGCCTTCGTTGCGCATGTGTGCAAAGAGTGAGAGCAGCGGACGCCAGAACCCATTGAGATTGGCGAGCAGGATCGGCTTGGCGTGCCGGTCGAGCTGCGCCCAGGTCATGATTTCGACCAGCTCCTCGAGCGTGCCGATGCCCCCCGGAAGCGCGATAAAGGCGTCGGCCCGCTCGAACATCGCCTGCTTGCGCTCGTGCATGTCCTCGACGACCAGCATTTCCTGCGCCGACGTGAGGGCGTGTTCCTTGCGGACGAGAAAGTTGGGGATAATCCCGGTTACATAGCCGCCCCCGGCGAGAGTCGCGCGGGCGAGCTTGCCCATCAGCCCGTTGCCGCCGCCGCCGTAGACGAGGCCGATTCCCTCCGCCGCGAGGATGCGGCCGAACGCCTCCGCCGCCTCGGCGAAGCGCGGGTCGTTTCCCGCGCCCGAGCCGCAATAGACGCAGACGTTACGGATGGAGCTCATGAATCGCCTTCCTATCGGATTGATTTGCCGCGCGGCGTTGACGGACGTCAAGGCGGCTCGCTCATATCCAAGCCGATCTCGCGCAGGATCTCCGCGCGGTGCTCGTCGAGCCGGGGCGATCGCCACTCAAGGTTCAGCGCGCTTTCGCTCATCAGAATGGGGCTGCGCACGCCGGGAATTCCCTGCGGGTCGATGCGCATTTTCCGGGCGACGAATTGCGGGTTGCCGAACAGATCGGCCACCGTGTTGATGGGGCCGGCCGGAACGACGGCCTTCTCGAGGGCCGCGAGCAGCCGGTCGCGCGGGCAAACGCGTGTTTTTGCGGCAAGTTCCCGCTCGAGCTCGACGCGGTTCAAGACCCGCGCCGCGTTGGTCGCGAAACGGGGGTTGTCCGCGAGCGGCTTCAGATCCAGTACTTCGCAGAGCCGGGCGAACTGCGCATCGTTGCCCACCGCCACGATCACATAGCCGTCGGCGACGGGGAAGGTCTGGTAGGGCGCGATGTTCGGGTGCGCGTTGCCGAGCCTTCGCGGCGCGACGCCCGAGGCGAGATAGTTCGTCGCCTGGTTGGCGAGCATCGCGCCCATCGTGTCGAGCAGCGCGAGATCGATGTGCTGGCCAGAGCCGGTGCGCTCGCGGGCGATGAGCGCCGCCTGGATCGCGATGACGCCGTAGAGTCCGGCGAAGAGGTCGCTGACCGCGACGCCGACCTTCATGGGCTCGCCATCCGGCTCGCCGGTGATGTCCATGTAGCCGGACATGCCTTGAACTAAGAAATCGTAACCGGCGCGCTCGGCGTAAGGCCCGGTCTGGCCGAAACCGGTCACCGAACAGTAGATGAGCCGCGGGTTCAGCTTTCGTAGGGACTCGTAGTCGAGGCGGAATTTCTTCAGGCCGCCGACCTTGAAGTTCTCGATGAGGACGTCGGCGCGCGTGGCCAGACGGCGCACGATGTCGCGCCCGGCTTCGGTCGAAAAGTCCGCGACGATGGAGCGCTTGCCGCGGTTGCAGCAATGGAAATAGGCGGCGGCGCGCTCGCCCTTGGTCTCGATGAAGGGCGGGCCCCAGCGGCGGGTGTCGTCGCCCTCCGGGCTTTCGACCTTGATCACGTCGGCGCCGAGGTCGGCGAGGGTCTGGCCGGCCCACGGGCCGGCGAGGATGCGCGCGAGTTCGACGACCCTGACGCCGGAAAGGGCCGTCATGCTGAGTTTGGTTGTTGAAGGGAATTGACTGTGCCGAAGGGCACCCTCCCACGCGAAAGCGGGAGAGGGGGACCGCGCGTTAGCGCGGTGGAGGGGGATGGCCAAATCCCAATCTGCGGGTCACTACGAAGCCGTTTCAAAAACAGGTCCCCACGACCACCCTTCGGGCGGTCCCTCTCGCCCGCAAAATGCGGGGGAGGAAAAGCGCCGAGGCGCTTCAAGCGAATCAAAACCGACGTCGGACGCAGCATGGCTTAAAAAAAAGCCTGGATGCCCGTCTGCGCGCGGCCGAGGATCAGCGCGTGCACATCATGCGTGCCCTCGTAGGTGTTGACCGTCTCGAGGTTCGTCAGATGACGCATGACTCCGTATTCGATCTGGATGCCGTTGCCGCCGTGCATGTCGCGCGCCATGCGCGCGACTTCGAGCGCTTCGCCGCAATTGTTGCGCTTGATGAGAGACACCATCTCCGGCGCGGCGCGGCCCTCGTCCAAAAGGCGCCCGACGCGCAGCGAGGCCTGCAGCCCGAGCGCGATCTTCGTCTGCATGTCGGCGAGCTTTTTCTGGAAGAGCTGCGTCGCCGCGAGCGGTTTGCCGAACTGCTTGCGGTCGAGGCCGTATTGGCGCGCGCGCATCCAGCATTCCTCGGCCGCGCCCATCGCGCCCCACGAAATGCCGTAGCGCGCGCGGTTGAGGCACCCGAACGGCCCCTTCAATCCCGCGACGTTCGGCAAGAGCGCCGCTTCCGGAACCTCCACGCCGTCGAGCACGATTTCGCCGGTGATCGAGGCGCGCAAGGAAAGCTTGCCCTCGATCTTCGGCGCGAAGAGGCCCTTCATCCCCTTTTCCAGGATGAAGCCGCGGATCTGCCCGTCGTGCGCCGCCGACTTCGCCCAGACGACGAGCACGTCGGCGATCGGCGCGTTGCTGATCCAGGTCTTCGAGCCGGTGAGCCGATAGCCGCCCGCCGTCCTCTCGGCGCGGGTCTTCATGCCCCCCGGGTCGGAGCCCGCGTCGGGCTCGGTGAGGCCGAAGCAGCCGATAAGTTCGCCGCGCGCGAGCTTCGGCAGATATTTCTTCCGCTGCGCCTCGTCGCCGTAGGCGTGGATCGGATACATGACGAGCGACGACTGCACGCTCGCCATCGAGCGGAAGCCGGAATCGACGCGCTCGACCTCGCGCGCAATGAGGCCGTAAGCGACGTAGCCGGCGTTGGCGCAGCCGTATTCCTCGGGCAGGGTGACGCCGAGCAGCCCCGCTTCGCCCATGAGGCGGAAGAGAGCGGGATCGGTCTTCTCTTCGAGATAGGCGCGTTCAATGCGCGGACGCAGCTCCCTATCGGCGAATTCGCGCGCCGCATCGCGGATCATCCGCTCGTCCTCGGTGAGCTGGCTTTCGAGGAGCAGCGGGTCGTCCCACTGGAAGGGGCCGAGGCTCGGTCCGTGGAAGGCGGTCGTCGGGGTTTTTGTGTCCATGGGAGGTGGCTCGGCTGCTACGCTCGATTTATATTGAGCGGCGCCTCATGGGTCGAATCGTTTCGCGGAGCGTCACTTCTCCCCTATGGAAGAAGCGCTCACGGGCGGTCCAGGCTTGACCTGGAGGAAGGGGCGAGGACGCCGCAAATGGTCCGCACGACACGGGAGACGCTGGCGGCCATGAACCCGGTCCTCGACCCCGAGGACTTCGTGTTCTGCTCGGCGACCGACCCCGCGATCATCGACAGGGCGCGGCCCGAGGCCTTGTGCCTCTTTCGCGAGCCCGAAGGAACGTCGCTCGTTCTCCCGCGCGCCGTCGCCGAAAAGATCGGCTTTGACATCAGTCGACCCATGCGGCGCATCACGCTCATGGCGAGCTCGGAGCTCGACGGCGTCGGGCTCACGGCGGCCGTGTCGGTCGCGCTGGCCGAGGAGAAGATTCCCTGCAATGTCGTGGCGGCCTACCGCCACGACCATCTGTTCGTTCCGGCGGATATGGCCGAACGGGCGCTCGCCATCCTCATGCAGGTGCAGTCAGAGGCGGCGGATTCTCGGCCCGAGCCGGAATGATTTCGGCGGCCTTGTCAGGCTGGCCGCTTCAGCGCGACGCCCTGTCCGGCCAGCGCCGGGCGCGGCATCGAGGCGTGAACATGCGCCAGCGCCTCGAGCGCCGCCAGCGTCTCGAAGCTCCACCGGGCCGCCTTAGCGCCGGCCTCGCTCTGCAGCACCGACAAAAGCAGCTGCTCAGACGCCGCGAGGCTCGCGCCTGAGGCCGAGGTCATCTCGAGCCAGACGCGCATGCGCTTGTCGTCGTGCTCAATGAGATGGCAGGAGACGGCGACCGCGTCGCCCTCCTTGGCCTCCTTGAAGTAGTGCAGCATCATCTGCATGGTGAACAAGGTCTGGCCGGTGCGCTTGCGCGCGGCGGCGTCGAGGCCGATCTTGTCCATGAGCGCGTCGACCGAGCGGCTGAAGACGATCGCGTAGGCCGCGTCGTTCATGTGGCCGTTGTAGTCGAGCCATTCGGCCGCGACCGTCGTGCGCAAGACCTCGAGCGGAGCGTGATGTTTATGGGCGGCCATCACACGTCCAAATTCGAAACGCTCAGCGCGTTGTCCTGAATAAACTCGCGCCGCGGCTCGACGACGTCGCCCATGAGCTTGACGAACATGTCGTCGGCCTCGTCCACCTCGCGGATCTTCACCTGCAGGAGCGAGCGCGCCTCGCGGTCGAGCGTCGTTTCCCAAAGCTGGTCCTTGTTCATCTCGCCAAGGCCCTTGTAGCGCTGGATCGTGACGCCCTTGCGGCCCGCTTCGTTGACCGCGTCGAGGAGGTTCGAGGGCCCCGAGATCGCCGCCGTCTCGCCCCGGCGGGTGAAGGTCGCCGGCTCCGCGAAGGCCTCGCTCAAGGGCCGCGCATGCTCGTCGAGGCGGCGGGCGTCGCCGGAAGCCAGCAGCGCGGCGTCGAGGATCGCCGCCTGCCGGACGCCGCGAACCTCGCGCACAAGCACGTAGCCGCCGTCCTCGACGCGCCCGGCCCAGCTGCGCTCGGCCTCCTCCGCGATGGCGTTCATGCGCTCGGCGAGCCGCGCGGCCCGCGCTTCGCCCTCGGCCTCCTCGTCGGCTCCGATCGGCCGCAACGCGCCGGCCAGCGCCGCTTGCTCGACCCCGTTCCGATCGTAGCGGGAATGAAGGCCAATCAGGAGCCGGCGCAGCGCGCGCGCTTCCTCCACCAGCGCGCGCAGGTCGGCTCCCACGCGCGTTTCGCCGCTCGCAAGCGTGAGCGCCGCGCCTTCCAGTCCCGAGTCAACGAGATAGTCTTCCA
>Ga0335083_10011860_pt1 | contig 10454 bp, 9 predicted proteins | sample Lox_Sample_42_FD_206716 | JGI IMG/M metagenome (GOLD analysis project Ga0335083, IMG submission 206716) | Soil microbial communities from Loxahatchee National Wildlife Refuge, Florida, United States - Lox_Sample_4.2 | ecosystem: Environmental > Terrestrial > Soil > Wetlands | place: USA: Florida... | reverse complement strand
CCCAGAACGCGGACTCCTCGATGGCCGGCACGGCCACCTCTCTGGTCTCGGCCGTGAGCTCCTCATAGGGCTCTTCGCCCGCCCAGACACCGACATCCTCGAGGCTGGCGTCGCTGAAGTCCGGCTCTACGCCGTCCATCGTCTCCTCGATTCGCGCCTGTTCCTCGCTCTTGAAGAGCGGATGGTTCTCGAACGGATCCCCCTCGCCCTTGTAATGGTCGATCGGCATCGTGTCGCCGAGTCGAGCGTTTCGCTCTTTGAGGTCGAGGTGTTCCTTGATGACCTGCGCGAAAATAGACGGTGTCTCTACCGGCATAGAAGCGTCCTCCCGTGGGTCGTGCTCGTCGTCCGCGGGCATGATAACGGGCATTGCCGCGGTCTTCCGGTTCGAAGGTGTCAAAACGGTGCCGGTTGGGCTCGTTCGACCCGATCTCGGCCGGCGCGCTTGGCCTCGTAGAGAGCGCTGTCTGCGGCGACCACGAGCTGCTCGCTGTTCGATTCCCCGGCGTACTCGGCCACTCCGAAGCTCGCAGTGACGCGGAGGCCCGGCGCGCCCGGGATGCTCCGGCCGCCCAGGCCGATGCGGATGCGCTCGGCGAGCTGCGCGGCGCCTTCCTCGTCCGCACCGGGCAGGAGGAGGAGGAACTCCTCCCCGCCCCAGCGTCCGGCGACGTCCGACTCCCGGACCGTCTCCCGAAGCACAGCGGCGAACGCTCGCAACACCGCGTCGCCGACGGAATGGCCGTACTCGTCGTTCACGTCCTTGAACCCGTCGAGGTCGGCGAGAACGACCGAGAACGGCGTCTGCAGGCGCTCGGCGCGGGCGGCCTCCGCGTGGAGCGCCTCGGTGGCCGCACGGCGGTTCGCCAGTCCCGTGAGACCGTCCACGAGCGCCTGCCGCTCGACCATCCCGTGCAGCCTGGCGTTCTCGAGCGCGACCACCGCGTGCGCGGCGAGCGACGCCGCGTTCATCCGGTGCTCCTTGCTGAAGTAGTCCCCGACGAGCTCGAGCGTCCCGAAACGCTCGCCGGCGGCCGTCAGCGGGAGAACCAGCCGATCGCCTTCGGCATCCGGGTCGCCGCTGAGGACCACGGAGCCGTCGGCCGACACGATCCGGCTGGCGCGCGCCGACGTCGCCTCGGCGGCCGCCGCCGCGACGATGCGCCGCAGCTGCTTGGCGTCGTGGGTCGCGGCGAGCGCCTCCCCGAAGCGCGCAAGCGCCTCGCGCACACGCGCTCGCTCGGCCTCGAGCTCGGTGAGCCGCGCCTCCAGCTGCGCGGCCATGTCGTTGAGCGCCGTTCCGAGCACGGCGAACTCGTCCCGCCCGCGGACGGGCACACGCTCGTCGAGCGCGCCGCGGGCAATTCCGCGGGCAACCGAGGCGAAGCGGGCAAGGTGGCGAACGATCGACCGCCCCTCGAGGTACGCGACGACGCCGACGAGCGCCAGTGAGGCGAGCAGTCCGAAAAGGAGCCGGTTACGAGTCCGCGCGTCGGCCGCGTCGATCAAGGATTGCCGGGTCAGGACGCCGAGGCGCACCGCGGGAACTCCACGCAGCGCCGGCGCGACGAAGGCGCGGTAGCGCGTCCCCCCGACGTCGACCGTTCCGCTCCGCCCGGCGGCCAGCCCCACACGGCCCCGCAGCGACGGGGACGAAGCGGCGATCCTCGACCCGTCGAGCAGGACGAGCACGTCGCCGGAGTCGAAGGACGCACCGCGACCGAGGAGGTCGACGAGGCCGCGGTCGAGCGGGATCGTCGCCACTACCTCGCCCAGGTGCCTGGTACGGGTGACGACGTCGACGGGAAAGCGTGCGGCAAGCCTCGGAGGGGACCCGGCGCGGAGGCCTCGGCGACCCACGACGTAGAGCGACGGCTTGCCTACCACGACGCGTCGCAGCCCCCGGCGGTCATGGCGCACGAGCGCCCGCTGCAGCGGCCGAGAGCGAGCGACGTCCTCCGCCTCCGCCTGGGCGCGACTCGCCCGCCGGTCGTACAGCGCGAGCGCGGCGCGTAGCGCCTCCTCCTGCCGAAGCGTGACCTGCCGCGACTCGCCTGCGCCGGCGACGGTACTGAATCCCCAGTACGTCGCCGCCATCGGGACGAGCGACAGCAACACGAAGTACGCCACGAGCTTGAGCTTGAAGCTGCTCAGCTGGATCCCCCGAGGTTCAAGCGGAACATCCCTCCTGCCGATAGTCCTTTCGAGGGATGTGTCGGCGGGAGGAGGGAAGAACATGAGCCGGAAGGAGCGGATCGTCGCAGCGCTGCTACTTGCGATCGCCGTCGCCGGCGCTGCGCTCATCCCACGGGTTCTCTCGACGCCTCCGGGACCGCACGGCGTCGCACTCGGGCCCGGCCCCGGCCTTCGCCGAACCGTCGTTCAGGCGCCCGCCGTCCCCGCGCCACCGCGTCCCGCGCGGACGCACACGATCGAGCCGCCCGCGCCGCAGTTCACGTCTGCTCGGCCGGCGAGGCCCGTGCACCGCGCGTTGCCGCCGCCCCCGTCGGAGCCGGCCCCGGCGCCGACGCCGTCTCTGCCATCGCCTTCTCCACCGGCGCCGTCTCCACCCTCGCCGTTGCCACCGCCCCCGTCGCCGGTGACCACGCCGCCTGCATCTCTCCCGGACACGTCGACCCCGTCCTCGCCGGCCAGCACTCGGCCGGGCAACGGCTATGGCGACACGAACCACGTCCACACGGGGCCGCCAGGCCAGTCGACGCCTGCCTCGACGGGAGCCGAGCCGCCTCGGCGCAGCCGTTGCCACGATCTGGAAGGATCAGGACATGGCCGGCCGCCGCAAGCTCCGCCCGTCCGCGTGGGCCCTCACCGTCGCGATGTGGGACATCTACCGGCGCCTCCCGCCGGCACAGCGCCGGCAACTGATGAAGCTGGCCCGGACGCACGGCCCGAGGCTCGCGTCCCGTGCCGCGAAGACGGTCCGCCGCAGCAAGTAACGCACGCGCCGGGCCACGGCTACGGCCACGGCGGCCGGTGGAACGCACAGGCCGGCGACGACTAGAGGCCGAGCGCGGCGCGCACGATCCGGTCCTGCTCGCGAAGGTGCGCGGTCGGATAGCCCTCGCTCGGGCTGGCGCGCCACGGCCTTCCGACGTACAGCAGCGGCACGCCCTCCGGCTTCGTCTCTTCCAACCGGTGCCTGATCGCGCGCCAGGCGCCCATGTTCTGCGGCTCTTCCTGCGCCCACACGACCTCGCGCAGATTCGGGTAGCCGGCGAGCACCGTCTTCGCGCGCTCGGTGGGAAACGGATAGAGCTGCTCGATGCGGGCGACTGCCACACGGGCTGCGTTCCCGCGCTCCTCGTGTCCGGCGATGTCGTAGTAGATCTTCCCCTGGCACAGCACGAGCCGTTCGACGTCGCCGCGGTCCGTCCTCGGGTCGTCGAGGACGGGGTGGAACTCTCCGCTCGCCAGATCCTCGAGCGTCGAGCCGGCCTGCTTCAGGCGTAGGAGCCCCTTCGGCGTCATCACGACGAGAGGTCGCGCCGTCGCGTCGAGCGCCTGCCGCCGCAGCAGGTGGAAGTACTGGCCCGCCGTCGTGCAGTTCGCGATCCGCAGGTTCTCCTGCGCCGCGAGCTGGAGGAAGCGCTCGAGGCGGGCGCTCGAGTGCTCCGGCCCGTTGCCTTCGTAGCCGTGTGGCAGGAGGAGCGTCAGGCGCGTCGACTCTCGCCACTTCGACAACCCGGCGGCGATGAACTGGTCGACGATGATCTGGGCGCCGTTGACGAAGTCGCCGAACTGCGCTTCCCAGAGGACGAGTGCCTCCGGCGCGGCTGCGGCGTAGCCGTACTCGAAGCCGACACAGGCGTACTCCGAGAGCGGCGAGTTGTAGATCTCGAAGGCCGCGCCGGCCTCGTCGAGATGCTGGAGCGGCGTGTACATCGCTCCCGTGTCCACGTCGTGAAGGACGTCGTGCCGGTGAGAGAACGTGCCGCGCTCGGTGTCCTGCCCGGTGAGCCTGATCGGGATCCCTTCGACGAGAAGCGACGCGAACGCAAGCGCCTCGGCCTGGCCCCAGTCGATGCCGCCCGCTTCGAGCGTCTCACGGCGCCGCTCGAGCTGCCGCATGAGCTTCGGGTTGGGCGTGAAGCCGTCGGGGACGCGGAGGAGTTGCTCGTTGAGCGCACGAAGCCGATCGGCGGCAACGGCCGTGACGACCTCGTCGCCCGTCGCGGCCGGGATGTGCGCGTCGCTCGCAGGCGCCGGCTCGATCTGCCCGAACGTCTCCTTGAGCGCTTCGTGCGCCCGGCGCAGCTGCGACAGGACGTCCTCCTCGAGTTCGTCCGCCTGCTCCTGCGTGAGGTCACCCGCGCTCACGAGACTCGCGGCGAACTGCTCGCGCGCCGTGGGGTGAACCGCGATCGCGGCCGCGAGCAGCGGCTGTGTGTATGCGGCCTCGTCCTGCTCGTTGTGACCGTGCCGCCGGTAGCCGACGAGGTCGACGACGAAGTCGTGGCCGAAGCGACGCCGGTAGGCGAGCGCGAGCCGGACGGCGGCCAGCGCCGCCTCCGGATCGTCGGCGTTGACGTGGACGATCGGGATGTCGAAGCCCTTGGCGAGGTCGCTCGAGTAGCGCGTCGAGCGGCCGCTCTCCGGGTCGGTGGTGAAGCCCACCTGGTTGTTCGCGATCAGGTGGAGCGAGCCGCCGGTGGAGTAGCCCGCCAGCGCCTGGAGGTTCAGCGTCTCCGCGACGCTCCCCTGGCCGGCGAAGGAGGCGTCGCCGTGGATGAGGACGGGAAGGGCGACGCTCGGGTCGTGGTACCCCTGCCGCGAGGAGCGGTCGGTCTGCTCCGCCCGCGCGCGTCCCTCGACGACCGGGTCGACCGCCTCGAGGTGGCTCGGATTGGAGACGAGCGTGATCGTGATGTCGCCGGTCGGCGTCGAGCGCGTCCCCTGCGCGCCCAGGTGGTACTTGACGTCGCCGCTGCCTCCCTCCTCGCTCGACACGACGGCCTCGATCGTGCGCTCGCCTTCGAACTCGCGCAGGATCGTCTCGTACGGCCGGCCGACGACGTGCGCGAGCACATTGAGCCTCCCGCGATGCGCCATCCCGACCACGACCTCGTGGGCGCCGCCCGCCGCAGCGAGCTCGATCGCCTCGTCGAGCATCGGGATCATCACGTCCAGTCCCTCGACGGAGAACTGCTTCTGCCCGAGGAAGGCGCGCCGGAGGTAGCGCTCCATCCCCTCCACCTGGCTCAGGCGCCTGAGCAGCCGCACCCGCTCGTCGCGGGACAGCCGGCGGCGGTAGCGGCCCGACTCGATGGCCTGTCGCAGCCAGACGCGCTCCTCGTGGTCGGAGATGTGCTCGATCTCGTACGCGATCGAGCCGGTGTACGTCTCGAGCAGGCGCGGCAGCGCGTCTGCGAGCGTCTCGCCCTCGACGTGGAGGCGGAGGAGCGGGGCGGGGATGCGCGCCTGCAGCTCCGGCGTCAGCTTCGGGATCAGGCGCTCGGGCTCGAGCGCCGGGTCTCCCGGCGGCTCCGAGCCGAGCGGGTCGAGCCGAGCGGCGAGATGACCGTGCATACGGATCGCCTTGACCAGCGCCATCGCCGCAGCCACGCCGCCGAGAAGCTCGGCGTCCGCCGCTGCGGGTGGTGCAGCCTCCGTCGCCGGAGCCGGTGCGGGAGCGGCCGGCGCCGCGTGTCCGTCGCCGTCGGCGGCCGCGCGCTCGAGAAGGCGCGCGAGTCCCGGTTGGCGCTGCAGGAGCGCGTCCGGTTCGCTCTCGAACAGGTCGCGCCACTCCTCCGGCACCGCGCCGGGGTTGTCGAGGTACTGCTCGAGGAGCAGTGCGGCGTAGCCCGTGTTCAGGCCGTCAACGTCGGGACGTCCCATGACCACTTCCGTTGTAGCAGCGCGGCGTCGCTACCAGAGCGGCTTGCTGAGAGCCACCGCGATCGTCAACCCGAAGAAGAAGCATGCGGTGCAGATGAGCACGGCGGCGAACTGCAGCCGCCCCTTGCCGCTGCCCATCCCCGACGCGATCAGCGCGATCGCGAGCGACGGCAGGATCAGGCGCAGCGGATGCCAGGCGATCCCCACCAGGCTCACGAAGATGGCGATCGCCGAGAGGAAGCCGGCAACCGTCTCCGAGGGACGCCGTCCGGCGCCCTCGCGGTAGATCTCGCCCTCGGCGTTCAACGGCCGGCGATCCTGTCCGCGCGCGCAGCGGCAGCGCGGGGCGTGCGCGCATAGACCCGAGCCGGGCCTCCATGCGGCCGCGGCGGGCGGCGGCGCGAGCGCCGGCGGAAGTGGTCATAACCGGGCGGGGGCTGCTCCGGAGTCACGCGAACCCCGGCCGGGCCGCCGCGTCCACGAGGCTCCGCCTTGATCGCATACCAAACCACGTAGCAGAGATATGCGATGGGGATCTTGAGGATCACCATGAGGAAGACGAGCTCCCAGAGCGTGTCCGGCGCCTTCACCCTCTCGAGTCTACCCCTCGCTGCGGGCTCGAATCCGAATGCGTTATCGAACCGCGAAGGCAGGCAATAGCAACGGGATGAGTCATGACCAGCTTCGTGCCCTGATGGAGCATGCCGAGGAGGCCGGCTGCGTGAACCTGTCGGCCTTCACACAGGTGCTGAGCGAGCTCGAACTCGCCGACGAGGAGGTCTCGGCGCTCTACGAGCAGCTCGAGGACCGCGGCATCGAGCTCAGCGACGACTGCAGCTTGCCGGACATCACCGAGACGCACTACTCGAACGAGACGGTCGCGACCATGACGACCGACTCGCTCCAGCTCTTCCTCAACGAGGCCGGCCGCTACCCGCTGCTGACGGCGGCCGAGGAGGTGGAGCTCGCCAAGCTGATCGAGCGCGGCGACATGCGGGCGAAGGACCGGATGATCAACTCGAACCTCCGCCTCGTGGTCTCGATCGCGAAGAAGTACCAGGGCCACGGGCTCTCGCTGCTCGACCTGATCCAGGAGGGGATCATCGGGCTGATCCGGGCCGTCGAGAAGTTCGACTGGCGTCGCGGCTACAAGTTCTCGACGTATGCGACCTGGTGGATCCGCCAGGCGGTGCAGCGCGGGGTTGCCAACAAGTCACGCACGATCCGGATCCCCGTCCACATCGTGGAGCGCGAGCAGAGGATCGCGCGCGCCGAGCGGGAGCTGACGCTGAAGCTCGAGCGGCCGCCGACCGACGAGGAGGTCGCGAAGACCGCGAAGCTCTCGCTCAAGCACGTCCGCGAGGTTCGCGCGGCGGCGCGCGCGGTCGCGAGCCTCGACAAGCCGCTCGGCGATGAGGGCGACACCCCTCTCGGCGACATCGTCGCGACCGACGAGAGCGACGTCGAGGAGGAGGTCGTCGTCGGCCTCAGCGAGCACCTCCTGCGGGCGGCGGTCTCCAAGCTCCCGGAACGCGAGCAGCAGGTGATCAAGCTCCGCTACGGCCTCGACGGGGATCGTGATCCGAAGTCGCTCGAGCTGATCGGCCGCGAGCTGGGCGTGACGCGGGAGCGCGTCCGCCAGATCGAGACGAAGGCGCTCGAGCGCCTCGCCCGAGAGCGCGAGATCGCTGCGCTCGCGCCGGCCTAGACCGAGGCCGCGAACGCGTTCAGCGCCTCCACGACGTAGCGGAGCCGCCGGCCGGCCTCCGTCAGCCGGTACTCGACGCGCGGCGGGCGCGAGTCGAAGACCTGCCGATCGAGCACTCCCGCCTGCTCGAGCTCGTTGAGGCGCGCGGCGAGCGTCCGTGGCGGGATCCCCTCGAGCGTCTGCTTGAACTCGTTGAAGCGCACTGCGCCCGCCTCGGCGGCGGCCCAGAGGATCGCCAGCGCCCAGCGCCGCCCCAGGAGATCCGCCGCGCGGGCGACCTCCTCGGGCAACGGCTGACAGGCCCTACAACGCATGGAGGCTCGGCTTCGCCTTCGACTCGAGCGCGAGCTCGAGCACCTCGCCGAGCGTCATCACCGGATGGAAACGCATGGCCTTGCGCACGTCCTCCGGCACGTCGTCCAGGTCGCCGCGGTTCCGCTCGGGGATGATCACGTCGGTGAGACCCGCCGCGTGGGCGGCGAGCACCTTCTGCTTCAGGCCGCCGATCGGCAGCACGCGACCCTGCAACGTCACCTCGCCGGTCATCCCGACGGTGTGCTTCACCGGTCGCTCCGACAGGAGCGAGGCGAGCGCGGTCGTCATCGTGATGCCGGCGCTCGGCCCGTCCTTCGGGATCGCGCCCGCGGGGACGTGCACGTGGAACGACCTGTCCTTGAAGGCCTCCTGCTCGATGCCGAGCTCGTCGGCGTGCGACCGGACGTACGAGAGGGCGATACGCGCCGACTCCTTCATCACGTCTCCGAGCTGGCCGGTGAGGACGAGCCCGCCGTGCGCGTCGTCCATCGAGGTCGCCTCGACGAAGAGGACATCACCGCCCGTGCCGGTCACCGCGAGTCCGGTGGCGACACCCGGGACCGCCGTCCGGTCGGCCGCCTCCTGGAAGAACTTCTGGCGGCCGAGGGCGTCCCGCACGACGTCGAGATCGACCTCGACAGGCGCCTCCACCTGGCCGGCGGCGATGCTCGTGGCCGTCTTGCGCAGGACGGTCCCTAGCTCGCGTTCGAGCTGCCGGACACCCGCCTCGCGGGTGTACTCCGAGACCACGAGCTCGATCGTGTCGTCCGAGATCGAGACCTCGTCCTCGCGCAACCCGTTCCGCTCGACCTGCCGCGGCCAGAGGTAGCCGCGCGCGATCGCCGTCTTCTCGTCGACCGTGTAACCGTCGAAGCGGATGACCTCCATCCGGTCGAGCAGCGGGCCGGGGATCGTGTCGGCGACGTTCGCCGTCGCGATGAAGAAGACCTCGGAGAGGTCGAGCTCGACGTCGAGGTAGTGGTCGCGGAACGAGTGATTCTGCGCCGGGTCGAGCACCTCGAGCAGCGCCGCCGACGGGTCGCCGCGCCAATCGGCGCCGACCTTGTCCACCTCGTCGAGGAGGATCACCGGGTTCATCGTCCCCGCGTCGCGCAGCGCCCGTACCAGCCGACCCGGGAGCGATCCGATGTAGGTGCGCCGGTGGCCGCGGATCTCCGCCTCGTCGCGGACGCCGCCGAGCGACATCCGTACGAACTCGCGGTTGAGCGCCCGCGCGACGGACTCGCCGATCGACGTCTTGCCGGTGCCGGGCGGCCCGATCAGCGTGAGGATCGCGCCCGACCGCTTGTCGTTGGGGATCCCACGGTCCTGGCGGAGCTTGCGCACCGCGAGGTATTCGACGATGCGGTCCTTCACGTCCTCGAGACCGGCGTGGTCGGCGTCCAGGACCTCGCGCGCGCCGCGCGGATCAAGCGTCTCGTCGCTCCGCTTCGACCACGGGACGGCGATGAGCCAGTCGAGGTAGGTACGGATCATCGACGCCTCGCCGCTCGCGTCGCCCATCGTCTCGAGGCGCCGCAGCTCGCGTTCGGCCTGCGCGCGCACGTCTTCGGGCATTCCGGCCTCGTCGATCTTCGCGCGGTACTCCTCGACGAGGGAGCCCTCGTCCTCGCCGAGCTCCTTGCGGATCGAGTTCATCTGCTGGCGCAGGAACCATTCGCGCTGCTGCTTCTGCGCGCCCTCCTCGACGTCGTCGCGGATGCGGCGCCGCACCTGCAGCTCGGCGAGCCGCTCACGCTGGAGCTCGAGCGCGAGCTCGAGGCGCGCGACGACCTCAACCGTCTCGAGCAGCTCGACGCGCTGCGTGAACGTGATGTCCGGCGCGTAGGCGCAGGTGTCGGCGAGCGCGCCGGGCTCGGTGATCGCGCGCAGGAACTCGCGGACGCGGTCGTCGGCCCCGCGGAGGTCGAGGATCTCCTCGACGACGGCGCGGTATTCGCGCTCGAGCTCGCGCGTCTGCACGGGCGGCGGTGTCTCGTCCGGCTGGTCCTCGACCTCGGCGCGAAGCCGGCCGAGCGCATCGCTGTGCGCCGCACCGATGAGGCCGCGGTGCAGGCCCTCGAGGGTGACGGCAGGCAGGCCGCCGCGGATGCGCACCCGGTCCGTGACCTCGGCGACGGTTCCGACGGCGGCGTATTCGCTCTCGTGACGCGGCACGAGGACGACGCGGTCCTCGTCGCCCACATCGACCGTGAGGGTGACGTTCATGCCGGGGAAGACGACGGTGTCCTCGAGCGGGACGAGCAGCAGATCGGTCAAGGCTGATTCACACTCCAAGCTGTAGTAGGTATCCGAATTGTAGCTACTCAGCTTCGAGTCCCGCCGCCTCGAGAGCCGCCTCGAGGTGCGGATGCTCCTCGACCCGGACGACCCGGCCGTCGCGCATGTAGACGACGGCCGCCCAGCGGCCGAGGAGGTACGAACGGCGGCTCTGCAACGGCCGTTCGTCGGAGGGATCGAGCTCGATGCGCGAGAAGCGCATGCTGACGACGACCCGGTCCCCGAGGCCGATCGCGCGGTCGACGACGACGCGGTAGTTCTCGGCTGCGCGCTC
>Ga0335083_10011859_pt1 | contig 10455 bp, 10 predicted proteins | sample Lox_Sample_42_FD_206716 | JGI IMG/M metagenome (GOLD analysis project Ga0335083, IMG submission 206716) | Soil microbial communities from Loxahatchee National Wildlife Refuge, Florida, United States - Lox_Sample_4.2 | ecosystem: Environmental > Terrestrial > Soil > Wetlands | place: USA... | reverse complement strand
GTGCTCAACTACGAGATTCTCGATCGCCACCGGGGCTGGCTCGAGGATTTCGGCTTCCGCGGCATGGTGGTGGACGAGGCTCATTTCATCAAGAACAAGACATCGCAGCGCTCGCAGCACGTCCTGGCGCTCTCCGAGCGCATCAGGTCCCGTACGGCGCGGCCCCTGCTGATGGCGCTGACCGGCACCCCGCTCATCAACGACATCGAGGACTTCCTGGCGATCTGGCAGTTCCTCGGCTGGATCGACGACAGCAAGCCCCTTGGCGCGCTGGCGGACGCACTCGAGGACACCGGCCTTACGCCCGCCGACCGGGGTTTCTCCGTCGCGGCGCGCCAGTGCGTGATCGACGCCGGCATCGTGCGGCGCCGCAAGCACGACGTGGCCGCCGACATCCCCGCGCTGCGCATCGCCGACCTCCCAGTCGAGCTGGAGGGACGGGCCGGCCGGTCGATCCGGACGGCGGAGCGGGACCTCGCCCGCCGGATGGTGGCGCGTTACCAGACAGCGCTCGCGAACCGGTCCTCCGACGCCGGCGCCGGAGGCATCGACCACGACCTGGTGCGCCTGGTGGCCCGGGCGGAGCTCAAGGACGCGACGGCCGCGCAGTCCGGCGAGAACGTGTTCACCATGATGCGGCGCATCGGCCAGGCGAAGGCCGAATTGGCCGCGGACTACGCGGCGCAGCTGGCGCGCAGCGCGGGCAAGGTCGTCTTCTTCGCCAAGCACGTCGACGTGATGGACGCCGCGGAGGAGACATTCGCCCGGCAGGGCGTGCGCTTCTCGTCGATCCGCGGTGGCCAGACGTCCAGAGCACGACAGGCGAGCGTCGATGCCTTCGTCAACGACCCGGACGTCGCGGTCGCGGTGTGCTCGCTGAATGCGGCCGGCGTGGGCCTGAATCTGCAGATCGCGTCGGACGTCGTGCTGGCCGAGCTGTCCTGGACGCACGCGGAGCAGACTCAGGCCATCGATCGCACCCACCGCATCGGCCAGGGAGAACCGGTCACCGCGTGGCGCATCATCGCGGCGCAGACCGTCGACACCAGGATCGCCGAGCTGATCGACGGCAAGGCCGGGCTTGCCGCCCGGGCGCTTGACGGATCCGACGAGGAGGTCTCCTCGTCGGCCGACGTGCAGCTCGAAGTGCTGGCCGCGTTGCTGACGGATGCGCTGCGGGCGGCTGATCGGGACTTAGCTCACCGCGGCGCGTCTGCGGAGTCGGCCGGTGACGCTTCCCCGATCCTGCATGGCTGCGCGATCCAGCCCGGGCGCGCCCAGGCGCGGGTCATGCAGGGCGGGACCGGCACGAGCCGGGAGTGGTCACGCGCCTTGTAGACGGACGGCGGCTCGCCGACCAGGCGGGCGAACGTGGAGCTGAACGAGCCGAGTGAGGTGAACCCCACCGCCATGCAGACGTCAGTCACCGACAGGTGACCGTGACGCAGCAGCGCCATCGCCCGCTCCACCCGCCTGGCCTGCAGGTAGCCGTACGGGGTGTCACCGTAGGCCTCGCGGAACCGGCGGGCGAACAGCGACGGCGACATCAGCGCGGCGCGCGCCATCGTCGGGACGTCAAGCGGCCGCGCGTACTCGCGGTCGAGCAAGTCCCTCGCCCGGCGCAGATGCGCCAGCTCACCGGCCTCCATGCACCCGACCGTACACCGTGGCGCGCGGCGCAGTGCGGCGGTAAATCACTAGCGGCCAGCTCAAGCCCCGGCATAGGCTGTCGCAATGGCCTGGATCGCACCTGAGGTTGAGCGCTCGGAGCACTATCCGGAGCGCCGCAACGATCCCGAGCTGGAGATGCTCCGCGACTGGCTCGACTGGCACCGGGCGACCCTGCTGCGCAAATGCGCGGGCCTTGACGCCGCGCAGCTTGCCACGCGGGCCGCGCCGCCGTCGAACCTGTCTTTGCTCGGTCTTGTCCGGCACATGAGCGACACCGAGCGCGGGTGGGTCAGGCAGGCCTACCGGGGCGAGCAGGCGCCCGACCTGTACTACCGGGCCGATGCCCCGGACGCCGACTTCGCGGAGGCCGACCCTGGGCGCGCCGAAGAGGACTTCGCGCGCTACCGGGCCGAATGCCTGGCCGTCGACGCCGCGCTCGACGGCGCGAAGCTGGACGAGACCTTCACCCTTGGGGAAAGGACCATCTCGGTGCGCTGGATGTGGCAGCACCTGGTGGAGGAATACGCACGGCACAACGGGCACGCCGACCTGATCCGCGAGGTCATCGACGGCTCGACCGGCCTGTAAAAGTTCACTGGCAGACGGCCGGCGGGGGCCGGGCGCGTCCCGACCCTGACGGCGACGGCGGTGCCGATGTTCACCCGTGTTCCCGCGACCGGGCTCTGCGACATCACCTTGCCGATGTGGCCACAGGTGGGGTCGACGACGTTGGTGACGGTGCCGAGGACAAGCCCGGCGGCTTTCAGTGCCGTGCCCGCAGTGGCCACGGTGTCGCCGGTGAGGCTCGGCACCAGCGTGGTGGGGATGAGGCGATCTGGGTGATCCCGGTCAGGCCGGGCACAAAAACTAGCGGGCCTGGGCGGGATGGAAGTGAAATGAGTAGATTGCCTTTCGAGGCTCAGACCGGAGGCAACGGCGGCGGAAGGTGACCCCCGAATGAGGATCCAGCGGAAGCTGCTGATGGCCGGCGCCCTGGCCGTGGCCCTGGCCTTGCCTGCCGGGGTGGCCGCGGGCGCCAGGACGATCCCTGTCGGCGGCCGAGGGGATTTTCTTGCGGGCCTGTCGGCGCAGCAGCTGGCGGGACAGCGAGTGGTCTACAGTTACGCGGGCCTGAACCCGCCCGCCAGCCTGATATCGCTGATCGAGCACGGTGAGGCAGCCGGCGTGATCTTCTTCGGGCAGAACATATCAAGCAAGGCGCAGATCGCGGCCGTCATCAAGCGTCTTGAGCAGGCGAACGCCAGCCCGCTCAACCCGGTGCGCGCACCGCTGCTGCTGATGACCGACCAGGAGGGCGGTCAGGTTCGCCGCCTGCCAGGCCAGCCCGACCTGTCGGAAAAGCAGATCGGCGCCGAGCCGCTGTCGCAGGCAAAGGCCGCCGCCACCGCGGCGGGCAAGGGCGCCGCGGCCAACCTGCGCGGCGTCGGCATGAACGTCAACCTCGCGCCAGTGCTCGACGTGTACCGCACGGCGGGAGACTTCGACGACCAGTACGGGCGCTCCTACAGCATGAAGCCGGCGGTGGTGTCGGCGCTTGGCGCGAACATGATCAAAGCACAGCAGGCGGGCAAGGTGGCGGCCACCGCCAAGCACTTCCCGGGTCTGGGGGCCGCCACGGCGGCCCAGAACACCGATGCCGGGCCCGTCATGCTCAACCTGACGCCGGCCGGCATCCGCGGCATCGACGAGGCGCCGTTCAAGACCGCGATCAGCGCCGGAGTGAAGCTGGTGATGCTGTCCTGGGCGGTATACCCCGCGATTCAGGCACGGCCGGCGGGGCTCTCGCCGAAAGTCGTGCAGGGCGAGCTGCGGAGCCGGCTCAAGTTCACCGGAGTCACCATCACCGACGCGCTCGAGGCGGGAGCGCTCAAGAACTACGGCACCATGGCCAACCGCGCCCTGCTCGCCGCGCAGGCGGGCATGGACCTGATCCTCGCCTCCTCGCAGAACGTCACCCAGGGCCAGCAGGCCAGGGGCGGACTGGCGGTTGCCTACAGCAACGGTACCCTCGGCCACCAGGCGTTCCTGGCCAGTGTGAACCGCGTGATCGCGCTGCGCAAGTCGCTGAAGTAGGAGGCCGTGCGGACAAGACGGCTAGGCCGGCTCCGGCTGGCGCTGGGTTGCGCATCTGTTCTGCTGATAGGCGCGGCCGCCGGGTGCACCGGGTCGTCACAGTCCAGCGCCGCGCCGGGCTGGGGAGCGGCGGCAAACCTCGACTACAACCAGGGCGTCGAAGACCCGGCATCAGTGTCATGCCCGTCCGCGAGCTTCTGCATGGCCGCGCTCGGGACGCGCAAGACTCATCCGCCTTCGTGTTCAACGGCAGCACGTGGAGTTCCGCTCCCGGCATTAGCGATCCTGTCCCGAATGACCGGACGGGCATGGCATCGGTATCGTGCTCGTCACCGACTTTCTGCGCCGCGGTCGACAACGGCTCCAACGCGTTCACGTTTGACGGGACCTTCTGGAGTGCCGCCACGACCATCGATCCCGGCAACCAGCTGGGCACGGTGTCCTGCCCGAGCGCCAGATTCTGCGCGGCCGGCGACACCAGCGGGGACGTGTTCGTCCGACGATAAATTCTTTGCAACTGGTTAAGGCGGGCGTACCATGCTCGCATGGCGAGGATGACCGAGCAGGCACCGCCGGCTTTACCAGGCGCGCCCGGTGACGGTGGATGAGCACGCGGATCAGCCTGACGGACTGGCCCGAAGCCGACCGCCTCGACTATATGCGCGAGGCGTCGGCCGCGCTGTGGGTGCCGATGGACTTCACCTTCAGCCGTGTCGAGCCGGCCCGGGCTGAATTCCGTGCCAGCGGCCTCGGGCCGATGCAGGTGGTGGTCATCGACTGCCTGCCGGTCGTGGTGCACCGGACTCCGCAGCTGATCTCCCGGGCCGACCCCGACCTGATGAAGGCATTCCTGGTACTCGAGGGCACGTCCGTGGTCGGCCAGGGCGACAACCAGGCCCGGCTGACCGCGGGCGACCTCGCCGTCTACGACACCCGGTGCCCCTACGACATCGCAATCGGGGCAGACCTGGACCAGCCGACGCGCCTGCGCGGGCTGACATTCACCTTCTCGGCGTCGCTGCTGCCGCTGTCGCCCGCGGGGATCACCGCGCTGGCGGGCACCCGCATCCGCGCGACACCCGGACTCGGTGACCTCACATCGCAGTTCCTGCTTCAGCTCGCCCGCAACATCGACAGCTACACACCCGCCGAGGCGGCGCGGCTGTCCACCGCCGCCCTCGAGGTGCTCGCGACGCGGCTCGCGCACGAGCTCGACGTCCGCGACTGGGGCACGGCCGAGGTCCGCAGGCAGGCCCTGCTCACCACGGTCCAGGCCTTCATCAGCCAGCACCTGGGGGAGCACTGGCTCTCCCCTGCCGATGTCGCGGCCGCGCACCACATGTCACTGCGCTCTCTGCATCAGCTGTTCCACGATGAGGGCCTCACCGTGGCGGGCTGGATCCGGCGCCGCCGCCTTGAGCAGTGCCGGCGCGACCTGACCGACCCAGCCCTCGACGCCCGCCCGGTGGCGGCGATCGCCGCCCGCTGGGGCTTTGCCAGCGCCGCCGACTTCAGCCGGTCGTTCCGCGCCGCGCACGGCGTGCCGCCGGCGGAGTACCGCAGGTTCGCACGCACTGTGAAGGAGCCTGCGCTCTAGGCTAACGACGACTGCCTCCCGCCCCGCCGACACTGGCCGGGAAGCGCGCGCCGACGGGCGCGGCATGCAGGGCCAGGGAGACTCGTCATGACTTACCCATTCACAGACCGCGTCGCGGAAGACGATCGGCTCTTCGCCCAGGGCTGCCTGTTCGACCCGCTCACCAGGCGAGTGCTGCTCGCGGCCGGTGCCTGGACCGTCGTGCCGTCCGGGCCGGGGGAGTAGCGGCAGCCATGGACATGACCGCCGACCCCCGAGGAGGGGAGACACTGGGTACCGGGATGCTGGACGTCGCGGCGATACGGCAGCACTTCGCGTTCCCCGCCGCCGGCCGGATCGTCACCAACAACGCCGCGAGCACCCAGCCGCCGCGCGAACTGCTCGCGCTCCAGGCCGCGCTCGCCCCCTGGTACGAGAACGTGCACCGCGGCCAGTCGTCGGCGTCCCGGCTGATGACCACGCTGTTCGAGGAGGCCTACGACACGATCGCCGCGTTCATCGGCGCGCCGGGCCGGGCCAGCATCGCGATATTCAGGAACGCCACCGAGGCGATCAACGCCGTCATGTACAGCCTGCTGACCGACTTCCGCGACGGCGACAACGTGGTCACCACGCTGATGGAGCACAACTCCAACTACGTGCCCTGGCACGCGGTGTGCCGCGAGATCCTGCCCCGCTTCGGACGGCGGGCCGAATGCCGGCTGGCCCGGTTCGACCCGCGCACCGGCGAACTCGACCTGGCGCACCTGGCGTCCCTCATCGACGCGCGGACCAAGCTGGTGTGCTGCACCGGCGCGTCGAACTTCCTCGGCACCCGGGTGCCGCTGGACGCCGTCCGCGCGCTCGCGGACTCAAGCGGCTACGTGCAGCCAGACGGGGAGCGCCGCTCCTACCTGCTGGTCGACGCGGCGCAGCTGGCCACGGGAAGCTACCTCGACGTGCAAGGGATGGACGCCGACTTCCTCGCGTTCTCCTGCCACAAACTGCTCGCACCGTTCGGCACGGGGGTGCTCTACGCGCGTGAGCGGCTGCTCGCCGGCGGGCGGCCGTTCTTGTACGGGGGAGACATGATCGCCGAGGGCCGCGTGTTCCCCGACTCCGTCGAGTACGGGCCGCTGCCCTGGAAGTACGCGGCGGGCACGCCGAACATCCTCGGCACCATCACCTCCGCCCAGGCGCTGCGCCTGCTCGTCGACCTCGCCCTGTCCCCGCGCGACCCCATCTACTACGCATGGAGCAAGGCGATCGACCGGCTCGCCGTCCGGGCTGCGATGGACCGGGTCAAGGCGTGGAACACCCGGCTCACCGCGCGGGCGCTCGACGGCCTGGAGGCCATCGACGGGATCAGCGTCTACGGGCCGCGCGACCCGGCAAGACGGACCGCGCTCGTCGCGTTCAACCTGGCGGGGCGCGACCCGGTGAGCGTGGCCGAGGCACTGAACCAGGCGGGCGTCGAATCCCGGGCCGGCTGTCACTGCGCCACTCTCGCCCACCACGCGCTCGGCCTGACGCCGCCGGCCAGCTGCCGCCTCAGCTTCGCCTTCTACAACACCATGGACGACGTCGACCAGGCGGTCGCCGCGGTCGCGGACGTCGCCGCCGGGCGCGTCCCCGGCAGGCAGCGGGCCGGGTTCGGCGGGCCGGTGGTTTCCGGCTAAGGTGGGCCGCGATCTCATCGGCCTATCACGGGACTGCCCTACGATGCTTATCCTCGTCCCGCCATCGGAGACCAAGGCATTCCCGGTTGCGTCACCCCCGGTCGAGCTCGCTTCCCTGGCGCTGCCCGAACTCGCGCCCGTGCGGACCAGACTGCTTAAGGCACTGGTCCGCCTGGCCCGGGGCCGGGCACCAGCCGCGCTTGACGCGCTGGGCTTGAGCGAGAGCCAGGCCGGTGAGCTTGCCCACAACCGGGAGCTGCTCACGGCGCCTGCCGGCCTGGCGGCCGAGGTCTATACCGGCGTGCTTTACGACGCGCTCGACCTGCCCGCCCTGCATCGCCGGGGCGTCGGAGAAGATCAGCTGCTGATCTTCTCCGGCCTGTGGGGAGTGCTCCGGCCTGGTGACCGGATCCCGCACTACCGCTGCTCGGCCGGAGTGAAGCTGCCCGCACTTGGCTCGGTGTCAGCGGCCTGGCGCACGGCGCTGCGCGCTCCGCTGGCCGCGCATGCCGGCGACCAGCTGGTGGTGGATCTGCGGTCGGGCGCGTACGCGGGCCTTTGGCTACCCGGAGGCAACGCGGTCACCGTACGAGTCCTGCACGAGCGGGAGTCCGGCGGCGTGGTCACCCGTTCCGTGGTCTCGCACTTCAACAAGGCGACGAAGGGACGGCTCACCCGCGCGCTGCTTGAATCCGGTGAGCAGCCGGGCAAGCCGGACGAATTCGCCGGCCTGGTGCGCTCTTTGGGCTACACGGTCGAGCCGGGACCCGACCGTAACCGCCCGGATGCCCCAGTGGCGCTGGACATCGTCCTCCGCGAACTCTGAGCCTCAGCCCGCGAGGGCAGCCCGCTGAGTACCAGTACCTAGTACCAATCACGCGGGCAGTTGAGTAGGTCAGCCCATGCCCGGCCGTCCTGCCCGATGGCTGAATGAATGTCATGAACGACGCCTACATCACGGGGACCGGCGCCTTCCTGCCCGGCGATCCGGTCGACAACGAACAGCTCGCCGCCCGGTTCGGTGCGGACAGCCGGCGCACCGCCGCGCTGCGCACGCGGACGCTCGCGGCGAACGGGATCAAGACGCGGCACTACGCCGTGGATGACAAGGGCATGACCCTCATGCTCAACGAGGAGCTGGCGGCGGAGGCGGCCCGGCGCGCACTCAAGGACCGGGGTCTCGGCCCGGAGCAGGTTGGCATGCTGGCCACCGGCACGACCCAGGGTGACCTGCTCGTTCCGGGTTTCGCGTCGATGGTGCACGGCCGGCTTGGCGGCGGCCCGATGGAACTGCTGTCGGCCGCCGGGGTGTGCGCCTCGGGGATGGCGGCGCTCAAGGCCGCCGTGTCCGCCGTGCGGCTCGGCGAACACCCGGTGGCCGTGGCGGTCGGCTCCGAGCTGGTGAGCCGATCGCTGCGCGCCGGCGTGCCGGAAACGCCGGACACGCCAGAGACGCCGGACACCAGCTTCCTGCGCTGGACGCTGTCCGACGGCGCGGGGGCGGTCGTGCTTGAATCGCGGCCACGGCCCGACGGCCTGAGCCTGCGGGTGGACTGGATGCACCTGGTCTCCCACGCGCACAGCCACCCCGTGTGCATGAGCGCGGGTCTGGGCGAGGAGCTCCAGCCGGCGGCCGGCGGCACCTGGCTCGACCAGCGGGACGGCGCATCCGGCGCGCAGTTCACCCGCCCCAGGCTCCGTCAGGACATGTCGGCGCTGCCCGCCCTGGTCGACATGGGGGTGGCCGAGTTCGACGCACTCGTCAAGGCGGGGCGGATCGACCCGGACACCGAGCACGTCCTCTGCCATTACAGCGCGGAGCATTTCCGCACGAAGCTGCTTGACCGGCTGCGCGATGCCGGATACGCCCCCGAGGACAAGCGCTGGTTCACCAACCTGCACACGGCAGGCAACACGGGCGCGGCAAGCATCTTCGTCATGCTCGACGCGGCCCGGATGAGCATGCAGCCCGGCGACCGGGTGCTGCTGATCGTTCCCGAGTCGGGCCGCTTCACCATGGCGTTCGCCCAGCTGACCTGCGTTGCTCCCGAGGGCGGACCGAGTCAGGCAGAGCTGGCGAGATCCCCGCTCGGCGAGCCGTCGCCCGGCGACTCCCCGGCGGTTGCCCGGGTGTTCGGCGAGCTGGCCGAGGTCTGGGCCGAGCTGCAGCGCACCCTGGCCAGGGTGCCGGCCGTCCGGCGGATTGAGGACGGCTCCGCGACGCTGGAGGACTACCGCAGGCTGCTGCTCAACCTGCGCCAGCAGGTCGTCGACGGCGGCCGGTGGATCTCCCTCGCCGCATCGAACTTCTCGGTCGAGCTGTTCTGGCTGCGCAGCGCCGCCATCAGGCACGCCGCCGACGAGCACCGCGACTACCAGCTGCTCGAGCGCGACTTCGCGGCAGTCGGCGGCGACCCGGGGCTGATGGCCGCCACGAGCGCGAATGTCGGCTCATCGGCGCTGTCCGCGTTCGTCTTCCACCGGGCCGGCCTGCCCGACCCTGTCGACATGCTTGGCGCCATGTTCGTCATCGAGGGCCTCGGCGTGCGGAACGCGGCCGGCTGGGCGAACTGCCTTGCCGCGAGCCTTGGCCTGCGCGACGACCAGCTCAGCTTCCTGAGGTACCACGCGGAAGGCGACAGCGAGCACTTCGGGCTGCTCACCGCCGCGCTGCGCTCCGGCCTGCTCGACGATGCCGCGCTGACGCGGATCGTAAAGACCGCACGGGTGACGGCGCGGCTCTACGCACTGCAACTGGAGGAACTCGATCATGTCTGAGGCAGCAGAACTCTCCCTGTGGCCGGTCATGGCCGCCGATCCCGCGATCCCGATGGACCGGGCCACGCTGCGCCTGGTGATCAGCGATCAGCGGCGTCCAAGCCGGGCGCTCCTCTACCCGTGGATACGGGTGCTGTCCCGGGTGGCCGTCACGCTCATCGTCGTCGGCAAGCGGCTCTGCCCGGTCCGGTTCGCCGCGCACGAGACGATGGACCGGCTGTGCCTGTGGTTCCTGCGCCGGTTTGTCTCCCCGGCAGCCGTTTCCCTGCTGATCAGGCATTTCATCGTGGAGACGAACCTGCTGAACTTCTGCGCGGCGAACGCGCGCCTGCCCGGCGCCGCAGCGGTCGGCCTGCGCCCGGTCACGCTGGCCGATCTCGGCAACCGCGCGGTGATCGAGCACGACCTGAACGTGTACCGGGTGCTGCTGGCGCTCGGCAGTGCCCGGGGCCCGGCGCGGCCGCGCGATGATCTCGATTTCGGCATGCTCGAGGTCCCGGAGATAGATCCGGAGCCCGGCACCCGCCGTCTGCTTAACCTGGATATCCAGACCGCGCTCTGCCTGATGAATATCCCGTTCGCATTCTGCCTGACCCCGGCGGAGTACCGGCGGGCCGTGCACTCGCTGCGGCTTGATACGTCACTGCTGACCGCGCT
>Ga0335083_10011858_pt1 | contig 10456 bp, 8 predicted proteins | sample Lox_Sample_42_FD_206716 | JGI IMG/M metagenome (GOLD analysis project Ga0335083, IMG submission 206716) | Soil microbial communities from Loxahatchee National Wildlife Refuge, Florida, United States - Lox_Sample_4.2 | ecosystem: Environmental > Terrestrial > Soil > Wetlands | place: USA: Florida... | reverse complement strand
GTCGCCGGCGCGCCGCTATCATAGACGGTGAGCTGGTCGAAGAAGTTGGGCGAATGGGTGAAGCTGCGCGAGCCGATGAACTTGAGGCGCCCGCCGCCGAGCGGAAAGGACAAGTCGCCATTGGCGAAATAGGAAAAGCCGAAGCCGTCGCGATGGAAATCCCAGTTGTTGGCATCGCCGTCGGTCGGGACGCGGCGCTCGAAATTGTCGCCATAGTTCCAGAACGGGCTGTAGACGAGGTTGAGATCGGCCTGCACCGGCCCGTTGCCGCCATATTTGAGGATCGTCGAGAAGCGCGCCTGGTCGAAATTGTTCCATTGGCGCGTGTCGCGATTTTCCGTCACCGCGCCGGCCGGGGACAGGATCTGATAGTCCGGCCCGCCGTCGGCACCGCGGCCTTCATTGTTCTCTAGGCTCAGCGTATAGGCAAGCTTGCCGGTGGTGCCGGCATAGCTGATCGACCCGCCCAGCCAGCCGGCACGGGCATATTTGGGGCGGAAGCGCGGCGACCAGTTGAAATTGCCGCTCGCCTTGCGGTCCTCCTTGAGGATGACGTCCGCAACCTGTCCGGTGAGCCCGGCAATGCCGAGCGTGGCGGCATCCTTGACCTCGATCCGCAGCACGTCGCCCGCCGGCACCTTCTGGAGCTGGGCGATGGCGCCACCCGACTTGTCGGTGACCCGCAGGCCGTTGATCAGGACATTCTCCGACGCCTGGCCAAGGCCCCGCTGGTCGCTGAGGCTGACGATCGTGAAGCTCGGGACCTGGCTGAGCATGTCGTAGGCGGTCTTGGGCGAGAAGCGCGCGAAGTCCGCCGCCGGGTAGGATTTAATGCCGCCCCCGCCCGGTGCGGCCGGCGCCGGCGTCCCGGTCTGGATGGGCGGCGGCGCCTCGCTTGGCGGCGGCATGTCGCCCGGCACGGGGATTTCGCCGGAGGGCGGCATGTCGGTCTGGATCACCGGCGACGGCGGCGCCTGGTCCGGCTCGGTCCGTGCCGCGGCGGCGGAAGAGCATGCGATCGCAAGGCAGAGGAGAGAAACCGTCGTGCAGCGGACGCTGGTCATGAGCAACTCCGAAAGGGTCCCGCCGCCGGCAAGAGGGAAGTCCCGGCGGCGGGACAGGAGAGGAAGATCGGCCTGTCGAATCGCATTCAGTTCTGCGACCCGCGATCGTCGGTCCAGCTCCGGTCGCGGCGCCAGCTCTGGGCGCCAACGGCGCGCGGCGTCATGCCAGTGAGACGCATCCTGATGAGCTCTTCGGGACTCGGCTTGCTGCCGGTCCGCTCGGCCACCGTCTTGGCATAGGCTGCGGTCACGCCATACATATGCATCTGCACGAGCATCGGCGGTTTCAGATCCTTGTATCCGGCATCGGCGAGGCCGCGAATATAGTCCGGCGTCACATGGAAGATGCTGAACTGCTGCAGGTCGCGGGACGAGAGGTCGCGGTAACCGGCGTCCTTGAACCCGCGGATCGTCTCTGGTGAGACGTGGAAGATGCTGAACTGGACGAGGTCGCGTGGCGTCAGCTTTCCATAGCCGAGGCCAGCATAGTCCCTGGCGAGCTCGGGCGTGATCTTGAAGATCTTGAACTGGACGAGGTCGCCGATATGGACCTCCATGCCATTGAGATGCGCCATGTCGTGGATGAAGTCGGGCGTCACATGGAAGATGCCGAGCCCGGTCAGCTGATCGGGCGTGGGCGTGCCCATGCCCTCGCGCTTCACGGCGTCGACCAGCTCGACGCCGACGCCGGTCAGCGCGAGCGCGAAATATTGATTGTGGGTCGGGCGCTCGATGCCGTGATCGCTCAGCATCTTGTTGAAAGCCTCGTTGACGGTGAAGCTGCAGTCGCCCTCGGCAAGCTTGTCCGCGGCCTTGCCGCTGCACTCGAACCGCCCGGCGGGCCGGGTGATGGTGAAGCGGACCGGGCCGCCGCGGCTGATGGCGTCGGCGCTGAGGCCGCTCAGGTCGGCAAGCGCGTAATCCTGGCTCCAGCTGAAGGCGCCATTCCAGCCGTGGTTCCAGTCGCGGTCCTCGTCATTGCTCCAGTCACGACGCAGGCGGAGGTGGACGTGGCCATCCTCGCGGTTGCTCACCTCGAAGCGGAGGTCCTTTCCGGTCTGGGCCATGGCGGCAGAGGCTGTGCCGGAACCCAGCAGGAGAAGCGAAAGCAGCACGGTGCGGGACATGAGGGATACTCCCTTGTTTGAGGCAAGCCGGTGCCGTTCGCCGGCGCGGCGTTGCGGATTGACGTGGAAATCGAAGGTCTTGAACGAAAGGCCGGAGTTCGACGGCTTAAGGGTCGCCGCCGTGCTGGTCTTTCGGCCGGTAGCCATAGGTCCGCAGCTCGATCAGATGGCTCGGGTCGACCACCATATTGCCGTTGCGGTGCAGCGCCTGGACATAGGCGGACGAGATGCCGAGCATCTGGAGCTGCTCATATTCGCTGAAGCTCGCCTGGACACCGACGGCCGCCATCGAGCGGACATAGGAGGGCGCCAGCCCCACAGCGCGGGCATGGACATAGTCGTTGAGCGACCCCTTGAGCCCGGCCTCGTTGAGCGCGCGCACATAGTCCCCGGTAAGGCCCATCGAACGCGCGCGGATATAGTCGGTCACGGACCCGGTGATCCCGGCGTCGCGCAGGCCCTGCACATAGTCGGGGGTCAAGCCAACGCCCTGGGCCTGGGCGAAGGTGCCGAGCGATCCGGTGATCCCGGCTGCACGAAGCGCCGTGATGCGTTCCCCCGTCAGCCCCATTGTCCGCGCCTGCAACAGCTCGCCGCGCGTCGCATTGGGAAAGCCGGCGCTCGCCATCTCCTTGCGGAAATCGTCGTTGACGCCAAGCATCGCGTCCATGTCGCGCTCATTATAGCCCCGGCCACCGGAGATGTTGAAATCGAAGCGCGGCACGGCGGGGGCGGCGGGTGCCGCCTGGACGGCAGGGATGGCGGGCGCGCCGGGTGCGGCAGGCGCGCCTCCGAACATCCGCGAATAACGCTCGCCGATCGCGGCGCCAGCCCTGCTCCACGCGTCCGCGAAACCGGACATGTCCGGAACGCTGACGATCGGCCAGCTGTCATCATCCCTTGCCGGCGGCGCGACATCGGCGGCCGCCTTGCGCGGGGCCCGGCCGGCGAAGGCGAGCTCCTGCCCGGCGGGATCGCGCGGGGCCTCGGCCGGCTTGTTGACCGGATCGTCCGCCCGAACGGACCAGGACTTCGCCGCCGGCGCCGCCTTGGCGGTGGGCAGGGCAGCAGCCGGATCGTCCTTGGCGCGCGCCGGGCCGAAGCTGACGGCGGCGAGCGGCACGGCCATCACCATCATGCCGGCCGTGAAGCCCGCAACCCAGGACGGGCCGGAGGGCCCGCGCGCCGGGGTCTTGTCGAGCACCCGCGCGACCCGGCGATGCAGCGAATTTTTGGCAGGTGCGACGCCATGCGCGCCGAGCAGCAGGCCGCGATTTTCATGACGGGCGATGCCGACAAGCAGCTGCGCATAGTCGGTGCCGGCGACATCGGATGCCAGCACGGCGTCATCCGCCGCTTCCTCGCGCAGCTGGTGCGCCTCGCGCGCCAGCACCCAGGCCAGCGGGTTGAACCAGAACACCGCCGTCGCGACGCGGGAGAGCATGAGCTTGGCCCAGTCGAGCTGAATGACATGGGCAAGCTCATGGGCAATGATCGCCTCGGCCTGGTCCGACGCGGCGAGCGCGCTTTCATTGACCAGGATGGTCGGCCGCAGCAGGCCCCAGCTGATGGGTGACCGCAGATCGGAACTGGTCAGCAGCGCGGTGCCGTTCTTGAAGCCCATGCGATGCTGCGCCCGCCCGAGCGCGCCGAGCCAGTGCGCGTCGACGACCACCTGGGCGCGGGACCGCAGGCCGATCAGGCGGACGAGGGCGATCAATGTCAGCATCAGCAGCGCCGCGGCGGGCAGCAGATAGGCATAGCGGGCGAGGTCCGCCGCGCGCGCGGCGATAGAGGGTGTTTCCACGCGCGGCGGCGCAGCCTCATGAGCGGCAATCACCGGTCCGGCGACGGCCATTGCCGGTGCCGGCATCTCGGCCGGCATGCTGATCGGTGCTGGCTGCGACGCAAGGGACTGCGGCAGCGCGACGGACAGCGAGGGCAGCAACAGGCTCGCCAGCGGCAAGGCGACCAGCGCGAACAGCCCGAGATGCGCGATCGTCGAGCGCTCGGCGGCGGAGCGCTTGCGGGTCAGGCGCAGGGCGCCGAGCGCGAGCGCCGCGATGAGCAGCGACTTGAGGCCGAGCATGAGCAATGTCGCGGTCATTGGCCGGCCTCCTTCTCATGGCGCGCGCGGGCGATCATCGCCTCGAGCTCGCTTAGCTCCTTTTCGTCGAGCTGCTTGGCCATGCCAAGCAGGGCGCTGGCGGCGCTGACCGCCGAGCCATTGAAGAAAGTGCCGACAATGTGACTGAGCGCGGTGCGGCGGGCCTGGCTGTCGGACATGGTCGGCGAGAAGACGAAGCCGCGCTCGGTCGACTCCCGGTCGACGAAGCCCTTATCCTCGAGCCGCTTCAGCATCGCCCGGACTGCGGAACCGCTCAGCGGATCGGGCAGCGCGTCGCACAGCTCCGAGACGGTCATCGCGCCCTTCTGGTAGAGCAGGTCGACGATCTGGCGTTCGCGTGGCGGCAGACGGCTGAGCATGGTCGAGTCTCCGGTGCTACATTTGTAGCGCTACTACATTTGTAGCGCTGTTGCAATAGCCCAATACACCGGGAGCAGCCGCGGAAACCCGCGACTTGTCGTAAAGATCTATCAAACCGGGGCGCCCGGGACTCGCTTCTCCCGCGCCGAGTCGGGGCGAATCGCCTATTCGACAGTGACGCTCTTCGCGAGATTGCGCGGCTGATCGACGTCCGTGCCCTTGAGCACCGCGACATGATAGGCGAGCAGCTGGATCGGCACCGAATAGACCAGGGGCGCGATCAACGGATGCACCTTGGGCATGACGATCGTCGCCATGCAGCCATCGCCCGCCTCCTGGACGCCGTCATAGTCCGAGATCAGCACGACCTTGCCGCCGCGCGCCTGGACCTCCTGCATGTTGGAGACGGTCTTGTCGAACAGCGGGCCGGAGGGTGCGATGACGATCACCGGCACCGCCTCGTCGATCAGCGCGATCGGCCCATGCTTCATCTCGCCGGCGGCATAGCCCTCGGCGTGGATGTAGCTGATTTCCTTGAGCTTGAGCGCCCCTTCCAGCGCCAGCGGATAGTCGGTGCCGCGCCCCAGATAGAGCACGTCGCGGGCCGGCGCGATCAGCGGCGCGATGGCTTCGATCGACTCTTCATAGGCGAGCGCGCCGTTGATCGCTGCGGGCGCCTCGGCGAGATGACGGACGATTTCCTTCTCCTCGGCGGGCGTCAGGCGACCCTTGGCACGCGCCAGATTGGCAGCGAGCGCGGCGAGCACCGCAAGCTGGCAGGTGAAGGCCTTGGTCGAGGCGACGCCGATCTCCGGCCCGGCATTGGTCGGCAGCAGCAGGTCCGCCTCACGCGCCATGGTGCTGGTCGGCACATTGACGACGGCGGCGATCTTCTGGCCCTCGCTTTTCGCATGGCGCAGCGCCGCCAACGTATCCGCCGTCTCGCCCGACTGGCTGATGACGATCATCAGGCCGCCCGGCTCCATGACCGGCGCGCGGTAGCGGAACTCGCTCGCCACATCGAGATCGACGGGGACGCGGGCGAATTGCTCGAACCAGTATTTTGCGACCATGCCGGCATAAAAGCTGGTGCCGCAGGCGACGATGGTGACGCGGGTGATCGCGGACAGATCGAACTCCGGGATCGGCAGCGACACCTGATCGTCGAGGCGGCGCAGATAGGAGCGCAGCGTCTGGGCGACCACGACCGGCTGCTCATAGATCTCCTTGAGCATGAAATGGCGGTAATTGCCCTTGTCGATCATCGCGCCGGAGACGCCGGACACCGTGACCGGCCGCTCGACCGGCTTGTCATCCTTGTCGAAGACCTGCGCGCCATCGCGGTCGATGACGACCCAGTCGCCTTCCTCGAGATAGGCGATCTTCTGGGTGAGCGGCGCCAAAGCCAGCGCGTCCGAGCCGAGATAAGTCTCGCCATCGCCATGACCCACCACCAGCGGCGAGCCGAGGCGCGCGCCGATCAGCAGCTCGGGATGCTGGCGAAACAGGATGGCGAGCGCGAATGCGCCCTGCAGCCGCGGCAGCACGGCAGAGACTGCTTCCTGAGGGCTTTTGCCGGCCTCGACCTGCTCGCTCACCAGATGCGCGACGACCTCGGTATCGGTCTCGCTGGTGAAGATCCGGCCGCGCGCGATCAGTTCCTCGCGCAGCGGCTTGAAATTCTCGATGATGCCATTGTGGACCACGGCCACTTCGCCGGTTGCATGCGGGTGCGCATTGCTCGTCGTCGGCGCGCCGTGGGTCGCCCAGCGGGTGTGGGCGATGCCGGTCGTGCCGGGCAGCGGCGCGGCGGCCAGCTCCTTCGCCAGATTGGCGAGCTTCCCCTCGGCGCGGCGGCGCTCGATATGCCCGTCGACAACGGTGGCAATGCCGGCCGAGTCATAGCCGCGATATTCGAGGCGCTTGAGACCGTCGAGCAGCCGGCCCGAGACATCGTCGCCGCTGACGATACCGATGATTCCGCACATGGACTTAGACCTCTGCTGACTGGAGTTTGTAGGGAATGCGAATGCCCAGCATGTTGGCCGGGAAAACCGACGCATTGCGCGTCACGAGAATTCGGCCGGAAAGCTGGGCCGTGGCAAGGATGATCGCGCTCGACAAGGGGAAAGCGCGGCGCTGGCTCATCAAGAGCGCGGCGCGGCGCGCGATTTCGTCGCTCAATTCGACGATGTTGAAATGACGCAGGAAGCCTTCGATGCGGTCGCCATCATCGGGCAGCGCCTGCGCCATGATCTCGATCCAGCTCACGCGACTCACATAGCGCCGCTTGCAGGATTCGAGCTCGGCCTGCGCCGGCGCATGGCCGCGCAGCGCATCGAGCAATATGCCGGTGTCGAACATCGCCTCGCTCATGGCCGCGGCTTGGTCCGCTCGGCCCAGACGCCGAAAAAGCTCTCGATTCCCTCGCGCTTCGCCTGGGCGCGATAAGTGGCGACCGCCTCGCGCAACAGCTGCGCGCGCGAAATCTTCAGCTGGCTTGCGCGCTCGTCGAGCCAGGCAATGTCGTCATCGGGAAGATCGGCCAGGATTCGCATGATATTGCGATATCATATCACGATATCATTGCAAGAAGCTGAACGGAAATCGGGGAGGTCCGCACGTCTAGCCGCGCCTTGCTGCAAGGAGGCTGAACGGCACAAACAAGAATGGAGGCAGCCGCATGGCGGCCACCTCCATTCTCTCCCACAACCCGTTCCTGTCGACCGGGAGAGGCCCGGGACCGGAATAAGTCGGCGGCGCATTCGCCCCACGCGACTGCACCGGCGGCGGCGAACCTCCCACGAGCCCGCGCCGTCTTGGGTTTGCGGCCATGCGCCTCTCGGCTCGCATGGACGCCAGATGTGATGCTGCCCGGCCCTGGCGCCGGTTTGAAAAACAGATCACCCTTTTCTTTCGGCGAGCATGACAGCGCCCATGGGGGTCGTATTGGAAAGATTCGACGTTTGCGACGAACCGAAAAAAACTGTGCCAAAACGGCTATCTAAGTAGGATCAGCCTTTGCGCTCGGCCTTTTTCGCCGCCATGCGGGCGCGGAAACCCGTCGCCCAGCCGGCCTTCTCGGCCTGTAGCGGCCGCACCAGCGCCAGGGCATCGGCGCCGACGTCGCGCGTGATCACGCTGCCCGCGCCGACAATGGCGCCGTCGCCGATCCTGACGGGCGCAACCAGGGCGCTGTTCGAGCCGATGAAGGCGCCCGCGCCGATCTCGGTCCGGTATTTGAGGAAGCCGTCATAATTGCAGGTGATGGTGCCCGCGCCGATATTGGCGTCCGCGCCCACGGTCGCGTCGCCGATATAGCTGAGGTGATTGGCTTTTGCCCCTTTTCCAAGGATTGCGGCCTTGATTTCGACAAAATTGCCAACCTTGGCCTTATCACTGATCACCGTCCCCGGGCGTAGCCGCGCATAGGGGCCGATGCTCGCGCCCGAACCGACCGACGCGCCCTCCAGATGCGAAAAGGCATGGATGACGGCGCCATCGGCGATGCTGACGCCGGGGCCGAACACGACATTCTGCTCGATCACCACGTCGCGGCCGACAGCGGTGTCATAGGAAAAGAAGACCGTCTCGGGCGCAAGCAGGGTGGCGCCGTCCCGCATCGCCTCGATGCGCCGTGCCGCCTGCCAGCTCGCTTCCAGCGCGGCGAGTTCGATCCGGCTGTTGACGCCCGCCACCTCGCCGGCATCGGTCTCGATGACGGCGCTGGTGCGGCCATCCAACTCGGCGAGCATGACGATGTCGGGCAGATAAAATTCGCCCGCCGCATTCTCATTGCCGACCCGCGCCAGCAGCGCGAACAGGTCCGCTGACCGCACCGCCATCAGCCCGCTGTTGCACAGGGTGACGGCACGCTCGGCCGCGTCCGCATCCTTATATTCGACCATGCGCGCGATGCGCCCGTCCGCGTCCGCGATGATCCGGCCATAGGCGCCGGGCTCAGCGGGGCGGAAGCCAAGCACGACGCAGGCCGGCGCATCCGGTCCATGCAGCCTCTCGATCATCGCCCGCATCGTCTCGGGCCGGACCAGTGGCACGTCGCCATAGAGGATCAGCACATCGCCCGCGAAACCGGCAAGCGCCGCCTCAGCCTGGCGCACGGCATGGCCGGTGCCATGCTGCTCGGCCTGCACCGCGATGTCGACGCCCTTGCCCGCGACGGCCGCCTCGACCTGCTCGCGTCCCGCGCCGACCACCACCACCTGCCGCGCCGGGCCAAGCTCGCCGACGCTGGCGAGCAGATGCAGCAGCATCGGCCGCCCGGCAATCGGGTGCAGCACCTTGTGCAGGCCGGATTTCATGCGCGTGCCCTGCCCAGCGGCAAGGATGACGACGGCGAGAGGCGGGTTGGACAAGGTTGTCTTTCTGCTTCGTAAGGACAGATCGAAATGGCGATCCGTCCTGTGCCATGTTTGTCTTGATCGCGCCACAAGGCAAAGGGCATGGACATCAGCATGACCCATATCCCCTTCGACATCGTCGGCTTCGACCTCGACGGCACATTGGTCGACAGCGCGCGGGATCTTGCCGCCGCCGTCAATCATGCGCTGTCATCGGCGAACCTGCCGCCACACAGCCTGGCGGACGTGAAGCGCTTTGTCGGCAAGGGCACGCGCGTCCTCATCGAGCGCGCGCTGCGGGCGGACAACGCCTATTCCGACGAGGCGATGAAAGCGGTGCTGCCGGTTTTCAACGACTATTATGAGCGCAATGTGTGCGTTCATACCGCGCCTTATCCGGGTGCGGTCGCAGCGCTGGATGAACTCAAGGCGCGCGGCGTCCGTCTCGCCATCTGCACCAACAAGGCCGAGCGTTTCACCCTGCCGTTGCTGGAGCAGCTCGGCCTGCGCGAGCGGTTCGACGTCGTCATTTCGGGCGACACGCTGGTCCCGGCCGTGCTCAAACCCGATCCCGCGCCCTTGCATGCCATGGTCGAGCGCGCCGGCGGCGGGCCGGCCGTCTTTTTGGGCGACACATCAAACGACATCGAGGCGGCCCGGGCCGCCGGCATCCCCAGCATCGCCGTCCGCTTCGGCTTCATCGACGAGGCCGACAGCCTCGGCGCCGACGCGACGCTGGCCCATTTTGACGATCTCGTGACACTGCTTGCGGACTGGTGGCACTGATATCCACAGCTTCGGATGATCGGTCGCCGCTTGGACCCAATTGACCGTCGCCGACTCACCTGAAATCGCATAGGGCCTTTTGCCTATGCGGCTCTGGCTCGACAGGACGTTTCTCATTGTTTTCGTCGCGGTCCTGTGCGGCGCGGCGATCGACTATGTTCTTTCCGGAAGCGTCGGAGTCGCGGCCGCCAGCGCGCTTGTCGGGCTTTTCGTGCTGGCCATGCTCTATAGCGCGCTCGAACGCGGCGCCGTGGAAGCGGCAGCCCCTGCTCGCGAACCGGTCAGCCCCGAACAGGACCAGCAGCCGTCTGACGAGCTGGCCGCCCTGATCGAGACGCTGACGAGCCCGCTGCTCATCGTCAATCGCGGCCGGGTGGAGCTCTGCAACGCAGCGGCGCTCGCTCTGCTCGGCGCGCATATCAAGGGCGAGGATGTCCGCCTCGCCATGCGTCATCCCGCCGCGATCAATCTTCTCAAGCGGGCAAGGCCGGAAGATGGCACCGCGGCCGTCGACATAGCCGGCCTGGGTGCGCCCGAGCAGCTCTGGGAATTGAGTGTTCATCCGCTCTCGGATGATCGGCAGGTGCTCGTGCTGACCGATCAGAGCGCGCGACAGGCAGCCGAGCGCGC
>Ga0335083_10011857_pt1 | contig 10456 bp, 10 predicted proteins | sample Lox_Sample_42_FD_206716 | JGI IMG/M metagenome (GOLD analysis project Ga0335083, IMG submission 206716) | Soil microbial communities from Loxahatchee National Wildlife Refuge, Florida, United States - Lox_Sample_4.2 | ecosystem: Environmental > Terrestrial > Soil > Wetlands | place: USA... | reverse complement strand
GAGCTCACGAGCATGCGCGTTACGCGCGAGTTTCCAGGCCACCGAGGCCTAACACCGCGACCGATGATTCCTATACGTTTGCTCATCGCGTCCATGCTACTGGCTTGTGTCAAGGAAGAAAAGGAGGTCTGCCTGTGGACCTTTGTTCGCCCGCGCAGTGAAGGCCTAAGACAAACCACCGAAATCATGCTGTAAGAAATTCGAACGGCTAAAGACTACCTTGGTGTAAGGCAAAGACGAGTGGCGGACCGGACGATACCAACCGAAGCGACGCGGCAGGATGCCCTCTACGAGGAAGCGGCGGCGGATTACGGCGCGGCGCTGGAGAGGCTGGCGCGCGCTTATGAGGCCGATGCGGACAAGCGGCGCGATCTGCTACAGGAGATTCACGTGGCGATGTGGCGGAGCTTTGCGAAGTTCGACGGGCGGTGCTCGCCGCGGACGTGGGTCTACCGGGTGGCGCACAACACCGCCACGACGCACGTGATGCAGCAAGCGAGGGCGGCCAAGATGATGGGGATCGAAGAACTGGAGGAGCTGCCGGACACCAGCGCGGAGGGCGACTCGGACCGGCGCGAGGCGCTGGAACGGCTGCTGGCGCTGATCCAAAAACTCAGGCCGCTGGACCGGCAACTCATGGTGTCGTATCTGGAAGGCATGGACGCGGCTGCGATCGGAGAGATCACCGGGCTGTCGGCAACGAACGTAGCGACGAAGATACACCGGGTCAAAGCGCTGCTGGCGCGCCGGTTTCAGGAAGGAGGCGGCCATGGTGACTGAACAACCTCCAAACGACGTGAGAGAGGCTTGGCAGAGGCAGGAGACGGAGGGCGCGCGAATGTCGCTGGAGGAAATCAGGGGCAAGGCGGGAAAACTGCAGAGCAAAGTGGGCAGCCGGAACAGGCTCGAGTACATCGCGGTGGTGCTGGTGGTGCTGGGATACGGCTTCTACATATATCACTACCACAGCTTCACGATACGGCTGGGGTCGATCCTGGTGATCGCCGGCACGCTCTACGTTGCGTATCAGCTGCACAAAAGGGCGTCGGCACGAGCGTTGCCGCAGGATTGCGATTTCGAATGCTGCGTGGATTTCCATCGGCGGGAACTCGAGAGGCAGCGCGACGCGCTTGGCTCGGTTTGGTCGTGGTACCTGGGGCCGCTGGTACCGGGGCTGGTGGTGTTTTTTCTGGGCACCGTATTTCAACCGATGCCGCCAAGGCACGGGCACCACCCGTGGATCGCGCTGGCGATCAGCCTGACGCTGTGCTCGCTGGTGTTTTTCTTTATCGGGAAGCTGAACCAGTGGGCGGCACGAGCGCTGCAGCGGCAGATCGATGAGCTGAATGCCGCGGCGGAGCCACGATAGGAGGACGGCGATGGCGAGTCATCTTTCGGGGCTGATCACGTATGTGTTTGCCGCAATCAAAGCCGTACAATGGCTTCGCAATATCGCACCGCTCACCCTGGTAGCGCTCATCTACGTCGCATGCTTCCGAGGTCTGAATCCACGGTCGAAATGATTGCTGAGGCCAAGCTTGCGCCCGGGTGGATGGGTAATATCGCGCCAAGAATCTGTGCCGGGCCCGCCGCGGCGGGCTATGCCCCTACGGAAGGAAGAACCCTCCATGGGCTTTGCGCCTCGGTGGATAGGTAACACGGCGCCAAGAATCTGTGCCGGGCATAGCATGCTATGCCCCTACGGGAGAAACCTTCCCCCAACATTTTCAGTTGCTCGTTCGTACAGTAAGTGAGAGGTTACGAGCTGACGACCCGAGATGGGAGAGAGATATGAGACGCATGACTTTGCCGGCGGCCCTGTTGATCGTATTCGTGTCCCCGATCGTGCGGGCGCAGGCGCCCGATACGGCGCGGATGGAGCAGGTCGTGCAGTCGTACGTCACGGCGAAGCAGTTCATGGGCAGCGTGCTGGTGGCGCGGGGGAGCGAGGTGCTGCTCGACAAGGGGTATGGGTTCGCCGACCTGGAGTGGGACGTTCCGAATTCGCCGACGACGAAGTTCCGGCTGGGGTCGATCACCAAGCAGTTCACGGCTGCTTCGATTCTGCTGCTCGAGGAGCGCGGGAAGTTGAGCGTGAACGACCCGGTGAAGAAGCACATGCCCGACGCGCCCGCGGCATGGGACAAGATCACGATCTACCATCTGCTGACGCACACCTCGGGAATTCCGAACTTCACGAGCTTTCCGGAGTATCGATCGATTGAACCGTTTGCCAAGACACCAGCGGAACTGGTGACGCTGTTTCGCGACAAGCCGCTCGATTTCGAGCCGGGTGAGAAGTGGAGCTACAGCAATTCGGGTTACGTCTTGCTGGGCTACCTGATCGAGAAGATCACCGGAGAAAGCTACGCAAAGTTCGTGCAGGAGAATATCTTCACGCCGCTGGGCATGAAGGATTCGGGCTACGATTCGAACTCCGCGATTATCCCGCACCGGGCGCGCGGATATTCCCCCGGGCCGGGTGGAGTGGTGAACACCGGCTACGTGGACATGACCATTCCCCTGTCCGCAGGCGGGTTGTACTCCACAACGGAAGACCTGCTGCGCTGGGAGCAGGGGCTTTTCGGAGGAAAGCTGCTGTCGGCGGCGTCACTGCAGAAAATGACGACGCCGTACAAGAGCGACTATGCTTTCGGGTTGCTGGTTCACACCGCCGGGGGACACAAGGTGATCGAGCACAATGGCGGGATCGAGGGATTCAATACGGTTTTGCGGTATTTTCCCGACGACAAGCTGACCGTCGCCGTTCTCGGAAATGAAAACGGACTAGCGCCGGAAGATATCGCGGGAAAGCTTGGGACCGTGGCCGAAGGCGGAAAGGTGACTCTGATTTCGGAGCGTAAGGAAGTACACGTCGATCCCAAGGTGTATGACAGCCTGGCGGGCCGCTACGAGTTGGCGCCGGGCGTGATCATGGCGGTGCGACGCGACGGTGACCGGCTGACGACGCAGCTGGCGGCGCAGCCGACGGTCGAGGTATTTCCAGAAGGCGAGCACGATTACTTCGCGAAGGTTGTGGATGCGCAGATCACGTTTGTGACGGACGCGCAGGGAAAGGCCACCGAATTGATTCTGCATCAGAACGGGATGGACCAGCACGCCAAGCGAATCGGCGATGCGCCTCCGGTGAAGGAACACAAGGAGATGATGGTCGATCCGAAGATTTTCGACGGGTATGTGGGCAGCTACGAGCTGGCGCCGGGATTCGTGATTGCGGTGACGCGCGAGGGAGATCTCTTGTTTGCGCAGGCGACCGGGCAGGCGAAATTCCAGATATTCCCGGAGGGAGATCGCGATTTCTTCTACAAGGTGGTGGACGCGCAGATTACGTTTTTGACCGACGCGCAGGGGAAAGCGACGGGGCTGGTGCTGCATCAGAACGGGCGGGATTCGCCGGGGAAAAGAGTGCCGTGACAATCGCGCGGCGAGGCAAGCCTCGCCGGGGAAAGGCGGGAGCAAGCTCCCACAGTCCATGCCGGTTCCGAGCCCCGGGTGGATGGTGACACCGTGCCAAGAATCTGTGCCGGGCATAGCATGCTATGCCCCTACGGAGGAAAAACCTTCCTTGCAAATGGAAGAGGCGTCAGAGAGACCATGAGCAGAGGCGCCCGCCTTCCCGGTCTGACGACCGGGACCCGCAGAGCGGGAAAGGCGGCCGCTACGAGAGCATGAGGACTAGGGAGCGCTGGGCGAAGGGGGAATAGAGCAGGGCTGCGGTGGACCCGAGCGCGAGACCGAAGCCGATTTCGCCGACGAGGAGAAACGGAGCGAGGGCCCACAGCATATCGAGCAGGAAGATGGCCGGGAACAGCTTCAGGAATTTTTCGCGCAGGCCGGGCGCGTTGAAGGCGAGCCCGGAAACCAGATAGAGCCGCACCGGAATTCCCACCGCGGCAGTCAGGATCACGAGCACGACGACCCAGATGTATGAAGCAACTGCGGCGCTGACCACGTGCTCGACGCTTTTCAGGCGCGCGAGCGAAATCACGTAAAAGCACAGGTACATCACTTGGAGCAGCAGAAGCAGCGAACGCACGAGCGCGTGCGGCGCGCGCGGGGCTTCATGCGGCTGGGTGAGCAGGCCCTCGGAAAAACCTGCGCCAGCATTTGCGCCGGGCTGATCTTCCGCTGTGGGCGGCTTTGCGGCAGGCGGCGTCGCGGTCGCGCCGCTGGTTCGAGCGCCGGACGCCCCATCGATCACCTCCACTGGAGCGACAAAACGGTAGCCGCGCTTGGCGAGCGTCTCGACGAATCTGGGATTGGCCGCGGAATCACCGAGAGCGTCGCGGATTTTGTTGATGGCCGTGTTGAGGCTATGGTCGAAGTCGACGAACGTGCCCTCAGGCCAGATGGCCTGCTGGATTTCGCCGCGCGTCACGAGATCGCCGGGGCGGCTCAGAAGCAGGAATAGAACCTGCAGTGGCTGGCCCTGGACCGCCAAGCGGCGGCCCTGCTTGCGCAGTTCGCCAGTCTTTTCGTCAGCCTCGAAAGGGCCGAAGCGGTAGAGCTTGGATGTGGAGTTGGGTGGCATCTTCCGAGCTACAACCCGCCTAAGTATCTCATTTGCGGCCACTAATTCGATGAGGCGGAATTGACTCGGAATTGAGGCGCCGTGCATTGCCCACCGGCCGCCGCGGGAGCATCCTGCCCCGCGAAAGGAGCAAGTGTGATCGCGATTCTTGCGCTATGGGCAGCGGGATGGGCGGTTGCGGCCGGAAGTGCGGGCGCAAAGCCGGCGCCCGTGACCGCAAAGGCCTTCGATGACTATGTGGCGAAAGCCGAAGAGCGAATCCGAAAGGAGGAAAGTTCTGTCGCAACGTTCAACGACGTCCGAAATCAGGATGAGGGTGCGCTCGCTTGCGGAAAAGTTGTCGTGGAGCCGCGGGGCACAGCGAGTGACAGCTCGATCGAAGTTCCGGAGGGAATGATTCACGACTGGTCAGGAACGATCTTCTTGCCGGGCGTAACTGTGGATGACGTGCTGGCAGTAGTACAGGACTACGACCATGCAGCGCAGTACTACGCTCCGGAGGTGCTGGCGTCAAAGCTGGTCGCGCGCGACGGAGACAATTTCCGAATCTTGCTGCGGCTGCGGGAACACAAGGTCATCACCGTGGTGATGGATTCCGAATACGACGTGCGCTACGGGAGGCTGGACGCCGGGCGCCAATTCAGCTGGTCGCGCAGCACCAGGATGGCCGAGATCGCCGATGCAGGCGGGTCGCACGAGCACGCCGTAAGCGACGCGGACAATCACGGCTATATGTGGCGGCTCAATTCCTACTGGCGATTTTCCCAAGTGAGCGATGGAGTGGTGGTCCAGTGCGAAGCGATCTCGCTGACGCGGAATGTGCCGGCGGGCCTCGGATGGCTGATCGGCCCTTTCGTCCGGGAGATTCCTCGCGAATCGCTCGAAACGACGCTGAAGCAGACTCGCGACGCCGTTCCCCCGAAAGAACATGGCTTCTGGCTGCAACCCAGGGCCCTAGAGAAGCCCACAACGAACGCAAAGGAGCGATAGATGGCGACAGAGGCGCAGGCATGGCAATCCGCTGGATTTCGCGACGCGAAACGAACACAGGAAGCGATTACGGCGCCGCTCGAGCGGAAGGCGCTGGCGTGGCTCGCGCAGCGGACACCCGCATGGATCGGGCCGGATCATCTGACGGCGCTGGGGTTCGCGGCGCAGTTTCTGGCAGGCGTTTGCTACGGAGTGGCGCGGTGGAGTCCGCTGGGATTGTTGGGAGCGACAATCTTCATTGCGCTGAACTGGCTGGGCGACAGCCTGGATGGGACGCTCGCGCGGCACCGGCAGCAACTACGACCGCGTTACGGGTTCTACGTGGATCACATGATCGACACGTTCGGCGCAATTTTTCTCATGACGGGGCTCGCGGGGTCGGGCTACCTGCACTGGCAGGTGTCGGCCGCGATGCTGACGGCGTTTCTGGCGCTTTCAATCGAGACGTACCTGGCGGCGTACACGCTGGCGGATTTTCGGTTGTCTCACGGCTGGTTCGGGCCCACGGAGATTCGCATCCTCCTGTGCGTGGGAAACGCGGCCCTGCCCTTCTTGCCCCGCGTCACGCTCGTAGGACGCGATTTCTTCCTGCTCGACGTCGGTGGCGCGATTGCGACGGCGGCAATGTTTGCCATGGCGATTGCAGCGGCGATCCGCCACACGAAGCAGCTGTACAACGATGAACGGCTCGCCTGACGCCGCCCGCTAGTTCGCTTGCTGGGAAGGGACGAAGTCCTCGAAGACCGCGCGGCGCATAAGCGCCGGCGGCAGCAAACCCTGCGCCAAAATGAAATCGTGAAACTTCTTCTGATCGAATTTCGGGCCAAGAGTTTTTTCGGTGTCCTGGCGAAGCTGCAAAAGCCTCGTGTAGCCGTAGAAATAGGAATTCGCCTGGCCGGGCGAGCGGAACGTATAGCGCTCGACCTCGGACTTGGCGAAGGCCTCGCTGAGATTGACGTCCTGCGTGAGGACACGCATTGCGTCCCCCGGCTTGATCTTGCCGGACTGCAATTCCGGGTCGAGAAACGCGCGGGCGGCCCGGTGAAGCCGCATCTGCAGTGAGATGAGCTGGCCTTCCAGCGGCATATAGGGCTTGGTGATGTATTCGGCGTAGAGTCCCCAGCCTTCGACGTTCGTGCTGTTGAAGGCGTAGAGCGCGCGGGCGAGCGAAACGCCGTGCTCGACCATAGAGTCGAATTGCAGCTCGTGTCCCGGGCGCGCCTCGTGAGCAATCAGAGTCCAGGTAACCGCATCGTAAGAAAAGTCGTCGTACTTCTCCTCTTTCCTGTCGCCCTTGCTGGGAGGCAGATTGAGCGGCAGTACGAACTCGCCTCTTTCGCCGGTGTTGTTCAACAGCGGCGGAGGGGTCATGTGCGGCGCGGGTTGCGCGGAGCTTTCGGCTTCCGTGGCGATGCGGATGCGCGCGGGGCGATCCGGCAACGTCACGAGGCCTTCCTTCGCGATGATCGCTTCGATTTCGGCGAGGCGTTTCTTGTAGAACGGCAGCACGGCGTCGCCGGTGATCTGGTCCTGCTTCAGGCGACGGCAAACGCTGCGATAGTCCGCTTCTTTCCAGCCTCGTTGGAGCGCAATCTTGGCCGCGATTCCCTGCATCTGCGTCTGGTAGACCGTGAACTCGTGATGAGCCGTTTGGGCCAGCCGTGCGATGGGAATGTCAATGCCGTAGCCTGCCAAGTCCAGCGCGTATTCTTCGGGGGGCAGGCGGAAATCCGTGCGCGCTTTGGGAAGAATGTCGGACTTCACCCAGGCATCATAGTCGGCGAGCTCGGTCTTGAGCCTGGCGTAGGGCTCTTCCCATTGGGTCAGCCCGTACTGTTTAAACAGCGGCGGGATTCCATCGACGAAATTCTGGTTGCGGGCCAGCTGCGTTTCGATCTCGAGCTTGGCGGGATAGATCATATTGGGCTTGGCGGCTTGCCCCTGGGCGCGTTCCTTGAGGAGCTGCGTGAAAGGTTTGTAGCCCGGTTCAACCCCCGCGTATTTCCGCAAGCGGACCAGGGCAGCCTTGCGGCGTTCGGGCGCGAGCTGGTCATCGAGCAGGTAGCGCAGCCCCTGGAATACATCCTGGCTGGCGTTTTCGTAAGGAACTTCGTGCGTCTCGGAGTAGTCGTAACGCTTCACCGACAGCTCAATGCTGTGCAGCAAAATTGCGAGATCCTGCTGGACGTACTTGTCGTGCTCCAGAGCCAGGGCGCGCGTCAGCTTCGCTTGCACCGCTTTGGTCTCGGCGATAGCGGCATCGTCATCCTGCTTGGTCGGCTGGGAAATCTGCTCGTCATATTGCGCAAGGCCCTGCGCCGAAGCGGCTTCGGGGGAATGCTTCTTCGTGACGTCGAGGAGGAGCGCGGTGAATTCGTTGCTGCGCTGGATCCAGCTTTTGTCGTCTTTAGCGGCGGCCGCTGGCGCCGGGGGAGCCGGCGCCTGCTGGGGACGGGCCCAGAGACTTATGGACGCGCCCGAGGCCACGGCAACCACGAGCAACGCTGCCGATGCTTTAGCTGGACCGTTCACGGCAAACGCCTCCTATGTGAATTTGAATGCACACAATTCGACGCACGCGGCGGGAAAACCGCGTCTCTCTACTCAGGAATTCTTAGGGTGCAGCGGCAACCTGCGGCGCGGAAGGCAGGCGGACCAGGCGCGCGTCCGTAACCGAAGGTAGCGCGCGGATCGCCGCCGGAACGGACGCGTCGATATTTCCATCGAGCCCAACCAGCGCCAGCGCCTCCCCACCTCCACCCGACGTCCGGCGGCCGAGCGCGAAGGTGGCGATGTTGACGCCGAGATTGCCAAGTTCGGTGCCGATGCGGCCGATCACGCCAGGCACGTCGATGTTGCGAGAAAGCAGCAGCGTACCCTGAAGCGGTGCCTCTAGGCTCATGCCGTCCAGCGAGACCGTGCGCGGCGAACCATCCTGGCCGACCGCGCCTTCCAGCGAGAATTCACGACCGCCGTCGGCAACCGCTACCTCAATCGTGTTGGGAAATCCGCGCTCGCGCCGCCGGATCGTTTCTTCCACCTGCAATCCGCGTGAAGCGGCTTCGCTGGCGGCGTTGACGAGATTGACCTTATCCGGAAGCACTTCATTGAGTACGCCGATCAAGACGGAATTGCGAATCATGTGCGAGCCAAGCTCCGCAGGCTCGCCCGCGTAGCGGATGCGAATATGCGTGAAACTGTGCGACGGCGAAGCCTGCGCGACGAACGCCCCGAGGCGTTCACCCAACTCGAGGTATGGCTTCAGGCGCTTGTACTGGTCCGGCGAAAGCGCGGGCATATTGACCGCGTTACGGATCACGCCTTCGGAAAGATAGTCTCGCACCTGATACGCGATCGCAGTTCCGACTTCTTCCTGCGCTTCGGCCGTCGACCCCGCGATGTGCGGTGTGGCGATCAGGTTCGGCAAGCCGACGAGTGGCGAATTCTTTGGCGGCTCGTTCGCAAACGTGTCCACCGCGGCGCCGGCAAGGTGGCCCGACTTCAAAGCTTCAGCCAGAGCAGGCTCGTCGATCAGTTCACCTCGCGCGCAATTGATGAGCCGCGCACCTTTCTTCATTTTGGCGAGGGCCCCGGCGTCGATCATCTTCTCCGTCGAACCGCTCAACGCCGTGTGCAACGAAACCACATCGGCCTGCTTGAGCACTTCATCGAGAGGCAGAAGCTCGACTTCCACTTCTCGCGCGGCCGTGGGCGTGACGAACGGATCGTACGCGACGACCTTCATCTCCAGTCCCCGCGCCCTTCGCGCCACTTCCTTGCCCACGCGGCCAAGCCCGACCAAACCGAGCGTCTTGCCACGCATTTCCGTGCCCGAAAACGCGGACTTTTCCCACTTGCCCGCTTGAATCGAAGCGTTCGCTTGTGGCACAGCCCGCGCCAGGCCGATCATCAGCGCGATGGTATGTTCGGCCACGCTGACCGCGTTGCCGCCCGGCGTGTTCATTACAAGCACACCGCGCTTGGTGGCCGCGTCCATGTCGACGTTGTCCACGCCGACGCCCGCGCGCCCAATGACACGCAGCTTCGGCGCCTTTTCCAGCAGCGCGGCCGTGGCCTTCGTGGCGCTGCGCACGACCAGTGCGTCCGCATTGGCCAACTGGCTCGGCAGGTCCGCCGGCGTGGGAGTTACAACTTCCCAACCTGTCTCTTTCAAGAGCGCGATTCCGCGCTCGCTGATCTTGTCTGCGATTACGATTTTCATGGGGCAACAAGGATATCGGGCTGGCGCGCAGCCGTCAATTCATCAACGCGGCCCGCGCGAGGCGTATGCTATGATTTTTGGCCGGGAGAAGCGCCGAATGAGCTATCTGGAACGCGTCGAAAAAGACCTCACCGTGGCGATGAGAGAAAAGAACGAGCTGCGCCTCAGCGTTCTCCGCATGGTGAAAAGCGCGCTGAAGTACAAGGAAGTTGAAAAGATGCGCCCGCTGGAAGACATGGAATCGCTGCAGGTGCTGCAGACGCTGGTGAAGCAGCGGAAGGAATCCGTCGATCAGTTCACGCGCGGCGGCCGCAAGGATCTAGCCGACAAGGAAGCGAAGGAAATCAAGATCATCGAGGAGTATCTTCCGGTCGCTCCCACCGACGAAGAGATTCACCGCGCGGTCGAAGAAGCCATCGCCGCCGAGGGTGCCGATTCACTGAAGCAGATGGGCGCGGTGGTGAAAGCCGCCCGCACGCGTCTCGAAGGGAAGAACGTCGACGGCAAAGCGCTCAGTGACAAGGTCCGCGAACGCCTCAGCGGCAAGTCCTGAAGCTCGCCCCCCCCGAAAAGCTATCGGCTTGACGCTGACGGCTGCGATGCAGCCGGGGCTGCAGGTGCCGCCGTGGGTGCCGGTGGCGCCACGCGTCGCAGCAGCGCCGACGATTCTTGGTCTTCGGCGATCTGCTTCA
>Ga0335083_10011856_pt1 | contig 10457 bp, 7 predicted proteins | sample Lox_Sample_42_FD_206716 | JGI IMG/M metagenome (GOLD analysis project Ga0335083, IMG submission 206716) | Soil microbial communities from Loxahatchee National Wildlife Refuge, Florida, United States - Lox_Sample_4.2 | ecosystem: Environmental > Terrestrial > Soil > Wetlands | place: USA: Florida... | reverse complement strand
GATGTTGTGCTCCTATCCAACTCCACGGATCCCACGCTGCCCACCGAACAGGGCCAGGCATTCGTTCCCATTCCAAACGCGCCCAAAGGCAAGCTGCATATTTTCGATAGCTACGCAACTCTACAGGCCACTGAGAAGCTCGCCTTCGCGCTGGAAGCAGATTACGTGATCCAGCGGCTGTACACCAATTCAGCTCCAAGCCGGACCTGGGGTGGCGCGGGGTATGTGCGTTACCAGATTTCACCGCGCATTGCGATTGCCGGTCGGACGGAATACTTGAACGACCAGGGCGGTCTCTTTACAGGTGTCACGCAGGCTTTGAAAGAGACTACCGTGACGCTCGAGCAGAAAATGCTGGAAGGTTTCCTGCTGCGCGAGGAATGGCGCGGGGACTTCTCCAATCGGCCCTATTTCTATACCAGTCAACTGGGGATCCTGAAGCGGGAACAGAATACTGCGACGTTAGGATTGGTGTGGTGGGTGGGCGCGAAAAAATCGCCCTGGTAGCCGCCGCCGTCAACGCCGCAGCAGCCCAACAACGGTCCTACTACACTCTTAGACAGGTAGAATCGTGGACAAGCGCCTTCCATTATTGATCCGCCGCGCGATGTACAACCTGCGGGGCGGATTCCTGGTTCGTCCGCTGACCATCGCACTGGTGCTGGGATGCGCCGGCGCGATCCTGTCGTGGCTGGAAGAAACGTTTCCGGCAGTCAGCGATCTGGTGCCGGCAGCGCTGTTCCCCTCCCATTCGGATCCGCAAGTCGCGCAAGTCATTCTGGGCGGCATCGCCGCCTCGATTATGACCGTGGTCTCCATCGTCTTCGCGATCTTGCTCATGACGCTGACGCTGGCCTCTATGCAATTCTCACCGCGCATCATCGTGAGTTTTGCAAGAGACCGTGTGACGCAGTGGACGCTGGGCATTTTTCTGGGGACGTTCTCCTACTGCATGGCCGCTCTTCCGGCCGCGCGGTCGCTGCCCCACCCGTTCGCGCCGGTGGCTACGGTTCTCGGCGCCATGTTGCTGGCTCTAGCGTGCGTAGCCTGGCTGCTGTTTTTCATTCACCATATCTCGCAGGCCATCAGTGTCAGCAACATCGTCGATCGGATCGCCTCGGAGACCGAAGCCATGATCGACGAGATGATGCCGTGGCCGCATCGGCCGGACGCTTTGGTTGATCCTCACTTACTGGAACCGAGCACCTGGGAGACTCCGCTCTTGAGCCGGCAGTCCGGCTATATCCGCTATATCGACACCGCGCGCCTCATTGCGCTGTCGAAGTGGTATCACGTGAAGGTTCACTTGCTGCGGCGCGTGGGACATTTCGTTCCAGCTGGAACACCGCTTCTGATGGTTCACCGCGGGAGCCGTCTGCCGCCGGAGGGGTGCGATGAGCTGCTTGGGACCGTGGACCTGGGTCCGTCGCGCACCTTGCAGCAGGATATCGAGTTCGGAGTCTTGCAGATCGTCGACATCGCGTTGAAAGCGATTTCGCCGGCAGTTAACGATCCCAGCACAGGCGTCACTTGCGTGGACCAGTTGAGCAGGATTCTGATCCGTTTTGCCTCGCGGGAACCCCCCGCAGCGCTGCTCTATGACCCGCCCGGCGTGGTACGCGTGAGCATCCCCTGGATCGATTTCGACGGTATGGTCAATTCGGCCTTCGAACAGATCCGGCTATACTCCAAGTCGGATACCGCAGTCAGCCTGCGAATGCTGCGGGCCTTGGGCGACATTTCAATTACTTGTGGCGACCCCGCTTATCGCCGCAGGCTCCTGGCGGTCGGAACACGCATCGTCGAGGGTTGCGCTGAAAGCCTCGGCGAGGAGGAAGTGAGACCCATGCGGGCGCGTCTGGCGGCGCTGGTAAAGCTGAGAAGTGACGTGCCCCATCAAAAAGATGAGCTGAGCCCGTCCGGCCGAAACGGGGATTGAGGATGAAGCTGGAGCGGGCTTAGGAGAGCCGGAAAAACCGGTTCTCGAAAACACCAGCCCTATGGCTACCGACCTCGACCATTCCAGCCTGCAGGACAAGAGCCTCTAAAGCTTCCACGCTCGAGCCGGCCATGCGGAGCCACATCTCATTGAACTCGCAGAGAATAGCGCCAATGCGGCGTTCCCTAAGCAGACGCGTGGCTCCCGCCAACACCTTCGGTTCGTAGCCTTCCACATCGATTTTGATCAGGTCGATGCGCTCGATCCCCAGACGTTTTGCTTCTTGGTCTAAAGGAACAACTTTAACTGTACTCTCGGAAGTATTCCCGTGCGGTACCATGGTGGGCGTGTGATTAGTGGATCCGATACCCAAATAAAGCTTTAGGGACCCGGCGGAATCGCTGAGCCCCGCCTGGATCGCTGTGACCTGCGTCAAGCCACTTTTGGCCGCCATGGCACTCAGCTTCTCGAAAGCAAACGCGCTGGGCTCGAATGCGATCACGCGTCCTTCATGCCCAACGAGCATTGCACCGAGCGCAGTATAGTAGCCGAAGTTCGCCCCTGCGTCGACGAACGTCATTCCCGGCTTCAGATAACCTTGGACCAACCGAGTCTCCCGCGGCTCGACCGTACCCATGTAGATGTGTCGTTGAATGAACTCACTCAAATCCAGCTCAAACCGCGCTCCGAAGATCTGGGCAGACCTGGTGCCGGTATCCGGGGTAATTAAACTGAGCAGGCGAGCCTTGCCTCGAAAATGAGCGGAACGCAGTAGCTCGATAAGCAATTGCATGACGTTTGTTGTTCCCTAGAGTAGCCTTCTCAGTCCATCACCTGCTCTCGCTCCTGATTGTACCGAAAACAGTGAGATTCCAGCGAGACTGCACCTTCTTCCATTTCTGTTCCATTAGTACTGGTACTCGGACGGGTCATGGCTTGCAGGTCCCAGTTTGTACATTCCAGCTAATCCGTTGAACCAAATCAACTTACCGGCACACTAGTTTCTCGCATCGAAAGCTGGTACTGCACGCAGGCAGAAGAAAAAAACCGCTACGTGCTTTGATGAATATCAATTAAGGTAAACAAATGATGGTAACAAACCGCTCCAGGTACTACTTTATTCGTACGGACAAACAGTATGCCTGGTCGATTTAAACTTGTAGCACTACTAACCTCTTTGTTTTTGATCAGTTTATCGGACGCGAGCGCTTCCGGCGTGGCGGTGTATCCGCCCTCTGTAACCTTATCGGCAGGACAGGCCCTCTCTTTCAGTGCCACTGTAGCGGTAGGTGCCGGTGCCATTGCCTGGACGCTTTCTCCACCCGTCGGAACGATCACCAACGGACATTACGTCGCCCCCAGGGTCATCGCTGCGCCCCAAACGGTGGTGGTCATCGCATCCACCACTTCCTTCCAAACCGGGAGTGCGATTATATCGTTGATGCCGGGGACGGCAACGGGTGGTCTCGCGATAACTCCGAGTGCAACCCAGAATTCGCTTTCTGTCACCCCGTCATCGGTCTCCCTGATCTCCGGCCAAACCGCGTATTTCACGGCTGTAGTGAATGGAGTCAAAAATAACGCCGCGGTAGCCTGGTCGGTCACGCCGCCAGTAGGCACGATTTGGAACGGCACTTACCTGGCGCCCGGCACTATGGCCACTTCACAAACCGTGACGGTGACGGCGACCAGCTTAAGCGGCTCGGGCCAAACGGCCAGCGCAATCGTTTCCTTAATAGCGGCGAACGTTTCCATAACGCCTCCATCGGCGTCCTTGTCGGCTGGAAAAGGGGTGACGTTCAGCGCAGTCGTGACGGGCGAGAGCAGCTCTGCGGTTAGCTGGTCCCTTAGTCCTGCAGTGGGGACCATCACCAACGGCTACTACCTGGCGCCCGCAACTATCCAGGCGGCACAGACCGTGACACTCACGGCAACCAGCCTTTCCAATGCCAGTGTCAGGGCCAGTGTGCCGATTTCTCTCACGCCAACCGCGCCGGTCACGGTGCAACTAACACCTTCATCGATTTCACTGCAGCCTGGTCAATCGACTCAGTTCAGCCTAAAAGTGAGCGGTTCAGTGGAACCCGCTGCCTGGTCCTTAGTACCGAATATCGGATCGGTGTCGAACGGTCTCTATACCGCGCCAGCCTCGGTGAGCAAAGCAACCAGTCTCACTGTGATGGCCACCAATCTGACCAATTCGAGCCAGACGGCCAGCGCGGCCATATCGCTGCAAGCGAGTCCGGCAGCCACCGTTTCGGTCTCGCTGTCTCCGTCGTCGGCCTCGCTGTCATCGGGGCAAACCGCGAACTTCAGCGCGACTGTGAGCGGGTCGAGCAACACGGCTGTAAACTGGTCGTTGTCTCCCGCCGTGGGTTCGCTGTCCAACGGGACCTATACGGCTCCCGCGACGGTGACGGCGCAGCAAGCCGTTACGATAAAGGCGACCAGCGCGGCGGACTCAACCAAATCGGCCAGCGCCACGGTCACACTGATCCCCGTGGCTATTACCTTGAAGCCGGGATCGATCTCTCTGGCAGGGGGCGGCTCTGCCCAATTCACCGCTACTGTGACGGGAGCGTCGAACACCGGCGTGACTTGGTCGATCTCGCCCTCGGTTGGTTCGGTAACGAATGGACTCTATAAGGCGCCGGCCACGGTCACTTCGGCCCAGACCGTCACCATCACCGCCGCCAGCGTGGCCAATCCGGCCAAGACCGCGCAAGCGGCCATATCGCTGACCGCTAGCGCGACCGCCTCGCTAACGGTAAGTCCGGGGTCGATTTCGTTAGGGCCGTCCAAGACGCAGCAGTTTTCGGCCACCTCATCGGGCGGACTCGGGGGCGGCGGGCCGGTGAGCGTTACGTGGTCGCTCAATCCGGCGGTCGGCAGCATCACGGCAGCGGGGTTGTACACCGCGCCGAGTTCCATATCCAGCCAGCAAAACGTCAGCGTGACTGCGACCGGTGGGGGAGCCAGTTCATCCGCCACAGTGACTCTGACTCCTGCGCAGACGCTACAGGGGCAGTCTTCCACCATCGTCCTTCCGCTGGAAGTCATGGGCTCACCGGGAACCCACGTGCAGACCACGGTCAGCGTGCCATTGGGTTCCAATCTGAGTGGCCAACCGCGGCTTTGGTTGCAGATTCATGGCCTGAAGTATGAGACCGAAGCCAGCGTGCAAGTCAATGGCGGCGCTTGGATTCCGATCAACACTTCCACGATAAAGTACCAGGATAATGCCGGGTTGTGGGGTGGTATCGGCGGCGGATTTGCGACCTTTACGGTCACGCTCAATCTGCCCTCCGGATCCATTAATACCGGAAACAATACCATCGTGTTCGCCTTCAATGGGACCGACGGCGTCACCAGCGGGTATCGAATTCTGAACTTCAACATTCTGGCGGTGGATGGAACCCAACTTGTGTCGCAGTCGAGCTTCAGCTGGGACAACCCAGCGACGTGGCAGCCGCCCCTAAACGATCCGGCGGACATTCAGGCCGGCCAAACCCTGTGGAAGACCGGCGCCCTGAAGAGTGCCTCGGGGACTGCGCTCGTTGCCAAGTGCGCTGACTGCCATACCCAGGATGGCCGCGATTTGAAGTATTTCAATTACTCGAATTACTCGATCCGGGTGCGCTCCATGTTCCACGGATTGTCCGCGCAGCAAGGCGACCAGATAGCCAGCTACATACGATCGCTCAACGTCCCGGCGCCGGAGAACGCGCGTCCGTGGAATCCTCCCTACCAACCGGGCCCGGGGTTGGATTCCCAGCCGGTCGCCAACTGGGCCGCGGGCGCCGGGCTTGACGCCGTCCTCACCGACGACGCCCAAGAGATCCCCTACGTCTATCCCAGCGGTAGCAACCCGCCCAATCTAAATCCTCGAGAGACACCCATCGCGTTGCAGTTGCCGGATTGGAACAGTTGGCTGCCGCAGATTGCGCCACAAGACAGTGGAGCGTTCAACACCAGTTGCAACAGCACTATTGGGGCGTTTGGCACGCCACTGAACTTGTACAATGACTATCTTTCGGTTCGCGCAATGCTTGGACCCGCACCCGCCACGGCGCAGGCTTACTCGAAGGCAGCGGCTGCGGTCTGGGGCCACATGGCGGTCGACCAAGGATGCATCGTACAAGCGATGGAAAAGACCCCGAATTGGGCTAGCGCTACTTATGCCATGCAGGTACATTCGGTCGGGCTCTGGACGGCCACCAAACAGTGGGAAATCAATCAAGAGTTTGGCTTGGAGGGCATGCCGAGCGTTGGATTTACCGGAACTGGCTATCCGAGGACGACGTCCGCGCCGATAGAGCCCCGCGCTTGGCTGTCTCCTGTTCTGTTCTTCGTGTCACCATTTATGCAACATATTCCCCGCCCGCAGCCTGGTATCGGCAATGGTACAGACGTTGCGCACGTGTACCGGTCTTTCATTTGGTATCAGCTCCAGCTGATTCTTAACGATGGCAACGGCTATGCGGTCGGCACTACCCCAATTGACTGGGGATATGCGCTGGCGTACGTCTCCAGCGATCTGCCCTGGGATCATGTAACCAACACTTTTCGCACTGGCACGGCCGGGCTCATGGCGCAATGGTTTGCCATGAACCAAGAACAGGAGCCAGGACGCGAGATGCTGGATTGGGTAACATCACCTGCCGTTCTCAGCCAAATCAGTCCAGCGCAACGGTCGCAGCTGCTGAACAACGCGGCCCAGCAGCTTTGGAGTTTCCTGCAACCGAAAACGCCGGCACAATATTGCAACGGCCCTTGCCCGGCTTTCACCACCAACCCTGACATAGATAACCCTCCGCCTGGAGCCTGGTGGTTCGAACTGCCGAGGCTTAAAGCCGAGGGTGTTACCTTGTCCACTCTCACGCAATGGGCTAGTTGGCTGTCAAAGGCCTGGCCCTCGCAAAACTGGGCCGCGGATCTCGCCGAAACTTGCACCCAGAGCAACCCGCCGTACGGTGGGTATACGTGCCAGTAGGAAAGAATCAGGTGGCGCGCCCGGAACACTAGCGCGCCACCGGTGTTTCTCAAGTTCTCTTTCGCCGATCCCTTACCTCGGGCCGGCGGCGGGAAATGCTTGAACATGTCCTGAACGGAATCCTCGAGCTTCTTCTCGTTCTTTTCCGGATGGTCGGAAAGAACGTTGCTCGCGGTGCCGCGCCAGATCAGCTTCTTGTCGCGCGCAATGAAAATGTCAACTACCAGCGTTCCGACCGGAGTATTTTCCACCGTGGGGAACCTGGCTCCAGCCTTTCACGGCCAACTCGACATAGAGTCATGCTTGATGCGGTCGGACCACAAAGACTTGCCGGCTTGAACCTTGAGCCAGGAATGGGTATGGAACTGGCCGAAGTCGGTGGAATGACTATAAGTCAGTCTTAACGTCGGCGGCGAGTAATAGTGCTACGCCGATTATTAATTACTCGAGGAAACCTGCGCGGTTCAACCATGACCGAGCTGGAGATTCCCCAGCCGATCCGCGCCGCTTTTCCGGTAAAGTAAGCCGGATCTAACGCTGCGCGCGATTGAGCGCGAGCACAGCATAAGCGGTGGCTGCGTCGCTCATGAATTTGCCGATATCGGAAGACAGGTCGCGCTGCTTATTCATCGAGTATGCCAGCCAGCGCCCGTCCGATTTCTCCTGGTTCTTTGCGAGCCAGGCCAAAGCGCGTTGCAATTTAGGATTGGTGGCCGGCAAGCCTGTCTCCTGAAGCACAAACGCGACGACGCCCGTAGCGTACCCGTCGCTCTTGGTTTCGAGCGGCGTATTGTCCCGGCGCTTCCAGCCGGCCGCGAGGTCGGTCATGCTGAATCCGCCGTCGGCTTGCTGCTTGGCGAATACCTGCTCGATGGTCTCCTTAGCTTTCACGTCCTCGATGGAAAGCAATTTCGGGAGCTTGGCCGAAGCCCACAACAAAATCACGCGATCCATCAAGGTCTGCGAATCGCGATTTTTTACCAAATATTCCTTGAGCGCTTGCAGTCCCGCTTTCACTTCTGGAGTGTCCCGGTAGCTGGCGGGCGTTGAGCCAACCGCGATGGCGGCCAGGGCTGAGCCGTAGAATTGCGAATCGCCTTCCCAAGGCTGGTTATGGAACTGGAGCCAGGACCAGGCCCCCTGGGCGTCTCCCGACTTCAGTTGCAGGGCCCACATGTGATCCAGCGCCAGGCGCGTATCCGGGCTCAAGGTGCCTTTGGATGCGTCGTAGTTGACCAGGACCCAGGCGTTCAAGATGGATTCGGTGCCGCGGGACTCGGCCGTTTTCGGAACGCCGCGGGTTGCGTCGGGATAGTATGGCTCGACTTCATCCCACATCCTGACTCGCTTGGTAACGTTGTCCAGAATCCGGCGTTCGATCGGTGACGGACCCTGCTCCGCCAGTGCAGCGCGCAACGTCAGCCGCGAGACCGCGTAGGTGGCGACGGTGTGACAAGAGACGCAGAACGTGCCGTGATCGCGGGCCGACTGATCCCAGCCTGCCCACCAAGTGAGCCGGCCATCGAGGTAAGAAGCGGCGGCTTGGGGACTCCAGGAGGAACTGCCGGCGGTCGACGACGAGGTGTCCGCGGAGAATATCAGAGGTGCTACGCAAACAGCTACAACACTGGCTCGTAGAATGAGCGCCTTCATGTGGGCCTCCGTTCCCTCCAGCTTACTCAATAAATCAGTTGCGCGCTGAACCTCAGCCGGACGCGCGATCCAGTTCCCGCGACCGCTTGATCATTTCATCCAGCCAGTCGATGCCGGAATCCGGCACGCGAAGGTGGATGGCCGCGAAGGTTCGCAACGACATCTGTTCCAGTTCAGTTGACTCGTAGATCATCGGCATGGGCGGCTGGGGAGACTCAGACCTGGGGCGCTCCGGCTGTTGAGGACCGGGAAATTCGGGTGGAAAGCCCAAGGTAGGCGAAAAACGCTGCATGGGTAACCCTCCTGTTCTTACGCTAGCGCATTCCTCTTCGGAAAATGCTGGTCTAGTCGGTCGGATTGCGCGGGAATTTCAAGTACGGCAGGCGGACGCCTTGGTCGAACACCTGGTCGGCTCGCACGGGGGCCGGGGCTTCAAAGCCCGCCGCAGCCGCGGCACTGACGAAATCGTCCTGGTCGACACCGTCTCCGCTGATTCCCAAGCCGCCCACCAGCACCCCATTTTGATAAAGCGGCAGCGCGCCAGGAAAGAAGACGATGCCGTTCTGATTGGGATTCGCCGCTTGCGAGCCCTGCGTGCATGGATTAAGCGTGTCGAATTGATAGAGGCTGAAGAAGGGGCCCGGCGTGGAGTAGTCGACGCCGGGCGGATAGAAAGGCTGCGCTCCGAAGCTGATGGTGCGATTAGTGACGGCGGTGCCCAGGGGGACTCCGGGCAGATCGCCGGACGTGCGGTTCGGGCCGCTAAAGAAGATGACGTTACGCGCCTTTGCGACCGCGACGTCGATGCTGAAAACCGTGGCGTCGGGCATGCGGTGCAGCCCGATCAGCGTTCCATCCAGGTCCGCGATCGCGATCGCGAAGCGGGCGCGAGAACCTAGCGGCAGGCGAATCATCGCGCGAGTCAGATTGGCTTCGGCGACGGCGTTGTTGATGATCTGTTGCACCTGATCCTGGCTGAGTCCGCCGAGGAGGCCGGGTTGTGTCGCGATCAGGTCTCCCTCGGGAGCTGGGCCGGGGCTGTCCATGGGGCCCAGGATGTAGGCGCCGTCCGCCGAGCCGGGGACATATCCATCCGGCATGGTGGTTTGATTGACGAAGGGCAGCGCGATTCCGTCGATGATCACTTCGCCGGGGAAGGGCAAAGGCAGGGGAACGAACAAACCCGCACCGGCCGATCCGGAGACCGCCGCGAACTCCGCGACATCGGGGCTTACACCGGCTACGCCCACGCCGCCCACCAGCACGCCTTGCTTGAACAACGGCACGCCGCCTGGATTCACCGCGGTAGGATCGCTATCGTTCAGATCCGCTTTACCAGTGAGTACGCCCAGGCCGGGCTGCGATCCATCGATGGATCGCGCGGGCGGGAAGGCCTGACCCGGCAGAAACATTGTATTGAATCCGCAGCCGCGATTCGTGTTCTCGATCCCATACAGCGCGGCATTTCCGGTGAATGGGATACCGGGCGGGAAATGGATGCCGCTGATGAAGCGCACGGTGCGCGATGAAAGCGGCGCCTGATTGTTGCTGAAGAAACTTGCGGTGCGGGCTAGCGCGACCGCAACTTCGTTGGTGTCTGCCTGCTGGCCGAAATTAGCAGTCGTGGTAGCGGGAGCTCCGGGCTTGCTATAGACAGCCAGAATGTCGCCCTGGCGGTCTGTTACAGCGATCGCCATTGCTTCGGAGTTTACAGACGCAGCCGCCTTTTGGATCACCGCGTCTACATCGGCGGCGCTCAGCGCCGGCCCGGATTCCCCTTGGCCCGCGTTCGGTCTTCCGGGGAAATCAGGAGGCGGAGCATGATGTACCCGAGGCCGGTTCGGTGTCGGATTCGTGACCGGAGGATCGTCG
>Ga0335083_10011854_pt1 | contig 10458 bp, 8 predicted proteins | sample Lox_Sample_42_FD_206716 | JGI IMG/M metagenome (GOLD analysis project Ga0335083, IMG submission 206716) | Soil microbial communities from Loxahatchee National Wildlife Refuge, Florida, United States - Lox_Sample_4.2 | ecosystem: Environmental > Terrestrial > Soil > Wetlands | place: USA: Florida... | reverse complement strand
GGATGAAACGGCAGGTCGAAGATAAGGTCGTAGACGGGCGCCCAGCGGCCATAGGCCGCCTCGGCGTGGCGCTCCGCATAACTTTCGGTTGCGATCGGGTTCAAGGCCGCCTCCCAGCGACGGAGCCGATTTCCTCAACGCCCGTGAGGCGTCCCGGGCCAGAGGAAATTTCGTGGTCACCCTTGGGACACAACGCTCATGCGACCATTTCTATGCACCGCTCGTACGAACTGTGCCCGTACCAAAAACGCCAGTGATTCGACGCGTGCGCCCAGTGTGCTTTGCGCTCCACAACATCGGGAGCCGTTCTAGCGTTATGGAATCTTATTTCTCAGAGGGTTATAGCGAATTTTAGCGTCACGTCTCGATCTGCCTCATCGCCTCATTGCTTCGCACCCGCCTTGTCGATCCTGCGAGCCTGGAGGCGTGACCAATATGACGATAGCACAGTTCTGATTTCCCGGAAAGAGATTATTGCGGGCGTGTCGGTAGCCGGCGCACGATCTGCCCGGTAGGTCCGGCCCTTTTGGAGGGTTGGGATGCGCCGGACGGAAGCCCTTCAGGGGGTGCGCATGGGCGGTGTTTTTGAATCTTCTCCACCGCTGGGAATCAGCGGAGCGGAACCAGGAAGAGGCGGCGGAGCTTTTGGGGGTTGCCGAGCGGACCTTCCGGCGGTGGACGCGCCGCTACAAGGAAGAGGGCGAGGCGGGCTTGCTCGACCGGCGGCTTGGCAGGGCGTCGGGCAAGCGAGTCCCGAGCGACCGGGCCGAGGAAGTGGAGCGGCTCTATCGCGAGCGCTGCCAAGGCTTTACGGTGAAGCGCTTTCACGAGCATCGGGTGACGGACCACGGCTTCGGCTGGGGCTACACCTGGACGAAGCTGCATCTTCAGTGGAAGGGCGTGGTCGGAAAGGCGCCGCGCAAGGGGGCGCGCCGCAGAAAGCGCGAGCAGCGTCCGCTGCCGGGCGTGATGCTGCATCAGGACGGGTCGCGCCACGTCTGGCTCGAGGGCGCGCCGGCGCTCGACCTGATCGTCACCTTCGACGATGCGACGGGATCGATCTATTCGGCGTTTCTGGTCGAGGCGGAAGGCGCGGGCCTCGACCTTCCGGGCGCTCAAGGAGGTTTTCGGCGCACACGGGCCGCCCATGAGCCTCTACACGGATCGGGGCGCGCATTATTTTCGCGCGGCCGGGACCAAGGGCAAGATGACCGGGGTCATCCGACCCCAGGTCGGCCGGACGCTGGAGCAGCTCGGTAGCCCTTGCCCAGATCGACGCCAATTCTGACAAAGTCATCCATGGACGGCCTCCCCGTTTGTGGCGCTCCAGCGACCACCTTCTGGGACACGACCCGATGGGTGGGGCCGTCCACCTCATCATCGCGAGCCGCGAAGCGGCGCGGCGATCCAGGGGCCGCGGCGATCCAGGGGATCGTATGGCGCCTGACGTTCCCTGGATCGCCACGTCGGCCTTCGGCCTCCTCGCGAAGAGGCCTGAGCCCGGACCCGCGCTCGCACCCGGCAGCGTTGACCCGATACGCTCTCGTCACTAGGGTCCGCCGCCAATTCCCCGCGCAGCTGAAGAGAAATGCCGCCTCCCAACGATCCTTCGCTCGACCCGACGCGGTCCTTCCAGGGGCTCATCCTGACGCTGGAGACTTATTGGGCGGGCCAAGGCTGCGTCATCCTGCAGCCCTACGACATGGAGGTCGGCGCCGGCACGTTTCACCCCGCCACGACGCTGCGCGCGCTGGGGTCGAAGCCGTGGCGGGCGGCCTACGTCCAGCCGTCGCGGCGGCCGAAGGACGGGCGCTACGGCGAGAACCCCAACCGCCTTCAGCATTATTACCAGTATCAGGTGATTCTGAAGCCGAGCCCGGACGACCTGCAGAATCTCTATCTCGATTCCTTGCGCGCGATCGGCGTGGACATGACCCTGCACGACGTGCGCTTCGTCGAGGACGACTGGGAGAGCCCGACCCTCGGCGCCTGGGGGCTCGGGTGGGAGTGCTGGTGCGACGGCATGGAGGTGTCGCAGTTCACCTATTTCCAGCAGGTCGCGGGATTCGAATGCGCGCCGGTCTCCGGCGAGCTCACTTACGGCCTCGAACGGCTCGCCATGTACGTGCAGGGGGTCGAGAGCGTCTACGACCTCAACTTCAACGGCCGCGAGGGCGAAGAGCGCGTCACTTATGGCGAGGTCTTCAAGCAGGCCGAGGAGGAATATTCGCGCTTCAACTTCGAATACGCCGACCCCGCCATTCTCTTTCAGCACTTCAAGGATGCCGAGGCCGAGTGCCGCGCGCTCATCGAGCGCGGCGCCAAGGACGGTCGGCACATTCTGGCCCTGCCGGCTTACGACCAGTGCATCAAGGCGAGCCACGCCTTCAACCTTCTCGACGCTCGCGGCGTCATCTCGGTGACCGAGCGGCAGAGCTATATCTTGCGGGTTCGCGAGCTCGCCAAGGCGTGCGGCGCCGCCTGGCTCAAGACGGCGGGAGGCGGGGCCTAGGAGATCGCTATGACTGATCAATTCGAAATCGAGCGCGAACTCAAGCGGATCATCGACGACAACCTTGGCGCGGAACGCGTCTCCAGCGCCAGCATGACCTCCTATCGCGATCACGCCGACGAGCCCGCGTTGTCGATCGCCGTGTCGATGAAATCGGCCGAGGACATACCCGGCGCCCGGCGGCAGAGCGCCTTGACGCAAAAGCTTCGGGAGGCTTTGACCGAACACGGGGATCCGCGTTTCCCGTATCTCTATTTCGACGCGCTCGACCTCGACAAATCGCCCGACGACTTGGACGATTTCGAGTCATCGCCAGACAATTCGGAGCGACTATAAAATGGCGACGCTGCCGGACAACATGCTGGCGACTGCCGAGTTGCTCTCGAGCGTAAAGACTCCGCTTGGCAGCGCCGCGCTCAGGCGTTCGGTCTCAACCGCTTACTACGCGTTGTTTTCGCGACTGGCCGCCCTGTGCGCCGGGCGAATTGCCCGGACAGCGCGCGCCTCCGAAAGCTTCAAGACGGTCTATCGCGCCCTCGACCATGGACCCGCTCTCAAAGCGTTGGGCGGCCACGCAGAGTTCCGCTCGCCGCTCGGCGACATCTTCAAACGCCTCCAGGAGGCACGACATTGGGCCGACTACAGCAGCGACCCGCACCCGGCACCCAAGAAAGCCGCCGATGGAATTCTGTTTACGCGCGCCGAAGCTCAGGAGTTCGTGGCGCTTTCGCGAGAGGCGATCGAGTTTGTCGACACCCTCGCGCCGGATGCGAAGCAAAGACTGGCCGTAATCCTCGTCGCCCGATCACGAAGTTAAGTCCACGACCCCGTTCGTATCCCGTTCGCCCGCGCGCGGCCAAAATGGCCTGACCCGACATGCCCGATCTTCTGCTTGAACTCTTCAGCGAAGAAATCCCCGCCCGCATGCAGCGCCAGGCGGCGGACGATCTCAAGCGCCTCGTCACCAACGCGCTCGTCGATCGCAATCTCCTCTATGAGGGCGCGCAGGCCTTCGCCACGCCGCGGCGCTTGACGTTGCACGTGGTCGGCCTGCCCGCCGCGCAGCCCAACCTTCGCGAGGAGCGAAAAGGTCCACGCGTCGGCGCGCCGGATGCGGCGATCCAGGGCTTCCTCAAGAGCGCCGGTCTCGCCCGCATCGAGGACGCGAAAATCGAGCGCGACGCGAAGAAGGGCGAGTTCTATGTCGCGACGATCGTCAAGCCCGGCCGCTCGACTAAGGACGCCGTTGCCGAAATCATTCCCGAGGTCATCCGCGCTTTTCCCTGGCCGAAGTCGATGCGTTGGGGCGCGGCCTCGGTGAAGCCGGACGCGCTGCGGTGGGTGCGGCCGTTGCGCGGCGTCGTCGCCACGCTCGGCGCGCCGCACGATGCGACGGAAGTCGTGCCGTTAAAGATCGACGGCGTCGCATCCAGCGACGTGACATGGGGCCATCGTTTCATGGCGCCCGAGCCGATCCGCGTGCGCCGCTTCGAGGACTATTCCGAGGCGTTGCTGAAGGCTAAGGTCCTGCTCGACCCTGAGCGCCGCAAGGCGATCATCCTCGCCGACGCAAAGCATCTCGCCTTCGCGCAGGGCCTCGAGCTGATCGAGGACGAGGCGCTTTTGGAGGAGGTTGCGGGCCTCGTCGAATGGCCGGTTGCGCTCATGGGCGAGTTCGAGCGCGAGTTCCTCGACATCCCGGCGGAAGTCATTCGCGCCGCCATCCGCGCCAACCAGAAGTGTTTTGTGCTCACCGACGCCGACGGCCGCCTCGCCAACAAGTTCATCCTCGTCGCCAACCTCGTCGCGCGCGACGGCGGCGCGGCGATCGCCGCCGGCAACGCGCGCGTCGTCCGCGCCCGCCTCGCGGACGCCCGCCACTTCTATGAAACCGATCTCGCCCCCCTGCCCGACTATCGCGACAAGGCCGAGAAGCCGCTCGACCAGCGCCTCGCCAAGCTTGAGGCTCTGGGGATCGTCTTCCACGAAAGGCTCGGTGCGCAGGCCGAGCGCATCGACCGCATCGAGAACCTGGCGCGCGAGCTTAGCCCTCAGGTCGGCGCCGACGCGGAGCTTGCGGCGCGCGCGGCAAAACTCGCCAAGGCCGATCTCGTCACCGAAATGGTCGGCGAGTTCCCCGAGTTGCAAGGCGTCATGGGACGTTATTACGCGCGGGCCCAAGGCGAAGAGCCGAGCGTCGCCAACGCCGTCGGCGACCACTACCGGCCGCAGGGGCCTAACGACCGCATTCCGGACGCCCCCGTGTCGATCGCGGTCGCGCTCGCCGACAAGCTCGACACGCTCGGCGGCTTCTGGGCGATCGACGAGAAGCCGACCGGCAGCAAGGACCCCTATGCGCTGCGGCGCGCGGCGCTCGGAGTGATCCGGATCGTGTTAGAGAACAGGCTCCGGCTGCCGCTGGCGAACCTCTTGAGCGCGGCCATCTGGGGCGCGCTGCTCGACGTCGAATTCACCCGCGAGGACGAGGCGGAGGCGGTCCTGCGCTCGCTCGAAAAGCGCGGCTACCTCAGAGGGCCGCAGCTCGAAGAGATCGTCGCGACCTACGAGAGAGCCGCTGCGCGTCCGCTCATTCCTGACGACGCGCAGCTGCGCGAGACGACCGCGAACCTCATCGCCTTTTTCGCCGATCGCCTCAAAGTCTATCTGCGCGACAAGGGCGCCCGGCACGACCTCATCGACGCCGTGTTCGCCCTCCCCGGCCAGGACGACCTGCTCCTGATCGTCCGCCGGGTCGAGGCGCTGGGCCGCCTCCTCGACACGGAGGACGGCGCGAACCTGCTCACGGGCTATCGCCGCGCCGCCAACATCCTGCGCGTCGAGGAGCGACGCGACGGCCCCGGCGCCTTCTCTGGGAAGCACGATCCGAACCTGCTCGTTCTGCCGGCGGAAAAGGACCTCGCCGACGCGCTCGCCGCGGCCGGCGCGGCCGCGCGCGAGCGGATCGCGCGCGAGGATTTCGAGGGCGCGATGCGCGCGCTCGCGGCGCTTCGCGCGCCGGTGGATGATTTCTTCCTCTATGTGACGGTCAACGCCGACGACCTGGCGCTGCGCTTGAACCGCCTGCGCCTCCTCGGCGAATTGCGCGACGCCGTACACGCGGTCGCGGATTTTTCGAAGGTCGCGGGGTAAATCTCCCGAGCCTCCATGAGAGGCCGGACATGGACGCCCGCCGAACGGCGTTATATTGTGGGTTTTTTTGGTTCGAGACCCATGATCACCTTGCCTGCGCTCGCAGCTGAAGCCTTGGGCTCGTTTCTCGCCTCCGACATGCGGGACCGGTTCGGGACCTCGCATGCGCGCCTGGCCGAGATCATCCCGTTCGCGGCGCGGCTTGCGCTCGAATGCATCGGCAACAGCGACGCCCTCTACCACGACGTCGAGCATACGTTGCTCATCACCCTGGTCGGACACGACATCTTCAAGGGGCGCGCGCTGCTCGCGGGCGCGACCCCTGTCGAGTATTCAAACTTCATTGTCGCCTGCCTTGCGCACGACATCGGTTACGTCCGCGGGATCGTCAAAGGGGATGGAACCGATGGCCTGGTCATCGACGCCGCCGGCCGGAAGGTTTCATTGCCGCGCGGCGCCTCAGACGCCGCGCTCGCGCCCTATCACGTCGACCGGTCAAAGCTCTTTGTGTTGGAGCGCTTCGCAGAAGTCGAGGAGATCGACGGCGAACGCATCGCCAACGCGATCGAGCACACGCGCTTCCCCTTCTCGTCAGCTCCCGACGGCCACGACGTCGACGAATGGGCGTCGCTGCTGCGCGCCGCCGACCTGGTCGGCCAGCTCGGCGATCCGCAGTACCTAAGAAAGGCCAACGCGCTTTACTACGAATTCGAGGAAGTCGGCCTGAACAGGCAACTCGGCTACGAATCGCCGGCCGACCTCGTCGACAAATATCCGCAATTCTATTGGGATATGGTGTCTCCTCACATTCAAGACGCCATTCGCTACCTGAGCGTGACAGCAAGCGGGCGGCAATGGATCAACGGGCTCTACAGCAACGTCTTTCGCGCCGAGCACGAGCTGCCCTTTCTCGGGTCGCGAGCCTAGCCCGCATTTCTCACAGGGCGTTGGTTTAAGGGGGGTGGAACGGCCCTGCCGGGCTTTGGATGGCCGACGCACGCGCTACCTCGTGTGAGAAATGCGGGCTACGCCGCCGCTTGCGGGCCGCCTTCGCTTGAAACCCGTCGCTTAAGCTCACCAAGGAATTCCGCGTATGGCTCCGAACGGCCGACCGATTTCGTATTGAGAGGCCGCCGCACCTGAATATCGCTGCCAGTGCGGACAGGGCGCCTGGTCAAGTGGAACTCGAGACAGCGGGGATCCCATTCAAGTCCGCAGTGTTCCAAAAGCTTTCTCGTTTCCGCCTCTTGATTGCCGACAAAACTCTCATACTCTATCTCATGCACGCGGATCGGCAGAACTCGCCGCCAGTGCGCCATTGCCTCCTCTTGGCATTTATAGAAATGAGCGAAAGCTTCCTGGCTTCCACCATAGGAAAGCGGGTGCCGAAACATCATGAAATAAGTGGAGACGAAGACGTCGAGCGGATTGCGCCGGCAAAAGACGATCTTGGCCGATGGAAACAATAGCGCAACCAGGCCAAGGTAGAAAACATTCGACGGCATCTTGTCGGTGACGATGCGCGTTGGCCCGGCGATAGCGCGCGTATGGCGGCGATAGGCGCCCGCGAGACGCAAAACCTCAGGCTCTGTCAGTTCCACAATCCCCGGCGGAAAGGGCTTCGTCGCGCGCCCCCAGCGTTTCAGATCGCCGGCGAGCTCCGCCAAAATCGTAAGCTCCCCGCCGCCGAACACCCGCGGGTGGCTCGCGAGGACCTGTTCGACAAGCGTGGTGCCGGACCTTGGCATGCCGACGATGAAGATCGGGTGCTCGCCCGGACTCCCGTAAGCTCGCCGTTTTTCGAAAAACTCAGTCGTGAAAGTCACTTTCAGCCCGGCGACGAAGCGCTCAAACGCGACAGGCTCATAAGCAGGCCGCCGAGCCTCCAGGGCGTTCGCTTTGGAGGCGGCTTCAAAGGCGGCTGCGAAATTCTGATTCCTCTCATGAATTCGGGCGAGGGCAAAATGCAGTTGCGTCCTGGCCATATTGGGGAGTTTGTCGCTCTGAAGGAGCTTCTCGATCGAGCTCGCCGCAGAATTGCGAACCGGTCCCGCCTCGATATTGGTCAGCGAGAATATTGCTTGAACGAGATCGGGATTGAGCTGTAAGGCGCGTTCGAAGGCGGCGCGCGCCTTTTCGAGATCGCCAAGCGTTTGTTTGGTGGCGCCCAGATTGACATAAGCCTCCGCCAGATTCGGGTTCAATTGCAGCGCCAATTCGCAAGCGGCCACGGCTTCGTCATAACGGTTGAGGTCGCTCAGCGCCGCGGCTCGATTACTATGGCAGCTCGCGCTTAGCGGCTCGATCTCGACCGCCTTTTCAAATTCGGCCAGCGCCTCCGCGGGCTTGCCCAGATGGAGCAAGAGAGAGCCAAGTCTGTTTCGGGCCAGAATCGCCGTTGGCGCCGCCTTGATCGCTTCCCGGTAGCTCTCCTCCGCCTCCTTGAGACGACCCTGCTGCTCGCAAAGGTTTCCAAGCTTAAAGAGGGCCGATGCGGAATTGGGAGCGAGAGCGAGAGCCCGACGGAAGTGCAACTCCGCCTCTTGGGGAGCGCCATACGCGAGAAGCGCCGCCGCCACCGCCTCATGTGCTTCCGCGCTGGTCGGGGTGGTCTCCACCGCGTGCCGGCAGTAACGCACCGCGGCTTCCGATTTGCCCACAGCGAGCGCCGCCAACCCCGCCTCGAGGTAGCCTTTGCCGTCGCCGGGCAGGAGTTTCAGCGCCTCGCACGCGAGTTCATAGGCCTCCTCTGACCGGTCTAAGCGCCGCAGCAGCCTGGCCTTGGCGACGAGCGTTTGTCCGTCACGCGGATCGGATTCTAGGGCCCGATCAAATTCGAGCAGGGCTTCCTCGGGACGACCGAGCTGGGAGAGGACCGTGGCGAGATTGCGCCGAGCCTCGCGCACTGGCGGAGCCGCAGAGGCCGCGTCCCGAAATCGATCCGCGGCCTCGCTCAACGCCCCTTTCTCTGCTAGGAGCACCCCGAGATTGTTATTTGCGTCCGCAAACTGCGAGGAAATGGCAAGCGCCCGCCGATATTGTTGTTCGGCGCCCGCCTTATCTCCCCTCAGCTTGAGGATGTTTCCGAGGTTGTTCAGCACGTTGGGCCATTCGGGCCGCAACCTGATGGCGGCGCGATAGGCTTGCTCCGCCTTGGCGAGCCGGCCCTGGCGCGCCAGAACGTCCCCCATTCCCTTGTGCGCCTCGGCGGCGGAGGGGCCGTTCGTCAGCGCTAAGAATTGCCTCTGCGCCTCGTCGAGGTTGCCGGCCAGCAGGGCTTCACGCGCAGTTGCTACAGCATCGTGCGCCGACGGAGACGAGCCCGCTGTTTCGATTTCTTGCGCCATTTTGTCGAACGCTCCCCAATCGGACATCCCGCCATCGGGCGGCGCGGCGCCGGTTCTTTCCGCTGCGCCGAAAGACTTAGTTCGTTATGCGCTCGCGGCGATCACGTCTGCGCTCGCGACCGCTCGGCTTTTTGCAATGACAGCGTCGTCCTCGGGCGCTTTTGGCGGCTCCAATCCCAGCGGAGCAAACAGGGGCGGCAGGAATTCGGCGTAGTTCCGCCATCGCCCGATTGAGGATTTGTAGATGGGCTGGCGAATTTGCCAATTGCTGGCGGTGAGCACCGGTCGATCGGTCTCGTGGAAATCGAGGCAATGGTCATCCCAATCAAGGCCGCAAAAATCGAGAAACCGTCGCGTCTGCCCCTCCTGGTCAGCAACGAGCTCTTCGTATTGGACTTCGATCATCGGGTTGCGAACGACGCTGCGCCAATGCTCCATGAGCCGTTCATAGTCCTTGTAATAGCGGCCGATTTCGACGAGGTTGAAGCTAAAGTCGAGTTGCTCCTTGAAACGTGCGAAATAGCAGGACAGGCAAATGTCGAGCGGGTCGCGTCGGCAGTGAATAATACGGGCCCTGGGGAAGAGCAGGGAGATGAACCCAACCGCGCGGAAATTGAACGGCATCTTGTCGGTTATGTAGCGCGCTTGCTTATTGAGGTCGCGGATGTAAGTGAGGTACTCGGTCGCGACCTCGTTCGCCACTCGAAGGTCCGCAAATCGCGCAATGTGCGGGACGCCCACGGGCTTTGCCAGGCGCTCGCGCAATCCGACGAAAAGCTCATAGAGACGCTTCAGTTCGCCCGCGCCGTGCACTCGCGGATGGCTGCATAGGATCTGCTCGACCAGCGTCGTTCCCGACCGCGGCATACCGAGGATAAACACAGGCGTGTCGCTATTGAGCCCGGAGTCGTATCGCTGCTCGAAGAATTTTTCGTCAAAAGTGTCTATTAGAGCGTCGATGAAGTCTGTGTTCTTCTGAGCGCTATAGTCCAATGTGGTCCTAATCTGCTGATTTCCGGCCTGAAGGTGGGCAAAAGCTTCGGGGAAACGCTCCAGGTCGTCATAAATTTTCGCCAACCCCATATGCAAGTCAGCCCGGTCGAGGACGCTCAAATTCGAGTCTTTTAGCAGTTCTTCAGCCGCGCCGGCTTCTTCGTCGAAGGCCTGGTATTTGCGCGTTCCCGTGAGTTGTCTTCGCGAGGCGACGAAGTCTGGCTTAATCTCGACGGCGGTGCGATAGGCCTCGGCCGCTTCGTCGAGACGGCCAAAATACTGCAGCGCCGTGCCCAGATTGTGAAACATCTGGAAGTCGCGAAGACCCGCCTTTGCCGCATGCTGGTAAGTTGCGATCGCCTCCTCGTAACGCTCGAGCAACATCAGGGCATGGCCGCGGTCGGTGTCCTTCTCCGGAGACGGAGCAAGCTCGCGAGCCTTATCGATGTGGATGAG
>Ga0335083_10011853_pt1 | contig 10459 bp, 6 predicted proteins | sample Lox_Sample_42_FD_206716 | JGI IMG/M metagenome (GOLD analysis project Ga0335083, IMG submission 206716) | Soil microbial communities from Loxahatchee National Wildlife Refuge, Florida, United States - Lox_Sample_4.2 | ecosystem: Environmental > Terrestrial > Soil > Wetlands | place: USA: Florida... | reverse complement strand
CCGTTCACACCTCAAGCGTCGCACACATCTGTGCGAGTGGCAACCCGCCCCAACAACACAAAAGCCGCCCGGGCCTCGCGACCCGGACGGCTCTCTTCCTCTGGTTGGCGCCAATATCTCAGTCGCCGAAGCTGCCCACTTCCTCCTGCACCTCTTCCTTCTTCCTGGGTGCGGCGAGGGGCGTATCGATCTGTACCAGCCCTTCCACGGGCTTTTCGCCCAGCACATGCTCGCGATACAGCTTCGCCATGCGCTGATCCTCGGCGGCCTGCTTCAGCTTCTCGTCACGCTGCCGCTTCTTCTCTTCGCGCGCCGTCTTGGCGATGCCCTTCTCGTCCAGGTCGTGCTGCAGTCCGTGATTCACATCTTCGGCCCTCAGCACTAGTGAAACCTGGCCCTGCTCAAGCCCCACCTTCTTGCCGCCGGCGAAGATCTCGTGACGCCCGTGCTCTTCGTACCACTTCGTGAGCGTCGCGGTCATGTGCATCTTCTCGATGATGTTGCGCCAGCCGATGCCCGTGTTATACGCGCAGAAGGAAATCTCGCCGTCCTGCGTGGCGTACGGAATGATGCACTGCTCAGTGCGCCGGAAATCGTAGTTAAACAGATCCTGGAACCACATGCCCGCGATGAACAGGAAGTTCCAGCGGTCTGCACGGCGCTGGTCGATATCCCCGCGCGTGCGGTCGCCCGTTACTTTGCCGTACCCGCCCTTTTGGGCGTGGTTCGACATGCCGAAGCACTTGTCGAACTTGGCCACGAGATCCGACAGCTTGAAGTGCGTCGGCGCCTGGAATGGATCGTAGTTGCGCAGCAGCGAGAGCGTCACGCCCAACACCGACATCTTCCGACTGCGCGCGCCGTCGTTAATCTTCGCGATGTCCTTCGCCAGACGGTCGGCGTTCAGGAACTTGGTGACCGGAACGGCTTCCTTCGTTTCCTTGTCGCACATCACCGCCATGCCGATGCCGCAGTTCGGGTGGCAGCCGCAGCTCAACTGACCCCAGTTGGCGTCGGGCCCGTGCACCAGATCGGCGAAATCGGAGAACGTGCTCATGAACGAGATGGGGAACCAGTCGCGCACCGGCTCGCCGAGTCCCACCTGGCTCTTCACGTCGTGCGCCAGATGCGAAAGCGTGTAGCGCTGCGCCTGCCGCCGTTCGTCCGTGATCGCCTCGTCGCGGCCCGTGAACGAAACCGGCTGGAACGAGAGGAACGGAATCTTCTTCGGATTGTCCAGCGCGAACCGCACCACCGCGCCCACCTGCTCGTTGTTCACGCCGTTGATGATCGTAATCACCGGCACAATATCCACGCCGTTCGACCACAGGTTCTCTATGGCGCGCATTTTCACGTCGAACAGGTTTCCGACAGCGCGATGCGAATTAGCCGCGTTGCCAATGCCGTCGAACTGCAGATACGCATAGCGCAGACCCGCCTCGGCGGCCTGTTTGCAGAACTCCGGGCTCTTGGCGAACTCGATGCCGTTGGTTGCCGCCTGCACACTGTTGTAACCAACCTTGCGCGCGTAACGGACAGCATCCAGGAAGTACGGCGAGAGCGTCGGCTCACCGCCGGAGAACTGCACCGACATCTGGCGGTGCGGCTTGATCTTCTGCGCGTTGTCGAGCAGCGTTTTGATGTCTTCCCAGCCCAGTTCGTGCACGAAGCCGACCTGATTGGCATCCATGAAGCACGGGTCGCACATCATGTTGCAGCGGTTGGTCAGGTCGATGGTCAGCACCGATCCGCGCCCGTGCGTAATCGTGCTCGAGCCGTGTTTGTGTAGTCCCTGATCGTTGTGCGCGCGGATGTCGCGGCCCGGGAACGACTCCTCCAGGTGCTTGAAGAACGCTGGATCGATCGACATCACATCCTCGAAGTGCCCGTGCTTCGGGCAGTCCTTCGTCATGATGATCTTGCCGTCGCGTTCAATGATGGTGGCCTTGATCTCGCCCACCTTCTCGTTGCGCAGGATATCCACCGGCAGGTCGCCGTTGAGGACCTTCTCGCGCGCCTCAGGCACGCATTTCGGACAGAGAGAATCCGTCTCGCGCGGCCACCCCAGGGTGGGCCTGTACTTTTCCCAGCTCTTCAGAAGCGGCTCGTCTGACCACTTCGGGGTGAAGGACGGATTGGGGCTGATCCGGTTGAGTTTGTCGAACACGCTCCAGGCAGCGCCGGCGGCAAGGGTCAATGCTTTCTCAGCGTACTTGATCGGCTTCGGCATATCGGAATCTCTTAGGCCCTGACATCTCTCCTGTAGGATTTGTTTCGACCGTGGGGTACCCCTGGGCACCTCAGGCCAAACTGCCACATTTCAGAAGTATAGGACAGCCGCCCAGGGCGGACTACCTCAAAGCGTCAAATGGTGTCTTTCCATCGCCGTACGGCGAAAATCGGCGGTGAGTGGCTGTTCGCCGGTCCCCGACAACCGGCTGCAAACCACTGGCAGGACTGCGATAATCAGGGCATGAATCGATATCTCGCCATTATGGGGGTCGCTGTCGCGCTGCTGCCGCTGTCTGCCTGCGGCGGCCGCCACAACCCCAACGAGAAGTACATTCTGGTCACCGCGAACTCCAAGCTCACCTACTGGCAAAACGCCGGCCGCGGGCTTGCGAACGCCGCCAACCAGCTCGGTGTCCAGTCCGAGATGGTCGGCCCGGAAAACTATGACGTTCCCGCCGAGGCCCAGGCCTTCCGCGATGCCGTTGCGAAGAAGCCCGCCGGCATCCTGGTTTCAGCCGCCGACCCCGCCTCTATCGGCCCGGAGATTGACAAAGCAATCGCCGCCGGAATCCCCGTCATCACCATGGACTCCGACGCCCCCAAAAGCAAGCGCGTCACCTTCATCGGCACGAACAACTACGCGGCCGGCCAGATCGGCGGGCACGTAGTCGCCAAAGCACTGAACGGCAAAGGTGAGGTGGTCATCTTCACGATGCCCGAGCAGCATAATCTCGCCGAGCGCCTTCATGGCTACAAGGACATCTTCGCCGACAATCCCGGCATCCACATCGCCCAGATCGTGGACATGAAGGGCGACCCCGGCATCGCCTTCGATACCACCATGCAGATTGTTCAGGGCGGCAAGCTGAAACCAGCCGCATGGGTTTGTCTGGAAGCCGCAGCCTGCAAGGAAGTGGCGGACGTTCTCAGCCGCAACAACGTGAAAGACGCGACGATCGTGGCCATGGACACCGATCAGCCCACGCTCGACTGGTTGCGCAAGGGCGCCATCGCCGCAACCATCGCGCAGAAGCCCTACACGATGGCTTTCTATGGCGTGAAGATGCTCGACGACCTGCGCCACTACCCACCGGCGTCGCTCACGCGCGACTGGGTGGAGGACACGCTCTCACCTGTTCCGGTTTTTGTGGACACGGGCGCCACCCTGATCGACAAAACCAACTTGGACTCATTCCTCCAGGCACAGGCTTCGGCCAAATCTGGACAATAACGTCGGACGGCACCGCTACGCTGCCATCCCGTGGAATTAATGACCGCCCTCGGAGTCCGCAACCTCGCTCGAAGTTGCGGCTTCGATCTGACGGGCGTCGCCCCCGCAGCCCCCTCACTCGACTTCGACTACTATCAGTCCTGGATCGCCCGCGGTCTTGCCGGAGAGATGCGCTACCTCACCGACCACCGCGCGACCGCACGCGGAGATCCTCGCAACATCCTGCCCTCGGCGCGCTCGGTCATAGTGGTGGGCAAGCTCTACAACACCCCGCATCCGCACTCCTCCGCCTTCACCGAAGAAGAACGCGCATGGATCTCGCGCTACGCCTGGGGCGACGACTACCACGAGATCCTCCGGCGCGACCTGAATCGGCTGGCCGCCGCGCTCGGTCCCGGCCACGAACACCGCATCTGCGTCGACACCGCGCCCCTGCTGGAACGCTCCTGGGCGCGCGCGGCTGGTCTGGGCTGGATCGGCAAGAACACCTGCCTCATCAATCAGCAGATCGGATCTTGGTTGTTTCTCGGCGAGCTTCTGACCTCGCTGAAAATCGCCCCCGACCCTGCCGCGCAGACCGCGCCCGACCGCTGTGGCACCTGCAGGCGCTGCATCGACGCCTGCCCAACTCAGGCTCTCACTCCGTACGAGCTCGACGCCACCCGCTGCATCTCGTATCACACCATCGAGCTCCGCGGCCCTGTTCCGGCCAATTTCCACGCCGCCATCTCCCATCACATCTTCGGCTGCGACATCTGCCAGGAAGTCTGCCCGTGGAATCGCCGCGCCCCCGTCACCGTTGAGCCCGCTTTCCAGCCGCGCCACGAGGTCGCCCCACCGCTCGAACGCATGGCCGCCCTAACCGAACAGGAATTCCGCGAGATGTTCAGAGGCACTCCCGTCACGCGAGCCCGCTACGCCGGCTTCCAGCGCAACGTCGCCATCGCGATGGCGAACAGGTAGCTACTGCTTCAGCGAACGCAGCAACTCGGCCACTTCCGTCTTACCCGCACGCGCCGCCCACCCTTCCGCCGTCCCCTGCCACATTGTGTCCTTCAGGTCCGGCCTCGCCCCGCGCTCCAACAGCAGACGGACAACATCGAGATGGCCCGCCAGTGCGGCCTGATGCAACGGTGTCGAATGAGAATGCGCGCCCGGTGGATTGTAGCGATTCGGATCCTCGCCCGCATCCAGCAGCAGCCTCACCATCTCCGCATGACCGAACTGCGCGGCTAAAGCAACTGCCCAGTGCCGTTCCTCTCCGCTCGCAGTTGAAAGTAGTCGCCGGCCTTCATCCACCTGCCCCAGGGCGGCGGCAGCGGGCAAATCGACGCGTCCGCCCAGGCGAATCAACTCGTGCGCGGCCTCGAACTCGCCGTGCACCAGCGCCGCCGTCAGCCCCGCACCTGGATCAGCCCCGTACCCGCACAGTACGTCGATCAGAGGAATCTGCACTCCGCATTCCCGCGCCACGGAACCGGAGCACACCAAAACAAGCGTCTCATTCAATGCAGCATTGGCATCTCGCGCGCCCGCCTCCAGAATCACGCGCACCACCGCGACGATATTGGCAGGCAGTTTCCCATGGCGAATCGGATTCTCCGCCGCGAATTCCAGTAACCCTGGATTCCGGAAGTAGTTCCCGCCCTCGAACAACACACGCTGGCGAACCAGCCCCGGGTGCGCCTTCAGGTACGCCCACAAAGCTTCGGCCTCGCCTTGATCGAGCAGATCCACCGCATGGCGAAACGCGGGGTCTTCAATGCGTTCGTGCAGGGGAGCGCTCAGGTTATCCGCGAGGGTCGGCTTCTCGACGTGCCTCTTCAACCGCGTCCAGCTCGCGAATCCGCGTTCGCGCGCGATGACCAGTTGTGCGTCGCTTAGGTGCAGCCCGGCTCCGAAAACCTCGGCGTCGGTTGCTTTGAGGAAACGCGGATGAAACTCGCGGATGCGCTGCGCCGCCTGCGCATCGTGTACGCGAACGTCCCGCATCAGGTCCCGCGCCTGATGCTTCAAATGGTCGAGATGCGCGTTGGACGGAAGAGTTTTGACTGGCATGACGAACTTTCTTTCTCCTGCACGCCTGATCGTCCCCATCTCCAGGCAGAAAGTAAGTTCGACAAATCGATTGTGACGAGGTGGACTTCTGTCCTTTCGGGGGACCCGATGCGCCCTGACGCGCCAGTCCAATATAGCATCGCGCTACCCTGGAAAGATGCCCAACCGCCTCGCCCAGGAGAAAAGCCCCTACCTCCTCCAGCACGCCGCGAACCCGGTCGACTGGTTCCCCTGGGGCCCCGAGGCCTTCGACAAAGCCGCCCGCGAAGACAAACCCATCTTCCTCTCTATCGGCTACTCCACCTGCCACTGGTGCCATGTCATGGAGCACGAGTCCTTCGAAAACCCCGACATCGCCGCGATCCTCAACCGCCACTTCGTCTCCATCAAGGTGGATCGCGAAGAGCGCCCTGACATCGACCGCATCTACATGACCTTCGTCCAGGCCACCACCGGCTCCGGCGGCTGGCCCATGTCAGTCTTCCTCACGGCCGATCGCCGCCCTTTCTTCGGCGGCACATACTATCCGCCCGACAACCGCCACGGCCGCCCCGGCTTTCCTGCGCTGCTCACCCGCCTCGCCGAAGCTTGGATCGCCGACCGCGCGCGCATCGAATCCTCGGGCCGAGACGTGATCGAGCACCTTCGTCAGACCACCGCCACGGGTCCCGCCCTCACGCATTCGCTTGACAAGTCCATCCTCGACCCGTGCTTCTACACTCTTCGCCGTTCCTACGATTCGGCCGATGGCGGCTTTGGCGGTGCCCCGAAGTTTCCGCGCCCCGTCGTGCTGAATTTCCTCTTTCGTTACGCTCACGCCACTGGCAACGACGAAGCCCGCGACATGGCCCTCCACACCTTGCGAGCCATGGCCGCCGGAGGCATGCATGACCATATTGGCGGCGGCTTCCACCGCTATTCCGTCGACGAGCGCTGGTTCGTCTCGCACTTCGAGAAGATGCTCTACGATCAGGCACAGCTCGCCATTTCGTATCTGGAGGCGTACCAGATCACCCGCGATTCTGCCTTCGCCGACGTCGCCCGCCGCACCTTGGCCTATGTCTTGCGCGACATGACCGCGCCCGAAGGGGCCTTCTACTCCGCCGAAGACGCCGACAGCCCGCTCCCCGAGGACCCCGCGCGCAAAGGCGAAGGCGCGTTCTATCTCTGGAAATGGGATGAGGTGGACGACGCTGTCCGCCGCCGCTTCGGCTTCGAGCGCAACGGCAACGTGCACAACGACCCGCACGGTGAATTCACCGGAAAGAACATCCTCTACATAGCGCAGTCCGGCGAGCCCGTTCCCTCCGCCACGCTCGCCGCGCTGCTCGAAACCCGCGCCCAACGCCCGCGTCCGCACCGCGACGACAAGATCCTTACCGCCTGGAACGGCCTCATGATTTCCGCGTTCGCGCACGCAGCGCAGATTCTCAATGAGGCAACATACCTTGATGCCGCCCGCCGCGCTGCGGGGTTCTTCAAGGAACGAATGTGGAACGGCGAGACTCTGCTGCGCCGCTACCGCGAGGGCGAAGCCGCCATCCCCGCCTTCCTCGACGACTACGCCTTCCTCGCACAGGCGTTCCTCGATCTCTATCAGGCTGATTTTGATGCGGATCATCTGGTAGCAGCGACCAGGCTGACCGAGCGGATGCTCGCGCTTTTTGAGGATCGCGAAGCCGGTGCGTTTTTCTCAACAGCCGAAGGAGACTCCGAACTTGTCCTGAGAATGAAAGACGATTACGACGGGGCCGAACCCGCGGGCAATTCCGTGGCAGTGCTGAACCTGTTGCGGCTCGCGCGGCTCAGCGGCAATCGCTCCGATTTCACCGCCTCGGCTGAAGGCGCGCTTCAGGCACTGTCATCGCGCATGACGACGCAGCCTGTCGGAGTTCCGCAACTTCTGGTTGCACTGATGATTCACCAGAGTCCGCCCGTTCAGATTCAATTCACTGGAGATCCCGACTCGGACCTGGTTCGCGTCGCGCGCAGTCGCTTCCTTCCCAATGTCGCGATGTCGCTGGTTGAAGGAAAGCAGGGACCGCCCACGGCGTCGATCTGTCGCGATTTCGTCTGTGGCCTTCCCACTACGGATCCGCAAACGCTCGGGAAAGAGCTTGATTCCGTGGCTGGGCCGCGACGTTGACCGGGAGAACCTCTCAGTGCCTGAACAGGCCCGCGAGCTCCGGATCGGCTTCGACGGCTTCCTTCCAGCACTCCTGCGCTTCGCCGCTCATTCCCAGCGAATTCAGCGAGTGCCCAAGATTGAGCAGCGCCTCGCCAAACCCCGGCTTGTCACTGACTGCCTGGCGCAACAGCCGCACCGCGTCTTCGTGCCGCCCTTCCTGTTGCAGCAGCACTCCAACGTTGTAGGTGAGTTCCGGTGCGCGTTCCCCGAGTTCCGTCAGCCGGTTCAGCTTCTCCAGTGCGCGTGCGGAGTTGCCCTCCTCCACCGCTAGTGCGCCGACACCATTCAGCGCCGCCACAAGGCTGGAATTGTGCTCCAGCGCCTTCTCGAACGATACGCCCGCGGCCTTGTGATCCCCGCTCCGCCACTGCGCGACGCCCAGGTTGAGCCAGGCGTCCGGCCATTTTTCGCGCTTTGCCAGGCACACCGTGAATGGCTCTACCGCGTTCCGCGCGTCGCCAGTCTGCAGTCGCAGGCAGCCCAGCCGGAAGCTCGCGTCCTCCCACTCCGGTTTCAACGCCACCAGCCGGCTGAGCCGCTGCTCGGCCGCCACGGCGTCGCCTTCCTTTTCATGCAGCACCGCGAGATTCCACAGCACGGCGGCCAGGGAAGGATCGGCCTCCAGGGCCTTGTTGTATTCTTCCCGGGCCTTGCCGAACTCAGCACGCTCCTGCAATAGAAGCGCAAGATTGGCGTGCGGCTGCGGCGCTCCGGGACGGCTGCGAATTGCCTCGCTGTAAGCGTGAACCGCTTCGTCGATCCGGTTCAGCTTCTGGAACGCGAATCCGAGATTGTGCCAGGGCTCCCAGGCGTTGGGCGCCACTTTGACCAGTTGCGAAAGATGTTTGACTGCGCTCTTGTAGTCGCCACGTGCCAGCGCCAGTGTTGCGAGCCCTTCCAGTGCCGGCCGCGCCTGTTCCTTCAGCCGCAGGAGCCTTTCGCAGTAGTCGCGCAATTCGTCGTCGTTCTCGCGCGCAGCGGCCAGCGCTATCAGATTGACCAGCAGATCCGTATTCTTCGGATTCGCAGGCAGGAGCTTTCGGTAGAGGTCATGCGCCTCGTCCAGGCGCTTCAACAGCTGCAGCGCGACTGCCTTACCGATCAGTGCGCGGCCATGTTCGTTGTCAACCGCCAGGCAGGATTCGAAAGCCGCCAGAGCTTCTTCACCGCGCTTCAGGTGCAGCAGGCATACACCGAGACCAAGTGCGCATTCCAGCCGTTCCGGAGCCACATCCAGCGCTGCCTGGAACAACGCGGCTCCGTCTTCCCACCGTTGCATCCGGTGACAGCAAAGCGCCATGTTGTAGCTTGCCGCGCGATGCTCCGGATCCAGCTTCAGCAGCTCCAGATAGCTTGCCTTGGCGAACTCCCAGCGTCCAAGCTCGAACTCAAGCTGTCCCTTGGCCCACCAGACGTCAGTGGTTTTCTCGCCTTTTTCAATCGCCTCGCTGACTTTTTGCAGCGCTTCTTCCGCCCGGCCTTCGTTTGCGAGCTGGATGGCTTCGCTCAGCGCGCTCGAATCCACACGGCGCGTCGTCGCTTCCGGCTCAGGCGTGTCGTTGCGCATGAGTGCGGCGACGAGCTGATCGTCCACCACCCACAACCACTGATCGTTCAGTTCCGGCATACGGCAAACTCCGTCGTCATGTTCTGGTGCGTTGCGGCGGCGCACCCGTTCTTTTGTTCCAACGTCCCGCTGGCAATTCCCAGAACGCCAATCGCGATTCCCAGCTTGAACCAGCGCGCGAGCCCACCCCTGGGCCGGTTCGTGACGCCGAACGTCGGCACATCCAGATCCGGCGTGGACTCAGACGCATCCGCCACCTGGACCGCTGTTCCACTGCTCTGTTTTGCAGTTGGAAGATCTGTCTTCGCCCGGTCCGGCAGCCTCGATCCCGAGTTCTGACTTCTGGCGATGCCCATCTTCGGACGTAGTGGAACCAGGTTCCAGACCGGGATCTGCGGATGCGAACCTACCAGCGAGATCGCCTGGAAGGTCTGCATGAGGCGGGTCTTGCTTGGCGGACCCGCTGGACGAATTGTCATCGGGAGAAACGACCCCGGCTCCCGTGGTACCTCTGTTGTAGCCGGAGCGGCAGCTTCGGGTTTCACTGCGGGCTCGGTGCTCTGTGCCGTCGCTGGTTCGGGCTCGGCAGTCGGCTCGGGCGCGGGTGCTGTCGTCATCTCGGGTTCAGCAACAGGCTCGGTGGCCTGCGCAACGACGAGTTCAGGCTCACCAACGGGCTCAATGGTTTGCGCTATTGCGGGCTCCGGACCGGGTTCCGGCGCGGCCTCGGCATTGGGTGCGTCTTGCTTCGGTTCTTTCTTTTCTTCCCTTCCAAACAGCGACACAAGCAGTGCGTCGTCGATTACCGGCTCGGGTGTCTCCGGACTGATGATGGCGGGCAAGGTGCCGACCGGAATAATCAGCTCGGCCTCCTCTTCATCCCCAGCCCCTGCCTGGTCAGACGTCGGCTCCGCGGGCATCTCGCCAATCCCTGGAATCCAGTCGAGGTCGAGTCCTTCCGGCAGGTCCCATTCGAATTCGAATCGCACGGAAGGTTCGGCTGCCAACTCAGCTCCCGGTTCCCATGCGGGCTGCGGCTCGAAAGCGACTGGTCCGGCCGTGGCCGGAATACCCGTCTTTGCGATGTTGAGAGAAAGCTCTGGAACAGCTGGCAGGCTCTCTGGAACGGTCCGCAGAAACTCGGTGTCTGGCACTGCTACGCCGACGTCGCAGTTGACCGGAC
>Ga0335083_10011851_pt1 | contig 10460 bp, 5 predicted proteins | sample Lox_Sample_42_FD_206716 | JGI IMG/M metagenome (GOLD analysis project Ga0335083, IMG submission 206716) | Soil microbial communities from Loxahatchee National Wildlife Refuge, Florida, United States - Lox_Sample_4.2 | ecosystem: Environmental > Terrestrial > Soil > Wetlands | place: USA: Florida... | reverse complement strand
GAAGCGGGCAGGGTCAGCCGCCCGGTGTTGAGGGTGATCAGGGCCAGCTTGAGTCCCCGACCCTCGGCCCACAGCAGGTTCTCCACCGGGACCTTCACATCGGTGAACCGGATCACGCCGTTCTCGATCGCCTTGAGCCCCAGGAAGTGGAGCCGCTGGACCACTTCCACCCCCGGCCAGTTGGTCTCCACGATGAAGGCCGAAATCTTCTTGGGCCCGGTGCGGGCCATGACCACCATCAGCTCGGCAATGGTCCCGTTGGTGCACCAGAGCTTCTCCCCGTTCAGGATGTAGTGCTTGCGGTCCTCGGAGAGAGTGGCCGTGGTGCTCAGCCCGGCCGGATCAGAGCCCACGTTGGACTCGGTCAGGGCGAAGGCGGAGATGGCGCCCTTGGCGAGACGGGGAAGGTACCGCTGCTTCTGCTCGGTGGTGCCGAACATCTTGAGCGGGGTGGGCACGCCGATCGATTGGGCCGCGGAGAGGAGCGCCGTCAGGTTGCCGTCCTGGCTGGTCACCAGGCCGATGGCGTGGGTGTAGCTGTACTGGCTCAGCCCCAGACCGCCGTATTCCGTGGGAATCTTGATTCCGAAGGCGCCCAGGTCCTTCAGCCCCTGGATCACGTCAGGGGGAATCTTGCCCTCGCGATCGATCCGATCGCTGTCGACCTGCTCCCGCATGAACTTCTCGAGCTTCTCCATGAACGGCCGGGCCCGCTCGAGGTCGGCCGGATTGGGCTCGGGGTAGGGATGTACCAGGTCGAGCTGAAAATTCCCCTCGAACAGCTCGCGGACGAAACTGGGCGCCTGCCATTCCTTCTCGCGGGCCGCTTCGGCGACTTCCCGCGCTTCTTTCTCGGTGGCCAGAGGGGCCGTGGCGGTGGACTGAGACGGCCGCGGCGTGGCGACGTTGGTCATGGGGTCGGAGAGGTTGAAGGAGGATGCGCGACGGCGCCGTTCGCCTGGGCGCTGCGGGCCCGGAGCCCGCTCAAGACCAGGTCGATGACGTGCTGCCGCCGCCGGGCGAGAAAATCGGGAGCGTCGGCATCGAGGCCGAGCGCGCGGACAATGGTGGAGCGATGGATCAGGGGAAACCAGCTCAGAGCGATGATGCTGAGCAGGAACTGCGCGGCCTCACCAGCCAGCTCGGCGCGGAGCCCCAACTCCTGCACGAAAGCAGTCAGGGCCTCCTGCGCTACCCCGATATGGTGGCCCGCTTCGCTGGAGAGGTCTCCATCGCTCAAGGCCTCCCACTCGATGAGGCGCACGAAGTTCGGGCGAGCGGCGAGGAAGTCGACGTATTCGCCCACGGCGCCCGCCAGGACCACTTCGGTCGGCTGCCCGCTGGCGAGGGCCCGCTCCTTCCCGACCCGGACCGCTTCCCGCACTTCCGCGAAGCAGCGCTCCAGCACGGCGCGGTAGAGGTCCTGCTTGGATCCGAAGAAGTAGGAAGGGGTCCCGCGTGACAGGCCGGCCGCGGCACCGACGTCGCTCAGGCTGGTGTTCGCGAAGCCCCGCTCGGCGAACAGCCGCTCGGCCGCATCCAGGATGGCCTCCCGGCTGCGAAGGGCGTCACGTTCGCGGAAAAGCGTACTGGTCATATAGTCGCTTGCTTGATATCCAGCAAGTTATGGATTGGTACCAAATCTGGCAAGACCAGAGGTCCCGGGGGAACCCACGGCCCCTAAAACCAACACCGCCGGCCGGTCTCGCCCTGACAACCGGTCGGCAGTGGGCCGCAGTACCAACTGATTAGCGCCCGTTACGCGGTCTTACGAACCACTTCTGGTGCCGGCGGCGGTTGCACGACGGGCGCGGTGGGGACGGTGCCTGCCGCCGACACCGGTGCCGCGTTGGGGAAGACCTTGTGAAACAGGGGCCGGTAGTGCTCCCACCGCTCCAGGACCGACTTGGCGCGGGGGCTCCCGGTGCGCTCCAGGTGCTGCTTGACCAGATCCAGCACGACCAGCTCGTCCTGATCCTCGAAGGGGACCAGCGAGACCATGTCCCGGTTGAGTCGAGTCGGGAACGTGCCCGCCTCGTCCAGCACGTACGCCACGCCGTTGGACATGCCGGCGCCGAAGTTCCGTCCCACCGCGCCCAGGCTCACTACGATCCCACCGGTCATGTATTCGCAGCAGTGGTTACCCGCGCCCTCGATGACCGCGATGGCGCCCGAGTTCCGTACCGCGAACCGGCTCCCGGCCTCTCCGGCGGCAAACAGCTTCCCGCCGGTGGCGCCATAGAGCACGGTGTTGCCCACGATGGTGTTCTCGTGAGTCGAATGGGCGTAGGCGGCCTGGCGGAAGGGGCGGATACTGATCTCGCCGCCTGAGAGGCCCTTGCCAACGTAGTCGTTGGCCTCGCCCTCGAGGTCGAGATGCATTCCAGTGATGCCGAAGGCGCCGAAACTCTGCCCCGCGCTCCCCCGGAATCGGAGATGGATCTGTCCCGGGGGAAGTCCCCGGTCCCCATGCGCCTCCGCGATCACGCCGGCGATGCGCGCACCCACCGCGAGATGGTGATTCCGGATGTCGTAGGTGCCCGAGAAGGGATGGCCGGTGGTCAGGTACCCCCGCAGATCCTCCAGGATCTCCGCATCCAACGAGTGGAGTCCGGGCCGGTCGTTGCGATCCACCGTACGGCGGACCGGCTCGTCATCGTTGCCCGCGGGAGCCAGCAACAGGGAAAGGTCCAGCATCTGGGCCCGCGGGACCTCGGGATGCTCAACCCGCTTGAGCAGATCGGTGCGCCCGATGATCTCGTCCATGGTGCGGAAGCCCATGCGGGCCAGGACCTCCCGGACCTCTTCCGCCACGAAGGTGAAGTACTGCACCACCTGTTCCGGAGTGCCCTTGAACTTGGCCCTCAGGTCGGGTCGCTGAGTCGCGATGCCGGTGGGGCAGGTGTTGAGGTGGCACTGGCGGGCCATGGCGCACCCCACCGCCACCACCGCCGCAGTCCCGAACCCATAGGACTCCGCCCCCATCAAGGCTGCGACCACCACGTCGCGGCCGGTCTTGAACCCGCCGTCCACCCGGACCTCGATCCGGTGGCGGAGGCCGTTCTGCACCAGCGTCTGCTGCGCCTCGGTGAGCCCCAGCTCCCAGGGGGACCCGGCGTGCTTGATCGAAGAGAGCGGGGAGGCGCCGGTCCCGCCGTTGTGTCCGGCAATGAGCACATAGTCCGCGTAGGCCTTGGCCACACCCGCGGCCACCGTGCCGACGCCGGCCTCCGCCACCAGCTTGACCCCGATCCGCGCCCGGGGGTTCACCGTCTTGAGATCCAGGATCAGCTGCGCCAGATCCTCGATCGAGTAGATGTCGTGATGCGGGGGTGGGGAGATCAGCGCGATCCCGGGCACCGCATGGCGCAGCCGGGCGATCAGCTCGGTCACCTTGTGTGCCGGCAGCTGGCCGCCCTCACCGGGCTTGGCCCCCTGCACGATCTTGATCTCCAGCTCTTCGGCCCGGGTCAGGTACTCGGTGGTCACCCCGAACCGCGCCGAGGCCACCTGCTTGATGCGATTGTCGACCCGATCCCCGCTGGCCAATGGCAGATAGTTGAGCGGGTCTTCGCCCCCTTCGCCCGAGTTGGACCGGGCACCGATCCGGTTCATCCCGATCGATATGGTGGCGTGGGCCTCCGGTGAGAGCGCGCCCAGCGACATCGCCGCCGACACGAACCGCCGGCGGATCGACTCGACCGACTCCACCTCTTCCAGCGGAACCGGGATCCCCTCTCGAATCGCCAACAGGTCCCGAGGCCCAGCCGGCAAGCGGGCTTCCTGCTTGCCGACGAAGGCCATGTACGACTCGCGGGTGCCTTCCTTAATGGCCTTCTGAAGCGCCACCACCTGCGTAGGAGCCCATCCGTGGTCCTCGCCGTCCTTCCGGAATCGGATCTGGCCGTAGTCCGGGAGGGAGACCGCATCCTCGGCGGGCGGATATGCCACGCGGTGGCGGGCCAGGGCGTCCTCCGCGATCTCCTCAAAGCCGATTCCGCCCAACGGAGAGACGGTCCCCCTGAAGGCGCGCTCGATCACTTCCGAGCCCAGGCCCAGAGCCTCGAAGATCTGGGCGCCGCAGTAGGAAGCGAGAGAAGAGATCCCCATCTTCGACATGATCTTGAGCAGGCCCTTTTCGGCGCCGGCGCGGTACTTCAGTCGCGCCTCTTCCGGTGTAGGCCGCTGGGCTTCACGCTCCCGCTTGCCCGGCTCCGACTCTCCGAAGTAGGCCGCCACCGATTGCAGGGCCAGCCAGGGATGCACCGACTCCGCCCCGTAGCCGATCAGCGCGGCCAGGTGATGGATGTCCCAGGCATCGCCGGCTTCGGCCACCAGGCCGAGGCGAAGGCGCAACCCGGTATCCAGGAGGTGGCGTCGGATTGCGCCAATTGCGAGCAGCATGGGGATCGCCACCCGGTCGCGATCGGCGCCTCTGTCGCTCACCACGAGCACCCGGGCGCCTCGACGCGCCGCGCGCTCGGCATCCTGGCAGAGCCGGTCGAGAGCCGGCCGGAATCCCTCCACGCCGGTGCCCGCGTCCCAAAGGGCGTTGATGGTGACACACGAGAACCCGGGGACGTTTCGGAGCGCGGCCATCTCCTCGTCGAGGAGGATGGGATGATCGATCCGGATCAGTTTGGCCTGCTCAGGCCCCTCGACCAGGAAGGAACCGTTCCGCCCCACGTGCATGGCGAGTGACATCACCACCGATTCCCGCAGGGAGTCGATCGGGGGATTAGTCACCTGGGCGAACCGCTGCCGGAAGAATGCGTAGAGGGTCTGGGGCAGCCGGGAGAGCGGCGGGATCGGCGTGTCATCCCCCATGCTCCAGACGGCGTCCTGGCCGCCGCTCCCCATCGCATCCAGCACGAAACGGAGATCTTCATTGCCGTACCCGAAGGCGATCTGCCTGGGCACCAGCTCCTTGGCCGACGCCTCCGGAGCCGGATCCGCGGCCTCGACTGGGCCCAGCAACCGGCGGGTCTTGGCGATCCAGCGTCCATACGGCTGCTGTCCCGCCACCTCCCGCTTCAGGTCCAGGTTGCGGAGGATCTTGCCCCGAGCGGTGTCCACTGCGATCAGCTCGCAGGGGCCCAGGCGTCCGGTCTCCGCCACTTCGCGGGGATCCAGATCGACCATCCCGACCTCGGAGCCGGCGATCACCAATCCCGACCGGGTCACCTTGAAGCGGCAGGGTCGAAGACCGTTTCGGTCAGTCGCCGCGGCAGCGATTACACCATCCGAGAAGGCGACCGCGGCCGGACCGTCCCACGGCTCGATCAGCGAGGCGTGGAAGTCGTAGAAGTCGCGGATCGCGGGCTCTACGTCCGGATACCGCTCCCAGGCCTGCGGGACCAGCATCATCATCGTGTGGAGCATGCTCCGGCCCGACCGGACCAGAAGCTCCATCGCGTTGTCGAAGTTGGCCGAGTCGCTCCCGTCGGCCCATAACACCGGGCGGAGACGGTCCACCTGGTCACCCCAGACCGGGGAACTCATCTCCGCTTCCCGGGCCGCCATCGCGTTCCGGTTGCCCCACAGGGTGTTGATCTCCCCGTTGTGGGCGATCATCCGGAAGGGCTGGGCCAACGGCCAGCTGGGCAGCGTGTTGGTGCTGTAGCGCTGGTGGAAGACCGCGATCGCGGTCTCGAATTCAGGATACTTGAAATCGGGATAGAAGGCGGGGAGCTGGGTACCAACCAGCAGCGCCTTGTACACCACGGTCCGGCAGGACAGGGAGCAGACGAACAGATCCATGCCCACTTCGGTGGCCTGGCGTTCGATGTCCCTGCGGGCCAGGTAGAGGGCCCGTTCCCAGGCCTCGTCGTCCTGCACGTTGACCGGTCGCCCGACGAACGCCTGGCGGATCGTGGGGCAGCTCTGCCGAGCCAGCGGGCCCAGGGCGGCCGTCTCGATGGGGACGTCCCGCCACCCGAGGAACGGGATCCCGTTCCGATCGAGGACTTCTTCTATAACCCGGGTCGCCCTGGCGCAGGCGTCGGCGCCCTGAGGCAGGAAGAAACTCCCGACGCCGAAGGGTTGGCCGGGCTGGAGCCGGAGGCCGATCCGGTACGATTCGCGGTAGAACAGCCGATTGGGGATCTGGGTCAGGAGGCCTGCCCCGTCCCCTGAATTGTCGGTGGAGGCGGCGCCTCGGTGGGCCACGCGGGCCACGGCCTCGAGGGCCGTGCGAAGCACCTCGTGCGACCGCTGCCCGGAGGCCTGGGCGACGAACCCGACGCCACAGGCGTCGTGTTCGCGATAGGGGTCCTTCCCGGCTGAATGTCGGTGGGGGTCCACCGACTGCGCTGCGTCCGCCATGCTGCTCCTTGCCTTCCCGTCAACAGAAAGGCCCGCTCACCTTTCGGGGAGCGGGCCAAGTTAGGCGCTAATTCACGCGCGCTACGCTGGCCGATGGCTCCCCGGGGAGCGGACGGTATTAATCAGGGCCAGCGTAACGACTCGACACGCGGTGCTCATGGTGCATAAAAATACGGAGTCGTTCGTTCACGTCAAGTCGTCTGCCGGATCGAAAAGGGAGCGGGCGGTCGCATTTTCGGGGGACCAACGGGGGCCGGGGCTCCCTTGACATGCTTCCGGGGGCCAGGTAGACTGAGTGACCCGCTGAATTGGGTGCATATTTTCTCTGCATAAGGCGGGGCCACTGTCCGGCGATCGAGGGTTCCATGTCGTTGTCGCTGCTGCTCGTCCTTAGCCTGATTATCGGCCTCGTTCTGGTCCTGCGGATCGAGAACGGGAAACGCGGCGTGCACGGGCAGACAGCATAGCAGAGCAGCAACCCAGCAATACCCGACGCCGCGGATCCCAAGATCCGCGGCGCTTTTTTTCTCACCCTTGTGGAGAGGACGGAACTCTAAGGTATGGCCCGGAACGTCATCATCTTCGATACCACGCTGCGCGACGGCGAGCAGGCTCCCGGCAACACCATGACCCCGGAGGAAAAGCTCCGACTGGCCCGCCAGCTCGATGCGCTGGGTATCGACGTGCTCGAGAGCGGGTTCCCGGCCGCTTCAGAGGGGGACTACCGCTCGGTCCGGGAGATCGCCCAGGAGGTCCGCCGGCCGGTGATCGCGGCCCTGGCCCGCTGCCACGAGAAGGACATCGACCTGGCCGGGGAGGCGATCAGCGGGGCCGAGCGCGGCCGCCTCCACATCTTCATCTCGACCTCCGATCTCCACCTCAAGCACAAGCTCAAGATCTCACGCGAGGACTGCCTGGCGCTGACCCGTTCGGCGGTTCGTCGTGCCCGACGCTATACCGACGACGTCGAGTTCTCCGCCGAGGACGCGAGCCGGACCGATCTCGACTACCTCTGCGCCGTGGTCGAGGCGGCCATCGCCGAGGGGGCCACGACGATCAATCTGCCCGACACGGTTGGGTACGCGGTCCCGGCCGAGTATGGGGCCATGTTCCGTGCCGTCCGCGAGCGGGTGCCGGGGGCGGACCGCGTGATCTGGAGCGCCCATTGCCACGATGACCTTGGCCTGGCCACCGCCAATTCGCTCGCCGCGATCGAGGCCGGCGCGGGACAGGTCGAGTGCACCGTCAATGGGATCGGGGAACGGGCCGGCAACGCCTCCTTGGAGGAGATCGTCATGGCTGGCCGAGTCCGGCCCCAGGCGCTCCAGTTCCGCTGCGGGATCAACACCCAGGAAATCTTCCGAACCAGCCAGCTCCTCTCCTATCTCACCGGCGTCTTCCCTCCACCGAACAAGGCGATCGTGGGACGCAATGCCTTTGCGCACGAGGCCGGGATCCATCAGCACGGGATGATGCAGAACGGGCTCACGTACGAGATCATCCGTCCCGAGACGGTGGGCATTCCGGGCTCGACGCTGGTGCTGGGCAAGCACTCGGGGCGCCACGCCCTCGAGCGCCGCTACCGCGAGCTGGGGTACGAGCTGGAGGAGGCGATGCTGGAAGAGATCTACCGGGACTTCGTGGCCCTGGCCGACCGCAAGCGCGAGATCCTCGACGAGGACCTCCTGGCGTTGCTGCACGACAGCTTCCACGACGCCCCCGAGGAGTACCACCTGACCTTCCTGCGGGTGGTCTGCGGCAGTGCCAACGCGCAGGCCGAGGTGCGCCTCAAGGGGCCCTGGGCCGGCGAGCGCAACGCCACCGGGAGCGGCGACGGCCCCATCGCGGCGGCGTTCAGCGCCATCAGCGAGATCGTCGGACGGCCGATCGAGGTGGCCAACCTGTCGCTCCGGTCGGTGACGCCCGGGCGGGACAGCGTGGGCCAGGTCTTCCTTCAGGTCCGGATTGCCGGGAAGTCACTGACCGGCCACAGCGCGTCGACTGACATCGTGGAAGCCAGCGCACGGGCCCTGGTTCATGCGCTCAACAAGGCCCATCACGCCGATCGGCTCGAGGCCTCCGCGCTGAATTCGACCTATTTGTGGGGCGTGTAATGGTGGCGCGTCCATGACCGACCAGCTGACCGGCGCGCAGATTCTCTGCCGCGTCCTCCAGGAACAGGGGGTCGAGTATCTCTTCGGCTACCCGGGCGGGGCGATCATGCCCTTCTATCACGCCCTGCCCGAGTATCCGTCGCTGCGTCACATCCTCGTCCGTCACGAGCAGGCCGCCGCCCATGCCGCCGACGGGTACGGGCGGGCCACGGGGCGGCCGGGGGTGTGCGTAGCGACGTCAGGACCCGGAGCCACCAACCTGGTCACCGGAATCGCCACGGCGCACATGGATAGCGCGCCGGTCGTCGCCATCACCGGTCAGGTATCTCGCGGCATGATCGGCCGGGACGCCTTCCAGGAAACTGATATCCTCGGGATCACGCTTCCCATCACCAAGCACAGCTGCCTGGTCCAGGATGTATCGGAGCTGGCGGACCGCCTGAGGGAGGCCTTCGCCATAGCGACCGAGGGGCGCCCCGGCCCGGTGCTGGTCGACATTCCCAAGGACGTGCAGAACCAGAAGGGGAGTTGGTCGGAGAGCCGGGCCTCCGGCGCGCCGACGGCCACTCCGAGGGTGGAAATCATCAACGACTTCACTTCGGCGGCTGCCCTGGTCGCCGCGGCTCAGCGGCCGCTGCTGATGGTGGGACATGGCGTGATCCTGGCCGATGCCTATGCCGAGGTAAAGGCGCTGGCCGTGAAGACCGGGATGCCGGTCATCACCACGCTGCTCGGGATCAGCGCCTTCCCCGAAGGGCACGAGCTCCATCTCGGCATGCCGGGGATGCACGGCGAGGTCCATGTGAACCGGGCCATTCAGCATGCCGATCTGATCGTGGGCATCGGGCTCCGATTCGACGATCGGGTGACCGGGAATACGTCGGGCTTTGCGCCCCGCGCCCGGATCGTGCACCTCGATCTGGATCCTGCCGAGATCGGAAAGAACGTCCCGGTGGCGGTGGGTCTGGTGGGAGACGCCAAGAGCCTGACCAGCCGGCTGATCGAAGCGGTCACGGCTCGGGACTGCCTGACCTGGCGCGCCGAAATCGAGCGCTACCGCCGGGATCGGAACGAGGCTTACCGGGGGGATCTCTCACCGGAGTCGATCCTTCGCGGCATCGAGGAGGTCACGGGCGGAAGCGCCACCATCGTCTCCGACGTGGGGCAACATCAGATGTGGGTGGCCAAGCTCTACCCCTACCGGCAACCCAATTCTCACATCACGTCGGGCGGACTGGGCACGATGGGGTTTGCGGTGCCGGCCGCCATGGGGGTCAAGCTGGCTCGGCCGGGGACCCCGGTGTGGGCGGTCTCGGGGGACGGTGGTTTTCAGATGAACATGCAGGAGATCGCCACCATGGTGCAGGAGAAGATCCCGGTGAAGATGGCGATCTTCAACAATGGCTATCTGGGAATGGTGCGTCAGTGGCAGCAGTTCTTCCACGGCCGGCGCTATTCGGCGACCCCGATCTGGAGCCCTGATTACGTGCGGCTGGCGGAGGCGTACGGCATCGCCGGCTATCGGGTGGAAACCTCCCGTCAGACCGAGGAGGCCATCGCCCGGGCCAACGCCGATCCGGGTCCGGCGGTGGTCGAGTTCATGATCGAGCAGGAAGCGAACGTGTACCCGATGATCCCGCCGGGGGGCTCACTCTCCGAGCCGATCGAGGCCGAGCCGGCACCGGCTGGCTGACCGATGGCTCACGTGCTCTCCGTCCTGCTGGATCAGGACCTGCTCACCCTGAACCGGGCGATGGGTGTCATTCGCCGGCGAAACCTGCGCGTGGATAGTCTCGCCGTGGGGGCCTCGGCGGTGCCCGGGGCGGCCACGCTCACGCTGGTCGTGTCGGCGGATGCCGGATCGATCGATCGCCTGGTGCGGCAACTCCGCAAGATGTCGGGAACCCGACGGGTGGCAGCGTTTCGGAGCGACGAGGGCGTGGTTCGGGAGCTGGCCCTGCTTCGGGTCCGCTCCCCGGCGGGTCGGCACGCCGAGGTGACGGAGGTGGTCTCGCTGTTCGG
>Ga0335083_10011849_pt1 | contig 10463 bp, 10 predicted proteins | sample Lox_Sample_42_FD_206716 | JGI IMG/M metagenome (GOLD analysis project Ga0335083, IMG submission 206716) | Soil microbial communities from Loxahatchee National Wildlife Refuge, Florida, United States - Lox_Sample_4.2 | ecosystem: Environmental > Terrestrial > Soil > Wetlands | place: USA... | reverse complement strand
TCCGCCGCCGCCCTCGTGCTTTGGGCCAGCCTCGCCGCTGCAGCGCCGCCGGCGGAGAAGGTGGTGGACATCGGGCCGGTGAAGGACAAGCTCCGCATCCTCGACGACGGCAAGGGGCACTACCTGGCGGTCATCCCCTTCGGCGGCGACGTCTGGGACCATCTCTACTGGGGCGACGGCCAGGTGTTCTGGGCCCAGCGCGTCAGCGGCGGCGGCAGCGAAGGGGAAGTCGCCTTCGACCGCGTGTTCTGGGAGCCGCGGGTACGCGAGCGCTGGAAGGCCAGCTTCGGCCTCCGGGACGGCGTCTACACGCTGCGCTGCTCCGACCGGACGACGGTGTTCCGCCCCACCGACCAGGACAAGGCGAAGAGCATCCTCGACACGGCCAGCTTCCGCCCGCCCCGGTGGAAGCGCCGGGCCTATGCCCTGGCGCGCGACGAGACCGGCACCTACTACTACGTGGACCGGGCCCGGGACGAGGAGGTGAAGGACTTCCGCCTCTGGGCCGGACCGCGAGGCCAGCTCAAGGTGCTGCAGATGACCAACGTGGTGAGCGACTCCGAGGGCGACATCTTCGCCACCAAGACCGGCGAGCTGCGGCTGGTGCTGGACAAGAAGGAGAGCGCCTGGGTGAAGGGAAAGCAGCGGACGGTCCTCAAGCTCCTGCCGCTGGAGGACAACGTCCAGCTCATCTACTCCGAGCTCGGCGTCTACGCGGGAGAGCCGCTGGGAACGCCGTGCGACGTCCTCTGAGCCTCGGGCCGCTGCGATGACCGCGCCCATCACCACCGCGCCGCTCTTCTCGCTCGTCGAGCCGCACGAGGCCGAGGCCCTGGAGCGGCTCTTCCACGCGGTGATGCTCGAGCCGGATCAGGTCCTCTTCGAGCAGGGGAGGCCCTGTGACTGGCTGTGGGTGCTCGGTCCGGGGGCGGAGGTGTCGGTGACCAGCGCGGCCGGGGCGCCGGCGCAGGTGCAGGTGGCGCGGCTGGGCGCCGGGGACACGGTGGGGGAGATGGCCCTGGTCGACGAGGGTCCGCGCTCGGGCACGGCCCGGGTGACGGTGGGCGGCCCGGCCTCGGTGATGGCGGCGCGCGACTTCTACGCCCTCCGGGACGCCTACCATCCGGCCGCCTTCCAGCTCCTGCGCAAGATCTGCCTCGAGCTGTGCACACGGCTCCGGGGCACCACCGACCGGCTGGTGCCTCCGGCCGGGGCGGAGGCCTCCGAGGTGGCGCCGCTGCCGCTGGACCGCGCCGAGCCGGAGCACCTGGACGCCGTCCCCGCCTTCCGGGCGCTCCCGCGCGTGGTGAAGCTCGCCCTGGCGCAGAAGCTGACGCGGGTCGAGCTCCCGGCCGGAAACCCGGTGTGCTTTGAGGGGCAGGAGGGGGACGCCGCCTACTTCATCGCCTCCGGGGAGGTGGAGGTCGTCCGGGGCGACCACCTCCTGGCCCGGCTCGGTCCGGGCGAGGTGTTCGGCATGGTGGCCCTCATCGACGGCGGTCCGCGCTCCGCCACCTGCGTCACCTCCACGGCGACGTGCCTCTTCCGCCTCGCCCGGGCGGATTTCGAGCAGCTCTTCGCCTCCGGCAACCGCTTTGCCTTCCAGCTCGTCGACGGGATGGCCCGGCAGCTGGTGCGCAACCTCCGCGGCGCCGACCTGCTCCTCGCCCGCCCCGAGGCGTCGGTCCAGCCCCTGGCCGTGTCCGGAACGCTCTTCTCCGACGACGAGCTGGCAGCGCTGGAGTTCGGCGACCTGGCCGACCCGCCCGAGCCGCTCCCCCCTCCGGCTTGAAGTGGCCTCTCCCGGGGCTTATGTGAGGAGGCAAGGAGCCCGCCTTCCATGTCCGTGAACATCCAGCTCGAGTGGACCCCCAATCCGAGCACGCTCAAGTACGTCGTCGACCGCACCCTCATGCCCCGCGGGGCGATGAACTTCACCAGCCGCGAGGGCGTCGAGGCCCGCTCGCCGCTGGCAGCGAAGCTGATGGGCATCGAGGGCGTCACCGGGGTGATGCTGGGGAGCAACTTCGTCACCGTCACCAAGGGCGAGGCGGGGGAGTGGGACCTGCTCAACGACCAGGTGATGGCCACCCTGGACACCCACCTGGGCGAGAACCAGCCGGTGCTCACCGAGGCGGCGCTGGCCGAGGCGAGCAACGGGCACACCGCCGGCGACGGCGAGGTGGAGCGGAAGATCCGGGAGATCCTCGACACCGAGATCCGCCCGGCGGTGATGCAGGACGGCGGCGACATCACCCTCGACCGCTACGAGGCGGGCATCGTCTACCTCCACATGCGCGGCTCGTGCAGCGGCTGCCCGAGCTCGACCATGACCCTGAAGATGGGCATCGAGAACCGCCTCCGGGAGACGGTCCCCGAGGTGGTCGAGGTGATGCCCGTCTGAGACGGCAGGTCAAAGCGCCGGACGTCCGGCGGGAGCTTCTCCCGGACCAGAGCCCGGCGCTGCTTCGAGAATTGCACCTCCTCACCCGCGACGGGCACCTCAATGCCGACGCTCTCCGCAAGCTGAAGCAGGTCAACCACCTGGTCGGTCTGCTCCGGCCGGCCCTGGAGGACGTCCTCCACCGCTTCGGGAACCCGGTGGTGGTGGACGCCGGCAGCGGCAACGCCTACCTCGGCTTCATCCTCTACGAGCTCTTCCTCAAGGATGCCGGCAAGGGCACCCTGCTCTCCATCGAGTCGAGGCCGGAGCTCACCGCCCGCGCCGAGGCACGGGCCGGCACCTTGGGCTTCGAGCGGATGCGCTTCGCCACCGCCCCGCTCTCCGACGCTCCCTGGCCGGACCGGGTCCACCTCGTCGTCGCCCTTCACGCCTGCGACACCGCCACCGATGACGCGCTGTTCGGGGCGCTGCGGCACGATGCCGACCACGTGGCGGTGGTGCCCTGCTGCCAGGCGGAGGTGGCCCGGCAGCTCAAGGAGCGGCCGCCGGCCTCGCCGGTGCTCGCCTCCCTCTTCGAGCATGCCTGGCACCGGCGCGAGTTCGGCTCTCACCTGACCAACGTCATCCGGGCGCTGGTGCTCGAGGCCAACGGCTATGCGGTCACCGTCACCGAGCTCACCGGCTGGGAGCACTCGTTGAAGAACGAGCTCATCCTGGGGAAGAAGGTCCGCCGCGAGGACGCCCGGGCCCGCGGCCGCTTGGAGCAGCTCTTGGCCGAGACCGGAGTATCCCCCAAGCTGGTGCGGATGCTGGCGGCGTCCGCCGGCCTCAGGCGAACGACTCGCGCTTGATGCGCTCGTTGGGGAAGCCCATCTCCTGGAAGTGGCCGATGACCGTTTCCAGAAAGCGCGGCTCGGGGGAGACGCCCTTCTCCAGCGCCGCGCGGCGCTCGTGGGAGGTGATCGCCGGGCCACAGATGTAGGCCATGGTCGCCGCCCGGTCCGGGATGAGCGCCTCGAGCGCCTCCTTGGTGATGCGGCCCGGCCGCACGTCGCCCGGGAGCCCGGAGAGGTCCTTCTGCCGGGTGAGGAAGTGCACCACGCGGAGCCGGTCGGGGTGCTCGGCGGCGAGCCGGGCCAGCGCGTCCCGGAAGATGACGTCCTCCCAGGTCTTGTTGCTGTCCACGACGGTGTGGCGCACCGAGGGGTGGCGCGCCAGAGCGTCCTTGAGGATGCTGAAGTTGGGCACTACGCCCGAGCCGGCCACCACGTGCACGATGTGGTTGGCGCGCTTCTCGACGTCGGGCGGAAGGATGTAGGGGCCGGTCAGCCCCACCACCTTCATCCGCGTCCCCTTCTGGACGCCGTAGGTGAGGAGCGGCGAGAGCAGCGGCGCGTGCAGGCTGCCCTTTCCGCCGTAGGGCTCCTCCTTGATGGTGATGGCCAGCGGCTCGCCGGGGGCCGAGCTCACCGAGTAGGCCCGGACCAGCTCCTTCTTGGCCTTCAAATCCTCGAGGTGGGCGATCTGCGAGCGGAGGGCCTTGAACTGGTGCGGATCGATGGTCAGGAACTGCCCGGCCCGGTACTCCACCGGGCGGTCCGGCTGGAAGACGAGCGTCACCGTGTCCGGGGTCTCCTCGATGACGTCGGTGACCAGGACCTCGAAGGGCTGGGGCTTGGTGATCCGCGGCTCGGGCAAATCAGGGCGCTCCTCTTCCCGTTCCTGATAACAGACCCCTCCGTCCGATGCGCACGTCGTCCGAGGAGACCTGCTTCGCCGGCACGACGCCCGGGCTGGAGCGGGCGCTGGCGAGCGAGGCGCGCGCGTTCGGCCGGGTGACCGAGGTGGCGGGCGGGGTGGAGGTCTCCGGAGCGAAGGGGCTCGGCGAGGAGTTGTGCCTGCGCCTGCGCATCGCCGGCCGGGTGCTGCTGCGACTGGCCCAGGTCCGGCCCGGACGCTGGCCCGAGGCCGCCGAGGCGCTGGCCCGGGCGGACCTCTCCCGGGTGGCGGCTCCCGGCGCCGCGGTGTGGCTCGAGTCGACCGTCCGGCTTCCCGGCGCCCCGGCCGGGCCCGCGCTCCGGGCCTGGCTGGCCAGCCGGTGGCGCCGGCCGGTGCACGAGGCGAGAGGCGAGAGCCGGGCGGCGGGCGGGCCGCGGCTCGTGCTCCGGCTGGTGGAGCAGGAGGGGACGCTCGGAGCGGACGCCTCCGGCGAGCTGCTCCACCGCCGCGGATGGCGGCAGGAGGTGGGCCGTGCACCGATGCGCGAGACGCTGGCCGCCGGCGTCCTCGCCCTCGCCGGCTGGCGGCCGGACGAGCCGCTCTGGGATCCGATGTGCGGCTCGGGCACGCTGCTCATCGAGGCCGCCCTGCGTGCCTGCCGCATCGCGCCCGGGCTCTCGCGCTCCTTCGCCTTCGAGCGCTGGCCTGGCACGGAGAGGGGGGGCTGGGCGGCGCGGAGGGAGCGGGCGGCGGCCGAGGCTCTCCCCGCGGCTCCGGCGCCGCTGCACGGGAGCGACGTCAATGCCGGTGCCCTGGGGACCACCCGGCGCAATGCGCGGCGCGCGGGGGTGGCCGATTCGCTCGTCCTGTCCCGCGCGGACGTCCGGACGCTGAGCCCGGGCAGCCTTGCTGCCGGGCTCCTGGCGACCAACCTTCCCTACGGCAGGCGGGTGGGAAGGCCGTCCGAGCTGGAGTCGACATTCGCCGCGCTCGCCGCCGCGCTGACCACGCGGTTCGGCGGCTGGCGCGCGGCGCTGCTCACCGCGGATCCGGAACGGCTCGGCCAGGCCTTCCGCCGGCGGCCCGAGGCGGTGTTCCCCCTGGACAACGGCGGCCTCCGCGTGGCCCTGTGCGTCTTCCCGGCGCTCGGGGCCGGGCCCAGGTGACCCCGCCTCACTTCGCCGCGCGAGCCGGGGCTCGAGGCGGCTGGAGCGAGGCCACCGTCCGCAGCACATCCTTCCTCATCCAGTCCAGCTCGCCGACGAAGTAGTAGCGGATCTGCCCGTCCGGCCCGAGCACGAAGCTGGTCGGCAGGCCCACCACCTGCCAGCGGCTGGCCGCCGCGCCGTCGGAGTCGAAGAGCACCGGGAGCTTGGTCCCCGTCTCGCCGAGGAAGCTTCGCACCCGGTCCCTCGACTCGCCCACGTCGACGGTGAGCACGGTGACCGGGGCGTCGGCGAAGTGCTCCGCCAGCCGCTGCAGGGAGGGCATCTCCGTCCGGCAGGATTCGCACCAGGTGGCCCAGAAGTTGAGGACCACCGTCCTCCCCCGGAAGGCGCCGATCTTGACCTCCGCCCCGGACAGGTCCCCCAGCGCCAGCGGCGGGGTGGCGCCGCGCCGCCAGGCGGAGAGCCCGAGCGGAGCGGTCCCCGGCTCCTCAGCGCGGAGCCCGGACACGCCGCCCACGAGGACGAGGAGAAGGAGGGCGTGCGCTCGCCGGGGGAGGGGGAAACGCACGCCGTCGCCCTCAGCTGAAGCTCAGCTCGCGCGAGGCCAGGGTGTACTTGAAGGCCACCGGGTCGAGGCAGTCCAGGCGCCCGTCGGCCGTCTCGCCCTGCGGGTACATGAGGAACCCCACCGGACCTCGGCTCGAGCCGGGGAGCGTCACGTCGTGCGCATAGTTGTAGGCCAGCCAGTTCATCTCCCAGTTCCCGAAGAGGAAGGCCCGGGCGGCCTTCACCTTGGCGTCGTCGACGGGCAGGTTCCCCGGCGGCTCCTCGAGGATCACCTTGCGCACGTCGCCCGGGTCGACCGGGATCCATCCGTAGCCATCCGCCCAGAACTCGGCCCGGCAGTGCTGCGCCTTGGTGATGTCCCCGGACTTCCCGAGCGCCTTGTAACCGCGCTGCGAGTCCGCCACCCGCACGCCATACACGTCGCGGGCGGGGATTCCTGCCGCGCGGGCCAGCCCGACGAAGAGGGCATTGATGTCCGCGCACTTGCCGCCCATGGCCCTGTTCTCGAGCATGAACTTGATGTCCCCCAGCCCGCATCCCCTGGTCTTCGGATCGCGGAAGCTGTTGTCGCAGACCCATTCGTAGATGGCGCGGGCCTTGGCCAGGTCCCCGCCCTGGACGCCGGAGGTGACGCGGGTGGCGGTGGCCAGGACGATGCCGTCGGTGGGAATGAGCTTGGTGGGAGCGGTCCACAGCTTGCGGTCCGGGGCGTCCAGCTTCTGTGCGCCCGGCTTGACCAGGACGTCCACCGACCGGTCGCGGAGCGAGAAGCGGCAGCGCAGCTCGAGCACCGGCTTGGCGCCGGCGGGCCACTCGGCGGCGACCATGGTCACGCCGTAGTGGTCCTCGTGCGCGAACCAGGCCTTGCCGCCCGGGGCGCTCCATTCGTTGCCCAGCGACTTCTGGAAGTCGGTGTCCACCGCCAGCGGGAGCGGGACCCAGCACCGGGAGGCGCCGACCGGCTTGAGGATCTCGATGCTGGTGGTCACCTCGAACACGCGCCAGCCGGAATCGCCGGCGGCGAGCGCCCGGCCAACCCTGGGCAGCGGCAGGGCGAGCGACGCCGCGGCTGCACCGGTGACGCGTAGAAAGCTTCGTCGGTTCATGGCACGCCTCCCGTCGAGGCCTGTAACGGCGCAGGCTTTCCCGGGCCCCGAGATCGACCGACCTAAGGGCGCAGGGAAGCCGGACCTTAGCCAACCCGCGGCGTGGAAAGGCAATGCCGCCTCGCGTCAGTTCATCCGGCGGACACTGGAGTCAGCCTGCGGAGCGCGCTATGCCAGCCGGCCGTCATGTCCAACATCGATCGAGCCCTCGCCCATTTCGCCGAGCATCGGAAGAGCTACCTCGACGATCTGAAGTCGCTGGTCCGCATCCCTTCCGTATCCTTCCCCGGCTTCGATGCCAGCAAGGTCCGGGCGAGCGCCGAGGCGACGGCCCAGCTGCTCACCGCGCGCGGATTCAAGAACGTCCGCCTGCTCGAGGTGAGCGGCGCCCACCCTTACGCCTACGGGGAGATCCTCGATCAGCCGGGACGGCCGACGGTGCTCCTCTACGCCCATCACGACGTCCAGCCGGCAGGCGACGAGTCCGCCTGGTCGAGCCCTCCCTTCGAGCCGGTGGAGCGCAAGGGAGGGCCGGACCAGTCGCCGCGCCTCTACGGGCGAGGCGCGGCCGACGACAAGGCGGGCATCGTGGTGCACACCTCGGCGGTGGAGTCCTGGCTCAAGGCCGGCGGGCTGCCCCTCAACGTGAAGGTCATCGTCGAGGGGGAGGAGGAGATCGGCTCCGGGCACCTGGGGCCCTTCCTCAAGCAGAACGCCCAGCTCCTCAAGGCCGACACCATCGTCCTCACCGACACGAGCAACTTCGAGACCGGGGTGCCCTCCATCACCACCGCGCTGCGCGGCCTGGTCACCCTCGACGTCGAGGTCCGCGCCCTCAAGCAGAGCGTCCACTCCGGCATGTGGGGCGGGCCGGTGCCGGATCCGGTGAGCGGGCTGTGCAGGATGCTCGCATCCCTCACCCACGCCGACGGTACCATCGCCATCCCCGGCGTCCTGGACAAGGTGAAGCCGCTCACCGCCGCCGAGCGGAAGAGCATCGCCGCGCTTCCCGGGGACGAGGCTCACTTCCGCAAGCAGGCCGGCCTCCTCGAGGGGGTCGAGCTCCTCGGCAAGGGCCGCCACCCCTGGGAGACGAACTGGCGGCAGCCGTCGCTGGCGATCAACGCCATCCAGGCCAGCTCCCGGAAGGACGCCCGCAACATCATCTGCGAGTCGGCCTGGGCGCGCGTCGGCATCCGCATCGTGCCCGACCTCGACCCGGAGGACGTGCAGGCCAGGCTCATCGACGCCCTGAAGAAGAGCGTGCCCTGGGGGCTGGAGCTCCACCTTCACGCCGATCAGTCGGTGGGCTGGTGGTACACCGACTCCGACCACCCCGCCTTCCAGGCTGCCTTCCGGGCCCTGAAGAAGGGCTACGGAGAGGATGCGGTGGCCATCGGCGCCGGGGGGTCCATCCCCTTCGTCGAGCCCTTCGCCCGGGAGCTGGGCGGCGTTCCGGCGCTGCTCATCGGGGTGGAGGACCCGTACACCAACGCCCACTCCGAGAACGAGAGCCTTCACCTGGGCGACTGGGAGAAGGCGGTGAAGAGCGCCATCTACCTCTACGCCGAGCTGGCCGAGGGGCTGGGCAAACCCGGGCGCTGAGCGGTCGGCCTCGAGGAGGGTGCGCTTGACGTCTCTGCGCATCACGCTGGTCGCGGCACTGATGCTGTCCGGCTGTGCCGCCGTCGACCCGCTCTCCCGAGCGCCGCCCTCGTCGTCCCGCCCCTGGGAGGGCGCGGCTCCCGACGCCGGCTCGCCCCAGCCTCCCGCCCTGGGAGCGCCCGAGCCGGACCGCACCTACGACCTGGTCGCCCTGGTGGACCTCGCCCAGCGCTCCAATCCGGAGACGCGCATCGCCTGGGAGGAAGCCCGCGCCGCCGCGGCACGCCTCGGGCTGGCCGAGGGGGCCTACTACCCGGCGCTTGTGCTGCTCGCCGCCGGAGGCTACACGCGCACCGAGGCGCGCTCGCCGGAAGGCCCGGTCTACACCCGCGGATGGGCCGTCACCCCGCAGCTCTTCCTGGCCTGGACGCTGCTCGACTTCGGGAGGCGCTCGGCCTCGTCGGATGCGGCCCTGCAGCAGCTGCTCCAGGCCAACCTCCAGTTCAACCGACGGCACCAGCAAGTCACCTACGCCGTGGAGCGCGCCTTCTATGCCTACGACGCCGCGCGCGCCGAGGTCGAGGCCTCGCTGGCCACCCTGAAGAGCGCCGTCTCCGTCCAGAGGGATGCCGAGGTCCGGCTGGCCCACGGGCTGGCCACGCGGACCGAGGTCCTCCTCGCCCGCGAGGTGCGCGCCCGCGCCGAGTACGACGTCCAGCTCACCCGCCGGCGGGTGGACGACACCTGGTCGGCGCTGGCCGAGGCGCTCGGCATCTCGCCCGGGGCCCGGCTCAGCGTCGTGGACCTGGCCGGTCTCACCCTCCCCGAGACGCTGGGCGGGTCGGTGGAACAGGCCATGGACCGGGCCCTGGAGCACCGGCCGGACGTGGCCGCGCTGGTGGCCCAGCTCCGCGGGCGCGAGGCCGAGGTGCGCCAGGCGAGCGCCGATTTCTGGCCCACCCTCTCCCTGGCCGGCTCCCTGGGGCTGACCACGGGGAGCTTCCTCGCCGACAGCCGGGTCGGCCAGACCGGTCCCTTCGGGTACACCGAGCCCCTCTACGGCGGGCTGCTCACCTTCTCCTGGAAGCTCTTCGACGGGTTCGAGCGCAAGAACCGTGAGCGGGAGGCGGAGGCGCTCCGCGGCCAGGCCCGGGCCTCGCTCGATGCGCTCCAGATCCGGTCCCTCCGCGAGGTGTGGAAGGCCTACGCCGACGTGAAGGCGGCGCGGCTCCAGTACGACTACGCCGCGGCGCTGCTCGCCGCCGCCCAGGAGGCCTACGACGCGGCGTCGACGAGCTACCGGGCCGGACTGGGAACCATCCTCGACCTCCTCGCCGCCGAGCGCGAGCTGGCCCGGGGCCGGAGCACCCTCATCGAGAGCCGGGCCGAGCTCCTCTCGGCCTCGGCGGCACTGTCCTTCGCCATCGGAGACGGAGGCGGCCGGTGAGGCGCAGGCGGCGGCCACGCCTTCTCCTGGCGCTCGCCCTCCTGGCGACCCTCCCCGGATGCGACCCGGCCCTCAACCTCTGGGGCTCGGTGCTGCCGGCCTGGGTGGTGTGCCTCGCGCTCGGGGTGGCGCTGGCCGGCCTGCTCCGCTGGGTGTTCGCCCGCGCCGGGCTCGAGCCTCACCTGGGTCCCCTGGTGCTCGTCTACCCCGCGCTGGTGCTGCTCCTGACCTGCCTCTCTTGGATCGTCCTCTTTCGCGGCTGAGGGAGAAGCGTGGAACCACGACCGGGGCCAGCCGGGCTGCACGGGGCGGGAAGGGCCATCGGTGCGGCCATCGTCGTCGGGGCGGTGGTCTCGGCGGTGTGGATCACCCGGGACGGGTACCGGCGGCCACGCACCGACGACGCGCTGGTGCGGGCCAACGTGGTGGGCATCGCCCCGCACGTG
>Ga0335083_10011848_pt1 | contig 10463 bp, 9 predicted proteins | sample Lox_Sample_42_FD_206716 | JGI IMG/M metagenome (GOLD analysis project Ga0335083, IMG submission 206716) | Soil microbial communities from Loxahatchee National Wildlife Refuge, Florida, United States - Lox_Sample_4.2 | ecosystem: Environmental > Terrestrial > Soil > Wetlands | place: USA: Florida... | reverse complement strand
GCCAAATGGCCTCTGCCGCCCAGCAATACATGCTGGAACAGGGCGTCAACTCCGTCGGCTACACCGACATCGTGGGCACCACCACCGACAAGTATGTCAAAAGCATCAACACGGTGGCCGGCGAAGATTACACCACCATTTCGATCTCCAACTCGACCACCCAGATCAGCATAACCTCCACCGTCATCACGGTCACATACAATATGTAAAGCAATGGATTCGCATATATTCTTAAGCTAAATTGCAAATCGAGTAGGAATTTTACCCTACGAAAAATTCGCACATTTTTGACCTTTTAAGTAAAAATATGCTTGTCCACAGCGGATGGATATGATTTCACGGTAAAACAGCCAAAGCTGTAATTCTGAAGCCAAACTGTATTATCGCGATTCCATCATGAAAAATTACAAATCTCTCGCCAAGGGCTTCACCCTTGTTGAAATTATGATCGTCGTGGTCATTATCGGCCTGCTGGCCGCCATGGCCATTCCTGCCTTCAATAAAGTGCGCCAAGCTTCGCGCCAGAAGGCGATCACCAATAACCTTCGCCAAATGGCCTCTGCCGCCCAGCAATACATGCTGGAACAGGGCGTCAACTCCGTCGGCTACACCGACATCGTGGGCACCACCACCGACAAGTATGTCAAAAGCATCAACACGGTGGCCGGCGAAGATTACACCACCATTTCGATCTCCAACTCGACCACCCAGATCAGCATAACCTCCACCGTCATCACGGTCACATACAATATGTAACCGCATCCTGAGAAGGATATTTTAAAGCCGCCTTTGTTTATTAAAGGCGGCTTTTTTTTTCATTTGAAAGTGATTTCATAACATGCGATATGATAAACATATACTCAAATTGGCCATTGGGGTCTTGACCGCTGCGCTGGTGCTCGCGGCTCGGTTTATCTTCATTGATGCCACTATGGCCAAATTGCTGGTCATAAAATGCGGTTATTGGTCCATTGCGGGAATATTTTTCACGTTTGTGGTCCTGTTGCTGATAAACCACCGCCAGGCGTTGGCCGCGCTGTGCCGGCAATGGCGTGCACATATCCTGGGTCTGACTTGCATCATTCTTTCGGGTGCCTACCTGCAATTGCACGAACCGCACGAATTCAAGGTCCTGTTTGACGAATATGTAATTTCCGGTGTGGCCAGAAATATGCATTTCGATCGTGAAGCGACCTTTCCCGCGCGCGCCCATTATTTTAACGGACGCCTCATTGTCATGGGAAGCGGGATCGACAAGCGCCCCTTCTTTTTTCAATTCCTTATTTCCCTGGTGCACGATGTCACCGGATACAGGCCGGAAAACGTATTTTATCTTAATGCGGCGATTTCGTTTCTCCTGCTTTCCCTGGTCTATGCCATCGGGTTCAATCTCGGCGGTTTACGGCTCGGATGCTTCGGCATTCTGCTTTTAATCGGGCTGCCACTGATCGCCCAGAATGCGACGGATGGAGGGTATGAGCTGATAAACCTTTCCATGATACTGCTGCTTTACTTTTTTGGCAGCCATTATTATCGAACGCAGGGTTCGCAAGGCCTGAATCTATTCATATTGGTCGCTGTCCTGCTGGCTCAGATCAGGTATGAATCGATTCTCTATGTCCTGGTCGTGCCGGCGGTGGTGCTCTCCAAGTGGTACTACGAAAAACGAATAACGATGACATGGCTGGCGGCCGCCTCCCCGGCGCTGCTCCTGATGCCATTGATGTCGAATGAAATTTTTATGTCCACGGCCGGCTTTTTCCAGACCAATCCGGGGCAGCATTTTTTTTCCCTGCAATATCTCTCTGATAATGCCGGCAGGGCGGTTTATTATCTATTTAATCCAAGCTTTGACGGGACAAATTCGATATTGCTCTCTTCTGTCGGCATTGTCGCCCTGGTGTTCTTTGTCATGCTGTGCATCGGAAAGGCAAAAGAGTTCTTTGTCGGGAGGAAGACGGAGGTGGTTTTGATCTTCATCCTTTGCATAACATTGGCCAACACCCTTCTGGCTTTGTGTAATTTTTGGGGCCAGTGGGACGATCCCATGGTTTCCCGGTTTTCACTGCCGTTGCAGCTGCTGCTGGTTGTTTTGGTGCTCAGGATTATCGCCGAGTTTCTCAAGGCCCGTCCGCTGCCGAGGTGGATGGTGATCGTGCCCGGAATCTGGGCGCTGCTCTTCGCCGTGCCGGCGTCAGCGCGGCATTTCGCCACAGGTGATATCGTCACGGACCGTGAATACGCCTGGCTGATCAAATATTTGTCGCACAAGGATCCGTCTGAAACATTGACGATTGCGGGCTCCTCCCTCGGTCCAATTTTATATAATATGCCGGCAATCTCGATAGAGGAGGCGAAGGCGCGCAAATGGCAGGTGAAGGCCTGTACCGACGGGGAATTCTATAAAGAAGTCATTATTCTGCAAAGATTCATGATGGATTATAAAACCGGAAAATTCGCTGAAACAGGGCCAAGTCAGCTCGGGAGCGGATTCAAGCTGCAGACTCTGGCGGAGAAACGCTTTCGTCCGGATATTATAAGTCGCATAAGTCGTGTGGTGGACGTTGATCTTACCGGGATCAAGCCCCTCCCGGCGGCTGATACCGAGGGTGAATTCCCCTTCAAAAACGAATCCGAACTGGTTGGTCGTCTGCTGCGCAAATTGCCCTAGGGGTTGCGGCGAGTCGCTGCAAAATCATTGAGTTTATCCTCCGCATGGTGTGACTTTTGCCGATGCTCACGACAAAATCCAAGATCGCCTTGGCCAGGTATGTTTCGCGCGGGGTAATCGCGGTCCGGAAACTTTGTCGCCGCCCCCCCGGCGGCTGTTTTCAAAGGAAGAACTTACGGTGGCAGCTCGACTTGCGAGAAGGCATCGATTTTTCCATTTTTCTTCTTGGTGCATTTGAACCGTCACTGCTGGCTTTTTATCAAAGGCGGATCAAAAGGGGCGAAATCGTCTTGGACATCGGAGCAAATATTGGCGCTCATACGCTTCATTTTGCCCGAGCGGTAGCGCCGGATGGACGAGTTGTTGCCATCGAGGCCACGGACTACGCCTTTGGGAAGCTGCAGGCCAATCTCGATCTTAATCCCGCGCTCAAGCCTTATGTAAGGGCCCATCACGCGCTCCTCGCCGATTCCGCCATGGCCCAAAAACCCGCGGCCCTTCCGGCCAGCTGGCCCCTGGAGGGCGGGCAGGGGCTGAATGCGGACCATCAGGGAAAATTGCAATCCGTAGGCGAAGCGCGGGTTCTGCCCCTTGACGACCTGGTGGCTGACGAGAGGCTGGAAAAGGTCGACTGGATCAAACTCGATGTTGACGGCAATGAATTGTCCGTGCTGCGGGGGGCAAAGTCGGTTCTGCGCGGCCTGCGCCCCCGCATCTTCATGGAGCTGGCGCCATCCTATTATCAAAATGATCACTTCGACGAGCTGATAGCCATAATCCGAGATCAAGGTTATCATCTTTATTCCATTCCTGCCCTGCGCCTTCTTCCGTCGGCCCCGGCGGGTTTGAAAAAAATGATCCCGGCTGGGGCGAGTATGAATATCATGCTTGATCCGAAGACAGAGATCTAGGGGGGAAGGCCGATCGGGCCGGCATTGGCGCAAAACCACATTGATGATCTAGCTCAGCCCAATTGGCGCCATGGCGTTGCCCCGAAAAATATCATTGCTGGCGTCGAGCGAGAAACCAGCGGTCGCATTCTTGGCCGCGGCCTGTTTTCTTCTGGTGGGAACGATTGTTATTTTCTGGCCGGTGCGCCATTTCAGGTTTCTCTATTTCGATGATGATATAAACATATTCCTTAATCCGAACCTGGGAGGTCTCGACCGTTTTACGGTCAGATGGATGTTGACGGACTGCCAATATATGCGCCGCTATATTCCATTTGGCTGGATGGGATTCTCCGTGATATATAGCATCTCCGGGCTGAAAGCCGGCGGCTACCATTTGGCCTGCATCCTACTGCATGGGATAAACACGGTGCTGGTCATGGCCATCTGCGGCGAGATCATCAAGAAGTTCCGATCGCCGCCGCAGGGCGGCTGGGCGGTGGTTTCGGCGGCTTTCGCCGCCGCCTGGTGGGCATGGCAGCCGATGAGAGTCGAGACCGTGGCGTGGGCCTCGGGTTTTCTTTACATACAGGCGATTTTTTTTCTGCTGGTGTCATTATATATATATATCACGCCGACTGGAAAAAAAATTTCCCGGGTCAGGCTGGGATTGTCGGCGGCCTGTTATCTGATATCGATTTCGAGCTATCCCCTGGGGCTGGCCTATCCGGCGGTTTTGCTTGTTTGGGAGGCGGGCCTGCTTCAGCACGAAAAGCGGCGGTTCGGCCGGGAATCATGGGCGGCCTTTAAGCGACCGTTCGGCACCATCGTGCTCTCGTTTGGGTTGTCGGCGGCCGTTGTGGGCGCCGCCACCCTCTATGCCAGTTCCCACGCGAATTCATTTTGGCGGCCGGAGACGACCCGCAATCTATCACTCAATCTGGCGGAAAAAATTGGCCGGGCGATTTATGTGTGGGGATATTATTTATGGAAGCCGTGGTGGCCATTCCATCACCTGCTGGTTCCGGACCGGCTCGATCTGGCAGCCTGGCGCGAAAAGGATTTTCCGGTATGCGCGGTCGTTCTGGCCGGCCTCTCATGGTTTTTCGCGACGAAGGCGTCGCGGCGCACGGGCATCTGGGCGGCGGGCGCGTCTTATTTGCTCCTGTTGATACCAATGCTTGGATTGTTCGATGTATCCTATTTCACCAGCGATCGCTACAGCTATCCCGGCTCATTGCCCATGGCGATCGCCATCGCGGCGGGATTGTCGTCCATCACAAATTTGGGGAGGAAATGGATGGCCGGGGCGATCCTTGCTTTATATATTACCGGACAGGTATTCATAATGCGGTCGGAGCTTCCCTGCTGGCAGAATTCCAGCACGTTTTTTGTCTCCCTGTTAAACAGCCTTCCGCGATCGGCAAAATTGAAAATGCATGTCTACTATATAGTCGCGAACACACTGAAGATCGAAGGTCATTATGAGCTGGCAAGATCGATCTGCCTGCAGGGGCTGGCGGAATATCCGAACGCCAAGGAATTGGAGGACCAAAAAACGGCCATTGCCAGCTCGGCTGCCGAAGCGGCAAAGATTACGCAAAAGCTGGGGATGAGCTCGCTTTTGCCCGAGGCGCCGCGCTCCCACTTTTGGATTGCCACGCAAAAAATCCAGCACACCGAATGGCAGGAGGCGGCCGACCATCTCAACGCGGCGCTGAGCGATGTTCCGGATTTCTATCCGGCGAGGCTGGAATTGGCCGAGGTGCTGACCATGCAGGGCAAGACGGACGAGGCGCTGTCGTGCTATCTGAGGGCGCTGGCCACATCCAACGGGCATCTTTCGACCGCCCAGCGGGCGCACTTTCTTTTCATGCTCGCCAGCGCGAGCGCGGCCAAGGGGGAGGAGCGGCTGGCGCGTGTCGCTTTCAATAAAGGCGAGGCGCTGCGGGCCGAACGCTGATAGCGGGAAAGCAGCGGCCGGGCCGTGAATAATCGTGACAACAACATCCCCCCGCCATAAATTGAATAAGCATGGATGCATCCAGCTGCCCGATCTGCCGGCACGGTGTCACCTGCATTCAGGTTTTTGATACCTCGGAACTGGCGCACCAATATAAAAGGCAGATATCGGTGGATGTCAGGGGGGAGTTTTTGAATATAGATAAAATATGCCTCAATCGATGCACGGATTGCGATTTTATATATTTTTCCCCGGCGCTGAACGGCTCCGAAGGCTTTTATGAAAAACTGCAGGAAAACTCATGGTATTATCTGGAAGAGAAGCCGGAATTCGCCACCGCCCGGCGCCATATGCGACGGACCGATCGGGTGCTGGACATAGGCTGCGGAAGCGGGGCTTTCGCCAAATATCATCCGGCCGGGAATTATGTCGGCCTGGAATATACCGCGAGCTCGGTGGCAAAGGCGCAGGCGAAAAAACTGAGCGTTTTCAAACAGAGCATCGAGCAATATGCCGCGACGGCGCCGGAACCTTTCGAGGTCGTCTGCGCCTTTCAGGTTCTGGAGCATGTGAGCGACCAGCGCCTGTTTATCCGGGCGTGCGCCGACATCTGCCGGCCGGGCGGGAAAATTATTTTTTCCACGCCCAATGCGGATGCCTTTATCAGCGCGGTCAAGAATTGCGTGCTGAATTTTCCGCCGCATCACACGGCATGGTTCTCCAGGAAGTTGTGGGCCAACCTCACGCGTTATTTCCCACTGCGGACGGTGGAAATCGTGGAGGAATCCTTGGAGCCGATTCATCAGCCACTGTACGCCAGCACGCTTGTCCAAGCCGCGCTCGAGCGTTTTTTGCATATGCGTTCCCCGCCCCTGATTGATGGTTCGCTGCGAAACCGGATACTGGGAAAAATCTCGCGTCTGGGCGGTCGCTTATTGGCAGGGGGATTGACCGACGCCCGGCTTCAGCCCAAGGGCCAGTCAATCACGGTGGTTTACGAGCGAATTTAGACGCCCGCGGCCGGTCAAGCCAGGTAGCCGGTCTTGCGCAGCGTCGGCTCGGCTTCGGCCAGGAAAAGGCCCAGCGCTTCGGGCGGCATTTCATCGCGGTGGCTGCCGATTTCGCCGCGGCGCACAAAAAGGCGGCCTTTGGGCCAACGCGGATCCTCCCATCCCAGCGTCTTTTCTCGCTTTTGCTGATTGGGGAACGAAGCGGCCTCCACCGCGCGGGCCAGATCGGAATCGGCGGCCTGCACTCCGGCAAAGCCGGCGATTTTTTTCAGCATGGCGGCCGGGTCGCCGTGAAGATCCTCATATTTCACCACCAGGAGGTCGGCTTGGTGGGGGTTGGCCAGCCAAGCTTCGACATGTTCGTGCCAGCGGCTGGGCAGGCCGGGCGCGGTGCGGACGAGCGTGGCAAAGTCCACAGCGGGAAAAAGGGCGTTATAATGATGGAAATACGACACCATGGCATCTCGGCCATCGCGCAAAAGATAGACCACGCGCCGATAGCCGGGACGGGGCAAATGATGCGATTTAAAAAACACGGGCCGCGTGTACCGTCGGTAGCCGGCATGATCATGGACATCGGGCACAATTTCCTGGACAAGCGCGTCGGGACAGCGCGCGGCATCGACACCGCCGACCAGGCCAGCGAGCAGACATTGGATCCAGGTGTGGCCGGACTTTGGAAAACCTACGACGAAGACATCGTCAGCCTGATGATCGTCGATGGGCGTCAAACCGGTGGCCTGCTGGGTGAGGCGCACAGCCGTGCGGGCCAAGGCATGGCGAAAGCGATGGAGCATGCGGCAAGAGGACTATGACGAGCGGCGTGCTGCGACAAGGGCGATCTGCCTTAAGGGCGCAAACCGAAGACCGCGCGCCAGCCCAGCACCCAGCCGGGGCGGGTCCGCGGCGAGAGGGCCGGAAACAGGCCCATGTTCAAGGCCAGGGCCACGACGGCCGCCATGGCCGCGCCATTGACCCCGAGCAGGGGAATCAGGGCAAAATTAAGCAAAAGATTGGCCGCCGCTCCGGCGCACGCCAGCCAGAGTCCGTCGAACTGCCGGTTTTCCAGCAGGAGCCACTGGCTGCGTCCGATTCCGTAGGCGATAAACACCCCGGTCCAGGCGTGAATGGCCAGCGGCGTGGCGGCATCGGCAAAAGCCGGCCCCAACAAAATTCTCACCACCCAATGGGCGGAAAAAGTGACCGCGAGGGCAAAGGCCGCGCCGGCCCAGACGATTTTGCGGTAAAAGGCGGCGAGGGAGGCTTGATAGGCCGCGTGATCTTCGGCGTGGAGCCGTGTGAGCAGGGGGAACCACGCATTGAGCAAAAGCATGGGGGCGACATAGCCGAGTTCGGACATCCTCACCGCCGCCGCGTAGAAGCCGGCGGCGTGCGCGTCGAGCAGGTTCGCTACGATCACAAGATCGAAACGGCGATAAATGAAAATCGCGAGGTTGGTGAGGAGGAGCGGCATGGCGTCGCGCAGCATCTGGCGGGCGAGGGCGGCGTCCCACGACCAGCGGGACGGAGCGGCCGGGCAGCGGACGAAGGCGACGCCCAGGACCAATCCAATCAGCAAGGTTTCCACGGCGGCCGCGGCGCCGAAGGCGGTGACGGCGGCGCCGGCTAGGACCAGAGTCACGCGCAGTCCCGAAATCGCGAGAAAGGAAACTCCTTGCGCCAGCACATCGGTGCGGACCCGCCCGGTGGCGAGAAACCAGACTTCAGCGGTCTGCGCCAGCGGCAAGGCGAGGGTGATGCCCACCCAGAATCCGAGCGAGGGCCCGCCGTTGCCCTGTTGCGCATAAGCGATGGCGAAGACGCCGATCGCGGGCAGGAGGGCGGCCGTGCGCAGGAGGGTGGCTGTGCCGAGCAAGGCGCCGGTGCCTTCGGGCGTCCGCACAATTTCGCGCCGCAGGACGCCGTCGAGGCCCAGCTCCACGCCCACCGCCAGCAGGGCGGCGAGGGCGAGGCTGCTTTGGAGCAAGCCATTGCCGGTCGGTCCGAGATGGCGCACCACCATTATTCCGACGACGAAGCTCAGCCCCATTCGCATCGCCCGGTCGGCGCTCAACCAAAAAGCGTTGCCCAACGGGTCGCCGGAGGAGGCGGCGATTTGCTTGAAGCGATTTCTCAAGATCGATACGGTTTGCGCGAAATCAATCGAATGAATCCATCGCCTGCGAGCTTTGTCGTGTCATCCGCATGGCGGGAGGAGGGGGCATGAAATGAAAGGGGGCCAGCTTATCCACGACTGGCTGCCACCCGTCTTGCGCCGCCTGGTTCGTCGCCTGAAATCGCGCGAGGGCTTTGCGGGTGACTATGCCTCCTGGGCCGAAGCGCGCGCCGTCGCCCGGGGCTATGAGACGCCGGTTATTTTTGAAAAGACGCTCGCGGCGGCGCGAGCGGTCCGCGATGGGCGCGCCGCCTGGGAGCGCGACAGCCTGACGTTTGCCGAACCAGAGGCGCACTGGCCGTTGCTCGCCTGCCTGCAGCGCGCCGCCGTCCTGGCCGGCGGCCGGTTGGGCGTGGTGGATTTCGGGGGTGCTTTTGGCAGCCTTTGGTGGCAGCACCGCACCTGGCTGGCCGGCCTCGATGTGCAATGGCAGGTCGTCGATCGACCGGAAGTGGTGGCGGCGGGCCGGCGCGAGTTCGCCAATGACCAGCTGCAATTTTTTGAAACGATCGATTCGGCCTGCGCGAACGCCAGACCCACGGTTATGCTGCTTTCGAGTGTTCTGCCCTATCTGGAAGCGCCGCATACGCTGCTCGCCGATGTTGCGCAGCTTGGATTCCGCCATATCATCATCGATCGCACCGGATTCATCAGAGCTGACCGGGACCGGCTCATGGTGCAGCGGAGTCCGCCGGAAATTTTTGCGGCGCGTTTTCCCTGCTGGTTTTTCGCCCGGGCGGGAGTCTTGCGCCACTTTGGCGACAGCTACCGGCTGGCGGCGGAGTGGCCCTGCGTGGACGAAGGCGGCTCGGCGGCGGAATTTCGCGGGCTTTTTCTGGAAAGGAAGTCGGCATGAACCAGCTGCGACGATGGTGGTGGCGGCAGTATTTCGAGCCCGGTCCGCTGGGCTGGCTGGCCAATCCGTTTTATTTTGCGCGCCGCGGATTGTGGCGGGGGATCGCGGCATTGGCCGGCACGCTGACCGGCGAGGTTCTGGATGTGGGCTGCGGGCGCAAACCCTATCGGGACCTGGTGCCGGCCGCGCGCTATGTCGGGCTCGAGGTGGATTCACCGGCGGCGCGCGCGCTCGGCGTGGCCGACGTGTATTACGATGGCGCGGCGCTGCCTTTTGCGGATGCGAGTTTTGACGCGGTGATCTGCTCGGAGGTGTTGGAGCACATTTTCACGCCGGAGGAGTTTTTGCGTGAGATTCACCGCGTGTTGCGGCCGGCCGGGCGGTTGCTGCTGACCGTCCCTTTTGCCTGGGACGAGCACGAGCAACCGCGCGACTTCGCCCGCTATTCGTCGTTCGGCCTCGGCGCGCTGCTCGAACGCGCCGGATTCGAAATTCTTGAGCGCCGGAAAAGCGTGGAGGGCGGGCAGGCGTTGTTTCAGCTGAGCAGCGCCTATCTTTACAAGGTTACGCGCAGCCGAAGCCGGGTCTTCAATCATCTGGCGCAGCTCGTCATGATCGCGCCGGTCAATCTGCTCGGCGTGCTCGCCGGCGGGGTGCTGCCGCGCAACGCCGATTTCTACCTCGACAACATCGTTCTGGCCCGGCGGCCGGCTTCCCCGGCGTGAACCACTATTGCACTTATTTTGACGGCGGCTATCTCGCGCGGGGCATGGCCCTGTGGCGTTCGCTCAAGCGACACGACCCCGCGGCGGTGCTGTGGGTGCTCGGCCTCGACGAGACCGCCGTCCGCGCGGTGCAAAAGCTGGCCGGGGCGGATTTGCATCCGGTGCCGCTGGC
>Ga0335083_10011846_pt1 | contig 10465 bp, 8 predicted proteins | sample Lox_Sample_42_FD_206716 | JGI IMG/M metagenome (GOLD analysis project Ga0335083, IMG submission 206716) | Soil microbial communities from Loxahatchee National Wildlife Refuge, Florida, United States - Lox_Sample_4.2 | ecosystem: Environmental > Terrestrial > Soil > Wetlands | place: USA: Florida... | reverse complement strand
ATCGTCACCGAAAATCCTGCCGCGCTATGCTTTTTGGTGACAGCTTGGGGAACGATCACATTTCTGCCAGTTGGATATTTCTTGCTTCCAGTCGACCGACGCTCGCGTTTAGCAGCTCGCCTGCATAGTACCGTTGCCATGGTCTACGACGAATTTCTTCGAAGAGTTTAAAGAGCCAGTCGACATGGTGGATAATATTAGCGTTGCCGGGCCCGCTCCCGCACTGCTGTTCCGAGTCCACGATGTGGAACTTCATTCATACATTCAAAGATACCCGCTGTTAGCCGGTCCGGACGAGACGCTGAATAAGAAATGTTTTGCGATTGTCATAGACAGCATTGAATTTCGCAAGTCACGGCGACAGCATCCTCTAGAGGGTCTAGAGCCGAGCCAACTCCGCGACGAGCCGGCAATCAGGGCGGCGGCCAATGCGATTCTTACGTCAATTGACTTGCCGATGTCGGTTGCTGATAAATTCTTAGAGAGTCGAGCTTGGAAGATGTGCTTGGTGCCGGCTGATTGCGAGTCGGTCCTTGCGCTTGGTTGTGGTGCGGGGATGGAAATCGCAGCATTGCGAGCTAGATTGCCAAAGGCGCGTATTTACGCTCTCGACTGGGCCAATCAAGTCGTTCCGGGGCTGCTAAAACATACGGGGGCTGCCTTTTACAATGACAATTTCAGTAGCTTTCTAATTGATAGGTCTGACGCATATGATCTAATTTTTAGCAATCACGTACTTGAACATTCATTTGATCCGGATGCGTTGTTTGCCGCCATTTATAATTCGTTGAAACCTGGTGGCTGTCTGGTCAGCGCCATGCCGTTGGACGGAGATCCCGATAGCGATTTGTTTTCCTACATCTATTCTCTTGCTCGCAGCCCCGGCCGCATCACGCGCGGTGACATGATGCTGCTCATGCCTGGCCACCCGTATAAAACGAATGCGTCAGATTTAACTGAGGCCGTGATTAGAGCCGGATTTAAATCGGCTACCGTCTTCTATCGGCCGTGGCATCCGACGTTATTCCGCGAAACATTCCGCGGAGGTTTTGGCGTCGCCTGCGCCCGGAGGTTTGCGCTTCATCGCGCAACGTTTGGTATGGTGCAGAGCGTCGTTAAGGCAGCATTCGGTACCCATCCGCCACAATTTCTTTTGCGAGCGATGGGTGCGGTAGAGAGCCGTATGCCATTGGGTTCTATAAGGCTATATGTAAGATCTGCCCGCGAAGCAGTCCTCGTTGCATATAAATGATCCGGCCGCGAGCGCGACACGAAAAGCAACAGTATTCGGTTTGATGATCACGATCGCAATCTTAATAACCTAAAAGTCTCGGCAAGTGTTCCTTGCGCACAAACACCATGTCGAGTTCGAAAGGATAACGACTTTTGGCGCGGCCGATGCACTGTTGATAAGGTCCGAGGTGAAGACCTGCCGCCGAGAGCAAAGGTACAATTTCCGATAGCCCATGTTTCTGATCCGTATATTGAAAAAACGATACCTCAATATGTACCGCGTCGACATACTTGAGCAGTGTTGTCGCGCCTCTTAGAACGCTAACTTCATGACCTTGGACATCAATCTTCAGAATGATCCTTCCCTTGAATTTTTCTCGATAGGTCTCGAACAACTCATTCAGACTAACAGCTTGGACTCTATCGCTTCTAAGCGCCGAGCTATAATTCGTAATTCTATTGTCATATTGATAGGCAGAGGCGCCTACCCCTGTTGTATCGGCTTCGTTGACAAAAAGCGTCAATGTCTCGGGTTGTGCACTAGCGGCCAGATTCAGTGCAATCAAGCGGTCATCGCCGCTGTGCGTGGCTATCAATCTTTGATAATTCATTGAAATTGGTTCAATCGCGAGAACAAAAGAATCTGGATAAATATCGAGGAACTTCCGCGACCATGTCCCATCATTCGCGCCGACGTCAATTAACGTGACCGTTTCGGAAGAATCGAAGAACCGCAACAGTAGAACAAAATCCTCCTGCCAGCGGGGGCGAACGAAGGCCTCTCTAAGCATCTCAGTAGTTATATTGTTGCCGAGGCGCTTCGCTCTCAACAGTTCTCGAAGGATATAAGTTCGCACGAACAGCGCGTTTGCGTAATGTTCGAATCGTGCCAGTATTTTGTCGGTTAGGCTCATAGCGTTAGCTCTGCACGAGAATAGATAGAAATTATATTTCTCTCATTGATCCGATTTATAAGAGAAATATGCTTCACTATCGTACAGCTGATTCGTGCCATACTGTCGCATTACCAATCGGACTTACAAGATTGGATTTGTATGGGCATCCGTTCATGCGTCCAATAGTCTCAGCAGTTTCCGCCTATTGTGGTAATACCTCAAAAATTGAGTTCGGCACTTTATATATGGCATCTGTCTATTGCCGATTGCATCCTTCCCGCAATAGAAACTGCGGCAAACAGAGAATTTAGCACGTTTGATTCGTCTCAGTGGCCTTGTGGTTTATGTACCGGTAGCTTTCTGGAACAGTCCCAAATAAATAGGTCTCTTTCTGTGAGCGGCAACAGCGACCACCATCTCGGCCTGGCGACAATGACCAATGGTCTTGTCGCGCAGGCCACGCCGGTTGCGTACCAGTTTCGCAGCGGGCTCTTGTCCGCCTACCGGCTGGCGATTGCCAATGCGGTATTCTTCTTTCTTTTCTCATTGGCGAATATAATCCTCAACCCTGTACCAATTTCGGTGCAGTGTGCGGTTGCAGATGTTTTTCTATTTGGCTCGATTTTCTGCTTCTATCAGTTATATACGGAGGGCGGCGGTTTTTCGGCCATTAGTATTTTTATCCTTAGCTCGGGGATCATTTTCGGATTTGGGACTGCTTATTCGACAATCGCAGAGGGCTACGTTTTCGAATTATTATTCAACGAATCCGCTCAGAGCCGTAATCTGCCCACGATTAACTTGATGAATTCACTTTCTGTAATGATTGTATTGATCGTCGCTTTGCCGGTTTCAAAAATGACCAATCGGCCTTTGCCGCCACTCAAGCTGCGCCGCTTTTTTATTTTGTTGCAGCCCTTTAATGGGCCGCTGCTGGTATTTTCAGCCTTCATTGTTGCAATTACTTATCTAACGTTCCCGGTGTCCGAGAATCTCGTTCTCCGAGGGGTGCTCGACAAGTTGGCGGTGCTGCCGTCACTTGCCATCCTTATATGTTTCGCTGGTTGGAGTAAGTTGCCAATAATCCAAAAAAGTTTTGCGATCCTGATCGCAGTTGCGGCGATTATAATGGGAATTTTGGCGGCTTCGAAAACCGCGATGATGATTCCATTCGTGGCCGTGGCGGGAGGGTTGTATTTACATGACTATCGGAAGGTATCTATCGCCTTTGTCGCAGTCACCGCGATTTTGTATTTTTTGTTTCTTGCTCCGGTAGCGACTCAGATGCGGAGCCAGCCGCAATATGATCCGATAACAAACACTCCGTTGCAACGCCTGGCGATCTTTGATGAGACAGTTAGAAACATTGATGGTCTAGAACTGAATTCAGGAGACGGGCAAAAAACAGAAAACTTATTGTACCGGTTTGTTCATGGCTCCACCCAATCTTTTCTTATTGATGAGTGGCAAAATGGAAGACCTGGCGACAGCCTTGCGGACAGTTGGACGGCGTTGGTCCCGCGCGTCCTGTGGCCGGACAAGCCCATCATTACCCGATTTGGTCCTGAGCTTTATTTGAAAATCTATGTTGGTACTGAAGGCGGGAGTGCGCAAGCCCCGACCTATACCGGCGAGGCGTTCTGGAACTATGGCTGGTTGGGCGTTATTGCCATATCAATACTCTTGGGTATTGAATTGGGGTGGTTCACGCGCAAATGGCTTGAGTTCATATATGATCCTGAATCCGGGCCAGGCATATTAGTGTATTGCGTTCCGGTCGCGCTATTCGCGTTTAGCATCGAATCTTGGATAGCGGCCACATACATCGGCGGATTCATAACGCTAGCTATTCTTATTCAAGTTACTAATCTTATTTTGCCATACTTTCTACGGGGGAAGACAGGCGGCTTTGATTGTGGGTAGCGGTAAACGACATGTTCAGTGCGGCATTTCCAGCACAATGACCATGTTTGGTTCGATGATTCTGGGTCGATTATCGTGGAATGCCAAGTTGATTATACGCGCGATTAAAATTCGCAGAAGCATCACACCAATCCGCCGGATACACCGCTTTATTCCCAGTCCTAAGATCGGGAATGCCGGCGAACGTATTTGTACGACATGTAATCCTGCTTTCAGCGCTAGTTGGGTGATGATTCCGCTGCCGATTACGGACCGATGAGTGAGGTCTCCATATTGAATCGCTCGAGAAAAGGGGCTGTCCCCACTTGGAAACCGCGCGAGAAATCTGCCACCCGGCGCGAGCACATTTTTCATTCTCATCAAAAAGTCATCTATTTCGACAAGCGTAAAATGTTCTAGGACGTCGAAGGCTACGACAAGATCGAACCGTCTGCCCGCCGCTATGACAGAAAGCGCTTCGCTGGCATCATGAACGTCAAAACCTCGTGACCGTGCGCGCAGTACGAGTTCTCGATCAATTTCGGTACCGACGTAAATCCATCCTTGCGACTTTACCCAAGTCGCAAAGGATCCATTCCCGAAGCCTATTTCAAGTACTCTGAGTTTTTCGTCAAAAGGTGTTCCTGCTAGCTCGAGTTCGGCCTGGAAGGTGCGCTTTTCAACATCCCCTAGGTTTCCAAACGTATCTTCCGACCAAGATTTCCAGGAGCGATATACTTCGGGTCCAAAGAGTCCCGTCGCCACTCCCTTGGCGGCAACTTCAGGATCCTTATCTGCGCACCGCATGAAGGCCTTGGCCTTTGTGAGAAAGCATTGAAATTTAGTAAAATTTTAACGGTATTCAGATAGCACACAATGGTCACATTCGTCTAAGTTTTCGACAGGATGATAAAATGGCGCCGGAAATTGCTTCCGCCACCACGTCGAATACCGAAGAAGAGAGGTTGCACCCGACCCGGAGCGAAATTGCGGTTACATGGATAGTTGCCGCAATCGCCGTGCTCTTAGTGTCCTATATTTCCGTGTTAATGGGCAGGTCCTAGCATATAAAAATTTGCTTGCGACTTCATTTGGTAGTTCGTAATCGCGGACGACGTCAGCAAGCGCTGACGATGTCGGGCGCGCCACAGAAATTTAGCCCCGTAACCCTGATGTCCTTTTGTGTGCGAAGAACGCCTTCCGCCATTGTCTTAACGCCGCGACTCAATGAAAATTCAACTTGATCGCACGCGCGGTTGACCTCGACTCCAATATTGCTCTCACTTTGACGGTATGTCTTTAAGTTTCTAAAGCAGATATGCCACCGGTTAAGCCAAATCGGTGCTTCTTGTGGTGCGCTGATTATTGTGACCAAACTAACTCTTGATCAGCGGGCCATAGGTTCGAGCCTTGGTGCGCCCACCACATTCGCGAGAAAACCTGAGGTCGACGCAAGGCGCGAGCGGGCTCTCGTTTTGAAGTAGCGCTACGCCTCGCGTACGTGGCTTTGCACCGCTACCGCCTATTTGTCGATCAGGGTTTTGGCGATGTATCGCGGACTGGACTGCGATCATCTGCGTTAAGTGGGCTCGGACGTCTAATCACCGTATCGGTTCTGCGCGCGATCCCCGTAAATACAGATGCACGTAAAACTGGCCTTCGCATTGCCCATTTCCGCCTCTTAGTTTTGGTACCGTCTGTTGTCACACCTTGACCAAGCATCATTTCCTGCCGATGAAGTATGGATTGAGGCGCCGCCGCCTGCATTCGCCGTCGCCAGTCTTTGCCATCGTCTGGGGAGCCTTTCGTATGACAGACGTCAGTCAAGTCGATACCCTGTTTCAGCTGTTATCTATCGCTAAGCGCAATCTCTCATCGGGTGCTTGGGATTACCTAATGGGCGGTGCGGAAACCGAGACGACACTTAATCAGAATCGTCGCGCCCTCGATCGCCTTGCATTCCGGCCACGGGTGCTGCGCAACGTCGAGCATGTCGACACTGGCGCAACGCTGCTTGGGCTAAAGCTCAAGCTGCCGATCGTGCTGGCGCCGATCGGCTCGATGCAGGACATCGTCGCCGTCGGCGGAGTGGCGCCGACCCGGGCTGCCGCGCGTACTGGCGTCGTCCATATGTTGAGCTCGGTATGCCCGCCCGGAATGGAAGAAGTCGCTCGAGCCGCCGATTACCAAAAATTCTTTCAGCTCTACGTGCGTGGCGACAAGCAGTGGGTGGATGACACACTGAGGAAGGCGTTGGCCTGCGGCTATCGAGCAATATGCCTTACGGTCGATCGCGCCAACTATGGCCGCCGCGAACGCGACGTCGCGAAGGGCCACAGCCCGACCGCGCGCAAGGGTGCGGCGGGAGAGTCGTTTCAGGCTGCTTTCAATTGGAACGACATTGACCGCATCCGGTCCTATGTCGACGTTCCGCTGATTTTGAAGGGCATTGCAACCGGTGAGGACGCTGAAATCGCATTGACGCGCGGGGTGGACTGCATTTACGTCTCAAACCATGGAGGCCGGCAACTCGACCATTCCCAGGGGTCGATCGCAGCGCTGCCCGAGATCGTTGCGGCCGTCGGCGGGCGCGTCGAAATCATTGTCGACGGCGGCATCATGCGCGGAACAGATGTACTCAAGGCGCTGGCGCTCGGGGCGACCGCCGTTGGAATCGGACGCATGCAGGGAATTGCGCTCGGCGCGGGCGGCGAGGACGCCGTTGTCCGCATGATCGAGATCATCGAGCAGGAAATCCGGGTTGCCATGGCGCTGCTCGGTGTGGCCAGGCTATCCGAGCTCAACCAGCATTTTTTGGCGCCTGCAGAGCCGCTCGCCCGCAATTGGATCGAGAGTGCCTTCCCACTCATACGCGAGGGGTATGGCGCTCCGGCAAGCGAAACCCGCGACCTGTCGCTAAAGTTGCCGACGTAAGATCTGTATCACGCAAAGTGCCGCGAAAACTCATCCAGATGTTACAGAGGATCTCAGAGCGCGGCCTTTCAATCAGTGAGACCTAGATTGGAGCCCTGGTACGCCCACCACTTTCGATACTAAGGTCGTCTGGCTGTCGGACATTACCGAATGCTCAATTTGCGTTAGGGTAGATTGGACCCGGCTTTTGTGCATCGGACAAAATGGGCGGCAATCGCCTTTCAATAGCGGTGCGGCCGCCGGCAGAGGGCGTATCATGAGCGATCGCAGGGTTCTCATTGGCCTGATCGGCGCCAACATCATGGGGTCGCTATCGCCGGCGCTTTTCGCCGATGCCTTCGCGGCCGCTGGAATCGACGGCTTCTATCACCTCATCGATGTCGATCAGCAGCGCGAGCGTCGTCTGCCGCAATTGCTTGAGGCCATCAAAACCGCTGGTTTCGCCGGAACAAACATCACCTTTCCATTCAAGCAAGAAGTCATTCCGTTGCTCGATGCGGTGGATCCCGAAGCGGCGCAGATCCGTGCAGTGAATACGGTTGCAATTGCGCCGAATGGCCGCACGGCCGGCTACAATTTCGATCGCCGCGGATGGCGCCACAGTTTCGAGGAGACTCTTGGACGTGACGCCGCAAAAGGCGCGACGGTTGTGCTTATCGGCGCCGGCGGCGCTGGGCATGCCGTCGCCTTTGCGCTGATGGACTTGGACGTCGGGGTTCTCGTTATCCACGACCGCGATCTTTCGCGCGCCAAAGCGCTGGTCGCCAATCTTGCAAAGGATTATGGCAATTCGCGCTGCCGCGTCGCAACTGCCATAGAGAACGATATCGTGGCGGCAGATGGGGTGGTGAATGCGACGCAAGTCGGTATGCGCGGCTTTCCCGGGAATCCTGTGCCGGTTTCGGCCTTGCGTGAGTGCCATTGGGCCGCCGACGTGATCTACACGCCGATCGAGACCGATTTCATCAAGGCCGCCGCAGCCAGGGGCGCCCGCGTGCTCAAAGGCGGCGGCATGTGCGTGCACCAGGCGGCTGAAGCTTTCCGGCTGTTTACCGGTGTCGAGCCCGATATCACGCGGCTGCATCGCGTTTTCGCGGCGGCCCTCGTGAAGCGCGACGTTCGGATGACCGAGACGACTTGAAACGGCGGGAAGCTGGGGCTTTCTTTGTGCAGCCGTCGGGGTTTTCATGGCATGGTGGTCGACACAATCGCTGGAGCGCGAGCTTAAAAATCATTAGGCTCGTAAGGGCGTGTGTACCATTATCGGCCTGTTGCTGCGGTCGGCATAGACGACCGGTGACAGCCGGCTGCCGCAACGAATCGATTGTGCGGTGCGACGTGTGCGAACGGTGTGCCGATTGCCGTGAACGGCGATACGGCGCAGCGCTACGATGTCGGACAATCGAGGGTCGCCAAGCTAGCGGCGCATTTCGTCCATGGCTCGAAAGCCATTGAAATTAAAAGACAATATTTGACGACTACGGCGTCATACGTCGTTCGTCAGCGCAGTGCATGAGATGTTGTGCCTTATGCGGTCACGAGCTTGCCTATGGAATAGGCTGGATCGTGGCCAGGGCAAGTTGTTTGTTTTTCGTGCGTTGCGATTGCTTGTTACGTGACGAGATGGAAACATGGTTGGCGTGGACGTCTTGATGCCTGTGCGGAACGGGCGAGCGCAAATTAGATCGCGATGAGCATTTTATAGCCACGCGAGGGACAAAACGAGATGACATTGGATTCGATCATGCCAAAACCTTCACGGAAGATGACGTATCTGGCGCAATATATTTTCTTCGTTCTCGCGCTTTTTGCTTTCAGTTCGGGCGTTGCTCACGCGCAGCGCGGTGGCGGGGCGCTTGAGCGTCTCGCAGGCCATTGGGGCGGGTCGGGCACCATCGATCTGACAAATGGCACACACGAGCGATTGCGCTGCCGGGCGTCCTACGATCTGCTTGCCGAACGTCACAGTGTCGAACTCAACATCCGCTGCGCAAGTGACAGCTATAATTTCGATCTATTCGGCAAAGTCATCTTATCGGGCCATTCCGTTAGCGGCTCGTGGAGCGAATCCACTCGCTCGGTCGCCGGTACTCTTTCCGGTACCGCCGACGGCGACCGCATTCAGGTGCACGCGGTTAGCGCCGGATTTTCGGCAAATCTCGCGTTGACTACGCGCGGCGACCATCAATCGGTGTCAATCCGCACACCGGATCCGAGCGCCGGGATCAAAGGCGCGACAATCAACTTGCGCCGCAGCCGATAAGTGTGAGTGGCCTACGTTGCGGGGCTATTCGGCCGGCGAGCGGCTTGATCGCCGCATCGAGAGATGACGCGCGATCTTGGCGAGGAAAGTTGCGACCGGTCGCAGGATAAGGAGGTCCGCGACAAGCGCAGAGATCATAGCGAAGGCGCTCAGCCATCCGAACAGACGCAGCGACGGCAGGCTTGAGAACACCGTCATCGCCAGTCCGCAGGCAAGCACGGCCGAGGTCAAGATTAGCGGCGGTCCGACGAGAATGGTGGCGCGTTCGACGCCGACAGCGGGATCTGGATCGGTGTCTTCGATCTGCAAACGATTAAGAAAGTGAATCGTCGCGCTCAGGCCCAGACCGAACGACACGGTCAACGCGATAACGCTCGCGAACTGCAGCCCGAGCCCAGTCACCAGCAATAGACAGCCTGCGAGCACAATTGGGAACAATCCTGGCAAGATGCTGGTTAGCATGACGATGAAAGAGCGGAAGGCGAGGCCAATGAAGGCGGCGACAAAGACAATCTCAATTGTCAGACCATCGCTGAGTTTGTCGATCATGATCGCGCTGTTGCGGGCGGCAATCACTGAAAGGCCGGTCACCGCGATCGTATAGCCAGGGTATTTCGCCTTGAGAGCTTCGAGTTTCTTGTCGAGCTCGTCGACGATCGGCAGGAGTTTGTTGGCGTCGGCGTCCGGAACGCGGCCGTTAACGATGACGGCGTCCTGCTTGGCTGAAATGAACCGGCGCGTCAGGTAAGGCGGCAGCATATCGACATACTGCTTCAGCGTCGCAACGTCGGTTTTCCCCATCTTCTCCGCGAGCCAACGCCGCAGCGTATCCACAGACCAGACGTTACCGACGCCCTGCTGATGTTCGAGCATCGTGTGCACGTCGTCGATGACGGCCAGCGTTTCGGGGTCGTAGAGCGATTTTCCTTGCGGAAATTCAATCAGCACGTCGATCGGGTTTGCCCCTGTGAGCTTCACGTCGAGCCGCCGGCTGGCGGCAACGGCCTGCTGCCGGTCGGGCACCTGATCGGCAAGGCGGTAATGTGGCTGCAACTGCGAATAGCCGATTGACATCCCGGTGACGACGAGCAGCCCAGCCAATGAATAGAGACCAGGATGGCTGACCATGCGCACTGCGATCCAACTGCAAAACCGGCGCAGAACGTCAAGCGCGAAGTCCATGCCGCGCACTTTTGCGGCAAAGTTTGCCTCGTTCCGTATCAGCAGCACGCCGAGC
>Ga0335083_10011845_pt1 | contig 10465 bp, 10 predicted proteins | sample Lox_Sample_42_FD_206716 | JGI IMG/M metagenome (GOLD analysis project Ga0335083, IMG submission 206716) | Soil microbial communities from Loxahatchee National Wildlife Refuge, Florida, United States - Lox_Sample_4.2 | ecosystem: Environmental > Terrestrial > Soil > Wetlands | place: USA... | reverse complement strand
CGCCAGCGCAAAGCCGGCCTCAAGTTCGATGGCGCAGCACGACAATCATGTCGAAGAACGCATCAGCGATCTTCATTCGGAACTCAAGATTACGAAGGACCAGGAAGCGCAATGGTCGAAAGTCGCCGATGTGATGCGCGACAATGCGCGGACCATGCACGATCTGTTCGAGGCGCGCCGTAATGGTGCGGCCAGCGCAACCGCGGTCGAAAACCTGAAGTCGTGGGGCGAGATCGCCCAGGCGCATGCCGACGGCAATAAGACCCTGCTGGCGGCGTTCGAACCGCTCTACAACAGCATGCCGGATGAGCAGAAGAAGCTCGCCGATCAGGTGTTCCGGAATCCGGAGACCCATCGGCCGGCACACAAGCCAGCGTCCAGAAAGAAGTGAGTATTCCGTAATGTATTGAAGGCGTCATGCAAGGCTGCGTGCAGCATGCTGCATTCGCCATCACGGAGACTGACGATGAAACATCGCGTCACCGCACTGCTCCTCGGATGTTGCGCGCTCGTGGCGAGTTCGGGTGTCGAGGCGCGAACCGATGTCAACATCAGCATCGGTTTGCCCGGTGTGGCTGTCGCGCCACCGCCTCCGGTCGTCTATATGCCGCCGGGGTATTACACACCGCCGCCGCCCGTTATCTACAACGGGTACGGGCCGGGCTGGACCCGGCCGTATTACCACCATCCTTACCGGCGGCCTCCACCGCCACCGGCACGGCCACAGAGACCGCCACCGGGGCCGCCGCCGAGGCCGAATCCGTCGCGCTCGCCGCCGCGCTGACGAGGCACGGTTCGAGCGACAGGGTTCGCGTGTTCTGGCCGTGCGAGTAAGTATCCTGAACGTACACGCGGTGCTGGCGGTGCCGCTGATGTTTTTCCTTGTGCTCCTTGGTCGCTGTTGCTTCAGGCGATTGGGACTGCGCCGGCGCGGCATGCGAAGGCTGTGTGGGGTGCGCATTGCCCGGCTGCAGGGTGGTTTGACCTTCGCCGAAGCGAAACGTCTGCGAGGTTTGCGCGTATGTGGCAACCGATACGGCGGACAGCGTGAACGCGGCGAGGGTCAGATAGTGCGAGAACTTCATGGGTACTCCGTTGAGGCGAGGGCGTCAGGATACAGCAACGCCTCACGCCTTCAGCGTTCGCAAGCGCTAAAGTGCCGCGTCCACGCCAATCGCTTCGACGGCCTTGCGCTGATATCCCCCCGTCGCAAGCAACAGGCTGCGCGTGTATTCATGTTCGACCTGCTGCGCCCGGATTGCTTCCACGCCGAGCGCTTCGACGATCTCGCCATTGCGCATGACCGCGACCCGCGAGCAGAGAAAGCCGATCACCGCGAGGTTGTGACTCACGAGAATCATCGTCAAATTGCGTTCGCGATGAAGCCGTCGTAGCAGGTTGAGGATCTCGGCCTGCACGGACACGTCGAGTGCGGAGGTCGGTTCGTCTAGCAGCAGCACGCGTGGCTCGACAATCAGCGCCCGCGCGATCGCAACGCGCTGCCGCTGACCACCCGACAACTGATGCGGGTAGCGGAAGCGGTATGCCGGACCGAGGCCAACTTCACGCAGCGCATCGACGATGCGTTCATCCTGGCGGTCGATGCCGTTGATCGTCAGCGGCTCGCGTAGGGTCTGGTCGACGGTGAAGCGCGGATGCAGCGACCCATAGGGATCCTGAAACACCATCTGCACATCGCGTCGAAACGAGCGGCTGATCTTATCTCCGGGCGCGTGCGAGCCGATCTTCATCTGGCCGCTGGCAACGGGCGCGAGTCCGGTCAACGCGCGCAGGATCGTCGACTTGCCGGAACCGGATTCGCCGACGAGCCCGAACACTTCCCCAGCGCCCACATGAAAGCTCGCGTCGCGTACTGCGTCGAAATAGCCGGTCCTGGTTTTGAACCTGACCGTTAGCGCGTTGACTTCGATCATGCCGGCACTCCTGTCGATTGCGTGAGCCATGCCACGTCGCGCTCGAGCACGGGCAGTTCATCGGGCGGATTGACGAGCGGCGGATTCGCCGCGAGCAGGCCGCGCGTATAGGGATGCTGCGCGTGTGCGAGATCGCGTGCCGCGCAGGTTTCCACCACGCGCCCCGCATACATCACGACAACGCGGTCGCAGAACGACATCACGAGAGGCAGGTCATGGCTGATGAAAATGAGGCCCGTGTCGTGCTTCTCGATCGTCTCGTCGAGAATGCCGAGCACCTGCATCGAGACGAGCACGTCGAGCGCGCTGGTCGGTTCGTCGGCGATCAACAGACGCGGGCCGGACGACACCATCATCGCGATCATCACGCGCTGGCCCATCCCGCCCGACAACTCGTGCGGGTAGGCATCGGCGACACGCTCCGGATTGCGGATATGCACGGCGGCCAGCGCCGCGACGATCTTCTCGCGCATCTCGCGCCGGCCGAGTTTCGGGCCGTGCAGGGCAAACGCTTCGCGCATCTGCTGCGCGACGGTCATCACCGGATTCAGCGAGTATTTCGGATCCTGCAGGATCATGCCCATCTGCTGGCCGCACAGTTGCCGCCGCTTGCCCGTGGGCATGGCCAGCAGATCCTGACCATCGAACGTCATCGTTTTCGCGGTCTCGCGTGCGGCCGGCGGCAGCAGCCCGAGCAGCGCGCGTCCGGTCAGCGATTTGCCGGAACCCGATTCGCCCACGATGCCAAGCCGCTCGCCGCGATTGAGTGTCAGCGACAGGCCGCGCACCGCTTCCGTCAACTCGCCGTCGTGGCCGCGAAAGCCGATCCGCAGATCGTCGATTTCACACAGCGGGCGGGTCGTTTCAGCTTGCTTTTCGGTGGCCATCTCAGTCTCCGTGGCGCGGATCGAAGACGTCGCGCAGACCGTCGCCGAGCAGGTTGAACGCGAGGCTCACCAGCAGGATCGCAAAGCCCGGAATGGTGGCGACCCACCACGAATCGAGCAGCACGTTGCGGCCCGAGGCGACCATGAAACCCCACTCGGGACTCGGCGGTTGTGCGCCGAGCCCAAGGAACCCGAGGCCGGCAACGGTGAGAATGATGCCGGCCATATCGAGCGTCGCGCGCACGATCACCGACGACGAACACAGCGGCACGATATAGCGCAGCATAATGCGCAGCCGCGACGCCCCCTGCAGTCGCGCGACGTGGATGAAATCGGCTTGCACGAGCCGCAGCGTCTCCGCGCGCGCGAGGCGTGCATACGCGGGCCACGCCGTGATCGAAATCGCGATCACGGCATTGATGACGCCGGGTCCCATTGCGGCGGCGAAGGCCAACGCAAGCACGATCTTCGGAAACGCGAGGGCCACGTCGGTGATCCGCATCAGCACGTTGTCGACCCAGCCGCCAAAGAAGCCGGCCGTGGTGCCGATCATCAGGCCCACAGGAACGACGATCACCACGACGAGAATCGCAATCGACAGCGTGAGCCGTGAGCCGTAGACGAGGCGCGAGAGGATGTCGCGGCCGAGCTGGTCGGTGCCGAACCAGTGCGAGGGCGAGCCCGGTGGCAAAAGCCGGTCGGAGAGGACCTGGTGCAACGGATCGTGCGGCGCGATCAGTGGCCCGATTGCGGCGATGACGATCAGCAACGCAAGAATGACAAAACCGAAGACCGACAGCGGATTGCTCGCGAAGCGTCGCCAGCGCCGCCAGGCGAGGCCGAGCGCGGCCTGCTTGCGGGACGCGGGCGTGTCGCTCAGCAGCCAGTCTTTCCATCGTCGGGGCTTGGCATTCATCGGCCAGTCCTGCGTTTGCGTAGAGTGATCGGATGGGCGACGCACGAAAGAATCCTCCGGGACATCAGCGGGCACGCGGATCGAATACGCGATAGAGCGCGTCGGTCAGCAGGTTGATGGCGATGAACGTGACGCCGATCACCAGCGTGCTGCCCAGCACGGCATTCATATCGGCATTGAGCAGCGCGCCCGTCAGATAAGAGCCGATGCCCGGCCACGCGAAGACGATCTCGGTCAGCACCGAGCCTTCGAGCAGATAGCTGTAGGTGAGGGCGATGATGGTCAACAACGGCACGGCGATATTGCCGAAAGCGTGACGCCAGATGACCCGGCGCTCGGGCAGGCCCTTCGCGCGTGCCGTGGTGATGTACTCCTGGCTCAGTTGCTCGAGCATGAACGAGCGGGTCATCCGGCTCAGATAGGCGACCGAGTAATAGCCGAGAATGGCCGCGGGCAGCGCGATGTGCGAGAACGCATTGAAGAACACGTCCCATTCGCCCGCGATGATCGAATCGACCAGCAGGCTGCCCGTATGTGTATCGACCATCCCGTCGAAGACAGGGTCGACGCGTCCCGGACCGGCTACCCAGTGCAGCTTCGCGTAGAACAGCAGCAGCCCCATCAGCCCGAGCCAGAACACCGGCACCGAACTGCCGACCAGGCCGACGAAGCGCGCAACGTGATCGATCCAGCCGTTATGGCGCACGGCGGCGATCACGCCGAGCGGCACGCCGATCAGCACGCCGATGATCGTCGACAGGGTGGCGAGTTCGAGCGTAGCGGGGAACACGCGCTCGATGTCTTCAATGACAGGATGCGCGGTCAAAAGCGACATGCCGAAGTTGCCGTGCAACACGTCGCGCACGTAGATCAGGAACTGCGCCGCGAGCGGCTTGTCGAGCCCCAGTTGCAGGCGCGCCGCCGCGTAAGCGGCCGCCGAGGCGCGATCGCCGAGAATCGCCAGCACCGGGTCGATCGGCACTTTGCGGCCGATCACGAACGTGACCGCAAGGAGCCCGGTGAAGGTAATCACGAGCGTGATGATCCAGCGCACGAGCCGCAGCGTCCAGCGCAAGCCAGCGTGTTGCGCTGACAGCGCGCGTATGCGCTCGAACGTCGTAAGGGGAGTCGACATGATGAGTTCCTCGGGCGAAGGCGAAGCCACGGCGGATTCGCCTTCGCCAGATAACTTACTGCTTCTTCAGATCACGATACGACACGAGATCGTTGATCGGACCCACTTCGAGACCCGTCACACCAGGCCGCGCGGCCACCTGCGAGACCTGCTGGAACATGATGACGAACGGCGAGTTCGCGAGCATCTGCTTCTGCATCGTCTGGTACTGCTCGGCGCGCTTCGCCGTCGACGATTCGGCCAGCGCCGCGTTGGTCTCCTTCGTCAGATCAGGAATATCCCACGAGTTGCGCCACGCGAGCATCTTGTAGGCGGATTTGTCGGAGTTGTCCGGATTCCAGGCGTAGCCCTGCGCATTGCTGTGCGGGTCGATGTAATCCGCTGACCATTCGCCGATATAGATGTCGTGCGAACGCGAACGGTACTTCGCGAGCGTTTGCTTGTTGTCGCCCGGGATGATCTGCACCTTGATGCCGCCCTGGGCGAGATTGGCCTGCACGGCTTCCGCGATTTCGCCATATGGGTAGCCATTACGCACGTCCATCGTCACGGAAAAGCCGTTGGGCAGTCCGGCTTTGGCCAGCAGTGCCTTGGCCTTCGCCACGTTCTGCTGATACGGATTCGTGTTCAGCGCACCGAGAAAGCCTTCCGGAAGGAACGTTTCGTGCACCTTGTAGGTGGTCTTCGCGACGTTGCTCTGGATGCCGTTATAGTCGATCAGCCATTTCATCGCCTCCTGCACTTCCGGCTTCGCCAGGTTCGGATTCTTGACGTTGAGGCCGAGGTACAGAAGCGTCGCCTGCGGTATGGCGGTCACTTGCGCTTTGCCCGACTTCGTCAGCGCGACGAGGTCATCCGGACTCAGATCGCGCGCCACATCGACGTCGCCGTTCTCGAGCAAAAGACGCTGGCTCGATGCTTCAGGCACGTGGCGCAAAACGATGCGCTTCATCGCGAGCGGTACGCGATAGCCGTCGAAGCGCTGCAGGATGATGCTGTCGTTGGCGGTCCACTTGACGAGCTTGTACGCGCCCGAGCCGGCCTCGTTCGTGCGCAGCCAGTCGTTGCCGAAGTCGTTGCCTTTCTGGTGCGTCAGCAGCAACTGCTTGTCCACCACCGAAGCGGGCCACGCGCCGAGCACGTTCAGCACGAACGTCGGGGCGTATTTCTGGTCTGTCGTGACGCTGACGGTTGTGTCGTCAACCTTCTTTACGTTGTTGAGCACGTTGTCCTTCGTCAGGCCGATGCCTTGCAGCACGGCTGCCGCGCCTTTGTCGAGCAGGACTGTGCGCTGGATCGACCAGGCGACATCGTCGGCGGTCAGCGGGTTGCCCGAGTGGAACTTGAGGCCCGGACGGATCTTGAACGTGAAGGTCAGACCATCGGGGCTGACGGTCCATGATTGGGCCACGTCACCGTTGAACTTCGATGGGTCTTTCAGATCGACCCGCACCAGCCGGTCGTAGGTGTTCGCAATATATTCTTCCGGCACCAGTTCGTAGACTTCGCCGGGATCGAGCGTGGTGAATTCGTCGAGGAACGTCGCCATGACGAACATGTCTTTCGGCGTGGCCGCCGCCGCGGGACCGGACGCCGTGAACGACGCGGTCAGGGCGGAGGCGATCGCTGCCGCCAGCAGTGCATTGCGTAATACCAGTTTCATACTCGCTCCGTAAGGAATGGGGTAGAGCCTGTCAGGGAACAACGAATGCAGAAATCGAAAGCCACTACATGAGACGTAACGGACCGCTTTCACTGTTATCGATCAGGGGCAGCACACGGGAGCCGGGCAGTTCGTAATGCCACCATTCGCTCTTGATGTGCGTGAAGCCCGCGGCATGCATGATGCCGAGCAGCAGCAGGCGGTTGCGCTGCACGTGCTCGGGCAGGCCAGGATGGAAGTGCTCGGACTCGATCGTCATGGCGTCGAAGCCCGTGCCCATGTCGAACTCGTTGCCACTCGCGTCGAGCAGCGTCAGGTCGATCGCCGTGCCGCGGCTGTGGTTCGAACCACGGCCAAGGTCGGCGATGTAGGTCGGGTCCGGGAGGAAATCCCACAGCACCTGCTGTGCCTGGGGCGGACGGTAGGCGTCGAAAATCCGCAAGGTCATGCCGGCGTCGCGTGCAATCGCGACCGCCTTGCGCAAACCTGCTTCGGCGGGTTCCAGCAGCAGGCAGTGGGCTGCTTGGTAGATGGGCTTGCCGGTCAGGTTGCGAGCGGTTGCGTACACGAGGTCGATATCGACGCCGTAGCTTTCGGGCGTGATGTGCAGCAGTTTGTGTTGTTCGGTCATCGAATGGGCGCAGTTGAATTGTGCTTGATGATTGGAGGGCCAGGTCCGGGTTCGTAGACGAGCTAGAGATCGAACTGGTCGAGTTCGCGCTGCAATTCGCGATTGCGCGCGACGCGTTCATCGATCGTCGGGCCGAGCCGCTCGACGATCGACGTGATCAACAGGTTGAACAGACACGTCAGCGGCGCGAGCGAGTCCCAGAACTGGCCGACGTCGGTTCTTACTTGAAGCAGGTCGCATGGGAAGTCACGTGCCCACGGGCAGTAGAGATCGGTGACGAGCGCGACGGGCAGGTTGCGTTTCGTGGCCGCTTCGCAATATTGACGGGCCATGCGCGAGTAGGCGCGGGTATCGGTCACGACGAGATACGGTGAGGCAAACTCGGAGTTCAACGAGTCGACGTACGATCCCGACATGCCGTCCGAGTAGAACACGCGCGGGCGGAGATATTCGAGATAGCTGGAAAAGGCGTTGCTGATGCCGCGTGTCGATTGAATCCCGAGGATATACACGGCGTCGGCGCTGGAAATGCGTTCGGCGATGCGGGCAAAGGCCGGCGTTTGCGCGAGCAGGTAGACGTACTGGATCGCGTCGAGTTCGAGTTCGAGCGAGCGGGCGAGCGTGTTGTTCGTCGCGATCGAGGCCGGGGCGCTGCCGTTGCTGCATGCTTGCGCTGGTATGGGCTGCTGCCCTGTCCCTGCGTGCTGTCCTGACAGACGGCGGTATTCTTCGAGCCGGTCGGTGATCATCCACGGGCGCTGCTGCGCGCCACGCAGTTCACGCTTGAGGTCGTCGAGATTGCGATAGCCGATGCTGCGCAGAAAGCGTCCGACCGAAATCCCGCTGGTGCAGGTTTGTTGCGCGATCTGGTCGGCGGTTTCCAGGCCGAGGCGGTCGAGGTTCGCCAACATGTAGCTGGCGATGCGCTTCGCGGTTGGAGTCAACTCGGCGAAACGCGATTCGACGGTCTGCGTGAAGGCGGTCGGCATCGGGGGGGAATGTTAGTTACTTATCTGTCAATTATTCTTCAATTGACATTCATCTAACAAAACCAATAAAGTCGGCGCCAGCTTAAAAAATTAATCGAAGACGATGGGCTGATAGTTTAATTCGGGGGTGCGGCGTGCGGAACGAGGCGCTGGAAGTCGCGTATGGGGGAGGGCCTTGCGTGAGTCGGTGCCCAGAGGCAGATGTGGAGGCGCGGCCAGCGAGCGGCTCGGACGGCCGCGGCGGCGAGAACGACGGCGCGATTGCGCCGCCATGCAATGAACGTTTTGTGAGCGGGTTCCTGCTGCCTGTCAGGTGCGCGAGATGCCGCGATCGGCAGACCGGGGCAAAAGAATCGGACCGCGGTCGCTGGTCAAGCTGCCGGCCGCTGCAATGGCGCGCCTTTGCTGAACCGTCGCGCGCCGGCGACGCACGCTACGACCACCACCGTCACGAGGACCATCGACGGCGGCACCTGCTCATGCAGCAATAGCGCGGCGAGCACGAGTCCAAAGAACGGCTGCAGCAACTGCAACTGTCCGACGCCCGCGATACCGCCCAATGCAAGGCCGCGATACCAGAACACAAAGCCGATCAGCATGCTGAAGAGCGATACGTATGCGAGCCCCCAGAGCGCGGCATGGCTGATGCCATCGAATGAAGCCGGACGTAGCCACCACGTGAGCGGCAGCATCACCGGCAAGGACAGCACCAGCGCCCACGAAATCACCTGCCAGCCGCCAAGATGCCGCGACAGCCGTGCGCCTTCTGCGTATCCGAGGCCGCAAACGATAATAGCTGCCACCATCAGCAGGTCACCGGCAGGCGAGGCGTTGATGCCATTGCGCAAGGCGAACGCCACCACCGTCGCGCTACCGATGGCCGAGCACAGCCAGAATGCCGCCTGCGGGCGCTCGCCGCCGCGCAGCACACCGAAGATCGCGGTGGCGAGCGGCAACAGTCCGATGAAGACGACTGCGTGCGCCGCCGTGATGTGCCGCAGCGCGAGTGCAGTGAGAAGCGGAAAGCCGACGACGACGCCGAGCGCAACCACCGCAAGCGGCACGAATTCGCGTCTCGCGGGCCGGGTCTGCCGGAACACCAGCAGCAAGATCAGCCCCAAGGTACCGGCGATCGCCGCGCGCGCGACCGTCAGGAACACCGGATCGAGTCCCTGTACCGCGATCCGCGTGGCGGGCAGCGAGCCGCTGAAGATGAGCACGCCAGCGAGGCCGCTGAGCCAGCCGTTGGTGGTTTTTTCCATGGAAGAGCAGGGTCGTCGATAAGGATGGAACTCATAGCATCCCTGAATCGAGCAAAAACGGTAAGTTACGGATCAGTACAATTTGGCAGAACTGTACCGATCAAGGAGCAGTACAGCTGTCGGAAAATGACAGGGGCGGTGTCCTCGCGGGTACGCGAGTCGCGCCGCGACGTGGCCGCCTTGCTGTGAGCAACGATCACCTGTCATCTTTTGCGGTCCGGATTGATCAGGCGCTCGATGCGCATGCGCCCGGGTGGCTCGAAATACGTTCCGAAGCGGACCAGGCCCGCCTTTTTGAGGTTGCAGACCATCGTGAAGCTCACGAGCAGCCCCGGGTCCGGATTGTCGTTGATCTCGATTCCGACCGAACGAAGGCGCGGCTCGAATTTCAACAACGTGGTTTCGATCTGGTTGCGCAGATCATGGACCGACGCGGGCAGGTTCCTGTAGACATTGGTGAGATCGGACAGTCCGTAGTCGGGGACATGCTTCAGCGCTCCGGCACGTGTATTGAGGATGCGCCGGATGTTCGCCTGGACGCTCAGGATTTCCAGGGTATTGTCGGAATGATCGTCGAGCGCCTCTCCGTCGATGTGGCCGAGCAGCATGTCGTAAAGGGAGGGTCCTGCGGGCATGACATCGGTCCCTTCAGCCGATCGACGTTTCTGGCGTCGTGGCCTTGTTTTCCGGTGCAACCCGGTCAATGAAATCAACCGTCAGGGTGCCTTCGGCCGAGCTGGAAAGACTGATCTTTTCTGGCGTAGAACCGTTCGCCATACGCGCCAGCAGATCGCGCGAGACCGCCGGCAGGACACGCTGGTTGAGGAACGAATCGACGTTGCGTGCACCGGAATCGCGCGCGAGGCAGAGTTCAGCCATCGTCTCAATCAATGAGTCGTTGCAGACGAGTTCGACGTCGTGCTGCCGGCGCAGGCGTTCCGCCACCTTCGCGAGTTTCAGGTGGACGATCGCGGCAAGGGCGGCTGCGTTGAGCGGCCGGTACACCAGCGTCTGGAAACGCGCGAGCAGGGCGGGCTGGAAATGTGCG
>Ga0335083_10011844_pt1 | contig 10466 bp, 8 predicted proteins | sample Lox_Sample_42_FD_206716 | JGI IMG/M metagenome (GOLD analysis project Ga0335083, IMG submission 206716) | Soil microbial communities from Loxahatchee National Wildlife Refuge, Florida, United States - Lox_Sample_4.2 | ecosystem: Environmental > Terrestrial > Soil > Wetlands | place: USA: Florida... | reverse complement strand
GGATGCCACCGCTGACTTCTACCGGCTCGCGCCAAAGCTGCTGCATGCGGGACAGCGCCCCTTCCGCCTGCCGGCACTGGCCATAGACATGCGATAGCGCGCTGACCGGCCTGGTCAGCAACACTGCATACAACAGAAACGTCACCAGTGCGCCTGGCGTCATGCCGTTGCCTTGCACTTGACCCAGCCACAGCAACACCAGCACTGCACTGGCCGCCACGCACTGCAACAGCGGCTCCAGGCTGGCGCCGGCGCGTGCTTCGCGCAGGCGGATTGCGGCGAGGTCGGTCGCCGCTTTGCGGAAACGTTCCAGCTCCGGCGCTTCGCGATTGAAAACCTTGATCGTCTGCATCAACGACAGCCCTTCGCTCAACAAGGCGTTGTTGGCTGCATATTGCCGTTGATGTTCCTCCGCCAGCGGCCGCAACCAGCGCACGAAAAATTTCAGCCCGAGGTAGAACACCGGCACCAACACCGCGACCAGCAGTGCGAGCGCGGGGTCGAGTCGCCACATCAACAACAAGGCTCCCGCCACGCTGAACAAGGCCGCGCCGAGGCCGCTCAGCGTATCGGCAATGAAGCCGGCCAACAGCTCCACTTCATGCGTCAGCAAGGCCAGCATGTCGCCTTGGCGCTGCCGCAGCAGGAAAGGCAGCGGCAGGGCGAGCACTCGTTGATAAAGCCGGATGCCCAGGCCGGCGTTGACGTCGGCCGCCAATTTTCCCTGTCGTACCGCAGTGACGTAACGCAGCGCTGCCTGCAGCGCAAACAGGCCCAGCAAGGCCGCCGCGATTCGGGCGATGCCATCGACATTGGTCTGCAACAAGTTGCCGGCAAAGCGGCCGGCCAGCGCTGGAAGACCCAGTGCCACGGCACTTTCCAGCACCATCAGCAGGCTGACCTGGATCAGCAAGTTCCGATATGGCTGCGCATGCGACAGCAACTCCCGCCAGTTCATGCGGAATCGTCACCCTGCCGCCAGCGCATCAACAGTCCTGACACTGCCCTGCGCAGATACAACCACGGCAACCAGCGAACCCGGCTGTCCGCATATTTGTGACGCATGTATTCAGCCGGCGGCAACAGTACCTGCACGCAATGACGCGCTTTGTTGCGGATACCCTTGCACGCCTGCAAGTCGTACCAGTGACGCTTGATGGCGCCGCCCTGCAGGTAGCGATCGGGCATCGCGATGGCAGCGCCGGCAAGTTCCGCCGCCCACGTATCCGGCAACGGCGTAGCGAAAGCCTGTTGCGCCTTCAGCAAGCCTTGCCGGCAAGTGGCGACCAGGCCCTTGCCGCGCGCAAGCGCAAAAAAGTCCAGCCACTGCTGCACGCCGAACGCGCGGGCCAACTGGTCGATGTCGTAGAGCCAGATCAAGCGATCTCCGGTGTGGTGCGTGATGTCGTTGACCGTGTAGGACGCCTGCTGATGAATGCCACGGTGCAGACAGGCAATCAGCAACGCATCCGCGGCAGCCACGGTATTCGCATGCACGGACAACGCAGGTACCTGCTGACGGCGCGACCACAACTCGCCGAACGGCAACAGGTCGCAAAGCACTTCGGAATTGCTGAGTTTCCAGTGCAGGTCGATGTTCTGCCCGGCGCCCGCCGCATCGGGCTTGCCGAAATCGAGCTGATAGAAAACGATTTCGTCGTCGGTCGTGGTACGGCGATAACCCAGTTGCAGTAACAACGCGATTGCGGTCTCCAGTTTGTCTTCCCCGATCAACATGTCGGTATCGCTCCGCGTGCGCCACACCGGATTCCGGTAGAGCGAATACGCCAAGGCGGCGCCCTTGTAGGTCAACACTTCGATGTTTGCCGCTGCGAGCGCCGCCAGCACCGCATCCATCGCTTGGCGACTGCGCAGTTCGATGGCGGCACGGGCACGCACCAAAGGCGCCAGCCGCGCCCGCAGCGATGCCGGGCAATCCGCCAGCAGATCCAATCGCTCCAGCACCAGACATTCGATACCGTGGAATTGCAGGAAATCGATGAAAGATGTCACCGTCGCGGCATCCTCGCCGTACCGCCACGTTGTCGGCTCGTCACGCAGCAGTTTGTAGCAAAGCTCTTGTTGCAAGAGCACGGGAAAATGGCCTGATTTGGGAAGGGCGTCGTTCATGCAGCCGCCTTGGGACGTGAATCAACGCGCAAGCAGGGCTTGCATGCGTTCCTGCAGCCTGGCTTCGCCGGCTCCCAGCATGCGCACCTTGTCGGCGGCCTGCCTCACTTCGAGCGTGCGTCCGCGCTGGGTTGCCAGGTATTCGGCATACTGCGCCCAGTTGTAGGGGTTGCTCGGCCGTTGTTCGAGCGCCTGTCGCATGGTATCGATCGCAAAACGGAATTGCGTGTCGGCATCATCGCGCGTGACAGCAATCTGGCCACGCCAGGCGAACAGCCTGGCTTTCAATGCAAGATAGTCGGGATGCCGGGGCCACAGCACGAGTGCCTGATCGATGCGAACGAGCGCGTCATCCACCGCCTCGGCAGTTGGTTTGCGGTCGGCGGAACCCCAATAGATCACGTCACGCTGAACGACGAAAGTAATGACGTCGGAAACCAGCACCTGTACGGCAAAAGTACCCTGCCATGCCAGCAACAGCAGCACCATCACCGCCAGCGTGCGTTGTCGCCACAGGGCAGTCATCTCAGCCGCTCCCGACTGAAGCCGCAGCGATCGTCATCGCGCGCTGGTTGCCTTCGAACAGCTTGCGGGCATGTTCTGCTCCTTTGCGTTCGACGACGAGCTTGTAGGCTTCGCTGAGAACAGGCGGACGCGCATCGAGGTTGTGGGCATCGGTGGCGACGAAAGTAATGCGATCAGCGTCCAGCAATTGCAGCGCCACCTCCTCGGCCTTGGCGCCGAACTTGCCGGTCAGGGAGCCTGCCGTCACTTGCAACAGGCAGCCCACTTCGAGAAATTGATCCAGCACGGCCATGTCGCGCATCACCGACTTGTTGCGCTCCGGGTGGGCTATCACCGGCCTCACGCCCCGTTTCAACAGCCACTTGGTGAATTGGCCGGAACCCGGAATGATGTGGCCGTGCGGAAACTCCAGCAGCATCAGTTCGTATTCGCCATCGTTGCCGAGGAACGGCAACTGCTGTGATTCGAGTTGCTGGAAAATGATGTCGGTCAGCCGTACTTCGGCGGCGAAGCTGATCGCCAGCGGCACGGCGTTGTCCACCAGCGCCTTGCGGAAATTTTCGTAATGGCGCCGGATGGAATTCTTTTCGTTTTCCCAGCGGCCGGGATGGATGTGCGGGGTCAGAATGCTGTGGGTGATGCCGTCTTTCCAAGCCATGCGCGCCAGCGAAACCGCCTCGTCCATGGTATCCGGCCCATCATCGATGCCTGGCAGGAAATGGCAATGGATATCAATCATCAGCCATGGGAATCGACGGAGTTGTAATAACCTCCGCCATAGCGGTAATTGTAGCTCTCGTAATACTTGGTCAGCCGTTTGGGATCGAAATGGTTGAGCACGACACCGGTCAACATGGCATTGGCGTTCTCGAGCTGCCCGATGGACTTCTTCGCCAGCGACGCCGCTGTCGCATCGGCCTTGATCACGAAGATCAACGCATCGGCGTAAGAAGCCAGCATCAACGCGTCGCTGACGGCGGCCACCGGCGCCGAGTCGATGACGATGCGATCAAAACGGTTTTTCAGCGTTTCCAGCGCATCGCGGAACCGGCGTGAACTCAGCATCTCCAGCGGATTGGACGGAATGATGCCGGCCGGCATCACGCTGAGATTGGATTCGCCGAATTGGGCGATACATTCATCCAGTTCGGCAGACCCCGCGACGAAGTTGGACAGCCCCGGGTGCTTGGCCGGCAGATTGCAGCGCCGCGCCAGGCTCGGCCGGCGCAAATCGGCACCGACCACCAGTGTCCGCTCCATTTGGCCGAACGCGGCGGCGAGATTGAGCGTCAACGTGGACTTGCCCTCGCCCGGTACCGACGATGTGACGACGATGATCCTGGCGGGTTTGTCGAGGCCGCTCAGTACCACGCCGGTCCTGATGGTACGGATGGCTTCGGCAAATTCGCTCTTGGAATTCTGCCAGTATTCTTCGAACTCGCCGGCCTTGCCGCCCTTCATCAATGGCAGCGTGCCAAGGATGGGCACGCCCAACCGTTCTTCCACCTCGCTCGGACTCTTCAGCGTGTTTTCGAGCGTATCCAGCAGGATGGCGAGACCGCAGGCCAGCGCCAGCGTGACCATGAAGGCCATCATTGCCGATTCTCTGATATTGAGGCCAACTTCAGAGCCTTCCTGGGCAGTGTCGATGATGCGACCTGGCGGCGCCTCGAACACGCCGATCTCGTCGGTCTCCTTGAGACGATTGAAGAACCGATCGTAGAACTGGCTGTTGGTCTCGACTTCCCGCTCGAGATCCTTCAGTTGGAATTCCTTGCGGTTGGTGTCCTGCAAATCCAGGTTGGTGGCATCGAACTGGCTCTTGCTGGCGTTCTCGGCATCCAATGCCTGGCGATATTCGCGACCGATGCTGTACTCGACATTGCGGACCTCGGATTCCAGCGCGCTGCGCGCACTTGATGCCTGCGCCTTGGCCTCGGCTATCTTCGGATGCTTGGGGCCGTAGCGCTTGGACAATTCACTGAGGTTGCGCTGCGCATCGGACTCCACCTGCTTGAGCCGACGTATGCTCTCGTGATTGGCGAGGGAGGGAATCGTCAGCAATTCATCCACGCTGTGACCCTTGAGTCGCTCCAGTTCCTTTTCGGTCGCCTCGAGATCCTGCCGGCGCTGACGCGATTGCTGGTAAGTGGTGCTGATGCTGGATATCTGCTGTGCACTGAGTTTGGTGGTCACGCCTTGAACGTCGACGAATTTCTCGCGCTCGCGGAATGCCTGCAGACGATCTTCAGAGCTCTTCAGGTTCTGCTTCAGCGTATCCAATCGCCCCTGCATCCAGCTGTTGGCTTTCATCGTGGTCTGAAGCTTGGAGTCAAAGAAACTATCGATATATTCTTCCAGATAGGTATTGGCGATGGTGGCCGCAAGTTTGGCACTGTCATCGCGATAGGTCAGCGCAACCAGGTTGCTGTCGCCAATCTGTTGTATCTTGACATTGCCAGCGACCTGGTCGGTGAGATCCTGGATGCGATCCTCCTCCGGCGGCATAGTCCATGGTTTCGGCGGCGTGGGATTGAGGCCGGGCGGCTTCAGCGAGGACAGGTCGAATTTGTACCATGGCTTCGGCGGCGGCGGTGTAGGCATGAAGCGTTGCAAGTTCTGCAGTTGCAACTTGCGCACCACACGCTCGGCCAGCATGCGCGAGCGCAACAACTCGAATTGCGTCTGCATGTATTCGACGCCCTGGCTCTGCTGGTAAACATCCTTGATCTGCACCACGTTGTTCTCGCCCTCTTCGATCAACAAGGTAGCGCGGGCTTCATAGACTGGTGGTCTGGAGCTGATCCAGAACGAAGTAGCGCTCGCCACCAGCCCCGACAACGCCAGAATTGCCCATTTGCGCACCCAGATCGAGCGCAACATCCTGAACAAATCGACGGCGTCTTCGCCTCCGTCCTGACGGAGCGCGGGAACATTGGTGAGGGGGCTGTTCATCCGTTACGACTCGCTGAATGAAAGGACTTAGAAGAAACTTTGATCGATGGTGATAGTATCACTTGGCTTGATTTCGTAATCCATGTCCACTTTGACCGGCTCGGTTTTGCCGATGGAGACCACCGTCATCTTCGACTTGGATGCACGCTCAGTAAGCCCGCCGGCTATGGTAACGGCCTGGCGCAACGTCAGTCCCGGCTGGTACGGATAACTGCCGGGTTTGTTCACTTCGCCGGTCAGATAGAACGGCCGGTACTCGACGATGCTGACCGTGACCTTGGGATCGACGAGATAATCCGGCGAGAGCCCCGCCACGATTGCCTGCTGCACCTGCGTCACCGTTTTCCCTATCACGCTCACTTCGCCGAGAAAGGTGAACTGGATCGTGCCGGTATCAGTGATCAGTACCCGGTCCTGGTTAAGGTCCGGCTCGTTGAAAACAAAGATCTTGATGACATCGCCGACACCCAGGGTATAGGCCGAAACATCCGCTGCGCAAACATGGGCGGACAGCACGAGACAGCAGCCCGACACCAGTAGCCAACGGATAAATTTTGCCATGTCAACTCAACCCCTGTCCGTTGGCCGGGACCGCGTTGCCGGGTCCTTCAACGGTTCCTGTAATTCAAGAAAACATAATATATCGACTTGTCGAACTCCGCTCTTGCGAAACTCGATTTCATCGTCTGGTAGCTGAGGCCGAATCCCAAATTGACCACCTTGTTGAAATCATACTCCATCCGGAGGTTGTACATCTTGCGGTCATCGACCCTTGCCGTATCGTGGTAATCATCGGTGCCAAACGTGAAATCGAACCGGCTGCGGGTCCGGTTGCTCCACTGGTGCGTCCAGATCAGGCTGTAGTCCTTGCTGCTGACAAAGCTGCCCACGCCCAGCGACTCCCTTTCGCTCGTGCGCGCGCTGAATTCGAATCTCGAATAGCTGAGTGGCGCCCACACGGCCGCGAACTCCCAGAACATGGCATTGTCGCTGTCCGTGGGCAGCGTCGTAGTAGTGGTGGTCGTGGCAGGGGCAGTTGAACTGGTCTGAGCGGTACTGGCATCGGCCCATTGCGCCGACTTCCAGCCGAAATGGCGGGAACTGAAACCCACGCGCACCTTGCCCGTGGTCTTGGCGGTAGCCTCGAGATCGGCCCCGATGAGATATTGTTCATCCGCACTGTCCAGCGGCGTCTGCGTGCCATCCGCTGCCGTGGGGGTCCGCGGGTAGGAAACTTCCTCATGGCGATACTCGACGGCCAGGTCGGTCCTGGACGCCACTCTGTATTGCAACATCAGTCCGTAGTAGTTCTCGTTATAGTTGCGCGAGTCATCCACGATCAATGGTGAATCGCGCTTGGTGCTGCGATGCCCGACCGAGGCGGTAAAACGCAGACCATGATTATCCCGGCCCAACTGGTATTTGCCGTCAATTTCGGAGATGGTCAACAGTGTCGGCCGGTCCAGCGACAACGCATTGGCGGCTTCGTTGAACCCGACGCCGCGCGCCTCATAGCCATGATTGTAAGAGCCGTCGATGGTGAACTTGTTGCTGCTGTTCAGACGTTCTTCCACGCCACCGCTCAGTATTTGATTGGTCACCGTATCCTGGCTGCTGTCCAGGTATTCCATGTGATTGAGATCGTAGTTGAGGTAGTAGGTTCCGCCCGAAGTCTGGAACTGATAACGCACCTTGGGATTAAGCTGCCAAACGCGTGAGCCGATTTGATCGGTTTGCTGCCGGAGTACGTTGTCGTCGTAAGCAAACTGGCTGGCAACGGTGACGGCCAAACCATTTTGAGCCAACCGTTGCTGGTCCTGTGCCCGGGCCGGCATTGCCACAACAAGGCTTATGACAGCCGTGATGGCAATTAGATGGCATTGTCTTCCAAGTAATTCCATGGATTGGCAGGATGTCCGGCTTACCCCGTTATAAATATTGGTCACAGACAGGGGTGGTTGACCCACACCCTACAAGCAGGGCTGTGACACTGTGACATCCTATCAACAAATATCGCCTAACTCTTGGGAATTTCTCCTCTTTTTCCAATTTCTTCGTCTCGCTGCAACCACCCCAAAGCCATCAAGGCGACCAAAGTAAAAGCGTTGGCCGGGATATAAAGATTGAAATCCGCCAGCGAATGGATGGCCGCCCAAATGACTGCCATCAGCACGGCGAAGCCCCTGCCCCGGTCAAGCCGACTTTCGGTTTTCAGCTGTAACCGGAACGCCTGTGTCACTGTACCAGCAACAAATATGGCCAGAATACCAAAAAGCGGAAGCCCGAGATCACCGGCCATTTCCAAATAATCGTTATGAGCATGCGTGTAGTAATCCCCGCTCAAAGCGGCAGAGCTGTAATTCGGAAAAACTGTATAAAACGTCCCCCCGCCAGCCCCGACCCACGGGAAATCCCTGATGATGCCCAGACTGTCACCCGACACTTCAACCCTGGAATCCTGGGAGGCGGAGGGTTGCACCAGACGCTCAGCCACCTGCTCGACACCGAACCATCGGCCGACAATGAGCATGTCCACCAGGATCAGGCTGGCCAGCAGCAATGCGACCCTACCGGTGACCTGACGTCCGGAACTGAGCAGGCAAATCGCGCCAGTGATGGTCAGCGAGAGGAAAAACGACAGATTCCCCATCCTCGATCTCGTCAACACCAGAGCAATGACCATCAAGGCCAGCATGAGGCGTAGCCTGAATTTTGCTCCCAGCAACAATTCCACCAACTCGCGCAGCCAAGCCAGGCGGGTGCGGGGATTGTCACCGCCTCCCAACTGGGAAATGAGCAAACCTATGCCGGCCGACAGCGTAATCACCAAATACCCGGCCAGATTGTTGCGATTGACGAAGGTACCGGTCGGCAGTCCCTGGCCCGAATATTTCTCGACAAAAAAGCCGTATTCCAGACCACTCAACGTCATCAGCACTCCATAGACGGCCTGGAAGGCGCCACTTATCACCAATACCCACAGGAATTTTCTGAGGCGTTCGCGGCCATTGACGAGAATGCCGGCCAACACAAAACCGATGCAGTAAGTCAGCCCCTGCAGCAACTGGAAGCGGGTGAGTTCCGGATCAAGGGAAAAGGTAATCCTGTCAGGCAACAGTTGCAGGTTCGCTGCATGGGGCGAGATCGCCGCAACCAATGCACGAGGCAACGGCACCGTCTGGCAGAAAACGCCAAACTGGACCAATACCAGTAGACTGACGGGGAAAACCAACTGCCGCATGCGGGTGTTTGCCGAAGGCAATTTGCCCTGTAGCCAGAGTGTCACCCAGCAGGCCAACAGCACCGCTGCTCCGAGAAACAACAGGGCCAAACCCCAAGGGCGATTGGAAGCGAATGGCAGAGGCGCCCAAAACAACAATGCAAGAAAGAAATTGAACAGCAGTTGGTCGGGCGACAGGGAAGTTTGGCTGGATTTCATGCGTCAACTATCGCAATCCCAACCCGGCAACACAACCCGGACATCCCTGCCATGAGGGACGCCTACCGGCTGGTGCTTACTTCGCCGCCGCTGGTGGCGCTGCCACTCAGGATGTCATTCGAAATCTGCACATTCTGGGTCGGGGTCGTCTGGCCGCCGACGTTACCGATCCCCTGGCTGGTGGTGGAAAGGGAAGCCACCTGCTGACCGACATTGCTCAAATTGACCTGGGTATTGAGCGCAGTAAGCAACTGATTCGACTGTTGCACAGTCAACCCCTGATCCACCAAGGCGTCGCGCACATTGGAAACCACGACGTTTTTATCGTTTTGCAACACGACCAGCGCTGCATCCTCCACCGAAAGCCCCTGCTTGACCAGCACCGGCAAAATCTCGTCGGAGCCTGCCATCTTGTTGTTGGCTACCAACACTGCAGAGGCATCCTTCAAGCCCACACCGGCCGACGTAATCGCAGTGAGAACTTCCTCGGGTTGGGCTACCACAGTCAGATACACGATATGCTTGGCCACGGTATCTATACTCATACCGACCTGCATCAGAGCTTCGATCCTGTCGGTTGCTCTCGGGGTCAACGACAGCGCCACCAGCAAACTGACCGCCTCGTTTTTCGACAGCCCCTTTTCCGACAGCGTGTCCGTCTTGTCCTTGCCGGCTTCCATGCTGGTCATCGACGACAGCACGACCGCGGCATCTTCGGGTTTCATGCCATGATCCACCATCGCGCTCATCACTTCGCTGGCGGTAGCGGAATTGGTGAGTTTGACTATGTAAGTGAGAGCCTCATCAGTCGTGAGGCCGCGATCAATCAATGCGCTTACGATGGTGCCAGGAGGCATATTTTCCTGGTTCATCGCCTGGATAAGCTGATTGACTTGCTGCACGCTGAGCTGGGCTTCGGCCAGCGTGGTCATGAATGACAGACTGACTGCAAGCCACAAGGCTACTATCCTGCGGAAAGTCCTGGTATTCATAAGCTTTTGCCTCCCGGCACATGCCCGCTTTGGGCTGCGATAATTACATTCCTCCGCCGCAAGACAGTCAATCAGGAATTGTTCCCGGCTTGACGCAGATTAGGGGCAGTAACGGCGTTATTAACGACCAGGGAACACTTTGCCTGAACTACTTTTTCACCACTTTGGTGACTTCCAGATTGTGTTCACGCTCGATCATCCATATTTGCCCTTCAAGACGCAGCCCAAGCTCCTTGTGGGTGTGGTCGGTATAACCAGGACGACTGTAGTCCAGCCAAAAACGAACGACAGCAGTATCTTCAGTCAGGTCCACCAATTGGAAATCACGCAGGGAAATATTGATATTGACCGGGTCCTTGAGACGCGCACGCCGAGCCGACTTCCACGCCTTCAGCGAGTCGAAACCCTCCGGCCTGAACTGCGGG
>Ga0335083_10011842_pt1 | contig 10467 bp, 7 predicted proteins | sample Lox_Sample_42_FD_206716 | JGI IMG/M metagenome (GOLD analysis project Ga0335083, IMG submission 206716) | Soil microbial communities from Loxahatchee National Wildlife Refuge, Florida, United States - Lox_Sample_4.2 | ecosystem: Environmental > Terrestrial > Soil > Wetlands | place: USA: Florida... | reverse complement strand
CCGGCAAAACCGCCGACTTCACGGTCGAGGCGAAGAAGGTCGAGGAGCCTAAGCTGCCTGAACTCGATGCCGAGTTCGCCAAGCAACTCGGCGTGGCCGACGGCGACCTGGCGAAAATGCGCAGCGAAGTGCGCGCCAACGTCGAGCGCGAAGTGAAGAAGCGGGTCGAGGCGCGCCTGAAGAGCCAGGCGCTGCAGGCGTTGCTGGACGCCGCGCCGATGGAACTGCCCAAGTCGCTGGTGGAGATGGAGCACCAGCACCTCGTGCAACAGGCGATGGCCGAGCTGCAGGCGCGCGGCGTCAAAATGGAGCGCATGCCGTTCGAACCGCAGGCCTTCGAGGCGAGTGCGAAGCGCCGCGTCGCGCTCGGCCTGATCATCAACGAGCTCGCGCGCGCAGAGAAATTGCAGCCCAAGCCGGCCGAAGTGCGCGCGCTGATCGAGGCGGAGTCGCAAAGCTACGAGCATCCTGCCGAAGTGGTAAAATGGTTCTACATGCAGCCGCAGCGCTTGTCCGAGATGGAGAGCCTGGCGCTCGAGAGCAACGTCGTCAGCTGGGTTCTGTCCAAGGCGAAGGTCGAGGACAAGCCGGCCGCTTTCGAAGAACTGATGGGCGGCAACGCATGAAATCCCTCACCTGGAAATCGAACCTGGACGAGACCCTCGACGCGCGCGTCGAGCCCCCGCAAAACCTCGGGCTCATCCCGATGGTCATCGAGCAGTCGGGGCGCGGCGAGCGCGCCTACGATATCTATTCGAGGCTGCTGAAGGAGCGCGTGGTGTTCCTGGTCGGCCCGGTCACCGAGGTCACGGCCAACCTGATCGTCGCGCAACTGCTGTTCCTCGAGTCCGAGAACCCGGACAAGGACATTTTCTTCTATATCAATTCACCCGGCGGCTCGGTTTCTGCGGGCCTGGCGATCTACGACACCATGCTGTTCATCAAGCCGGACGTCAGCACCCTGTGCGTCGGCCAGGCGGCCAGCATGGGTGCGCTGCTGCTGGCGGCGGGCGAGAAGGACAAGCGCTTCGTGCTGCCCAATTCGCGCGTCATGATCCACCAGCCGATGGGCGGCTTCTCGGGCCAGGCATCGGACGTGGAAATCCACGCCCGCGAGATCCTCTACCTGCGCGCCAGGCTGAACGAGATCCTCGCCAGGCACACCGGGCAGACCGTGGACACCATCGCCAGGGACACGGATCGTGACAACTTCCTGTCAGCCGCAGACGCGGTAAAGTACGGCCTCGTGGACAAGGTCCTCACTTCGAGGGAGCAGGTCTAGGTGTCGGAGAAAACCTCCTCCGGAGAGAAGCTGCTTTACTGCTCGTTTTGCGGCAAGAGCCAGCATGAAGTGCGCAAGCTCATCGCCGGCCCGTCGGTGTTCATCTGCGACGAGTGCATCGAGCTGTGCAACGACATCATTCGCGAGGAAACGGCTACCGACAAGGGCGGCAAGGGCGCCAAGTCGGACCTGCCGGCGCCGCACGAGATCCGCGCGATCCTCGATCAGTATGTGATCGGGCAGGACCAGGCGAAGAAGATCCTGGCGGTCGCGGTCTACAACCATTACAAACGTTTGAAACACCTTTCGAAGAACGACGAGGTGGAGCTCGCCAAGTCCAACATCCTGCTGATCGGGCCGACCGGTTCGGGCAAGACGCTGCTCGCTCAGACTCTCGCACGCCTGTTGAACGTGCCCTTCGTGATCGCCGATGCGACCACGCTGACCGAAGCGGGCTATGTCGGCGAGGACGTCGAGAACATCATCCAGAAACTGCTGCAGAACTGCGACTACGACGTCGACAAGGCCAAGCGCGGCATCGTCTACATCGACGAGATCGACAAGATCTCGCGCAAGTCGGACAACCCCTCGATCACGAGGGACGTTTCCGGCGAAGGCGTGCAGCAGGCGCTGCTCAAGCTGATCGAAGGCACCATTGCCTCGGTACCGCCGCAGGGCGGCCGCAAGCACCCGAACCAGGATTTCGTGCAGGTGGACACCACCAACATCCTGTTCATCTGCGGCGGCGCTTTCGACGGCCTCGAAAAGATCGTCCGCAACCGCACCGAAAAGACCGGCATCGGCTTCGGCGCGGAAGTGCGCAGCCCGAACGACTCCAAGGCGACCTACGACCTGCTCAAGGCGGTCGAGCCCGAGGACCTGATCAAGTACGGCCTGATCCCGGAATTCGTCGGCCGCATGCCGGTGGTCGCGGCGCTCGAGGAACTGGACGAAAAGGCGCTGATCGAGATCCTGGTCGAGCCGAAGAACGCGCTGATCAAGCAGTACCAGCGCCTGTTCCTGATGGAGGGCGTGGAGCTGGAAGTGCGGCCGGCGGCGCTGGGGGCGGTCGCCACCAAGGCGCTGGCGCGCAAGACCGGCGCGCGCGGCCTGCGCTCGATACTTGAACAAGTGCTGCTCGACACCATGTATGAGCTGCCGACGCTGGAAAATGTCAGCAAGGTGGTCGTCGACGAGCAGATGATTTCGGCGGACGGCAAACCGTTGTTAATTTATTCGGATCCGCCCAAAGTGGCAGGCAGCACGGCCTAGGCGGTTTGCTTTTTTCATTGGGAACTCCTATGTTCTTGGGACGTCCCACGGCATAGAGGTCCTCATGTCAGAACAAGAACAACAATCCCCCGGGTCCCCCGCTGCTGCCGGCGCGACGCAGTATCCGCTGCTGCCCCTGCGCGACGTGGTGGTATTCCCGCACATGGTGATCCCGCTGTTCGTCGGCCGGCCGAAGTCCATCAAGGCGATGGAAACGGCTATGGAGAGCGGCAAGTCCATCCTGCTGGTCGCCCAGCGCTCGGCCGCCAAGGACGATCCCGGCCCGGAAGACATGTACGAAATCGGCTGCGTTTCCAGCATCCTGCAGATGCTGAAGCTGCCGGACGGCACCGTGAAGGTGCTGGTGGAGGGCGGCAGCCGTGCCCGCATCAGCAACATCGTCGACCTGCGCACCCACTGGGTGGCGGACGGCGCCCCGATCCCGGTCGAGAGTGCGCCGCCGCCGGAAGTCGAGGCCATGCGCCGCGCGCTGCTGTCGGCCTTCGACCAGTACGTCAAGCTGAACAAGAAGATCCCCCCCGAGATCCTGACTTCCCTCGGCGGCATCGACGAGGCCGGCCGCCTGGCCGACACCGTGGCGGCGCACCTGCCGCTGAAGCTGGAGCAGAAACAGCAGGTGCTGGAGATGTTCGAGGTGAAGGCGCGCCTGGAGCACCTGCTCAGTCAGCTCGAGACCGAGATCGACATCCTGCAGGTCGAGAAGCGTATCCGCGGGCGCGTCAAGCGCCAGATGGAGAAGAGCCAGCGCGAGTACTACCTGAACGAGCAGGTGAAGGCGATCCAGAAGGAACTCGGCGAGGGCGAGGAGGGCGCCGACCTGGAAGAAATGGAGAAGCGCATCCGCAAGGCGCACATGCCCAAGGACGCGCGCAAGAAGGCCGAAACCGAGCTGAAGAAGCTCAAGCTGATGTCGCCCATGTCGGCCGAGGCCACCGTGGTGCGCAACTACATCGAGACGCTGGTCAACCTGCCATGGCGCAAGAAATCGAAGATCTCGCGCGACATCAAGGCCGCGCAGACGATCCTCGACGAAGACCACTACGGCCTGGAGAAGGTCAAGGAGCGCATCGTCGAGTACCTGGCGGTGCAGACGCGCGTCGACAAGATGAAGGCGCCGATCCTGTGCTTGGTCGGCGCGCCCGGCGTCGGCAAGACCTCGCTCGGCCAGTCGATCGCCAAGGCCACCAACCGCAAGTTCGTGCGCATGTCGCTGGGCGGCGTGCGCGACGAGGCGGAAGTGCGCGGCCATCGCCGCACCTACATCGGCTCGATGCCCGGCAAGATCCTGCAGAGCATGACCAAGGTCGGCGTGAAGAACCCGCTGTTCCTGCTCGACGAGGTGGACAAGCTCGGCCAGGACTGGCGTGGCGACCCGTCGTCGGCGCTGCTCGAAGTGCTGGACCCGGAGCAGAACAACACCTTTACCGACCACTACATCGAGGTCGAGTACGACCTGTCGGAGGTGATGTTCATCGCTACGGCGAACACGCTGAACATCCCGGCGCCGCTGCTCGACCGCATGGAAGTGATCAGGCTCTCGGGCTACACCGAGGACGAGAAGGTCAACATCGCCATGCAGTACCTGCTGCCCAAGCAGATGAAGAACAACGGGCTCAAGGAGGGCGAAGTATCCGTGACCGAGCCGGCGATCCGCGACATCGTGCGCTACTACACGCGCGAGGCGGGCGTGCGCAGCCTCGAGCGCGAGATTTCCAAGGTCTGCCGCAAGGCGGTCAAGCAGCTGCTGACGGAGAAGCAGGAGAGCGAGGGCAAGGCAAAGCGCATCACGGTGATGCCGCGCAACCTGGACAAGTTCCTCGGTGTGCGCAAGTACAGCTTCGGCATGGCCGAGAAGAAGAACCAGGTCGGGCAGGTGACCGGACTCGCCTGGACCGAGGTGGGCGGCGAGCTGCTGACCATCGAGACCGTAACCATGCCGGGCAAGGGCAAGACCATCACCACCGGAAAGCTGGGCGAGGTCATGCAGGAGTCGATCCAGGCTGCCTTGTCCGTGGTGCGCAACCGCTCGCGCAAGCTGGGCGTGAACGAGGACTTCTACCAGAAGAACGACATGCACATCCACCTGCCCGAGGGCGCGACGCCGAAGGACGGGCCGAGCGCCGGCATCGGCATCGTGACTTCGATGGTCTCGGTGCTGACCGGCATCCCGGTGCGCGCCGACGTCGCGATGACCGGCGAAATCACGCTGCGCGGCGAGGTGCTGGCGATCGGCGGGCTGAAGGAAAAGCTGCTGGCGGCGCACCGCGGCGGCATCAAGACCGTGATGATCCCGGACGAGAACGTGAAGGACCTGGTCGAGATCCCGGACAACGTCAAGAACAAGCTGGAAATCATCCCGGTGAAGTGGATCGACAAGGTGCTCGAGGTGGCGCTGGAGCACCAGCCGCAGCCGATGCCCGACGCCGTGGCAGCCACCCCATTGCCGCCCGCGGAGGAAAAACCGGGTGCGCCTGCGGCTGTCAAGCACTAGAGCGCCGGCATGAACAAGGCTGACATGATCGAGCAGATCGCGCAGGCGGCCGAGGTATCGAAATCGGCGGCTGAACGGGCCTTGGATGCGCTGGTGAGCGCGGTCAAGACCAGCCTCAAGAAGGGCGAAATGGTGACCCTGGTCGGCTTCGGCAGCTTCTACGTGGGCAAGCGCAAAGCCCGCGAAGGCCGCAACCCGCGCACCGGCCAAGCGCTCAAGATTGCAGCGGCGCGCGTCCCCAAGTTTCGCGCTGGCAAAGCATTGAAGGATGCAATAAACTAGCGCCCCTTTTGGGTGCTTAGCTCAGCTGGTAGAGCGTCGCTCTTACACGGCGAATGTCGGCGGTTCGATCCCGTCAGCACCCACCAGAGCCGAATTTAGGAGCGGTAGTTCAGTTGGTTAGAATACCGGCCTGTCACGCCGGGGGTCGCGGGTTCGAGTCCCGTCCGCTCCGCCAACGCCTAATCCCGGATATTCCATGTTCGATTTTGTCGCCAAGCACAAGCGCTACCTGCAGATCGTTCTCGGCCTGACCATCCTGCCGTTCGCATTTTTCGGCGTGGAGTCCTACACGCGCGCCACCCGCAGCTCATCCGACGCGGCTAGCGTCGACGGCACGCCGGTGACCATGCGTGAATTCGGCGATGAGACGCGCCGCCAGCAGGACCGCCTGCGCCGCATGCTCGGCGCCGACGCCGACCTCGCGATGCTGGACACGCCGGAGATGCGCCTCGCGATCCTCGAAAACCTGATCGCCCAGCGCCTGATGACCAACGAAGTGGTCAACGACCACCTCACCCTGTCCAAGGAAGAGGTGGTTGCCGGCATCCTCGCGGCGCCCGAATTCCAGGAGGGGGGCAAGTTCTCGGCCGAGCGCTACGCGAACTACCTGCGGGCGATCGGGATGTCGGATGAGGGCAACGTCATGAAGCTGCGGCTCGAGATCCCGGCGGCGCGCCTCGCCAGCGCGATCGGCAGCAGCGCGATGGAGCCGCGCACTGTGGTCGCCCGCCTGGCCGCCATCGAAGGCGAGAAGCGCGAAGTCGCCGAAGCATTTCTGCCGTCCGAGGCCTACCTTGCGCGCGTCAAGCCGGACGAAGCCGCCATCAAGGCCTACTACGAGTCGCACCTCGCGGACTACCGGGTGCCGGCGCGCGTGCGCGCCGAATATCTCGTGCTGTCGGCGGAGGCGCTCGGCCAGGCCGAAGGCGCGAGCGAAGAGGAGATCAGGAAGGCCTATGAGGCGAAGGCGGCGGAACTGGGCGTGCCCGAGCAGCGCCGCGCGAGCCACATACTGGTGGCGACCAGGGAAGAGGCGGAAAAGCTGCTCGCCGAGGCGCGCAAGAACCCGCAGGGATTCGCCGAACTGGCGAAGAAGTACTCGCAGGACACGGGCTCCGCAGCGAACGGCGGGGACCTGGGCATGAACCCGCGCGGCGGACTCGCCAGCAAGGCGCTGGAGGATGCGATCTTCAAGACCAAGCCGAATGAATTCGCCGATGTCGTGAAATCCGAGTTCGGCTACCACGTGGTGCGCGTGACGGCGGTGCAGCCCGGCAAGACGCGCTCGCTGGAGGACGCCCGCAAGGAGCTTGCCGCCGACATCGTCAAGCAAAAGGGCGCCAAGAAATTCGCCGAGGCCGCGGAGAGCTTCAACAACCTGGTCTACGAGCAATCCGACAGCCTCAAGCCCGCGGCCGAACGCTACAAGCTGAAGATCGAGAGCACCGGCTGGTTCAGCCGGCAGGCGCCGGGAGACATCGGGCCGCTCGCCAACCCGAAGCTGCTGGCGGCGCTGTTCTCGCAGGATTCCATCAAGCAGCGGCGCAATACGGATGCGGTGGAAGTATCCCCGGGCGTGCTGGTGGCGGCGCGAGTAGCGGAATACCAACCGGAGGCGCAGCGGCCGATGGAGGAGGTCAGGGCCGATATCGAAGGCAAGCTGGCGCGCCGCGAAGCCGCGGCATTGGCGCGCAAGGAAGGTGAGGAAAAGCTTGCGGTGCTTGCCAAGGGCGGCGAGGCCGGCCTGACCTGGACCCCCGCGAAGGCGGTGTCGCGCCAGGAATCGCAGGGCCTGCCGCAGATGGCGCTGCGCAAGGTCATGGCCGCCGACGCCGCGAAGCTGCCCGCCTATGTTGGCGTCCAGCGCGGCGACGAAGGATACGTGCTCTACCGGATCAGCAAGGTGGTCCCGCCCGAGCCGAAGACGGGGCCGCTGGCCGCGGAGGACCAGTCGCGCTACGACCGGCAGGCGGGCGCCACGCAACTCGACGCCTATGTCTCCGGCCTGCGCGCGAAGGCGAAGATCAACATCAGGCCGCTCGAGCCGGACTCTAAGTAGTCGTTGGCCCGGCAATACCGCCGACGACGCGGCTGAAGCCGCCGTCGACCATCACCACTTCGCCGGTGATGCCCGCAGCGAGATCCGATAGCAGGAACGCCGCCGCATCGCCGACCTGGTCGATGGTCACGTTGCGCCGCATCGGCGCGTTGTCCTCCACGAACTTGAGGATGCGGCTGAAGCCGGCGATGCCCGAGGCCGCCAGGGTCTTGATCGGTCCGGCCGAAACCGCGTTCACGCGGATGCCTTTCGGCCCCAGGTTGGCCGCCAGGTAGCGCACCGACGCCTCCAGGCTCGCCTTGGCGAGACCCATGGTGTTGTAGTTCGGCACCACGCGGTCGGCGCCGAGGTAGGTCAGCGTGAGCAGCGCGCCGGCGCGGCCCTCCATCAGCGGCAGCGCCGCCTTGGCGAGCGCTGGAAAACTGTAGGCGGAAATGTCGTGCGCGATGCGGAAGCCTTCGCGCGACAGCCCGTCCAAGAACTCGCCGGCAATCGCCTCGCGCGGCGCGAAGCCGATGGCGTGCACCAGCCCATCCAGGGCTCCCCAGCGCGCCTTGAGCGACTCGAACGCAGCGGCGATTTCGGCATCGCTGGCGACGTCGCAGGGCAGCACCAGGTCCGAGCCGAACTCTTTGGCGAGGCCGCCGACGCGGTCCTTGAAGCGTTCGCCGACGTAGGTGAAGGCGAGTTCGGCACCTTCGCGCCGCAGCGCCTTCGCGATGCCGTAGGCGATCGAACGGTTGCTGAGCAATCCCGTGACCAGGATCTTCCTGCCGGAGAGAAATGCCATACGGCCATTATACTTTCCGGCATGCGTGCGCTGCTGATGATGCTCGCTCTACTCGCCGGCTGCGGAGAGGTATGGAACGATCCCTATCCGGCGGCGGAGCGGGGGCAGAACATCCTGTACTCGGTGTTCCCGGAGGTGCCCAAGCACCTGGACCCGGCACAGTCCTATGCATCGGACGAAGCGCTGTTCACGCGGCAGGTCTATGAGCCGCCGCTGCAGTACCACTACCTGAAGCGGCCCTACGAGCTCATTCCGCTCACCGCAACCGAGATACCGCGGCCGCGCTTCGTGGAAAAGGGCGGCGCGACCTACAGCATCTACGACATCCACATCAAGCCCGGCATCCGCTACCAGCCGCATCCGGCATTCGTTGCCGGGAATCTGTCCCTGGATCGAAAAAACATAGCAGGCCTGAAGAGTCCCTACGACTTGCCGCTGGGCACGCGCGAACTTACGGCCGACGATTACATCTACGAGATCAAGCGGCTCGCACACCCGCAGTTCAATTCGCCGGTCTTCGGCCTGATGTCGGAATACATCGTCGGCCTGAAGGAATACTCGGAGCGCCTGAAGGCCGCGTCGAAGCCGGGCGCATGGCTCGATTTGCGCGCCTACGACCTGGAGGGCGTCACGCGGCTGGACGAGCACAGCTACCGCGTGACCCTGAAGGGACGCTATCCGCAATTCGTGTACTGGCTGGCGATGCCTTTCTTCGCGCCCATGCCCTGGGAAGCCGACAAGTTCTTCCACCAGCCGGGCATGGCAGAGAAAAACTTCACGCTGGACTGGTGGCCCGTGGGCACGGGGGCATTCATGCTTTCGGAGAACGATCCGAACGCGCGCATGGTGCTTGCGCGCAATCCGAACTTCCGCGGCGAACCCTATCCGTCCGAGGGCGAACCGGGAGACGCGGCGCGCGGCTTGCTGGCCGACGCCGGCAAGCGGATGCCTTTCCTCGACAAGGCCGTCTATACGCGGGAGAAGGAAGCCATCCCGCTGTGGAACAAGTTCCTGCAGGGCTACTACGATCTCTCCGGCATCGGCTCGGAGAATTTCGACCAGGCGGTGCGCGTTTCCCTGGGCGGCGAAGCGGGCCTCAGCCCGGAAATGGAAGCGAAGGGCATCCGGCTGGATACGACCATCGCGCCCAGCATCTTCTACCTGGGCGTGAACTGGCTCGACCCGGTGGTGGGCGGATCGCGGGGCGGAGCCGCGGCCGAGCGCGCCCGCAAGCTGCGCCAGGCGCTCGCCATCGCGGTGGATTGGGAGGAGTACCTCTCGATATTCGCCAATGGGCGCGGCGTGCCTTCGCAAAGCCCGCTCGCGCCGGGCATTTTCGGCTTCCGCGAGGGCGCCGGGAGCATCAACCCGGTGACGCACGTTTGGAAGGACGGCAAGGCGCACCGGCGGCCGATCGAGACGGCGAAGAAGCTGTTGGCCGAGGCGGGCTATCCGGACGGCCGCGACGCGAAAACCGGGCAGCCGCTGGTGCTCTACCTGGACACCACGCAGCGCGGCCCGGGCGACAAGTCGGTCATCGACTGGTGGCGCAAGCAGTTCGCCAAGCTCTCGGTGCAGTTCGAGCCGCGCCAGACCGACTGGAACCGCTTCCAGGAAAAGCTGCGCAAGGGCAGCACGCAGCTGTTCATCGTCGGCTGGAGCGCCGATTACCCCGATCCCGAGAACTTCATGTTCCTGCTGCACGGCCCGCAGAGCCGCGCCAAATATGGCGGCGAAAACGCGTCCAACTATGCCAATCCGGAATTCGACGCGCTGTTCGAGCGCATGCGCAACATGCCCAACGGACCCGAGCGGCAGCAGATCATCGACCGCATGACGGAGATCTTCCGCCACGACGCGCCCTGGCTGGGCGGCTACCATCCAAAGAACTTCGCGCTGTTCCACAGCTGGCTCGGCAACGCCAAAGTGAACGAGATCTCGGACAACAAGCTCAAGTACCTGAAGGTGGACCCGGTGAGGCGGGAAGCGCTGCGCCGGGAGTGGAACAGGCCGGTGTTCTGGCCCGTGCTGCTGGTTTTCCTGGCGCTCGCGCTGTCGATCGTGCCGGCGCTGCGCCTCTACCGCCGCCGCGAGCGGATGGCGGCCAGGCCGGCGGCATAGATGTTCGCCTACATCGTCCGCAGGCTGCTGTATGCGATCCCGATCCTGGTCGGGGTCAACCTGCTCACCTTCCTGCTGTTCTTCATCGTCAACACGCCCGACGACATGGCGCGCATGCAGCTCGGCGCCAAGCGCGTGACCCCGGAGGC
>Ga0335083_10011841_pt1 | contig 10467 bp, 10 predicted proteins | sample Lox_Sample_42_FD_206716 | JGI IMG/M metagenome (GOLD analysis project Ga0335083, IMG submission 206716) | Soil microbial communities from Loxahatchee National Wildlife Refuge, Florida, United States - Lox_Sample_4.2 | ecosystem: Environmental > Terrestrial > Soil > Wetlands | place: USA... | reverse complement strand
TACCAGCTGGTCCGGATCCGGTCGAAGACCCGCTATTGGACAGAGAGCTGCCGGACCGAACGCTGCTTCACGGCGCGCGCAGGTGCCGCAGTACGCACGCCGAGCATTCATTCAGAGGATAACTTCAACGTCAAGCCAACGTAGAAGGACCGGCCGCTTCCCGGCATTGGGATGCCCCATGGAATGGACGACATTGTTGCGCCCTGGCCAACGTAGGTTCCACCCAAGGGCAAGGCGTAGAACTTGTTCAACACGTTGTCCAACCCGAGATCGAGGCGAGCGCGCTTCAGTTCGTAGCTGGTCCGGAGATTCATCAGGCCATAGCCGCCCGTTCTGATCTCGTTGCGGACTTGAGACACCAGCCGCTTTCCATCTACCAACTCTTCTTCAAAGTAGTTGTTCCACTTGCCCTTGGTGTGTATGATGTTGAACCTGCCGTTGACCGGCATAATGTTGTACAGGTTGTCGCCGGTGACCTCGTCCTTGCCCCGGACCGCGTTGAAGAGACCCGTTGCGCGGAAACTGCCCAAGCGTGTCTCCTGGCGCGGCGAGCGAATGCTCAGATCGACGCCGTCCAACCGGGCATTCTGATTCACAAATTGCAGATAGACAAATCCTGCGGTGGCAGTGGTATTTGTCACGATGGCGGCCGACGCGCCGCACACCGTAATGGGACAACGTTGGGCGTTGATGAAGTCGTGCCCATAGGTGACAAACGGCGTCACGGTAATTCCCCATGAGTCGTTCGCGGCTCCGTGCCAACGAACCGTTCCGCTGACTGTCTGAGCTATCTCTGGCCTCAGTTCGAGGTTACCCACGTAGTAGTTGCCGTCGCCGGCAAAGTTCACCATCTCCATCACCATCCGATTCGTCGACCACGCGTACCGTTCGTAAAGGTTGGGAGAGTGAGTTTTTCGGGCATATCCTCCTTCGAAGTCGAGATTCGCGGAGGCCGAGAATCGGGCGATGGCGGTCACATCGAAGTTATGGTCGGTGCGCTGGCGATCGGCGGCATTGAATGTAGTGGCAGGGTAGAGCGGAGCGCCGTTGTACATCATCCCGTCGTTGTAGCCCTGCACAGGACCCGTATTCATTAGGACGGTGTCACTCCGGCCTCCCAGCAAGGTGGTCCACCTCTTCGTCCACCGCCTCTCCCATTCGGCGAAAACGCCTATGCGATCGCGTTGGCCGTTGCGGATATTGACAAACGCGTTGGGCGCCATTCCGCTCGATGTAATGCCGGCAGGCAGGACCGACGGAGACGGCGGCCACCAGTCGTTCAAACGATACCTCTGGGCTTCGAGGCCCACATTGAGAGTGTCGCGGTTGGACAGCGAGATATTCGCCATGGTCTCACCACCCACGTTCAGTCCCTTCGTGTCCATCGGCATTCCTGGCGCTAATACAGTCGCGGCACTGCCGTAGAAGAACTCTTTATCGTCGCCAAAATCCATCCGGTGGCGGGTGAAGTCTCCATACACGCGGGATTCGAGGATTCCCCAATGAAATTGGATGACGTGCCGCAGATTCACGCTCCCGTTGTCGTTCAACGTCATGTCCATGCGTTGGTTCGGGAACCCCTGATAGGGAATATTCTGGAACCCCAAATCGAGCGCCAGCAATTGGTTCTTGTGTCGCATAGCCAGATCGAGGGCATGGTTCTGCGATTCATATCTGGAAGACCCGACGACATTTCCTGGCAGCCAGCCTCGGTCGACTGCTGCCAGTCCCGGAGCCTCAAAGTTCGCAGCAGCGCTATAGTCGCCTGAGCGCGACACAGAGCCGGCGTACCTCAGGCTTAGTGCTTCGCTGGCGATGGAGAAGCTGAGGTGGGCGCCAAACGCGCCGCCATTGGAGCGGTAAAAGGTCCCCGCTTCACCCCCCAGGAAGGTTCTGCTGCCGGTCCCGGCAAACTCGGGAGCCGGCGAGTCAACCGCAATCGTGCCGCCGACGCTGTCGCCGCCGGCGCTGACCGGTGTAATGCCAGCGAACACCTTGATAGCGCCTACGTTGGTTGGGTCGATATAAGAAAGCGGAGGGTTCATATGATTGGCGCAAGCCGAGACCAGATCCATACCATTGACCAAAATCCGAATACGGTCGTCTTCCATTCCGTGAATCACGGGCAAGCTGGAGACGCCACCGTTGCCGTACAGGCTCAATCCGGGAATGCCGGCGAGCAGCGACGCGGTATCACTTGATCTAGCTACATTCGGGCTCAGAATTTCTTGACCCGCGACGATGTCGGATTCGGCCACCACGTTCACCACGGTTTTGACCTCGGTTATGCTCAAACGGAATGAGACGGTTGTCTCTGCTCCCGCGTTGACCTCTATGTCCTTGCGGGTAACGGCTGCAAAGTGGGAGGCGATCGCGGAAACCTCGTAGTGGCCAGCCGGAACGAGGTCGAATTGATATCGTCCGCTCTCGTCAGTAGTGGTATCGGAGACGATCCCGGTGGGAAGCGCTCGAAGGCGGATTTGTGCACCCGCCACAACTCCTTCGCTCGGATCAACCACAGTGCCAGCGACCCGGCCGGTCCCGGAAGCAGCGAACAGTGCAGCACAGGCCCCGATTAGGATCGCGACCAAACAGAAGAACCGCAGCGCGAGAGTGAAACACGTTTTAGCGGCGGAGTCACTAACGTCGCTTGGTCCGCTGAAAGGGTTGCTAGCAGTGGTGGGAAGCGAACAATGACTGCTTTTCATAGTCGACTCCTTCGTAGTCAACTCCAGATCTTGACCCTCACGCCGTGCACGCGCCGTGTGGGAGCATACGCACGAGGCCGGATGTGACCGCGGTAGATCGGAGCGCGCCACAAGTCGTGCGCGGGATCGCGCACAATTTGTGCGCAATTTGCCCCGCCGGCCCAACAACTCGGCAAGAATTCTCCAGAAAAACCAACCATTAGCTGATGCCTCGGCGATCGCTCTATGCAGATCGAGCGCCAGCAGGGTATGTTCCGACTGCGTCAAATTGTCGCACTGGCATCGAACGAACCAGCGCTTCAATGTAGTTGTGGGCCAAGCAGAATGAGGATTCTAAGGCAGGGCGGCGCGGGGGCGCTTAGCCTTTTCGAGGATGTCGCTGGTTGGTCCGATGGCGATCATCAGTTCCTCGTCGTTCCCGAGGACACCGCGCCGCAAACATTTCTGGACGAGATAGCCGAAGAAGCGTTCGCCATATTCCGTTAGGAGCCGCCGGAGGTGCACCCGGAAGCGCCGATGCAGTTTCAGCCACCTCCGCACCTTCAGTCGCTCGTGGGTAGCGCAGTAGTCAACAATCAGGTGCATCGGCCGGCGTCAGGCAATCGATCACTCCCAGAAACCACAGCCAATTCCTGACGCACTACACTGATGCCCCTGGCGGCCATCGCGCACTGAGATCACGCTGCCATCCGGCACATCGAGAGCGGCGAACAGCGTTCCCGTATGAAGACCGACTCAGTCATCACGCGTTAGTATGTCTGACGCACTACGCTAATGCGAACGAGATCAGGTGCTGCCAACCACATCTCGCGGCCTAGCTGGCATCACGCTGAGGTCTTCCGGCAATCGGCTGCGCAGGCCTTGCAAGCGTCGCCACAGGCTTTGCAAACGCTGTACTTGTCGTAAAATTTGCGGCACTCGCCTTCGCAGTTCATGCATACGTCCGCGACAGTCTTTGCGAATGCTGGTGTGAACTTCGAGTTGATGGCGGCGAGACTCTGCAATGCACTGCATGCGGCGATTAATTGCACGATGGAATCCGCGCAGGCCGCCATGCTCGTGTCCTTCATCGCCATCATGCCGAGACAATGCCGCAGACAGTCTTGGCCAGTGGACACGCATTTGGCGCTCGATTCTTCAAGAGCTTTGTACTTCGGCGGATGCATTTCGCCGGACGGCTGAGCATCGCTTTCTTTGCTGGCGCCGATTACGGCAGCGGCTCCAAGAGCGGCGACGAGTTCTCTACGTTTCATACGAGCCTCCTTGGCTGTGAATTGGGCTATCTCTGATGTAATCCAACTGTGCCGACTGCGTCAATCCACACTGGCCCCTGACCGCTAAAGATAGCACCAAGAGCACACCGTAAGCCTAGACGCGAGGTCGGATAAATTCCATGCTTGTCCCCCTGCGCCCATCAATCCCAGCTGCGACAATTTGCCGCATTGTCAAGCGGACCCGCCTCGAGTTTAATGGTGCGATGGGCAAAGTCCTGGGAATTGCGCTTGTGGTGTGCCTGGCCTGCTTGCACCAGCGAACGCCGGCCCAGGAAATGGGGAGTCTGTCCGAAATGGTGATGGATTCTCCGAATCTGCCGTAGGTTAAGCGGCTCGCCCCGAAAGAAGTGAAACAATTGCAATGAGAGGTGCCCTGTGAGCGTGAAATACAATCTGACGGTTGTCTTCCTGGCTGTCGCCGCGATAGTTGCCGGCCAGTCCCAAGAGCGAGAGAAATCGCATGCCGATCACATGGAGCATCACTTCGATCCAAAAGAATCGGCAAAGAGTTTCGACGATCCCGCGCGCGACACGTGGCAGATGCCAGATCGCGTCATCGCGGCTCTAAGCCTCAAGCCTGGGCAGAGCGTAGCCGACATCGGTGCAGGGACCGGATATTTCTCGGTACGCCTGGCAAAATCGCCGTCCGCCCCCACGGTCTATGCGGCGGACATTGAGCCCTCAATGGTGGAATATCTTCGAGATCGCGCGGCGAAAGAAGGACTGAAAAACGTGGTCGCGGTCCAAGCGGCGGCGGATACGCCGAATCTTCCGGAGCCGGTGGATGTGGTTTTGATCGTAGACACGTATCATCACATCGGAAACCGTGAGATTTATTTCCGAAAGCTCGCCAAATCGCTCAAGCCAGGCGGAAGAGTAGCAATCATCGATTTCAAACCCGACTCACCGCAAGGTCCCCCCAAGGAATTTCGTTTCCCAGTGGAAAAGTTCAAGGCCGAGATGAGCAAAGCGGGTTATCGTCTATCGGCCCAGCACGAATTTCTGCCCCGACAGAACTTTCTGATTTTCGAAGTCGCGAAGCGCTAGCGCGAATACGCCCTCACAAAGTCACAGAACATGGTCGGCCCAGCTAAAAGCGTAGTAGATACGCGGACTAGCCTGCGACAAAATGCCGCATCTCTCACCGGCAGAATGCGGCAATTTACCGCATCCGTCCTCAGCTAATCGACTTCTATACTTGACCTCACCCGGGCGTAGACGCCAATAACAAAACCAAAAGGAACCTGTGAAAGAACATCTTCTTCTGACTTTAACTCTCGTCATCGCGCAGCTTGCCGGCGCTCAATCCACTTCCAGTCTTCGGTCTCTCACTGGGACAGTAGTTGATGCACAAGGGCGCGGGATTGGTATGGCGGTTGTGTCCTTTACGAAAGAAGGGTCGTCTGGCTCAACGGAATCCGCGACCGACGCGGCTGGCCATTTCACGTTCGCCAACCTTCAGCCCGGACATTATAACGTGGTCGCCTCAGCCAACGGATTCCAGAGACTGACAAAAGCTGTCGATGTCACCCACGAAGCCAACTCTGAGCTGGACTTCAGGCTGGACGTGGCCCCGGTGCAATCGACGGTAACTGTGCATGGCGAGCAGGAAGGGATTGTCGTGCCAACTTCCAGTGCGGGCAGCCTGACGCCCATCTCGATTATGGACCTGCCGCAGTCCGTGCAGGTAGTAAACCGCGAACTGCTCGACGAACAAAAGACTTTTCAATACGCAGACGCTATCACCTATCTGACAGGTGTGCAGCGAGCTTACACCGCGATCGCGGGCGCGGTCGGCAACGAGGTTGCGATGCGCGGATTCAACCTCGATTTCAACAATAATTATCTCCGCGATGGCTTCAAATATTATGGCCTGTCGCTCTCGGATACGGCGGATATCGAGCAGGTGGAGGTGGTGAAAGGACCGGCTTCAGCGCTCTATGGAACCGCGGAGGCGGGAGGGATCGTGAATCTCATCACCAAGAAGCCGACCGATACGCCCTTCGTCTCGCTGTCCATGACCGGCGGCAGCTATCAATACCTCAGACCGGACTTCGATGTTTCCGGCCCCATGAACGCGCACAAGACTTTCTTCTACCGCCTGAATGGCGTCTACCAGAACGCGGATAGCTTCCGCAAGTATGTCAACTCGGCCGAATACTTCATTGCACCTTATTTCCTGTGGAAACCGAATGCCTCCACCAGCTTGGCATTTCTAGGCGAGTTCATCAATGTAAACCGGGTTTCCGATTACGGCACCGTGCTGTTGGGCGATCGCCCTGCCCCTGTTTCGGTCTCAACCAACTACACCGAACCGTGGAACAACGAACAAGACCGCGATCGCCAGGCCGGTTACCGATTCAGTCATGCTTTTAACGCGAACTGGACGCTAAACAACGGCTTTCAAGTCTCACGTACCAACGCCCGCTATTTTGAGGTCTACACGACTGGCCCCGATGCCGCCGACCCCACTCAATTGACCCGCCTCTCAGATGCGTTCTATTTTCCGACGCTCTACAGGTACTCCCAAACCAACCTTCTGGGAATTATCAAGACCGGCGCCATCACGCACCACATCGCCATTGGCTTTGAAGCCGGTTGGGTGACCCAGTCATCCGAAGGGCCAGGCGGGTACGCCCCGAATGTCAGCGTGCTGAACCCGATAGTCGGCACGGATTTTACCGAAGCGAGCGCCGCCGCAGCCCTGAAGAACCCCTACTTCTCTCTCGACTATCAATCCGTCTACCGCAATCAGTCGGGATATGCGCAGGATCAGGTGGATCTTGGACGACACTGGAAAGCGATCGTAGGGTTTCGTACAGAGCGCTACTTCCAGGACTCTATCACGCAATCGACCAATACACACCAGACCAGGACGGACGTCCCCGTGACTCCGCGAGCTGGCCTGGTCTACGAGCCGACAACCTGGATTTCGATTTACGGCAGCTATATCCGGTCCTTCATTCCATCCCCTCCGGGCGCCATCAGCGCAGCCGGCAGGCAGTTTTCGCCAGAGCACGACCGTCAATGGGAGGCCGGCGTTAAGGTCGCTCCCGGCTCAGGAAGAATGAGCGCTACGCTTGCGTTTTTCGATATACAGAAGAATAATGTAGTTGCGACAGACCCGAATAATCCGATCTTCTCCGTGCAGAATGGGCAGGAACGAAGCAAAGGTGTGGAGTTCGAGTTTCAGGGCAGCCCCGTCCGCGGGTTAAACCTGCTGACGTCGTACGCTTTTATTCAGGCACAAGTAACGCAGTCGACGGAATACCCGGTTGGAGCGGGGCTTCCCAACGCGCCACGAAACAGCGGGGCTATGTGGGCGAATTATCAGGCCCCCGAAGGGATGTTGCGGCACTTCGGCGTGAGCGCTGGCGTCGTCGCGACAACCGCTCGGGAGGAAAACTTCTACAATACGGCTTTACTACCTGGCTACGCGCGCCTGGATGTCGGCGCATACTATGATTTCAGTAAGGGTGATCGACAGAGGATGCGGCTGAGTTTCAACATCCAGAACGCGCTGGACAGAACGTATTATCTTGCCAGCAATGGGGGGGCGGATCAGATCAGGCCCGGGTCGCCTCTAGCCGCATTGGCCGGTCTAAGGTGGACATGGCGGTGAACTACGCGCGCATTCGGATGCTGTCAAAGGCCGCATGGCTGGCCGCCGTCTTGTCCCTTGCCGCATGCCGTCAGTCGCCATTGTCCATCAGCGTACAGGTTGAACGCTCTCCCGTGGCGGGTGCGGGCGTTGTTCCGCAGCTAACTCGGCTTCACGATGGGCGAATTTTGCTGAGCTGGCAAAAGCCGTTGCCGGCCGGCGGCTATTCGTTTGAAATGGCCGTTCGAGAAGCGAGTGAATGGTCGGGCACCCGCACAATCTCTAGCGGCCCAAATCTAAGCATGTTCACAGCGGATTTGCCGGCCGTTGCTGAGCTGCCAGGCGGCAGTCTTCTCGCGTATTGGGAGTTGAAGGATGCGCGCGATGGCGATCCCTATGCGACCACGATTCAAACCGCGATATCAACGGACGAAGGAAGAACGTGGAGCAAAGCGACGCAACCCTATGGCGAAGCGTTCTCCGGCCAGCATAGCTTTCTTTCCTGGTTTCCTTCGAAGGACGGTATCGGCCTGCTATGGCTGGATGCGAATGAACGGTCCAAAGCCCGTTATGCATCCGTAGCGAGCGGATCGCCGAAAGCCGATTCGAACTTGGGTTCGATCGGACTGCGTTACGCGGCGTTGAATCTGAAAGGCGAGGTTACTCGCGAAGCATTTGTTGATCCGATCACCTGTGAGTGTTGCCCCACCAGTGCGGCAGTGACGGCGCAGGGACCCGTCGTGGTGTATCGCGGTCGCCAGGAGCCGCCTGGAATGCGGCCCTCCGAAGTGCGGTCGGACAAGCCGACTGTGCGCGACATTTATCTTACACGCCTGGATGCGAACGGATGGACGAAACCCCACGTCGTTCATAACGACAACTGGGTGATCAATGCTTGTCCCGACAACGGGCCGGCGGTTGACGCGATCGCGAATCATCTTGCGGTCGCCTGGTGGACGCGCTCGAATGACGATCCCAAAGTTCAGGTCGCGTTCTCGAAGGACTCCGGGGACACATTCGGTCAAGCCGTCCGGGTAGATTCCGGAAAGGGAGAGGGGCAAGTCACGCTTGCTCTCTTGCAGGACGGGAAAGCTGCCATCGTAGGATTTCTCGAAGAAGGTCAGACTTGGGCCAGATACGTAACAGCCGCAGGTAGCATGTCGCCAGCAGTCTCGCTCGGCGCTTCACCTAGGCATTCGCGGCTTCCAAAATGGATCGCGGACGGGAACCGGAGCGTAGTCGCTGTCTGGACCACAAAGCAGAATGAGCTTCCGCGGGTGAACGTTGCACGGATTAGTTGGTGAGCGGCGCGCGTCTTGTGTGTCATTAAACAGGCCGCCCGGGTTCAATATCGTATCTGGAATTCCATCATGGCGTTAATCGGCGAACCGGGGAAAATGCTGTTCGGGGTGTATTGCGGATAATCCGCAGTCGTTCCGTTTTGTCCGGCACTCTTCCAAAACTTTTTTTGATCGCCCGGCACTTCCGAACCCGAACCTGAAAAAGTAACTGACGGATAGGCCGCCAGCAGGCACACTATGTCTCTTTGATCGGCTACGGATCGGAAAATCTCGGTCGGGACGGCTCGGATCAAACTTGCAGAAACGTCCGCAGTAAGAGATTCGCAAGACTCAGCACGAGCGCGCCCATCCGGAAGAAAGCCCTTTATCTTGAAACCAGGCACAAGAGCGGCCGTGAGTCTTAACATGAGCGCGTTGATGACCCACCAGAACAATTATCCCCGGTCACCTCATCTATCGCCGGCTCAGCGATAGTGGCTCCTGGTTCAGAGGGGTTCTCGCCGAAAGAGATCTAGAGATCGATTTGGCGGGTGTCAAGAACCTGGCCGTGCTCGCACACCCCGCGCCGGAATTCAATTACACGACGCTGATCGTCTCTCGCGCACCTTCGGAGCGTCTAGCCGACGCCGATCCACGGGAAGTCGCCCTTGCGCTAGGCACCGCCATTCAGCGCTTGGTAGTGAGCCTCGGCGGCCAGCCGGCCTACAAAATCCTAGCTCGGGGATTGGGGGCCGGTCATCTGCATTTGGAGATTGTGCCCCGAAGCACCAATGTGAAAGGCGGTGCCGAATTGGCCGCCGGTAGCGCAACAATCGATGTAGACCCCAAACTCGCCAGGGACGCTCTAGCTGCCAACGCTTGAGAGCGGATCGAAGGAGGTCAAGACCGTGTGTTGTCTGATCCATTTCCGGCAGAGGCTGTCGTTGCGGAACTGCGGCAAGCCCTTCCAGGGCCGCGACGAAGCCGCGTTGCGTAGCATCCTGACTGTCCTTCTGACCCGACGATTTCCCAACGGCTTTGTCTCTTCCGACGCCCTCTTTAACGATCCCTCCGGTCTTCCGCTGGCCGAACAGGAATGGCTACCCCGTAGCCGCTTCGAGCCGGGCGATCTCATCATCCGCACCACGCGCTTCGGTATGGACGACTGGCACGTTCGCCACGCACGCCGCAGGCGCAAAGTCGAGATGTCCGGAAACTACCTTGAGCGCTGCTTCGTCAGCGATTGGCGCCAGCACTTCAGCCATCTGAGCTGTTGTTGGATCCACCACATTACGTTAATATCATCCGGCTTCCAAGGATGGGGCAATCGAACCAAAAAGGCTCTGCGCTCGATGAACGCGCAGATTGAATTCTCGATTGAAGTTATGCTCCGCCTGAGCAATCCTTCGGGCATAGCGTCGCCATGCATCATCTGAAGTCTCGATCATCGGAACCTTCTGACATTTTCGGACTTATGGAGACCATTTGCATTGCCCAACTCGCCAGCGACTCGGACGTCAAGCTCAAGTGAAGGGTCCAGCTAAGCGCTAGGTCGAACGGTTGTATTGGAGTCGCCATAATGACAGTCTCATGGCGACAGGCGC
>Ga0335083_10011840_pt1 | contig 10467 bp, 12 predicted proteins | sample Lox_Sample_42_FD_206716 | JGI IMG/M metagenome (GOLD analysis project Ga0335083, IMG submission 206716) | Soil microbial communities from Loxahatchee National Wildlife Refuge, Florida, United States - Lox_Sample_4.2 | ecosystem: Environmental > Terrestrial > Soil > Wetlands | place: USA... | reverse complement strand
ACAGTTTCTGGCCGGTATCCGGATCGAGGATCAGCACGCGCGAGTCGCGGTCGTCGCGGTCGTCGCGCCGCTCGAAATCGAACCAGCCGAGCGCCCGATCGAAGCTGCCCCGCCAGTCGACCTCCCCGCGGCCGAAATCGAACAGGCTGTCGAGCGATCCGGCGACCTGGTCGAAGGAGCCGCCCTGCGCGACCGATTTCGGCATCGCATCGATCCGCCCGAGGTTGAAGTTGTCCTCGATGAATCGCAGGATCGAGCTCTGGTCGGCGACCGTGTGGTCCACGTAGTTCCGCTTCGCGAAAGGCGAGATCACCAGCAGGGGCAGGCGCGGGCCGTAGCCGCAGCGGCCCATCGCCGCGCCGGCGAGCGGAGTGCCGCATTGTCCCGGACCGGTGAGCGCATCGTTGCTCGCCGGAAGGCTGGCGGGCGCGTTGAGCGCGGACGGGTTCGCGATCGGCGGATAGACGTGGTCATACCAGCCGTCGGAATCGTCGTAGGTGATGAAGATGGCGGTGTCCTTCCAGTACTTCGACTTCATCACGGCGTTGATCAGCTGCACCATGAAATGCTGCTCGAGCAGCGGGTCGGAATACTGGGCGTGGCCGTCCATGAAACCCGGTGCCTTGATGTAGGTGACCGCGGGAAGCGTCACGCCCGGCTGGAACCCGGTGATGTCGTAGGTCCGGCTGCCCGCGCCGCTCACGCTGTTGATGGCGAAGAGCTCGCTCAGGTCGTACTGGTGGCTGGCCTGATCGTCATGCCCGACCTTGGCCGGCGAGCTCGGCGGAAGGTGGTTCAGGTTCTGGGTCGACGGGAAGTAGTTGAACGGCTCGTGATGCCCGATGTAGTCCTGCTTCACGGAGCCGTCGCTCGCCATGTGGATCGAGCTGCACGCGCCGAACCCTCCCTGGAACCAGCCCCAGGTGAGCCCCTTGGCGGAGAGGAGGTCGCCGACGTTCCGGCTCGGAGACGTGATCGCGACCTGGGCCGAGCCGAGGGGATTGCAGACATCGCCGGCCGGGCGCGGATCGCCCACGACGGAGCCGCCGCCGGTGTTGCCGTTGGAATTGCTGCCGGCGAGCGTCACGTTCCGGACGCCGGGCAGGCCCGTCGTCTGGTCGATGCCCGGGGCGTTCACGATCGTGGAGTTGGGCAGCGTCGGCGTCCCGTTCGAGGCGAGCACGCCGTAGGTGTTCCCCGAGACGAGGTTGATCGCGCCCGGGGCCGACGGGCCGTAAGTCGTGTTGAAGAAGTTGTCGCTCATCGCGAAATGCTGCGCATAGTTCCACAGCGCGGTGACGGTGTTGCCGTCGTAGTAACCCATCACCGTCGATTTGTCCGGCGCGCAGTTCGCCGCCGTGGAGCTGAGCTTCTGCACCACCAGGTCCATCTGGCCCGCGTGATAGGCGGCCTGCTCGTCGGTGTAGTTGTGGTCCTCGTCGCAGGTGGTCGCCTGGTTGCGGCCGAGGCGGAAGGGCTGGACGGTGCCCGTGCCCGCCGCGTTGAGCGTCGGGTTGTCGGGCGGAGCCGCCGGGCCCGTGAGCAGGCCGTTGACGGCCGGCGTGTCGGGCTTCGCCTGGAACAGCGGCTCGCCGGGCGTGGTATTCGCGGCGAAGGGGTAGGTCGCGAAGTAATGGTCGAAGGAAACGTTCTCCTGGAAGATGACGATGACGTGCTTGATCGGCGTCGTCGTCGTCGCGAGGTCGTTCGCCAGGCCCGGCACTGCCAGGGCGGAGGCGACGGCCGCAGCCAGCGTCGCGAGCTTTCTGATGCGTGTGTTGCGTCGGTCGGTCACGGGATCTCCACTGGAATTGTTGGAATTGCGCGCGCCGGCGGCGCGAGGCCGCACGCGCGCGCCGGGAGAGCCTAGCCGGCGCAGATGACAGGAATCTTGCGGATTTGTTGCTGGGACGCGAAGTGCTTGTGCGGAAAGCCGAAGAAGGCTTTCTCAACTGCGTGTCTTCTCCCAGTCTTTGACGCCGCCCTCGACGATGCGAAACAGCGGATGCGCGTCGGGGACCTTGACGCTCCTGAAGAGACGGTAGGTCCGGGGAGAGCGCGCGCGGAGCTTGGCGCGCAGGTGCCTCCATTCGTGGAGCAGCTGCCCGCGCGTCTCCCGCATCCGGGCCTTCATCCTGCCGCGGGCGATCTTGCGGCCGTCGAACCGGTAGCCGCGGCGCCGCGCCTCCTCGGCGATGCCGGCGAGGAAGGCGGCGATCGCGGCAACCGGCCGCCCCCTGGGAGCGAAACCGCGCGAGCTGCGGATGGCGGGTGTATCCGCGGGTCGCGCCGCGCAGGACCTTCTGGGCGAGCAGCGCTTCCCGCCAGGCCGCGACGAGTCCCCGGGCGTCGAGGTAGCGCGGATGCAGCGTCCAGAGCCGCACGCGGCGTCCTAGCGTGCGCGCTTGAACGACGGGCGCTCCATGCAGCGCTTGCACCAGTCCGCGGTGCGCGGATGGCGGTCGAGCGGGAGCCCGAACATGATGCCCAGCGCGAGCCAGCTCGCCGCGGCGACGTCGGCGAGGGAGAACGTGGTGCCGAGGACGTAGTCGCGGTCGGCGAGGCGCGCTTCCAGCGCCGCGAGGATGCGGTCGAGCTGCGCCTTGTTGTACGCGGCGGTCGCCTTGCTGCGATCCTCGGGCTTGTAGGAAACCGGCGTGTCCATGCCGTGGTACATGTACTGCATCATGTAGGGTCCCAGCTCGGTCATGGACCATACCGTCCAGCACAGCGCGTCGGCGCGGGCCTGGCCCCCCGGCACCGGCCAGAGCTTGCGCTCGACCGCGTACTTGTGGGCGAGGTGCAGCAGGATGGCGAGCGACTCGAAGAAGCGCTGTCCGTCGTCGACGAGGGCCGGCACCTTGCCGTGCGGGTTGATCGCGAGGTGCGCGGGCGCGAGGTGCTCCTTCTTCTTCATGTCGACCTCGACGTACTGGTAGGGCACGCCCAGCTCCTCGAGGGCCCAGGAGACGCGCGTGCCCGAGCTTCTCGGCGAGGAATGGAGTTCGATAGCCATGCAGATCCTCCCTTGGTTGGCGTCCGGGCTCAGCCCGCCGGACAGGGCTTGAAAGACGACCAGTCGACGCCCTCGACGAAGCGCTCGTCCGCGGGGAACGGGTGCTTGAAGGTGAACGCGAACGCGCTCGGGCCGTGGGCGTCGAGATGGGCGAGGCGCTTCTTGGCCTCGTCTATGCCCGGCCGATGCCCCTGCGGAACCCACCACAGCGCGGCGTAGGCGCCCGCGAATTTCTCGAACCAGTCGTGCCGGCGCCTGAGGACCTCGACGTGGACGCTGTAGTAGACGTAGCGCTTCAGCTGCTCGATCGATTCCCACACCGACATGTTGAACAGGATCCGGTCGTCGTCGTAGGGCCGCAGGTACGTGGCGTTGCCCGCCTCGGTCTTGAGCCGCCATACGAATCCCGGGCTGCGGTCGGCGAGCGCGTTGATCTCGTCCAGGCGCGCGACGAATCCGGCCATGACCGGGCCCTCGAGCGGGGCGCGCATCCTCCCGATGTTGACCTGGGCGATGTGCAGGACTTTCATGCGGCTCCTCCCGCGGATTGTCTCACTCATCGACCGCTGCGTCGACGAATCGCACGTCGGAAATCCAGCTGCGCCTGCGCCGCGCAAGGCGCGAGTCCTTGCCTTCGCCGTCGAAGCTCGCCGGTGCCCTGCGGATGAGCGACGGGTCGACGCCCTCGAAGGCGTTGACGCTGACCACGGCGTGGAGGCGCCCGTCGATGCGGCTGGTGACGACGGGCACGACGCCGCACTTCGAGCAGACGTGGAAGTCGGCGGTGCGGGTGCCGTGCGCGTACAGCGAGACGAGCGAGCGGTCCCGGATGGTCACCTTGAGCGCGCCCTTCGGGTTGGAGGTCCACACGCCGCCGTGCTTCGCGCAGAACGAGCAGTCGCATGCGCGCGCCGGGATCTCCGCCGGGGCCGGCTCCCAGGCGAGCGAGAAGGCGATGTTGCCGCAGTGGCACTTTCCGTGGATCAGCACGTATCCGCCCCCGCGCTCAGGCAATCCGCTCGGCTTCGCGCTTCAGGTCGCCGGCGAAGGCCTCGAAGATCGGACGGAAATCGGGCATCACGCCCCGGACGAGCGCGAAAATGACGCCGGAGAAGCGTTCCTCCATCAGGAATTCCGTCGTGGCGCCGCCGCGCGGCTTCAGGGCGAAGGTGCGCACGCCCCTGAAGACCGGCGCGATGCCGTCGGCCCAGGTCATGCGCTCGTTCTCGACGACGCCCGAAACCGTCGGCGTGAAGGTGCGTTTCGTGCCGGGAACGTGCAGCCGGATGCGCTCGCCCTCGCGGATCTGGCCGTCGATGCCGGTGATCGTGGAATTCCAGCGCGGGAACCCCTTCGCGTCGGTCAGCAGGCGCCACACGGCCTCGGGCTTCGCTTCTATATCGACGCGAACGGCGCAGGTCATCGAGAGCATGCTCCGGTTTCGAGTGAATGTCGGCGCCATGTTCAATCCTCCAAAGGGAAGGTCGGGCCCGGCCCGCCCCCCGCGTCGAGCGCCCGGACCAATGATGCCATGGCGCCGCGGATTCTCGGCGCGACCTCGGGGGAAGCGACCATCGCGTCCTCGGTGACGCATCCGCCGAGAAGCGGAAGCGTGACCGAGGCCTCGGACAGGATCCGGGCCGACATGGTCTGGAGGATCTCGCGCAGCGCCTCGTGGGCGTGGCGCGCACGGGGCGAGGTGTTGACGAGCGCGACCGGCTTCCCGATGAAGCCCTCGAAGCTCACCAGCCAGTCGAGCGCGTTCTTGAGCACGCCCGAGATCCCGTGCGCGTACTCGGGGCTCGCGATGAGGAGCGCCCCCGCGCCCTCGACTGCGGCGCGGAACTCGCGCACCGCGCGCGGCGGGTCGGCTTCGAGATCGGGATTGAAGAGCGGCAGCTTGCCCAGGCCGGAGTAGAGGGCGACCTCGAGCGGCGCCGGCGCGAGGCGCGAGGCGGCGCGGCAGAACGCGGAGTTGATCGACGCCGTGCGCAGGCTTCCGGAAAGCGCGAGCACTTTCATTCCGGAGTTTCGATCCTGACGAGCTTCGTGCGGCCGGAGGCGCCGCTCCTGATCGCGACGGCGCTCCTGCTGCACCGGAAGTGGCGCGCGACGAGCGCGATCAGCTCTTCGTTGGCCTTGCCGTCGACGGGCGGCGATTTCAGCCGCGCCGTCCACGTGCCGTCGGGCTGCTGCGCGAGCGAGGACTCCCGCGCGTTGGGCTTCACCCTGATCTTCAGGTACGTTCCGGCCATGCTGTCTTCCAGCGTCCGTTCCGGCCGGCCTAGCGGCTTCGGGTCTTGGCCTTGTTGAAGGCCACGGCGGCGCGAACGAGGGTCTTCAACGCCTTCTCGTCGATCTTTCCGCCCTCGTGGAAGTCGATGGCGCGCCGGGTGCTGCCGCCGAGGCTGGAGTTGAAGAGCCCCGCGGGATCCTTCAGCGCCGCTCCCTGGGCGAAGGTCATCTTCACGGCGTTCTTGTAGGCCTCGCCCGTGCAGATCAATCCGTCGTGCGACCATACCGGAACGTCCCACTTCCACTCCTCGAGGACCTCGGGATCGGCTTGCCTGACCAGCGCGCGGAGCCGGCCGAGCATCCTGCCCCGCCAGCCGCCCAGCTCCCTGATTCTCGCGTCGATCAGCGCGGATGGAGACTTGCCTCGCGGCCCTCTTTTCTTCATGTCCGTTTCACTGGCGCCAGCGTCATTCGAGGGGTTAGATGGCGCCCGTGAGCGGCTCATAGTGTTCAACCGTCGGAAAAGGATCATAGATGTGATGGAGCAAGCCCTTCGATTCTTTTTGATGCGGCTTCACATCAAGAACGGCGGACTCGAGAATCATCGCTGCATCGCTCTTGTTGCTATCGAACGTTCGCGGCCACCGGGCCGACGAGATGATGGAAACGACAAGGTACGCCGCTTCAGAGGCTCCAGGTGGGCCGTGGGGTTAGACGGCATATCGGCGAACGAACCCATAGACGCCGACGCCCACGGACCTCCTCCACGCGGAGCCCGTACTGCGGTCGCGCGATACCGCGCAGGCGTTTGATTCGGCTACGGCTGGTCTTGGTCGGCTCGTGTCTCAAATGGGTTTCGCGGCGCGTCGCTCTGCAAGCCGTTGTTAGGTGGCACATTCTCGAACTGGGCCCAACCTTGGAAGGTCCGCAGCCAAAAGCGGACGTTCCGTTAATCATTCCGACCGCCATGGGGTCATCCGCGGTATCCAGCGCGGGACGGCGGCGCGGAACGCCTCGTACTCTCTCCCAAACGTCTGCTCGAGCGTGGGTTCTTCATACGCCACAACGAAGACGTGGAAGAAGAGCCAGAGCAGCGCGCCGTAGACGATGAGGCGCCAATCGCCCATCAGCACCGCTTGACCCAGGATGATGGCAACGACCGCGACGTATATTGGATTACGCACATAACGGTAGAGACCGGTCACCACGAGATTCCGGGTCGGCGCGATGGGCGCGGGGGTGCCGAGACCCTGCAGCGCGAAACGCGCAAACGCGTCAACGAGCCCAGGCACGCCTGCGAGAATCATTATCGCGCCGAGGCCGCGCGTCAGCTCCAGACCAAGGAACGGCGGCTGGAGTTGCCAACCCGTGATCGACCATGGAACGAGCCCCGCCAGCGTACATGGGGCGACCACGAAGAAAACCGCCGAGCCCAGGACGGCAATGATTCGTTGCACGGCGGTTCCCGACACTCGTCGCTGCGAGCTCATTCCAACCTCCCCTTCATTAGGACTACCAACCAATGCCATACCGGACGTTCATGCTCGTGTGTGGGCCGCGCTGTTAGGCTGCATCGGACGTGCGATCGATTCGTACCGTAACAAGCGCAGACGCGATGAGCGCGAGAATCGTGGTTCGCACTGTTACCACAAGCACAGATGCCCAGACTTCCTCAGTCGGGACGAGCAGGAACGGCAGTGGACCGAAGATGCATAACAGCATGGTGGCACCCATGTAGCTCAACCGAAGTGGAACGTGGCATCCGGGGCAGTGAAAACGCGTGTCTAGTTCTCTCCACGCGAGCCGATATCGGCATGTTGGGCAGCTTGGTGGAAAGAAGAGCCTCTTCACAAGATGCAACCTAACGTGCCGCTCAGCGGCGCGCCGCTTGCGGCGCGTCCGCTGGAGCGGGTGGTTGGGCGTGATTCAGCCGCAGATCCGCACGCGCTTCACGAGCAACAAGGAACGCCGAACGAAGGAACAGGGCGCAGATAAGCGCGCCAACTGCGATGTCTGGCCAAGGCGAAAGCGTCATCCGCACCGCCAACGCCGCCAACAACACCGAGACGTTTGCGATGAGGTCGTTTCGAGAGCATAGCCAGACCGACCGCATGTTGATGTCCTCGGCACGGTGGCGCCAAAGCAAGGCAAGGCAAACGCCGTTCGCGGCAAGCGCAAGAGCACCTACAGCACCCATTGCCTCGACTGTCGGGAGCTGAGGATAAAGGAGCTTGTACACGATCTGCCCGAAGACGAACACGCCGAATAGCCCCATCACAGCCGCCTTCGCCACAGCGGCCCGCGCTTTCCAGACGGGGCCTCGCGCGACGACGTAGAGACTGAAACCATAGACAAGGGCGTCGCCCAGCATGTCGAGGGAGTCGGCGAGCAGGGCCATGGACCCGGCGAGCAAGCCCGACACGAGCTCCACGACAAACATCGCAGCGTTCACCAGCAGGACTAGGCGAAGCGTCGCCGTTTGGCGCTCGCGCAGCCGGTCGATGGCGTCGGTCTTATCGATGCAGCAATCGTCCATTGTCTCAATCACGCCCAACGTCTGAAATCAGCGGGGGGCACGCGTGGTGGTCGCCAGAAGGACGATCGCTTCCGGTCCGTCCGCTCTGGATTGAGGGGTTAGGTTTCACGAGACTCTGATATTCATGGGCACGGAACCTCGACCGCCGTCGGCAGCGTGCTCAACAATGGAAAAGACAACAACTGTGCTTGAGCTGACTGACTCTCGGGAATCTCGAAGATATTTATGGCACCATCGGAAGCACCACATACAGCAATATGCACTAGTCCATCGTTTCCACAGCTGAACGATTGGACATCGATGCCGGCGTTCGTAAGCTCCATGCTCATTACAGCAGGCGCCGTCCCACCGCCTGTGCATTGCAAGGAACCGCGATACTTGTATACCTTGGTGGTTACCACTGGATTTGTGTTATCTCCCCCGCACGCCGTAAGTACGCTCACAACTACAGCCGATAGCCAAGGTCGCCACATTCGTTCCTCGCGTGAAACCTAACGTTTGAGTTCACCCGCGTGCGGAAGCTGGCGCGGCCAGCCGTAGCACGTCGGTGTGGGACGAAGGGTTAGGCCGCACGTCAGGCCAGTTGGTAATGGTCACCGCTCGCGGGAAGGTGGCCCGAGACATTGCTCCACTGCCCAGCACGCTTCAATTGGACGGACGACATGGCAAATGGCAAGAGGTTCTGGAACAGGGGGAACGGCTCGGCAGAACTCATGACTTGAAAGTGTAGGTGAGGTTGCAGGGAAGAACCCGAGTTTCCAACATATCCCAATACGTCGCCTGTCGCCACCGACTGCCCGGGCTGCACCCGAACGGAGCCGCATTGCAGGTGAGCGTACAGCGGGTAGACGCCTCCACAGTCAAGAATGACGTGGTTGCCTCCAAGGTTGGAGAACGGTGGTGCGCGCTTTGGCCCGAAGAGCAGGAGCGCAAGGAGATCCCGAACCATTGAGAGGTCGAGACGATCGGGTGTTCCGTCCGAGGCGACGACGACCTTGCCTGGAAGCACGGCGTGAACGGGCATTCCCCAGGCGAGTGTGTTCTCGACGCGGATGCGCGAGAGAACATGCTGCAGGAGAGAGGCGTTCTTGTAAGGACTGCGCTGCGGGTCAACGGCTAGGAAGTCGAAGGCCAGCTTTGGGTGCCCCGGCGGGTTGAAGATAGACCACTCGCCCCGGACGGGGGGATTCACGACGATAGGCGGAGGCATGGTGTCTGGTGCGGTCTAACGTTCACGCCCACCGGCGCGCGACCGCGATCGGTGGGGACAAAGCACAGCAGCTTCCCGCGCGTCCGGGTGGGGCGTGGGGTTAGAAGGCGCTATTTCGCGCGGCGGGCAGCGTCTAATGCAATGCCAACAAAGAGCAGTGCGACGGCAAGCATGATGATACCGACGAGAAAGTCCATGGCTATAGCCTTCCAATCTGCTCGATACGACGCTCGATTTTGCGATGGAGAAGGAAGATGCCCAAGCTTAGCACGACAACGACAACCACCGCGAAAGACAGCAGTGTAGGAGTTGCGGTATCACCTGCAGAAGCGAGCCAGCCCACCAAACTGATATCCGCAACGACCATTATCCCCTGCCAGAACCTGAGATAGACGAGTTGCTCCTTGATGCGATCGAGTTCTGACATACATGCGAGGATACATCAGAGCCGGACGCAGCGCTCTCGGTCATGGCGCCTTCTAACGTTCCCGGCAACCGGCGCGCGGCTGCGATGAGAAACCAAGGCGCGGTCCTTCCCGCGCGTCCGAGTTGGCCGGGCGGTTAGACGACAGCGGCTCCTCAGTTCCTAGCGGCATCCCGTAAGCCCTTAGTACCGCCAACGACCTGTTCACTCGCCGCATCCTCGATCCACACCCAGAACTCTTTGCGGCCGTGGACTTTCTCAGCGGCGCGGATGCGGTAGGTGTGTTGAGCTTGTGCCTCAAAAGGTACCTCGACATCAGACAGAGGCACGCAAAAGCGCTCTCCGGTGCACAGACTGATAGATGCGCGCGCGATCGTCTTACCGGGTGGGATCAAGAACTCCCGCTGCGCTTGAGAATTGCGCTTGGCTGTGCCCACCGAATCGAGGGTTACTCGCCCCCCTCTATACACCGCGCCCCACCAACCGCTCCATACAGTGGCGGCCTGGGCAAGGTTCAAGCCTGGGCCCTGGGCGGGCTGTGGCGGGGCCGAAGTGCATCCCGCAACCCACGACGACAGCAGTGCGACACGTAGCCAGCGCCTCATGTTTGGTGTCGTCTAACGTTCGCGGCCACCGGGCCGACGAGATGACGGAAACGACGCGGTACGCCGCTCCAGAGGCTCCGGGTGGGCCGCGCTGTTAGAAGGCTTAGCCGTGACCAGCATTGCGAGCCCACCAAATGAATTTCCTAATACCGGAAGCCCCGAGAATTAGACCTACCCCGATTAGAAGCTCTATGAAGTAATAGAGCAGTCCATCTCGCAGAGAGGATTTGTCCATTTCGTAGGACCGATAGAGATATAACACAATCAAGTTCCGGAGTAGGCGCGGTATCGCTGATGCTAATACCCACAGGCAAAGGAGTCCGCATCCCACGGTAAACCATGTTTCTGGTGATGCGGGTGGTGCAGGCGCGTCGCTCGATAGAGGGAGCAAACTCCGAGCAATCGTTCTAGGGAAGAACCAGAGAACGAGAAGAAAAATGA
>Ga0335083_10011839_pt1 | contig 10470 bp, 7 predicted proteins | sample Lox_Sample_42_FD_206716 | JGI IMG/M metagenome (GOLD analysis project Ga0335083, IMG submission 206716) | Soil microbial communities from Loxahatchee National Wildlife Refuge, Florida, United States - Lox_Sample_4.2 | ecosystem: Environmental > Terrestrial > Soil > Wetlands | place: USA: Florida... | reverse complement strand
GATGATCTTGCAAAACAATTGCCAAGTATAAAAAAAAGATTTGCAACTTATCGTCCCTTCGCACTCGCTGCCATGGATCAGGTGCTGACTCCCGAACAGCGCAACGGGGCTTTGCGATTGCAGGCGAATATCCTTCAATCCTGTTATCTGAGAAATGATGGCGGAGGAAAATTTACAATGATACCATTGCCAAAAGAAGCGCAGTTTTCAGTTCTCAATGGAATGGTGGTAGATGATTTTGATGAAGATGGCAACCTGGATGTGCTGATCAATGGAAATGATTACGGTACTGAAGTAGGTACAGGGCGTTATGATGCGCTGAATGGTTTGCTTTTAAAAGGCGATGGTGCGGGGAATTTCATACCATTATCCATTTTGCAAAGCGGTATTTATATTCCCGGCAATGGCAAGGCGCTCGTTAAATTAAAAGGCAGTTTGGGGAATTATTTGATTGCAGCCAGTCAGAATCAGGGGCCGTTAAAATTGTATGAGCTCAATAAAAAACCCGTCCTCATCAAAGTAAATGATGATGATATGAGTGCCGTACTGAGTTTTAAGAACGGCAGCATTCAGAAAGAAGAATTTTATAATGGGTCATCATTTTTATCTCAGTCTGGTAAATTTATTGTCATCAGTAAGGACGTAATTGCTGCAGAGATTTCAAACAGCAGGGGCGTTAAAAGAAACCTATCTTTTAATAAATGAGCCTGATCTTTGTTTCATCATCATCAGCCCATCGCAATGCGGAAGAAAAAAATATTCATTTTAACAATAGTTATCGGGTTCATTGTTTTCTTTTCCCGCTGTGTGAATTTTGGCAATGATCGCGATCCAAGAGGTAAGGCTTATGCAGGTTCGGCTGTTTGCGCAAAATGCCATCAGTCGATCAGCGAATCCTATATTCACACTGCTCATTATCATTCTGCAGGTCCGGCTTCATTCTCTTCCATTGCCGGCAGTTTTTCGAAAGATTCAAATTATTTTATTGTAAACGATACAATGAAAGTACTGATGGAAAGAAGAGATGGAATTCCTTACCAGGTTCTCTATGTTAATGGGAGGGAGAGAGAGGCGCGCCCATTTGATATCGTTTTCGGATATGCGAAGGGCCAGACATATTTCTATTGGAAAGATCGTTTATTATTTCAGCTACCCGTTTCCTATTTTTCAAATTTACACAATTGGAGCAGCAGCCCGGGATTTCCCACAAACAAGATCATGTTTGACAGACCCATCTATATAAGATGTTTCGAATGCCATACTTCTTATATAAAGCAATCCACAGAGAATCCATCGGGTCTGCAGAATATAAAAATGCTCGATAAAAATTCGCTTGTGTACAATATCGATTGCGAAAGATGTCATGGACCAGCGGCATCGCATGTAGAATTTCAGACCGAATATCCGCAATTGAAACAGGGTGCATATATCGTTTCATATAAGTCTTTGTCGCGCACTCAGAAAATGGATATCTGCGGTGTTTGCCATTCCGGCAATAGAAATTTTATGCTTGGAACTGCATTTGCATTCAGGCCGGGAGATACTTTGCTTCATTCAATGATGCCAAATACCGGTCAGGCATCCGGTACAATGCAACCTGATGAACATGGCAATCAAACACGCATGCTGACTTTGAGTAAATGCTATATGATGAGTAATATGGATTGTTCGACCTGTCATAATGCGCATAATAATGACCGTGGGAATGATTTGCAGCACAATCAACGTTGTCAGGATTGCCATTCTGTTTCCAATCACAATTTTTGTAAAATAGCGGACACATTAAATACTTCATTTCTAAAAAATAATTGTACCAAATGTCATATGCCGGAGCAGCCATTTAATATTGTTACAGTCAAAACTTCCGCCGGAAGCAATATTGCTCCAATCTCAATAGTAAATCATCGGATCGCAATCTATCCCGAAGAGTCAAAAAAGATAATGGGTTCTTTCAAAAAAGAAAAAACTTCAGACTAAAAAACTCCCGGTCTATAGAGTGCAAACCATGGTCTATCATCCATTGTCCATAGTCTATTTCTTACATTTGCAATTATGGAGATCAACTGTACAGAAAAGGAATTATTCGTTTTTAAAAAAATAGCGCATGCTGCGGAAGAACTGGGTATCCCCTGTTATATAATCGGAGGTTTTGTAAGAGACAAAATTCTTGACAGGGCTACCAAGGATGCTGACATAGTGTGCGTGGGTGACGGTATTGAACTCGCGAATAAAGTAGCTGATCGTTTTAAGCCAAGACCTTACGTATCCTTTTTCAAAAATTTCGGTACAGCGCAGATCAAGATCGGTTTTTCAGAAGATAATAACTCTTCCGCGAAAGATATGGAAGAGATTTTTGAAATAGAATTTGTAGGTGCACGGAAGGAAAGCTACCGGTATCATTCACGTAATCCGGAAACCGGTCCCGGGACGCTGGAAGATGATCAGCGACGTAGGGATTTTACTATCAATGCGCTCGCCATCAGCCTCAACCAGGCAGATTATGGCAAACTGATAGATCCCTTTCAGGGGATGAAAGATTTGAAAAAAAAAATAATCCAGACGCCGCTCGATCCTTTGCAAACCTTCAGCGATGATCCCTTGCGCATGCTTCGGGCCATCCGTTTTGCCACACAACTGGATTTTAAGATCGAATCAAAGACCTTCCAGGCCATCAAAGAAGATGCCCACCGCATTCGAATTGTTTCACAGGAACGTATAACCGATGAGTTAAATAAGATTATTTTGGCGCAGAAACCTTCCATCGGTTTCGATTTGCTTTATAAATCGGGATTGCTCCATATTATTTTTCCAAAGATGGTCGACCTTGCGGGAGCTGAGTATATCGATGGGCTGGGACATAAGGATAATTTTTATCATACACTGCAGGTATTGGATAATGTAGCCGCTCAAACAGAAAATTTATGGCTAAGATGGTCGGCTATCCTGCATGATATTGGTAAGCCCCCTACAAAAAAATTTGAAAAGGGGCATGGGTGGACATTCCACGGACATGAAGTAGTTGGAGGGAAAATGGTGCCCAGGATATTTGATAAACTGAAATTGCCCCAAAACGAAAAAATGCGTTTCGTGCGCAAAATGGTTGAATTGCATCTCAGGCCCATCAGTCTTACCAAAGAAAATATAACGGATTCGGCTATCCGTAGATTATTGTTTGATGCGGGAGATGATATCGATCACCTGATGATCCTTTGTGAAGCGGATATCACTTCAAAAAATAAACAAAAAGTAAAAAGATACCTTGAAAATTTTGAATTAGTTCGCCGGCGACTAAAAGAAGTAGAGGAAAAGGATCGGATCAGAAACTGGCAACCCCCGATTACAGGGGAGATGATTATGGAAGAATTTGGATTGAAGCCCTCGAAAAAAGTGGGTGATCTGAAAAATGCTATCCGCGAAGCGATCCTGGATGGCGAAATTGAAAATACTTATGAGGCAGCACATGATTTCATGATCAAAAAAGCGACGCAATTCAATTTAAAACCAGTTAAATAGTCAGATGAATCTATTAAAATGATGCGAATGCTGGCAGTAAATTTGATAGAGTATTTATAGTATTTTTACATAGATTTATATAAAGGAATTTAACCTATTCACCGTGTTTGAAAGAATGATTCAATTTCCGAGGTGGCATTGAAGAACCGGTCTTGGTTAAATAATTATTAACAAAGAGAAATTATGGCAGTCTTGAAATTCAGAATATATCTTGAAGAAGATGATAGCGTTTATCGGGACGTGGCAGTCAAACACACGCAGACATTCCTGCAATTACATCAGGTTATCTTGAGAAGCTATGAATTTGACAGCAAGCATCAGGCAACTTTTTATCGGAGCAATGATAACTGGCAACGGGGAAGGGAAATTTCACTGGAAAAATATGATAAGTCATATAAAGCGGAGCCATTGCTGATGAACGATACTACCATCGGATCACAGATCCGTGACCCGAATCAGAAATTTATTTATGTGTATGATTTTGCGAAGAACTGGTCTTTTCTCGTTGAGCTGATCAATGTTTCAAAAGAAGAAAATGGTAAGCTGGAATATCCTGCTGTTGTGAAATCAGAGGGGATTGGCCCTTCCCAATATGGAACAAGAGGATTGGTAGGAGATAAGCTCGCTGAAGTGGAAGAGAAATATGATTTGGGAAAAGGAATCGAAGGGTTTACAGAGAAAAGTGATGATGGCGATGATATTGATGCTGGCGGAGAAGAAGGGGAGGAAATGGAATCAGGGGAAGAAGATGACGCTTTGTAAAACGATGATCGTTGGCAGATGGCCGTTAGCCGAAAGCCAATTGAATTCGGGATTCCAAGCCGACCAACGGCCATCAACCAACGAAATCCATAACCGCTTTTAATATAATTCAAAGGGCTCTCTACAAGCTCAGGCAATTGAAAAATAAAACAGTCATAATTATACTGGGGCCGACTGCTTCGGGCAAAACGGGCCTGTCAATCTCACTTGCCCAATATTTTCAAACTTCCATTATTTCAGCAGATTCCCGTCAATGTTTCAGGGAATTGAATATTGGCGTCGCAAAACCATCTGAAGAACAATTGAAATTGGTTCCCCACTATTTCATCAACTCTCATTCAGTCAGAGATAATGTAAATGCTTCTTTGTTCGAAGAATTGTCGATGCAATGGGCAGAAGAAATTTTTCATAAAAAAGATATAGCAGTAATGGCGGGCGGAACCGGCTTGTACATAAAATCTTTTGTTGAAGGATTGGACGAAATTCCCCAGGTATCATCAGCTGTCAGGAAAGAGATTCAGTTAGCTTATGAAGAAAAAGGGATGAGCTGGTTGCAGGAGCAGGTCCGGGAAAAAGATCCTGAGTTTTTCCGGACAGGCGAAATATTGAATCCTCATCGGATGATGCGGGCGCTCGAAGTAAAACTTGCCAGTGGTAATTCCATTCTTTCTTACCGATACAAATCACAGAAGAAAAGGCCATTCAATATCATCAAAATCGGACTCCACTTATCAAAAGATGAATTGCATCGCAATATCAATATGCGCACAGATCAGATGATGGACCAGGGTTTGCTGAACGAAGTGGAAGGATTGATTTCTTATCGTACGTACAATGCGCTCCGTACAGTTGGATATACAGAACTCTTCGATTGTCTCGATGGGAAAATTTCATTGAATCAGGCAATTGAACTGATAAAAAAGAATACCAGGCAATATGCAAAAAGGCAGCTTACCTGGTTCAGAAAAGATGCTTCTATCCGCTGGATGCATCCTGATGAAGTAATGGATTTCAAAAAAATAATCAAATCTTAATATTGCCCTAACATAGTTTCCACCAAAATTTGTGTCTTAATTAAAACTGCGGAACAATATTTATTCGCGTGAGTAGTTATTCGCAAAAAATCAGCGCTTCGGCATTTGGGGAAGATTTTTTATGGGGCGTGGCAATAGCGGCAGCACAGAATGAAGGAGCGTATAACCATGACGGTAAGGGCTTATCAATCTGGGATGTTTTTTCCCGGCGCAATGGAAAAATCAGGGGGAATCATAAACCTTATATTGCCTGTGATTTTTATCACCGTTATAAAGATGATTTGCTGCTGGTAAAAGCACTTGGTTTTAAAGTCTTTCGTTTTTCAATATCCTGGTCCCGTATCCTGCCTGAAGGAACCGGGAAAATAAATAAAGAAGGGACTGCTTTTTATCATCGTGTCATTGATGAATGTCTCAAGCTGGATCTCATTCCTTACGTTACTCTATATCATTGGGACATGCCACTGGCCTTGGAAAAAGATGGCGGATGGACCAGCCACCTTCTTTTAAAATGGTTTAGTCATTTTGTAACGCATTGCGCCCATGAGTATGGTGATAAAGTAAAGAACTGGATTATTCTGAATGAACCATTCGGATTTACTTCATTGGGGTATATGCTGGGTAAACATGCTCCCGGGAGAAAAGGTTTGAGTCATTTTTTGCCGGCTATTCATAATGCAGCATTAGCGCAGGCAGAAGGTGGAAGAATCATTCGCCAGCTTGTTCCTCATGCGCGCATTGGCACTACCTTCTCCTGTTCAGAAGTTGTTCCCTTTTCCAAAAAAGAAGCTGATGTGGAAGCAGCGAAAAGAGTAGATATTTTACTGAACAGGTTATTCATTGAGCCGGCCCTGGGAAATGGATATCCAAGAGAGGATTTTAAATTTCTGGAAAAGCTTGAATTGTATAGCTGGAAGTACACTAAAAAAATGCATTTCAAATTTGATTTTATTGGTCTTCAAAATTATTTTCCCGTTGTCATAAAATACAATCCGATCGTTCCTATGATCAAAGCGGTTCAGGTGAAAGCCGCGAATCGTAAAGTAGCTCACACATCTATGGGATGGGAGATCAATCCGGATAGTTTTTATCGTATTGTCAAACAGTTTTGGTCATACGAAGGAGTGAAAGAAATCATTATCACCGAAAACGGAGCCGCATTCAAAGACAAACTCATCAATGGCCAGGTACACGATGAGCAAAGGATAGATTATTTCAGGAAACATTTACAAGCTTTGCTGAAAGCAAAAGAAGAAGGAATCAATGTCACGGGATATTTTGCATGGACCCTGATGGATAATTTTGAATGGTCAGAAGGATACAAACCCAGATTTGGATTGATCTATGTGGATTTTAAAACGCAGCTGCGTACTATAAAAAATTCAGGTTATTGGTTTAGGGATTTTTTGAACGGAAAGTAAATCATTTGTGCCAACAAAGAAATCTCAGTTTAAAATTTGAAACCGAAAGTCAGTATGGCGGTTCCCGTAACCTGTTTCACTTCTGCATATACATTTGCTTTATCAGCAAGACGATAAGGGAAATTTACATCTCTTGTAAAACCCTGCACGTAGGTGAGATCTACAAATATGCCTTTATTGCGATATCCGATTCCTCCACTAAGAAATAAACGACTTGCTTTTAAAGCATCCTGCTGATAAGGATCCGTTGAGTAAGATATTCCGGCTCTTGCGGCAAGAATATTGAATTTAAGTTCGCCGCCGAGACGAAAATTGAAATTATTTTGATAATAATTTTTTATCGTATTGTTTACCGCATCAAAATAACCCGGAGGATAGATATCATATCCCTCATCGTCCTGTGGCGAATTAAAGCGTGCATCTCTGTTTAGGACATACTCAACATCTCCGGTAATGAAACCTTTTTGACTCTTTACATTTTCGCTTCCTGCTCCAAATAAATAGGAAGCACTCAGCAGCATTTTCCAGGCCGACTGCAAATCATATTTCAGGTTTCCTGAGCCGGTATTCTGATCCAGATCATCGGAGGTAACAGAAATTTCGTGTGCATAATTTTCGGTATTTGTTTGCATCGTTGCACTAATCGCGTCCGTCAATGAATAGAAAGTTGGCGTGTGAAGGGCAAAGCCGATTCGCCAGCTGCTCACTGGTGTATAAATAATACCAAGTTTTGCATTTACTCCTGCCCCTTTTGTTGTGAAATGTTCAGTGTAAACAGCGGAAGCAAAATCATTGTCGTTATTACCGGTAGCATCTGTTTCAGTGAAACTCAGATCGCGGGTATAGTTCACAATAGGAACGCCGATAGTAACACCCAGCATCAATTTGCTGGAAACAGTTCCTCCGATGCCCAGAGCGATTTCAGTAATGCCGCCTTTTGATGTGCTGTTATTTTCCTGGTTTAATATTCCCTGTGCATTTAATACTTTCTGAGGTTGCCCGATAACCTGTGTTACACCACCAATAGTAGCAGTATCAATTAAATAAGTATACAATGCCATCCTGGTTCCGTACGACAGGCTTTGGTTATTGATGCCTTCTTCAATCCCGAGTCCTGAGTTGGCAAATTCTTCTGCATATTGTTCGGAAAAAGAACTATAATTATTTTGACCTTTGTAATATGTATTCGATCCAAAATTTGTTGTGCTGTTGACGCCAATGCTGATGGCTCCTCCACTTGTAGGACTATTTCCGGGAATTGCAAAAACAAAACCTGATGTTCCGATATTAAAACTGCTGGCAGTATTACCCGTGGTAAAAGTTCCGAGATAATCGCTCTTATCTTTTTCAAACCGGAAACCCGGACTGACAACCATTTCACCTCTCCGATAAAACCCAAGACCCGCAGGATTCACAAACATGGAAGAGATTTCTCCACCCAGTGATCCCATAGCTCCGCCGATTGCCTGTTGTCTCGCCGTTCCGCTGGGTGCAGTCCAGCTCTGGCGCAGGGCATCTTCGGGAACCTGTGATAATGATTGTAAGGAGTAAAAAACGAGTAAAGCAAAAAACAAATACTTCATATCATAGATCGTACTGCATTATAGAAAAAAAGAGGAAGAATCAGTAGCAAACTAAATTCATTCCTCTTATTTAATTATTTCAGTAGATGAATCAATCATCTATTATATTTATCTTCCGGGACGCCCAAGTCCACCACCACCGGTTCTGATTCCACCGCCACCTCCTCCAAAATGTGCTCCACCGCCGGAACCGAATGAAGAAGGATTATAAGTTCTCGTTGGCTGATTCATATTAGTATTATTGCTGAAGCCGCTACTCATCGTCCTGTTATACATATGTCCCGATGAACCTCCGGAAAGATTCGAATAATTATTGCGAATCGTCTGAGAATATGAGTAAGCATTCGAACCCGACTTAAAATTTGGAGAAGTACGCGTGTGATTATAATAAGTATTATTGGTATAACTACCAGGGCTAAACGTATTTACTTTGGTATAGGTTGTAGAAGAAGGTACTTTAGGATTAACCACAACAACTCCGCCATAATAAGGATTGTAATAACTATTCCATGTGTAATAAGAGTTCCAGTAGCTGTAAGGATTATAAAATGGTCCATATCCGTACCACGGATTGCCATACATGAAAGTTGACATTGTTGTAAAACAAGAAGCAAAACCACCATAATAATCATTATTATAATCATCGAAATAAGACCAACGGGTGGGATCCTGCACACGCATTTGTACGTATTGATCATTCGCAGTACTATAGTATTCATTATTGTTACTGGCAGAATTCGATTCGGACGCAGCTGCTCTCTTTGGGTTGGATGAATAATATACATCGTCAGGGGTCTGACTATTCTTATATGTTGAGCAACTCGAAAAAACGATAGCTGCGCAGATGATAGGGATGTAAATACGTTTCATGGCGAAAGCTTTAGATGTTTTCAATTTGAAGTTACTACTTTTGCGCTTCATTAACAAAGTTATGTTAATTATTGTTTTTCATCATAAATTATTATGTTTCAGGCAAATTTTAACAATTGAAAAACATCGTTTTAGTTGATTCAGATCAAAATAATACAAGGTTATGAGCAAAGAAATTACAAGCAGACAGGAGGATTATTCACAATGGTACAATGACCTGGTTATTAAGGGCAGTCTGGCTGATTATTCTGCTGTCAGGGGTTGTATGGTAATTAAGCCTTATGGTTTCGCATTATGGGAAAAAATGCGCGACCAGCTGGATAAAATGTTCAAGGATACAGGCCATATGAATGCCTATTTTCCTCTTTTTATTCCCAAGAGTTTTTTCAGCAGGGAGGCTGCACATGTAGAGGGTTTTGCCAAAGAATGTGCAGTAGTTACTCATTATCGTTTAAAAAATGATCCTGCCGGAGGCGGCGTCATTGTTGATCCGGAAGCTAAATTGGAAGAAGAATTGATTATCCGTCCCACAAGCGAAACCATTATTTGGAATACTTATAAAACCTGGATCCAATCTTACCGCGATTTGCCCCTGCTCATCAATCAATGGGCAAATGTTGTGCGTTGGGAAATGCGCACCCGTTTATTTTTACGCACTTCTGAGTTTTTGTGGCAGGAAGGACATACTGCTCATGCAACGGCTGAGGAAGCCATTGCTGAAACCATGCAAATGCTGGATGTTTACGCGGAATTTGCTGAAAAATATATGGCGCTTCCGGTGATCAGGGGAGTGAAAACTGAAAGCGAACGTTTTGCCGGCGCTGTTGACACCTATTGTATCGAAGCACTGATGCAGGATGGCAAAGCGCTGCAATCCGGTACATCACATTTTCTTGGACAAAATTTTGCGAAGGCATTTGATGTAAAGTTTTCCGATAAAAATAATAACCTGGATTATGTGTGGGCTACGAGCTGGGGTGTAAGCACGCGTTTGGTTGGTGCATTGGTTATGGCCCATAGCGATGACAGTGGACTCGTATTACCTCCGAGAATTGCTCCCTTACAGGCGGTCATCGTTCCGATTTATAAAGGAGATGAGAAGAAGGATCTGCTGGATGAAAAAGGAAAAGAAATTGCACAACAATTAAAAGCAGCCGGATTAATTGTGAAATTTGACGACAATGATAATGCAAGACCGGGATGGAAATTTGCCGAATATGAAATGAAAGGTGTTCCGGTTCGTATCGCTTTAGGATTAAGAGACCTTGAAAACAAAACCGTGGAAGT
>Ga0335083_10011837_pt1 | contig 10470 bp, 9 predicted proteins | sample Lox_Sample_42_FD_206716 | JGI IMG/M metagenome (GOLD analysis project Ga0335083, IMG submission 206716) | Soil microbial communities from Loxahatchee National Wildlife Refuge, Florida, United States - Lox_Sample_4.2 | ecosystem: Environmental > Terrestrial > Soil > Wetlands | place: USA: Florida... | reverse complement strand
CCTACGAGGACGATCACCTCGGCGGCGGCGCGACCCTGCGCAGTTTGAGCGATTACAAGGGACAGGAGCTGATCGATCGAGTGCTCGCCATCGCCGACGAATTGAAGCCGCTGCACCTCTCGATTGTGGGAGGCGATCCGCTGGTTCGCTATCGCGAACTGGAGACGCTGATACCCGCACTGGCGGCGCGCGGCATCCATGTGCAGGTGGTGACCAGCGCGTTTCGCGTTCTGCCGTCACAGTGGCCCGCCATCGAGCGTCTCAACGCTGTGGTATCGATCGACGGCTTGCAGCCCGAGCACGACATTCGCCGCACACCCGCAACCTACGATCGGATTCTCAGGAACATCGCCGGACAGAGGATCACCGTCCACTGTACGGTCACCGGGCAGATGATGAAGCGGCCCGGCTATCTCAGAGAATTCCTGGAATTCTGGACGCCGCGCGAGGAGATCCGCCGCGTCTGGTTCAGCCTGTTTACTCCGCAGATTGGCGACCGGCTCGCGGAGATGCTCACGCCACGCGAGCGCGCCCAGGCCATCGCCGACATGCTGCAACTGCGCCGCGAATTCCCGAAGCTCGATATGCCGGAGCCAATGATCCGACAGTTCGCTTCGCCGCCGCACAGTCCCACGGACTGTGTCTTCGCGCAGACAACGCAAACGCTTTCCGCCGACCTGAAGACGCGCATCGCTCCGTGCCAGTTCGGCGGCACTCCCGACTGCGGCTCGTGCGGATGCGCCGCCTCGATGGGCCTCGCGGCCATCGCATCTCACCGGATGGCAGGCTTCATTCCGGTGGGAGCGATCTTCAAGGCGTCGCTCCGCATCGGCAGGCTCCGCGCCAAGGACGACGCAACGCCGGCGCCCGCCGAAGAGCCTTTACGGGTGCTGCAATGAGCACCGGAATGTAGCAAGACGACGATGACAGCAACACAGGTATCGGAACTCACTCCCTTGCAGGAACTGTCGGCGCGCATCGGCAACGATCCGCTGCTGACGCAGGGGAGCACCGGCAACGCCTCCATCAAGCTCGACGGCAGTCTGTGGATCAAGGCATCGGGCAAGTGGATGGCCGACGCGGCCCGCGAGGAGATTCTGGTGCCACTGGATCTGGAAGCGGTGCGGCAGTGCGTGAGCGCCAGTGTCGATCCCACCGAGCACTACACCAGCGCGTCGATCGAGACCGCGATGCACGCGGTGTTTCCGCATCGCGTGGTGCTGCACGTACACTGCGTGGATACGATTGCGTGGGCGGTGCTCCGCGACGCGCCCGCGCAACTGGAGGGCCGGCTGCGCGGTTTACGCTGGCAGTGGATTCCGCATGTCTCGTCGGGGCTGGCGCTGGCGCGCGCGATCGAAAAAGCGATGCGCGTGGATGCCGGGACGCAGGTGCTGATTCTCGGCAATCACGGGCTGGTGCTGGGCGGACCGGATTGCCGAGCCGTGGATGGCTTGTTGGAAGAAGTGCGGCGCCGGTTGTCTGTTACGCCGCGGCGCGCGCATCCGGCCGACTACGCCGCGCTGTGGGAAGCATCAGAAGCGCTGGAATGGGACATCGCCGAAGACGACGACGTGCACGCGCTGGGCACCGATCCTGTCGCACGCGGGATTCTGGCGGGCGGGCTGCTCTATCCCTGCCAGGCGATCTTCGCCGCGTCCTCCAACCCCGCGGCGCTGTTTCGCGCGGTGCCATTCTCGGGCTACGGCAACGGCTTCACCGGTTCTTATCGCAACCGGCCGTTTCTGATTCTGGAAGACCGAGGCGTAATCTTCAACATGACCACGACGCCTGCGGCGCGCGCCATGCTCGGCGGTCTGGCGCAGGTGGTGCAGCGCATTGGACCGAATGTGCCGTTGCGCTATCTGACCGACGACGAGACCCCCGATATCTACGGCGTGCTGGCGAGCCGCTATCGCGAGCTTTCCAGCGCGGGCCGCGCGCACTCATAATGGACTCGTGAACATCGGCCGCACACTGATCGTGGCGGGCGCGGTGCTGATCGCGATCGGCCTGCTCTTCCTCGCCGGCGACAAGCTGCCGATCCGATTCGGCCGCCTTCCGGGGGACATTACACTGCGCGGCCGCAACAGTGTTTTCTACGTCCCGCTGACTACCTGCATTCTGCTGAGCGCGATCCTCTCACTGGTGCTGTGGCTGTTCCACCGGCGCTAACGGCGGCCGCTATTCCCGGAGCAGGCGGCAGAATTCGTCCAGCTCGGAGCCGTTCACGTCGGAGACCGCCCAGTATTCGAAGCGCGACCTGTACCAGTGCCGCACGTGATAGCCGCGCTGCTCCTCAGACTCGGCAATAGCGTCGGCGTGGGATGCCGGCCAGAGGAAGACGTTGATCACATGGCGGCGGCGTTGGTAGACCAATGCCGCGACGGGACGATCGCCAAGGTAATCGAGCCGGCCGCCGGTCAGAGCGAAGCCCTGAGCCTGGAGGTCTTTCACCGGCGGCGAAAAGTCGAGCTTCCCGTCAAACCACGGTCTCACCGTGTGCATATCGGACGACGGAACATCGAGCAGGTGATTCGACATGAGCGAGCGGACGTGCTCCGACAGCACCTCCTGTTCGACACGCGACGCTCCTGGGCGCGGCACCAACAGGAAGACCACCGCGAGGACCGCCGCCGCCGGCGCAAGCCAAAGCCAGGCGGGACGCCACGCACTCCTCGTCGCCAGGCGGACGCGACGGCGGAGCGGCGCGGGAGCAGGATAGTACAGGCTGGCATCGGCGATCGCGCGCCGCAGACCGGTGAGCTGCGCGACTTCGGCGGCACAGGCCGCGCATGTGCCCAGATGCGCCTCGACGGCAACGCTGGAGCGGAGATCCAGCTCGCCATCCACGAAAGCAGCCAGCAGCTCACGGGTTTCGTCGCAGGTCATGATGCGGCCTCCGGCGACAGACTCGCGCGCAGCATCTTCCGCGCGCGGGCGAGACGCGACATCACCGTACCGATGGGCACACCCGCCACGTGCGCAATCTCCTTGTAGGAAAGCCCTTCGATTTCGCGAAGCACCAGCGCCTCGCGGAATTCCTCCGGCAGCGCCGCGATGGCCTGTTGCACCATCAGACGTTCCGGCCCGGCCCCGCTCCCAGGCGAGCCATGAACGGCCTCATCGAGCACCGCCGTACTGGCGTCGCGATTCCGGCGCAACCAGGTGTAGCACGTGTTCCGCACAATTTGCAGCAGCCAGGCGCGGGCATCTCCGCCGCGGAAACCGTCGAAGAAACTCAACGCGCGCACAGACGCCTCCTGCACCACGTCGGCCGCGTCCGCGTCGTTGCCGGTGAGCCATCGCGCCAGGTTGTGCGCTGCGTCCAGATGCGGCAGGATTTCCCGCTCGAATCGCACGAACTTTGCCCGGTCTTCCAAAGCCAAGACTCGATTATCGGGGATTTTATTCCCGGCGGAATAACTTTGCGCCCGCGCCGGTCTCCTTCGCGTATGTCCAACAAACCCGATCGCAACGGAGACGGCATCGACCGCCGCGGATTCCTGAAATGCATGACGTGGGCCGGCACGGCCGTAGTGTGGACGCTGGAAGGCGGCCTCGCCACGTCACGCGCCCTCGGAGCGCCGGAGGCAGGCGACGGCTTCACCTTCGTCCAGATCAGCGACAGCCATATCGGCTTCAACAAGCCCGCCAACACCGATGTGACCGCGACGCGGCAGCAGGCCATCGCGCGGATCAATGCGTTTCCGCGAATGCCGGCGTTCATCATCCACACCGGCGACCTTACGCATATGTCGAAGCCGTCGGAGTTCGACACTCTGGCCCAGGTGCTGAAGTCAGCCAAAACCGGGGAGATCTTCTACGTGCCGGGCGAGCACGACATGCTCAGCGACGACGGACAAAGCTATCTGGAGCGCTTCGGCAAAGGAACGAAGGGCTCCGGGTGGTACAGCTTCGACAAGCATGGCCTGCATTTCGTCGGTCTGGTGAACGTGGTGGACATGAAGGCCGGCGGGCTGGGCAATCTTGGCGAACCACAACTGCGCTGGCTGGCTGACGATCTGGCAGCGCTGCCCGACAGCACGCCGATTGTCGCCTTCGCGCACATCCCGCTGTGGTCGGTGTATCCGGAATGGGGCTGGGGCACCGACGACGGCGCGCGCGCGCTGGCGCTGATGAAGCGGTTCGCGTCGGTCACCGTGCTGAACGGTCACATTCACCAGATCATGCAGAAGGTGGAGGGCAAGGTGAGCTTCCACACCGCGCGATCGACCGCGTTTCCGCAACCCGCACCGGGGTCGGCCCCTTCGCCGGGACCGATGAGAGTGCCGGCGGGTGAGCTGGTCGGCGTGCTGGGCATCACGGAAGTGAGCTTCCTTCGCGGCACTGAGCCGCTGGCCATCGTCGATTCAACGCTCGCCGACAAATCCGCTGCCGCGCCGGCCGGTGTCGGCATCGACAACTTCGCCTTCACGCCCGCGAAGATCGAGATCGCCGCGGGAAGCACTCTGACCTGGACGAATCATGACGACATTCCGCACGTGATCGCCAGTAATGAGGCGAAGTTCGTCTCGCCCGCGCTCGATACCGATCAGCAGTTCGCTCACGCCTTTCGCGAACCGGGTGTGTTTCCGTACTTCTGCCGGATTCATCCGCACATGACCGGCGCCATCACCGTCCGGGGCTGATCAGGCGTTCCACTTACAAACAATTACATGGAATTACGCGAGGCGGGTTCCGCACAGGCGTCTTTACGCCGATAGGCGGTACAGGAGAGAGCAGTATGTCGATTTCTTCGGTCAGCGGAACCAGCAGCAACCTGATATGGCAGTGGCTGGAATCGCTCACAAACAACAGGAACAGTACGACAAACACGACAAACACGACGAGTTCCGCCGTTTCCGACTCCGACGCCAATGGAACGGCGAGCCTTTCGCCGGTCGCTCAGTTCTTCAACAAGCTGGATACCTTGGCGCAAAATTCGCCGGACCAGTTCAAGGCGCTCATGGCGCAAATCGCCAGTGAGCTGAACAGCGCGGCGGAGCAGTCGAGGGGCGGCGCTCAGCAATTCCTGCAGCAGCTCGCCAGCGAGTTTCAAACCGCTTCGCAGACCGGCAGCACCGCTTCGCTGCAGCCGGCCGGCCAGCAGAGCTCGGGCACCCAGGCTGCGCCGCACGCTCACCATTATCACCACGGCGGTGGTTATTCTTCCGCAAACCAGAACAACAACACGACGGATCTGTCGTCCATCTTCGCGGACACATCCAGTACGTCGTCGAACAGCAGCTCAGACCTGAACACGCTGTTCCAGAACATCTTCCAGCAGGTAATGCAGGCCTGAGACGCGCTCAGGCGCTGAGCTTGTCCTTCGCGTAACACAACGAATCGAGCGGGCAGATCGGGCACTTCGGCTTGCGGGCGACGCAGAGCTGGCGGCCGTGGTGGATGATCTGGTGCGAGAAGAGAATCCAGCGATCCTGCGGGATCGTCTTCATCAGGTCTTTCTCGATTTTGCCCGGCTCGGTTTCCTTCGTCAGATCGAGGCGCTGCGAGACGCGCTGCACGTGGGTGTCGACAACGACGCCGGACGCGATGCCGAAGGCGGTGCCCAGCACGACGTTGGCGGTCTTGCGCGCGGCCCCGGGCACGCGGGTAAGCTCCTCGATGGTGCGCGGAACCTCGCCGCCGAAGTCGTTGAGCACCGTGCGCGCCGCGCCGATCAGCGATTTCGTCTTGTTGCGGAAGAAACCGGTGGAGCGGATTTCTTTCTCCAATTCGGCCGGGCTGGCGTGCGCGAAATCTGCGATGGTCGGATATTTGCGAAACAGCTCCGGCGTCACCTCGTTCACGCGTTTGTCGGTGCACTGGGCCGAGAGGATGGTAGCCACCAGCAGTTCCCACGCGTTGCGGTGCGTTAATGCGCAGGTGGCGTTGGGGTAAGTCTCGTTGAGGATCTGGAGGATTCGCTTCACCCGTGCCTGGCGCTCGGCGGCGGTTTTCGGCTTCGCGGGTTTCCCCTTCGCGGCGGTTTTTGTCACACTGACATTATCCTTTCCCGTCAGAACATCATACTCATCCTGGTGGCTGTGGTCGCATTCGGCTGGAGCCTTGCGGGCACATTTCATTTCGACGACTACTCGCTGTGGTCCGCGCGCGCGGTGGTGTCGCCCGCGGGTCCGCTGGAGCTCCTGAAGCCGCTGCAAAGCCGTCCGCTCACCTATCTGACGTTCTGGGCGAATTACCAGACCGCGGGGTTCAGCCCGCTGGCCTGGCACCTGGTCAATCTGCTGATGCACATTGGCTCCGTGCTGCTGTTGTTCGCGGCGTTGCGGCGGCTGCTTCCGGAGAGGGCGGCGATGCTGGCCGCGGCCTTGTTTGCCGTGCACCCACTGAATGCCGAAGCGGTGAACTACATCTTCGCCCGCAGCACGCTGCTTTGCACGCTGCTCTCGCTGGCGGCGCTGCGAAGCTGGGTGAACAACCGGCCCTGGCACGCGGTGGGGTGGTTCGCGGGCGCGCTGCTGGCCAAGGAAGAATGCGTAACGCTGCCGCTGTTCCTGCTGTTGCTCAACCTCGCAGCGTCGCGCGGACGGCGCGAGTGGAAGCCGATCGCGGCGATGCTCGGGTTGTCGCTGGCGGCGGGCGCACGTGTAATGCTCGCTGCAATGTACACTCCGGGCGCAAAGACGGGCCCATCGGCGGGCATCTCGGCGCTGGAGTACCTGTCGTCGCAGGGCGTGGCGATTCTGCGCTATCTGCGGCTGCTGCTGATTCCGGCGGGCCTCACCGTCGACCCCGACCTGCGCGTCAACACCGGATGGACGGCGTGGCTGGCGTGGATCGCGGTGATCGCGCTCTGCATCGCCGCCTCGCGCATCTTCTCGCCTCTGCGCGCGGGTTTCTGGTTACTGGCGGGTCTGATTCTGCTTCTCCCCAGCTCGTCGATCTTCCCAGCGGCCGATCTGGCCGCCGACCGGCGCATGTATTTGCCAATGATCGCCTTCGCCACCGGCGGAGCGATGCTGCTCTACACCATGCGCATCCGCGCACTGATTGTAGTGTGCGCGTCGCTGGCGGCCATCAGCATTTCACGCTGTGAGATCTGGAGAACCGAACTTACCCTGTGGACCGAGGCGGTGCGCATGGCGCCGGACAAGCTGCGGCCACGTATCCAGCTCTCGCGGGCGCTGCCGCCGATGCGCGCGCTATCGGTGCTGAACGAGGCCGAGCAGACATGGCCGCTGGCGTCCGAAGTCCCGGCCGAAGAAGGCCGGATTTACCTCGACATGGGGGAGAGCGGACAAGCGCTGGCGAAGTTCGGGCGAGCGCTGGCACTGGAGCCCACGAATCCGATGGCGATCAACAATCGAGGAGCAGCGCTCCTGGCTCTGGGGCAGACCGACGCAGCGCGGCTCGATTTCCAGCGCGCTTTGAAGATCGATCCCTGTCAGCCCAATGCGCGAGCCAATCTGGCGCACATGGGCGTCGCACCGCCAGCGGCGGATAGCTGTCCTGAGATACCGGTGCTTACTGTTTTGCGCTGACGTGCGCTTCCACGCGCAAGTCGTGCCAGTCCGGCAGGTCGAAACTGTGCGGATCCCTCGCGATGCTGGCGCGCAGCTCGCGCGATTCACTCGCGGCCAGACCGGGCAGCGTCGCGCTGAACGAGGCCAGCGTAGCGTTTCCGCGCCGCGGGTGCAGCTTCACCGTGAGTACAAAGGGCGGCAGATCGGACGAGGAGTGGTTTACCACCACATAGCGGATCTCAGACTTCGCCTTGCCGTCGTCAGAGGCGCGGACGCCGGTCACCTCGACGTACTTCGTCATGGTGGGGAACGCGCTTTGAGCGGCATCCGATGAGGGCGTCGATGCCTCAACGCGGGTAAACGAGAGATGCTCAAACGCCGACTTCTCCAGAACCCACGTCGACAACAGAATGATGACCAGTGCGGTGAGCAGGCTCACCATCCAGCTCGGCACGTGGTGCTTGTGCGCGGAGCGCGGCACGGGGGTGCGGGCGAGCAGGCCTTCTTCATGGAAGCCACGCAGGGTTGCCGGAAGATGCAGTCCTTTCGAGTACGAGCCGATCACAGCGCGCGAGACCATTCCCGCGCTACGGCCGTTTCCGGGCGCCTTGCGTTCCGGGCGCACCCAGAGACGGAATACCTTCTCGGCGGGCGGGGCCAGAACCACACCGAGGTCCTGAGTCGACTCGCTGCGCGGCAGGTGACCACGGCGTCCGGGCCACTTTCTGGCCTCGACGGCCGTCTCCACGGTAACAGCGGTATCACGGGCCGCGGGAGGAGCGGGCTTCCAATCAACGGCGGAAGCCAGCGTCCGCGGCGTGGGCACATATTCCAGATCTTCCAGGCGCGCCGGCAGCGGGCCGCTTTCCAAACCGCTGTCGAGTAACGCAACGCTGGGGCTCTGCCGCAACCCTTCGAGCAGGTGCAGCAGGTCCGACTCCATGCCGAGAACGGAACGGTGGTCGGGGGTGAAGATCTCACGCGGCTGCGCCAGTCCCGGAGCCGTGGCGGTCCAGGGCAGCGGATTGCACTGATCAAGCAGCGCGAGAGTGCGGAAGACGAACGGCGCCTGCGGAATCTCGACGCTGGGGGCGAGGGCCAGAGCCATGGGCGCCGGTTCTTCCAGCGCTACCGCCACGGGCGCGTGCGGCTGAGCATCGGCGATGGCCGCCGTCTCGGGCGTTGCCGCCGGGTATTCCGCGGGCGGGACGGGCGACATACGGCTGCGCGCTTCCCACTGAACCTTTCCAGCCAGCGCGAAGGGCGGCAGGGCCGCGGGTGCCGGTTCGGCGGCGGGCATTACCGCATAGGCGGTATCGATGGTATGCGAGCCGGTGGGGCCGTCTTCGTGGAAGTGCGCCTGCGTCCGCTGCGGCGGGTGCAGGTAGAGCGAAGAAGGATCGATGAAGAGGCCGTCGTGCGATGGCTCGGGCGGAGGCGGAGGCGTATACCGGTGCTCGACCGGATCTTCCGTCACAACCTCGGGCACGAGTCCGTCAAATTCAACCGGCGGCGCGTGGTTGGGCTCAACGGTTTTGGTGACGACCTCGGCGGCGATGGCCGCAGGATCGGCGGGCAGAGCGTGCTGCGGCTCCACACCGTCCATGGGAACGAACTCAGGTGCGGTGATGACCGGTTCCGGAGGCGCGGCAACCGGAGCCGGCTGGGCGGTTGGGCGGGCCGGGACCATGTGCTCGCGCGCATTCCATTCGACGCGCGGCGCCCGCGGCGGAAGTGGCGGCAGGCGAAGCGAGGAGGGGTCTATGAACGGCGCGGTGGCGCAGTCCAAGTCGTAGGGCAGATCGGGAAGAGGAGGGAACGGAGAAGCAGGTTTCGGCTGAACGGCGGCCGGGCGCAACTGGCGCTCCAGCGCCTCAATGCCGACCGAGGGAGCGGTCGAGTAATCCGATTCGTATGTTGAGCTTACGGGCTTTGGCGAGGGAGGTTCGCTGCGCTCCCGGCGGCGCTGCAGAGCTGGCGCCGGCTTGACCGGACCCGGGGTACAGAACGGACACTCCTGGAAGGCAGGGTCATTCTCCCTGCCACACTCCGGGCAGATCCAGCTCAACATGCTACCAATCTAGGTCAGGTTGGCTCAGGTTGCGCTCAGCCACACTCCCTGGCCGTACCTGGAACCCGCCTTATATGATCGCCTTAGAGCACCTACCTGCGGTTAGTACTCCACCGTGGCGGCGTACTCCTTAGGCGGAGGGCGTGGGACACTGATCGTATGCGCGGCAGTAGCGCCCCCGGCCCGGCGGTGGAACGCTTCTTCGAATACTCCGTGCTGGGGCTGCTCGCCAGCGGCTTCCTGGCACTTGCCGGCTCGGGCCGCCTCGACCCATTCACCATCGCAATCACGGCAGCGGCACTGGCCGTGCGCGGACTGCTGACCGCAGGCATCCTCGATTTCGAGCTGCGGAACTCTACCACCACGTGGCTGGCTCTCGGCTACATGGTTTTCTACGGGATCGACTTCGAATTCCTCTCACGCGACTTCATGACGGCCACCGTGCGCCTGGTGCTGTTTCTCGCGGCAGTGAAGGCGGTGAGCGCGCAGACGAACCGGGACTTCCTTTATCTGCGCATTGTGGCATTCCTCGAGCTGCTGGCGGCGTCGGTTGTTTCCTCCAGCCTGAACTTCTTCGTGTTTCTGGCGCTGTTCCTGCTGTTTGCAATCGCCACGTTCGCGGCGGGCGAGATCCGGAAGTCAGCGGCGAGAACGGGCGTGGTGGTGCGGGTGACAGAAGGCGGGGTGACGGCACGGCTGGGATCGCTTTCGACGGCGCTGGCACTGGGAATTCTGCTGATGACGTGCGGACTCTTCTTCCTGCTGCCGCGCACGGCCCGGGCCGCGCTGCAGCATCTGGGAAACAGCCGTTATTTCGTCAGCGGGTTTTCAAACGAAGTGCGCATCGGCGGGACCGGCGCCATTGAGCCGCGCCAGACCGCGGTGATGCACGTGGCGATGGAAGACGGC
>Ga0335083_10011836_pt1 | contig 10471 bp, 9 predicted proteins | sample Lox_Sample_42_FD_206716 | JGI IMG/M metagenome (GOLD analysis project Ga0335083, IMG submission 206716) | Soil microbial communities from Loxahatchee National Wildlife Refuge, Florida, United States - Lox_Sample_4.2 | ecosystem: Environmental > Terrestrial > Soil > Wetlands | place: USA: Florida... | reverse complement strand
ACCCCGCCGGGGGCGAGCGCCCCCGGACCCGCATAAGGGTGGAGTTTCTCTGATGAGCAAAAATACGTCGCTCAGCCTTGGCAAGCATTGTTAGCGACATCTGGGAACACACTGTGACGCGCTGGGGCTTTGACCAAGTGGCGGTTTATACCCGCCATCTCTGGCAGCATATCGAGGCAGTCGCAAAGAAACCAACCATAGGGCGGACATGCCCCGAAGTGCGGGCAGGCTACTACAAGTACCCGCCCGGCTCACATTTTCTCTTCTACCGCCTCATTGACGGCGGCATTGATGTTGTCCGCCGGCGGATCATTGGCCCGCTTGATCTGAACCGTGCTCATCCGCCGGATGGTGCAATGGTTCAGTGGCCGGGCGGCCGATACGTCACGTCCTCCTCGAGTGCCTTGTCCATTTCCGCGACCGTCAGCAGCGGCACGGCGCGCGTGCTTGCCATCCCGCTCGCCCCGACCGCGACGCAGAGCGAGGCCACGTGCAGGTGGCTCGGCGCATCGACGATGAGGAACACATCGTCATCCCCAAGCGCATAATATATGGCATCGAGCTTGCCGCCGCCCGCTTCACAGGCGGTCGCGATCGCCTTCTGACGACCTGACGCCTTATCCTTCATCAGGCCCTTCATGCCCTCGGCGGTGTAGCTCGCCTTGATCAGGAATTTCGGCATTTTGCGTTTCCCCAAGGTTATATCTTTAAAAAGGCGCGCCCCGTTGCCGAGGCAGCCCCTGTTTCCCTGACGGTCATCGCCGCCGCCGGCTGCATCGTCCAATCACTTTAGCAGGGTCGCCGCACAGATGCCTGACCAGATCGGGGCCCTGAATAAAGAAGTCATGACGCGGAAATCCGAAGGAAAAACCGCATGGCTTTGGGTTGCCACGCTCACCGCCCTCACCGCCTGCGTCATGATGGTCACCTGGATCCCCCATGCACGCATGGATTCTGAGCAACATCTTTAGGTGTAGCGGCTTGCCGCACGGCAGCACCGCCCATTGCCGTATGGCGCGAACCCGATATGCGATTTTTGCCGCCTGTGTGTAGATCGGCAGCCAACTCGGACACCACCCAGGTTTTTGGTTTTAGCCTTTCATGTGAAGACGAAAATCGTACCTTCAGCCATCACATGTCGGGGCGGTCAGGAAACCCCTGTATAGTGGCGTAAACCGAGACTTCGAAGCGGTTGTCGCATCGTCGGCGCCAACCGCGTGGCGCAGAAAGGATCACCGCTTGCGCCTCAGCTTTTGAGGAAGGTGAGGAGGTCCTGATTCACCTCCTCCTTCCGCGTCGTGCACATGCCGTGTGGAGCGCCGGCGTACACCTTCAGTTCGGCGTTCCGGATCAGTTGAGCGGAGAGCCGCGCGGAGTCATCGATCGGGACGATCTGATCGTCGTCCCCGTGAAGGATCAACGTGGGAACGTTAAATTTCTTCAGATCCTCCGTAAGATCGGTCTCCGAGAATGCCTTGACGCAGAAATACGCGGCGGGGAAACCGGCCATCATTCCCTGCATCCAGAACGATTCGCGCACGCCTTCCGAGATCTTCGTGCCTGGCCTGTTGTAGCTGTAGAAAGGAAGGCTCAGGTCATTGAAGAACTGTGATCGGTCCGCGACCAGAGCCGCGCGGATCTCGTCAAACGCCTTCAGTGGCGTTCCACCCGGATTGGCGTCAGTCTTGAGCATCAAGGGCGGGATCGCACTGATCAGCACAGCCCTCGCGACCCGCGCGGTGCCATGGCGGCCGATATAGCGCGCGACCTCGCCACCACCTGTTGAGTGGCCGACATGCACCGCGTCCTTCAGATCGAGGTGCGTGACCAGTGCCGCGAGATCGTCGGCATAGGTGTCCATGTCGTTACCGTGCCAAGGCTGGCTGGAGCGCCCATGGCCACGCCGGTCATGGGCAATGCAGCGATAGCCCTGCTCGGCCAGGAAAAACATCTGGTCCTCGAAGGCATCCGCGGTCAGCGGCCAGCCATGGCTGAAGACGACCGGCTGCCCTGCCCCCCAGTCCTTGTAGTAGATCTGCGTGCCATCCTTGGTCGTGAACGTGCTCATTGCCGATCTCCCGTGCCGTTCGCCTCTGCCGCCGCCGGCATGCCGGAAGCAACGAGGACCGGCACCTTTGAGATCCCGCGTCACGCCGAGGCCGGGCATGAAGCGGAAAGGCCAGGGCTCTGCCCTGAACCCGCTGGGGCCGTACGGCCCCAGACCCCATTAACTTAAAGGAATCAAATAATTGGGGGGCTGGGGCCTCAAGGTCCCAGTGGGGATCCAGGGGGCAAAGCCCCCTGGACTTACCGCAGTCAAGACATAAGACCGCTGGTATAAGGCGGTTGGTATCAGGTGGTAACGCCGGTCAACTGTTCGTGCAGCGCATGCTCCGCCTCATTGAGGTCGGAAGGCCGTGACAGGTGGTACCACAACCCGTCATGCACCACGGCGCGCACCCGGCCGCTCTCGATCACCCGGTCCCAGAGCGCGTTCATGCTGAACACCGCCTCTTCCCCCTCCCCAAACAAGGCGGGCGAGAGGATCTGCACCCCTGCATAGATATAAGGTGCGATCTCGCGCTCGCCGCGGCGGCGCAGCCCGCCCCATTTCCCGCCCCGTTTATCGAGCAGGAAATCGCCGAACCCGACCTCGGACTGCACCTGGAAGGTGCGATGCACGAGCAGCACCGCATCCGTCTCCGCCGGATCGAAGGCCGCGGCGAGGCGGGCGAGCGCCGGGCTCGGCCCATCCAGCCAGAAACTATCGCCGTTGACGACGAAGAAGGGCTGATCGCCGAGCAACCCCTCCGCCACCGCCGCCGCCACCGCGCCGCCGGTATCGAGCAGCGCCTTCTCCTCCCGCAGCACAGTGCGGGGCGGGCGCTCGCGGCGGGCGAGATGCGCGGCGACCAGGGGCGCATGCCAGTGGGCATTGACCACCACGGTCCCGACCCCCGCCGCACCCAGCCGGTCGAGCGCATGGTCGAGCAGGGGCTTGCCGCCGAGGGGCAGCAGCGGTTTCGCGGTGTTCTCGGTCAGCGGGCGCATGCGCGTGCCAAGGCCGGCGGCGAGCAGCATCGCGTGGGTGGGCTGGATCATGGGGAAAAGGGTATCCGGTCGGGCCAGCCGGTCAGGATTGCGTGCCGCGCTTCGCCCTGGCCGTGGCGAAGCGCGATGGTGAGGGCGTCGGGCGGGGTGAGCGGACCGAGCCGGTCCGGCCATTCCACGATTACCACGCCGGCGCGGGCCTCCTCAAAGCCAAGCTCGGCGAGCGCCTCCGGCCCGTCGAGGCGCCAGAGATCGAAATGGTGCAGGGTGAAGCGCGGAGCGTCGTAGCTCTGCACCAGGGTGTAGCTTGGGCTCGGCACTTCGAGCGCCGGGTCGCCGCAGGCGGCGCGCAGCAGGGCGCGGGTCAGCGCCGTCTTGCCGGCACCGAGCGGTCCTTCAAGCAAGATCGCGTCGCCGGGCCGTAGCAACGCGGCGAGGCGACGGCCGAGAGCTTCGGTCGCCGCGAGATCAGGCAGGTCGAGGTGATACGGCGCCGGCATCCGGCCAATCTGCCGCAGACGGGTGGGCGGTCACAAGACCGGGTCTGGTGCGGCCGGGCGGCGGCCAGAGCAGATCGTGCCTCAGAGCGCCGACGGAACGGAGATCTCCACCGTTCCGGCCCGCCCCGGTTTCTGCCGGCGGGCGATGGTCACGCCGGCGCCGATGCCGAGCAGGTCGCTCACCTTCCGGCCGACCCCGGCCGCGGCGGCGCGGTCCGCCTCGGTGAAGTAGGTAACGTTCAGCCGGATCAGGCGGAACGGCACCGCCACCGGCCCCGCCACCGACAGGCCGCTGGCGCGCAGCGCGCTGGCGATCTGGCGGGCGCGCGCCCCGGCGCGGCGGTTGGAGCGCGGATAGGCCACCACCACCCGCGCCGGGACGGCGGCATCTATGTCACTGGCCGCCGCCGGCGGCGCAGGCGGCGGCGCGGGCGGCGAAGGCAGCGCTCCTACCGCCATCGCCGGCGCCGGCGCGGCCGACCCCGGCATCAGCCCAGGAGGCGGCCTTGGCGGCGGCACGGCTGGCGGCAAAGGCGGTGCGGCGAAGGCGGGCGGGGCGCGCCCCAAACCGGCCGCGCCCAGCGGCGATGCCGCGGGACGCGCCGCCGCCAGCGGGCCCGAAGCGGCGGGCACGGTGATGGAGACGGCGACATCGGGGGCGGACGCGCCGGCGGGCACCCCGCCGGCGACGGCGGCCGGCGCCGCGCGGTCCGGCGTCGCCTCGAACGGCAACGGCGCGCGTGGGGCGGCGCCCGGATCGGGCGCGCCGATCGTCTCCCAATCCGGCCCGCCCGCCATCCCGACCAACAGGTTGGCGACCACCCCGAGCGCGATGCAGATCCCGGCGATCATCACCACCCGCATGCCGAGCCCGGTCGTCCGGCCGTCCTGGCCCGCCGCGTTTCCCTCGCCGGCGAACCGGGCGGCGCGGGCGGCGGCCAGCGCCATCGGGTCCGGCGCCGGGCCGTAGCCGGGCGGCCCGAGAGTTACCCGCGCGGAAATGCTGTCCCGCAGGGCCGGCACGCCCGCCCTGGTCAAACGCTGCCAGAACTCCGGCCGGCCGACGAACACCACCTGCAGCAAGGGCCGCGTTTGCGTCAGGAGGCTCGCCAGCAGCCAGAGATGGCGCAAAGTATCGTCCGGCATCTCATGCGCGTCATCGATCGCGAGCAGCACCGGAGACTGAGCCGGCGCCGTCCGCAGCCAGCGCCGCAGGGCCCGGGCGCTCTCCTCCGGCGCCTGTCCCTCCGCCTCGGTGATGCCGAGCGCCTCCACCACCGCCCGCTGCACCACGAGCGGGTCCGGCCGCGCACGGGTGATGCGGACCACGCGCTGGCCGTGGCGCGACAGGTGAGCGATGATCGCATCCAGCACTACCGTCTTGCCGAACCCCTCCGGACCGGTCACGGCGACGAAACTTTCCCCGAGCCGCAGCGCGCCCACCGCGTCACGCGCCGCCCCGTGCTGGTGGTAGGTCAGCGACACATGGGTCATCGGGAGTGGGTCGGTCAGCGCCGACATGGCGGAATACGCTCCCCTCGCCTGTCATCCGGACCGCGGCGCATCATAGCGCGGCCCTTCCCCCTGGCCGCCTACCAGCAGGTGGCAGGTACAGGGAAATCAACTATTTGCGCTCGCCAGCGAAACCGGAAACAGAGCAAGCCGGAAGCACGATGGGTTTTGATTAAAAATCAGATTTGTCAATATTTTTCGTGAAATTCAGGCAATAAGCACGCCGCATGCTTCCGGTCCTTCCGTCCGCATCGAACAGGCTCTAGTGTCGTGGCGCTTCGCCCACATGGCGGGGACCGGATGGGGGACCCAAGCGGCCCACCGGCTCTTCAGGATCACTCGCCAGAGAGGAAAGCGGCCGGCCTCACGGGACGCGTCCCGGGGCGGATACGGCAGGACACCACGCTGATGACCGACCCAATCGAAACCGACGTTGCCATCGTGGGCGCCGGGCCCGCCGGACTGTTCGCCGCCTTCGAATGCGGGATGCTGAAGCTGCGCAGCGTGCTCATCGACGCGCTGGACGAGATCGGCGGCCAATGCGCGGCGCTTTATCCGGAGAAGCCGATCTACGACATCCCGGCGCATCCGGCGATCGCCGCCGGCGCCCTGATCACGCAGCTGGAGCAGCAGATCGCCCCCTTCGCCCCGCCGCGCCTGCTCAGCCGCCGGGTGGAACGCCTTGAGGGCCAGGCCGGGAACTTCACCCTCGGCACGGATCGCGGCGACACGATCCACGCCCGCGCCGTGCTGCTCGCCGCCGGGGCCGGGGCCTTCGGGCCGAACCGGCCGCCGCTCGCCGGCCTCGCCGAGTATGAGCGGAGCGGGGCGGTGCAGTACTACGTGCGCCGGCGGGAGGATTTCCGCGGCCGCTCGGTGGTGATCGCTGGCGGCGGCGATTCGGCAGTCGATTGGGCGCTGTCGCTGCGCGAGGTCGCGGCCAAGGTCTGGGTCGTGCATCGCCGGCCGAAATTCCGCGCCGCGCCGGAGACGGCGGCGCAGCTCGACCAGGCCGCCGCGCGCGGCGAGGTGGAGATGGTGATCCCGTATCAGTTGCACGCCCTGCACGGCACGGCGGGCAATCTCATCGGCGTCGAGGTGGCGACGCTGGACGGCGCCACCCGCATCCTGCCAGCCGACCGGCTGCTGCCCTTCTTTGGCCTTTCCATGGATCTCGGCCCAATCGCCGGCTGGGGGCTGGATCTGGAGCGGCACCATATCCAGGTGAACCCGGCCACCTGCGAGACCAGCATCCCCGGCGTGTTCGCGATCGGCGACGTCGCCACCTATCCGGGCAAGCTCAAGCTGATCCTGCAGGGCTTCAGCGAGGCGGCGATGGCGGCACACGCGATCCATCCGATCGTGCATCCGGGCGAGGCACTGCATTTCGAATACTCGACCAGCAGCGGCGTGCCCGGCGCGGCGGCCCACCCGCCCGGATGAACGCCTCCCCCGCCGCGCACGCGGCTGCCCCGAGACCGACCGCGCACGCGGCCTCCATGCGGAAAGTGGCGCTGGCGAGCTTCATCGGCGCGCTGATGGAGTGGTACGATTTCTACATCTACGCCACCGCCTCGGCGATCGTGTTCGGCCAGCTCTTCTTCCCGGCGCAGGACCGGCTGAGCGGCACCGCCGCCGCCTTCGGCACCTTCGCCGCCGGCTTCCTGGCGCGGCCGATCGGCGGGCTGATCTTCGGCCATATCGGCGACCGCGTCGGGCGCAAGGCGAGCCTCGTCCTCACCCTCGGCATCATCGGCGCCGGCACCTTCCTGATCGGGCTGCTGCCCACCTGGAGCCAGGCGGGCTCGCTCGCCCCGCTGCTGCTCACCCTGCTCCGGGTGGCGCAAGGCATCGGGCTTGGCGGCGAGTATGGCGGCGCGGCGCTGATGACGATCGAGCACGCCCGTCCGGGCTCGCGCGGCTTCTGGGGTAGCCTGCCGCAGGCCGCCTCCCCGGCCGGGCTGCTGCTGGCGACCGGGGTGTTCGGCCTCGTCTCCCTGCTGCCCACGGCCGAATTCCTCGCCTGGGGCTGGCGCCTGCCCTTCCTCGGCAGCATCGCCATGCTGGCGATCGGCCTGTTCATCCGCCTGCGCATCGAGGAGACGCCGGATTTCGAGGCGGTGCGCGACCAGGCCCCGGCGGTGCCGGCGCTCGCTTTGCTGCGCGGGCACAAGCGGACCCTGCTGCTCGCCACCGGGGCGCGGCTGGCCGAAACCGTCTCCGGCAACATGGTCAAGTCCTTCGGCCTCACCTACGCGACGCAGCAACTCGGCCTGCCGAACCAGGCGGCGCTCTCCGCCCTGCTCGCCACCTCCCTGCTCGCCATGGCGGCAACGCCGCTTTTCGGCTGGCTCAGCGACCGTCTGGGCCGTCGCCCGCTCTATCTCGCGGGCGCGATCGCCTCCGCCGTGCTGGCGGCGCCGTTCTTCCTGCTGCTCGGCACACGCACGACGGCGGGGCTGTGGGCCGGGTTCGCCCTGGCCTACACCTTCGGGCCAACACTGATGCTGAGCGTGCAGGCGACCTATTTCAGCGAGATGTTCGGCGCCGAGGTCCGCTACACCGGCCTCTCGGTCGCCTATCAGGTCTCGGCAATCATGGGCGGCTTCGTGCCGCTGCTGGCGCTGACGCTGCTGCGCTGGTCGGGCGGCACGCCCTGGCCGGTGGCGGCGCTGCTCGCCGTGGTGGGGCTTTGCTCCGCCGGCTGCGTGCTGGCGGTGGCGCCGCGACCGGTGGCGCGGCGCGGCGCGGAACCGGAAGCGACGGAGCAGGTGGCAACGGAGCTGGTGGCGGAGCCGGCCAGGCGGATCGCGGGCACCCGCTACCCGTGATGGCGCGGCGGCAAAAAACGCGGCGGCGGGAAAAGCGCCCCTGGCACGCGCCGGCGGGCTTTCAAATCCGCGCGGGCAATGCCACATCGCCCGCCATGATCCGCCGCACCCTTCTCGCCGCCCTGCTTTCCCTGGCGCCGCTCCCGGCCGTGACCGCGGGCGCGGCCGAAACGCCGCATGCCGTCGTCCTCTCCGACGCGGATCAGGCCGATCTGACCCGGATCGAGCGGTATCTCGACGGCGTGCACACGCTGAAGGCCCGCTTCCTGCAGGTCGGGCCGGACGGGCGGAGCAGTGGCGGCACCGTCTGGATGCAACGGCCGGGGCGGATGCGCTTCCAGTACGACCCGCCGAGCCCGTTCCTGCTCGTGGCCGGACACGGGCAGGTCGTGTTCCATGACGCGCAGCTCGACCAGACCAGCAACATCCCGCTCGGCCGCACCCCGCTCGGCCTGCTGCTGCGCGACCAGGTGCGGCTTTCCGGCGACGTGACGGTGACCGATTTCAGCCACATGCCCGGCCAGATGCAGCTGACGCTCGTGCGCAGCAGCGATCCGGGACAAGGCAGCCTGACCCTCGTCTTCGGCGACTCGCCGCTCATCCTCCGCTCCTGGCAGGTGGTGGACGCGCAGGGCAAGGAGACGACGGTCAATATCTACAAACCGGCGCTCGGCGGCGATTTCGACCAGAGCCTGTTCACCTATGTCGATCCGTCCCAGCCCGCGGGCGGTGACAACAACTAACGGCATTCCCGCCGCCGCGACGGCGCAGGGCACCGACGCCCCACCCCCTTTGACCCACCTGCGCGCCCAGGCCGCGAGGCCGCGTCCGGCCTGATCGCTCCGGCCAGGCGCGCCCGCGCCCGGTGTCGCGCTCCCCACACGATCCCGGCCAGCCATCCCCGGCCAGCGCGGCTGGTGACGTAGGGGCGCACGCAAACGTATGTTTCACCGGGACCGGCACGGCGCATATTCGCTCCCGCTCCTCCCGACAGTTAACAACCACAGGTTACGGCATTTATTGTGCAACGCAGCTTCACGTAATCTTCATTAGCCGACCTTAGTTCCAAGCGTGCAGGGTAACTCCCGCTCCGGTAGTGATTGGAGCCCTGTGCGGCATCAAAAACCTTACAGATTACAAATTTCAAGAAAATGTCCGCCACGCACGCCGCGCTACGACGTTCAATGGCGTGACCTGGACGATCGGATGAGGGACTAAGCATATGATGACTCCGCGTGAAATTCCGCAGACGGCAGCGCTTCGGCGCGCGCTGGGCGGCGTTCATGACCGGGCCTTAGCCGCCGATCTCCTGTTCCTCGAAGCCTGGGAGATGGCGCCGCAGCCGGATGTCGGCATCGCGCTGAAGGTCGGGCAGATCCGCCGCGCGAACCCGGCCCTGGCGGCCGAGATCCGCGCCGAGCTGGAAAACGCCAAGCACCGCCGCACGCAACTGACGACCACAAAATAACACCGCGTTAGCTGGAACCGGGCCCCGCCGCCCGGCTCCGGCACGCAGGCCCGGCAAGAGCCGCGGCGCCCTCCTGAGGTGCCGGCCACCCAAACGCCCGATTCTCCGCCGGAAAAAACGGGCAATTTTAGTGAAATTGTCATTTCTTAATCGTTGTAAGTCCTACTGTCCGCGACTAGTTTTTCGCGTCTCGAAACGACCGCGGGAGCCTAGAAATGGGCACCAATTTAACCACTCAGGGCATTACAAAATCCGGCCCCGCCACTGGGAACAGCGTGGTCAAGGGCAGCCTCGGATCGGATTTCATCACCGTATATGGCTGGGGCAACACCATCTACGGCCATGGCGGCAATGACACGGTCAATGCCGGCGCGGGCAATACGACGATTTATGTCGGACCCGGCCAGTCCATTATTAATCTGTCCGGCTGGAACAATACGATTATTGGCAAGGACCCGACGGTCACCGGCAGCCTCGGCAACACCACGCTGATCCTCGGCACCGCCAACAACGTGATCGACATCGCCGGCTGGAGCAACAGCATCGAGGTCGGCAACGGCAACAACCGCATCCAGGCGGGCGACGGCAACGAGCAGGTCACTGTCGGCGGCGGCAACAACGTCGTCAGGTTCGGCGGCTACGGCAACGCCCTGGCCGGCGGCAACGGCAACAACACCGTCTCCGGCAGCACCGGCAACAGCACTGTCTCGCTCGGCGACGGACGGAACGCCGTATCGCTCGGCGGCTGCGGCAACAGCATCAGCATCGGCAACGGCTCTGACCGGATCGATGCCGGCACGGGCGTGGATACGGTCACCGCGGGGGCCGGCAAGGACACGATCACGCTGCATGGCTACGCCAACAAGGTGACGCTGAACGGCACCACGGCGAGCGTCTTCGGCGGCGACGGCGCGGACACGATCGCCGTGAACGGCGGTCAGGTGCGGCTCGCCCTGCCTGGGAACGGCGAGACGGTCCTGCTTTCGAACGCCGCCAGCGCCTCGATCGCCGATCTCTCGCCGCGCCTGATGCTCGGGACGGACGGCTCGGCGGTCGCGATCTCGATCGCCGATTTCAACCCGGCCAGCCAAGCGGTCATCGACCTGACC
>Ga0335083_10011834_pt1 | contig 10472 bp, 7 predicted proteins | sample Lox_Sample_42_FD_206716 | JGI IMG/M metagenome (GOLD analysis project Ga0335083, IMG submission 206716) | Soil microbial communities from Loxahatchee National Wildlife Refuge, Florida, United States - Lox_Sample_4.2 | ecosystem: Environmental > Terrestrial > Soil > Wetlands | place: USA: Florida... | reverse complement strand
ACAGTGTCATCATCTCTCGCGGAGTAGAAATATTCTCTCTACCGTCAGCCGCTGCCTTCACGTCCATCATCTTCCGCCGGAGCAGAGTGCTCTTCAGTCCTAATCCGCGCAGCGTGGTATTCACGTTTTCCATTCCCACGCGTTCTATCAGCACGTTGGTCGCGCTGTTATCGCTTGCCGCGATCATCATTGTGGCCAGGTCCCGAAGTGTCACTTGAGTAGTCCCGGGTGTCAGCCCGTTGTAGATGTCGCCGTCCTGCACCATGTCCGACTTGCGAACCGTATAGATTTCAGTGAGTTTCAGCTTCCCTTCTGCCGCTTGCCGATATAGCTCCGCCAACACTGCAATCTTGATGGAGCTTGCCTGCGCGAACACCTCGTCGGCGTGCCACAGAATCGCTTCACCGCTCGACAGGTCGAGGATCGACACGCCCATTACTCCATCCAGACCCTTGTCCGTCTCCTGAACCTGGGCCTGAAGCTTCTGCCAAAGTAATTGCTGCTTTTCTGTCTTCGTCTCCGGACAACACGACGGAGCCTCCTGCGCGATACTCACGCCGAGCGCAGCAAAGACCACAATCACCGCACACAGTTTGTTCTGCATAGATTATTCGGCCGGCGTTTCGCGTAGTTTCTCTGCCGCCTTCTCCGGACTGACTGGAGTGAAGTATGCCTCTTTGTACGTGTAGGACTTCGCCTTGCCCGGCAGTACTGGCATGATCTCGATATGCCAGTGGTAGTCGTCCTCGATCGTCTTCCAGTAGCCGAGAACTTCCGACCGATGCAGCGTATTCGGCGCCGTATGGAGCACGAGATGGAAAGCGTCCGCCAATGTTCGTATGCGCTTCAAAGTTCGCCGCAGCAGCGCCGCCAGCTCTTTCACCCCCGAATTCCGGGCCGTCACGTCTTTCTCGAAAAATGACTCGTGGCTGCGCGGCATGATCCACGTTTCGTACGGCACTCGCGGAGCATAGGGACACAGAGACACATAGTCGCCACGGTTCTCCACAATTCGTGTCGCCTCTCTCTCTTCCTGATCAAGGATGTCGCAAAAAACGCAGCGTTCCTTTTGCTGGTAGTAGTCTCTGCCCGCCCGCAGCTCGTAGAGAATCCTTCGTGGAACGAACGTAGTCGCTGTCAGCTCGCTCGTCGGATGCTCGAAATCCTGCCCCGCAGCGGCGCCGAAGTTCTTGTAAATCGTGACGTATTTGAAACGCTGATCCTGCTTCAGATCCTGTATGCGGCCGGCTGCTAACAGCAAAAACTGCTCTACTTCGGCATCGGTTGCGTCCCACAACTGGCGATTGTGATTCGGGTTCTCGATCAGCACTTCGTGCGCGCCGACCGTCCGCATCTGATCGTAGAGCCCCTCGCCCCGCCGTCCCGGCTCGCCTTCCACCCGAAACACCGGATTCGGATGTACCACCGCCCTCGCCGACCAGGGCCACCCACCAATCGGAGCTTGCGAAGACACCACTTGCGGTTGCGCGGGCGAATCAGGGCAGAACGGACACACTCGTTCTTCGTGCACTTGCCCAACAGGATCGTCGCCGGTGATCACCCATGACCGTGTAATCGGATCTTTTCGCAGCTGCATCGCGCTACAAGGAAACCAGAGTGCAGCCTTCGCGTCAATCGATCTCCACAGCGCTCCGATTGTTATAATCCGCCCAGCTTCTGATCATGACTGATTCGCCGCATTCGCAGCAGACCGAACCAGGTACACCCCTCATGCGGCAGTACACTGCCATCAAAAAGCAGCATTCCAATGCCCTGCTTTTCTTCCGTCTTGGCGACTTTTATGAGCTGTTTTTTGAAGATGCGGTCGTAGCCTCGCGCGAACTTCAAATCACCCTGACCTCCCGCAACAAGGAGAAAGGAATCGCCGTTCCCATGTGCGGCGTTCCTTATCACGCCGCGGAAAGCTACATCGCCAAGCTGATCCGCAAAGGCTTCAAGGTTGCTATCTGCGAGCAGATGGAAGACCCCAAGATCGCGAAGAAGATCGTGCGTCGCGAAGTTACCCGCATCCTGACGCCGGGGACTGCCGCCGACTCCGCTCTCGGATCCGATGAAAACAACTTTCTCGCGGCCATCGCCCGTATGCCCGGGCGTAGCGGATCCATCAGCTCCGGCATCGTTGGCTTTGCCGCCCTCGATCTCTCGACTGGGGAATTCCGTGCCACCGAGTTTTTTGGCTCGGATGCTGAGCGCCGGATCTGGGACGAGCTTGAGCAGTTGCGTCCCCGAGAGGTTCTTTACGCCAGTGGCCTGCCTCTTTTCGAACTGAATGCGGCCCAGGCGACCCTGCCCGCCAGCGCGCCCCGGGTTGCCGGTACTGGAAACGCCAAATGGGCGCTCACGCCACTGGAAGACTGGGTTTTCGCGGCGGATTACGCCATTCCGCTCGTCGAGAATCATTTCGGCGTGCTCTCGCTCGAAGGCTTCGGGCTCGCAGGTCGATCTGCAGCCGCCTCGGCCGCCGGAGCCGTCCTCCACTATGTCCGTTCCACGCAGCGCGGCTCGCTCGATCACGTAGATCGAATCGGCTACTACGAGCGCCAGGAATGTCTCGTTCTCGATGCCGTCACCGTACGTAATCTCGAACTGGTCGAGGCGCTCTATGCTTCTTCGGGTGATTCCGTAACGCTCTTCCGATGCCTCGATGCCACACTCACGCCCATGGGGAAACGCTTGTTACGTGCGTGGCTATTGCGCCCAGCCCTCGACCGCGCCGAAATCGAATCGCGCCTCGATGCCGTTGGCGATTTCCACCACGATCTAATTCGGCGCGAAGAATTGCGGCGTTGTCTCGACGGCATCTTCGATATCGAGCGCCTCCTGAGCCGCGTAACGCTCGAAACTGCCAACCCTCGCGATGTTCTGGGTCTGGCGGCTTCCCTTGCGAAGATTCCACCCCTCAAAGCAGCGCTCGCGAAGTTCACCGCAGATCGCCTCCAGCTCCGTCTGGCCGCCATGGACGACCTCAGCGATCTTCGCGATCGCCTTCAGCAGACCATCGTCCCTGAACCGCCGCTTACTCTGAACGAAGGCGGCGTGATCGCCTCCGGAATCGACCGCGATCTTGACGACCTCCGCACGCTTTCGCGCAACAGCAAGCAGTACCTTGCACAGATCGAAGAACGCGAACGCCAGCGCACCGGTATTGGATCGCTCAAAGTCAAATTCAATTCCGTCTTCGGCTATTACATTGAAATCTCAAAGTCCAACCTTCATCTCGCTCCGCCTGACTACGAACGCAAGCAGACGCTCGTCAACGCCGAACGCTTCACCACTCCCGAGTTGAAGGAATACGAGGCCAAGATCCTCGACGCCCAGGACAAGATCGTCGACATCGAGCGCCGCCTCTTTGCCGAACTTCGCGCCGCCGTTGCGGCCGAAGCAAAGCGCGTTCGACAGTCTGCGCTCGCGATCGCGGAGGTCGACCTGCTCGCTTCGTTCGCGCATCTCGCTTCGGTTCGAAATTATTGCCGCCCGGAACTGGACGATTCTGGCGATTTGGAAGTCGTCGAAGGCCGCCACCCGGTCGTTGAAGTGCAGGAACTTGCAGGAGCCGAGCGCTTCGTTCCCAATGATCTCTACCTGAACTCAACCTCGCAGGCGATTCTGGTTCTCACCGGCCCCAACATGGGCGGCAAATCCACCTACCTGCGCCAGACCGCCCTCATCGTCGTTATGGCGCAAATGGGATCGTTCGTGCCGGCCGTAAAGGCTCGCATGGGCGTTGTCGACCGAATCTTCACGCGCATCGGAGCCAGCGACAATCTCGCTCGTGGCCGATCCACATTCATGGTCGAGATGACCGAGACCGCCAGCATCCTCAACACGGCGACGCCTCGCTCATTGATTCTCCTCGACGAAATCGGCCGCGGCACTGCCACATACGACGGCCTCGCCATCGCCTGGGCAGCTATTGAATACCTCCACGCGCAAACCCGTGCGAAAACGCTCTTCGCCACGCACTATCACGAACTCACGGAACTCGCCGACCGCCTCTCCGGTGTGAAGAACTTCCACGTCTCTGTGAAGGAAACCGGCAGCGGAATTGTGTTTTTGCGCAAAGTGGAAGCAGGTCCCGCCGACAAGAGCTACGGCATCGAAGTGGCCAAACTCGCTGGCCTTCCGAACGAAGTAGTTCGTCGCGCCCGTGAAGTTCTCGCCGAGCACGAATCCGCCGAGCGTCGCGCCTCCGACAAACTCTCCCACGACGACAAGCCCGATCAGCTTCAACTCACCATCTTTACTCCGCTCTCGCAAAAAGTAGTCGACCAGCTCCGCGACGCCGATCTCGACCGCCTCACACCACTCGAAGCTTTGAACCTCCTCAGCACCTTGAAAAAGCAGCTCGACTAACCTGAGCGCAGGTGGCGCCGGCGCCCTCGTCCGCGTCTGAACGCAGACACATTACCTATTGCCTATTACCAATTACCTATTTTCAATCCCTGCTCTCGCGTTACACTTTTCTGACTCTCATCATGGCCCTCAAATCCTCAAACGAGCTTCGCCAGCAAGTCGGACAACTCCTCATCATGGGCTTCGACGGCGTCGAGGTCTCCACGGGCCTTCGCAATGCCCTGACGAATCTTCAGCCGGGTGGCACGATCCTCTTCCGCCGGAACATCGAAGCCGCCGATCAGACGTACGCCCTTAATCGCGAGTGCCACAGCTATCTTCAAACCTCACCATTTCTCTCCGTCGACCTCGAAGGCGGCACCGTCGATCGTTTTCGCGATCTGATCGCTCCCATGCCCTCGGTCGCTGACGTCGCATCGGCCAGCCAGAAGAAACTCCTCCGCAGGCACGGCCTTCTTCTTGGCGCCGAATGTCGCACTCTCGGGTTCAACACTGACTTCACTCCGTGTCTTGACCTGCGCCTGCCGCCATCGCTCAGTGTCATGACCTCGCGCACCATCTCGCCCGATCCGAAAGAAACTGTCGCCGGTGCCCGCGAAATCCTTCGTGGCCTGCACGATTGCTACATACTCAGCTGCGGAAAACATTTCCCCGGCCTCGGCGAAGGCCGCCTCGACAGCCACAAAGGCATGCCCGACATCGTGAAGCCGCTCAAGCGTCTATGGGACGAGGATCTCTATCCCTATCGCGAACTCAAGCGCCAGCTACCGTTTGTCATGGTTTGCCACGCGTCGTATCCGGCAGTCACCGGAGATCGAACACCAGCCTCGATTTCGCGCAAGTGGGTTACGGACATTCTTCGTAAAAAAATTGGCTACAAGGGTCTGATCGTGACCGACGATCTGGAAATGGGCGGTGTCCAGGAGGCTCTCCCTGTCGAGCACGCCGCGGTCGCGGCCATCCGCGCCGGTTGCAATATGTTCATCGTGAGCCGCCAGGAAGAACTTGTCTGGCGAACCTTCGAGACGGTTCTCCACCAGGCTGAAAAAGACAAGCGCTTCGCCGAGCTTGTTCAGAAGTCCGCCAAGCAGATCATCTCGATGAAAAAGAAGTCGAGCGAACTGAAGAAACGTCCGAAGCCACCGTCTGCGAAGAGCCTCGATTCGCTTCGTCGCAAGATCTGGGAGTTCACCGAGGAAGTTCGACTCGACTCCGACGCCGCGAGGACTGCGTGATCGTAGCCGGCGTGATGAGCGGCACCTCCGCCGACGGCATCAACGTTGCCATCGTGCGTCTTCGCGGCCGCCGCTTTCGCACGCGCCTCGAGCTTCTCGCGCACGAGGAATATTCGTTCCCCGCTGCCGTCCGTCGCACTATCTTGTCGTTCATGAACGCCAAAGTTCCGGTCGCCGATCTCGCCCGGCTGAATTTCCTGCTCGGCGAGCTCTATGCCGAAGCAGTCACTCGCACCGCCGAGAAACACAAAGTCGAGATCAGCCTCGTCGGCTGCCACGGTCAGACTCTCTACCATCAGGGCGAACCAGCACTTTATCTGGGCCGCAAGCTCGCGTGCACCTGGCAGACCGGCGAAGCTGCGGTCCTCGCTCAGCGCGCGGCAGTACCCGTCGTTTCGGATTTCCGACCCGCCGACTTGGCCGCTGGCGGCAAGGGCGCGCCTCTAGTGCCCTTTCTCGACTACATCCTCTACCGCCATTACCGTCGCGGACGCATTGTCCAGAACATTGGTGGCATCGCCAATCTCAGCGCGATTCCCGCTGCGGCTCGTCCCGAAAACGTCATCGCCTTCGACACCGGCCCGGGCAACATGGTGATCGACGCGGTCACCGAGCGTCTCTTTCAGAAGCCTTACGATCGCGACGGACGTATCGCCGCTCGGGGTCGTGTTCTGGAGCGCGTCGTCGACGAAGTCCTGGCTCGTCCCTTCTTTCGGCGCAAGCCGCCTAAGACTGCCGGGCGTGAAGAGTTTGGTCGCGAATTTGTGGATGCGTTCGTTCGCTCCTGTGGGCGAGTCGCCAAAGAAGACGTCATTGCTTCGGCAACTGCGCTCACCGCCCAATCGATCGCTTACTCTGTGCGTAATCTGCTTCCCGGCATGAAGACCGCAGCTACTCCAAGGCGGCGCAAGCTTCCCTTTCGCGAGTTCATCGTCTCCGGCGGCGGAGCAAAAAACGACACCCTCATGCAGATGCTCGCCGAAGCGCTCCCCGGCCTGAAGATCACTTCCAGCGATGAACACGGCATGCCGACACAGGCGAAAGAGGCTGCAGCCTTCGCCTTGCTCGCCTACGAGACTTGGTTCCGTCTTCCCGGCAATATCCCCTCGGCTACCGGCGCAGAGCAGCCCGCCATTCTGGGTAAGATCAGTTTTCCTTAGTTTTCTCTGCGCCCTCCGCGTCCCTCTGTGGTAAGAAATTGTTTTGCGAAAACTTCTCCATCTCCTGATCGTCGCGGCGCTCTTGCTTGCGGTCTCGACCTGCGCGCGCAAGCCCGATCCCAATACCCTGGTGATGATCATCGAGAGCAGTCCGACGAATCTCGATCCGCGTGTCGGCATCGATGCACAATCGGAGCGCATCGATGAACTCCTCTTCGACGCACTCGTCAAACGCGACGAGCACTTCAACCTGCAGCCGTCGCTGGCGACTAGTTGGGATGTTCCGGATCCGCTCACCTATGTCTTCCGCCTGCGGTCGGGAGTGCGCTTTCACAACGGGCAGCCGCTAACCTCTCGCGACGTGAAGTGGACCTTCGATTCCACCATCAACGGTACGATTCGCACGGCGAAGGCCAGTTCCTATCGTTTCGTTGATCACATCGACGCTCCCGACGACGCTACCGTCATCTTTCACCTGAAAGAGCCCTGGGCGAGCCTGCTGTGGAACGTTTCAGACGGAGCCATTGGGATCGTTCCGTATGGATCGAAGGGTGAAGTAACGACGCATCCGATTGGTTCCGGCCCGTTTCGCTTTGTGAGCGCTGCCCAGGACAAAGACGTCGTGGTCGAACGTAATCCAGATTATTGGGCTGTTCAGCCGCACGTCTCACGCGTGCTTTTTACCGTCGTACCCGATCCCACTACGCGCGCGCTGGAGCTTCGCAAGGGCAGTGCCGACATCGCAATCAACGCGCTCAGCGCCGACACAGTTCTCACCCTCCGTTCCGTGCCAAAACTTCAGATCGAAGAAGCCCCTGGGACGATCCTTGGTTACATGGCCTTTAACACGCGCGATCCGATCCTTCGAGACGCGCGAGTTCGACAGGCGATCGCCTACGCGATCGATCGCCGTCCGCTCATCCAGTACCTGTGGCGCGATCAGGTTCGTCCCGCGAACAGCGTCCTGCCGCCCAACTCCTGGGCTTTCACCGACGATGTGCAGAAGTATCCGTACGATCCGGAGCGCGCGCGGACACTACTCGATGAAGCTGGATTCAAGCCGGTAAACGGTGTTCGTTTCCATCTCACATTTAAGACATCCACAGAAGAGAGTCCTCGCCTGATTGCGGCTGCGCTCCAGCAGCAACTGCGGGAAGTCGGCATCGCGCTCGACATCCGAACTTATGAGTTCGCAACTTTCCTGGCGGACGTCACCAAGGGCGCATTCCAGCTATACACGCTTCGTTTGATCGGCGGAAACAACGATCCCGATATCTTTGAATACGTCTTCGACTCCGACCACATGCCTCCCAAGGGCCAGAATCGCGGCTTCTACTCCAATCCGAAACTCGATGCCCTCATTGCCGCTGGCCGCAAAGAAACGGATCAGCAGAAGCGCAAAGTCATCTACGCTCAAGTTCAGCAGATCCTTGCCGAAGACCTTCCTTATCTCAATCTCTGGTATCTCGACAACGTACTGGTGCACACCACGCGCGTCAGCAATCTTCCCCTCAATCCGTCCGGCAATTACGACTTTCTCATTTCCGCGCAGCTCCATTAGCGCTCAGACCGCGTGATACCATCGTAGTTTTCCAAGGGGCGTGCGTGCGCATTCTGTTCATCGGTGACATTTTCGGCAGGCCGGGCCGAACCATGGTCAAGCAGCATTTGAACGAAGTTGTTGGCCAGCATCACATCGATCTCATCATCGCCAATGGCGAAAATGCCGCTGGCGGTTTCGGCATCACTCCTCAGATCGCCGAAGAGTTATTCGAGCAAGGCGTCAGCGTCATTACCACTGGCAATCACGTCTGGGACAAGCGCGAAATCATGGATTACATGCAGCATGCGACCAATGGCCAGCCCGCACGCCGGTTGATCCGTCCGGCCAATTATCCCGAGGGCACGCCTGGTTACGGCTTCTATCAAGGCAAGAGCCGCGACGGAATTCCGTATGCCGTGATTAACCTTCAGGGTCGCGTCTTCCTGCCCAGCAATGACGATCCGTTCCGTGTTGCCGATCACCTGTTACAGCAGATCACCGCGAAGGTAATCCTCGTCGACGTTCACGCCGAGGCGACTTCCGAGAAAGTCGCCATGGGCTGGTATCTCGATGGACGTGTAACCGCCGTCCTTGGCACCCATACCCACATCCCCACAGCCGACACTCGTGTTCTCCCGAAAGGCACCGCTTTCCAGACCGACGTCGGCATGACAGGCCCGTACGACAGCATCATCGGCGTGCAGAAGGAACTCGTCATCCAGCGCTTTCTCACCAATCTGCCTGCGCGGTGGGAACCTGCTACCGGCGATGCGCGCTTCTGCGGCGTAGTAATCGATTGCGACGAGAACACCGGCAAGGCCTCCGCCATCGAGCGCATCATGATCTACGACAATTGACCAAGCCGTTGCCCGCATCTAAGCTCCCGATCATGCAGCAATCCGTTTTCGACTGGCGCGCCGCCGATGCCTATCTCTTCGATATCGATGGCACCCTGCTCAACACTCGTGATGGAGTTCACTACTACTCATTCCGTAACGCCCTGAGAAATATCTTCGGTATCGATGCAAGCCTCGACGGAGTTCCCGTTCATGGGAATACCGACGTCGGCATTCTTCGCGCAGTCATTCGCCGCGCCGGAATCTCTGACGCCGCATTTGACGAGAAACTGCCGTTGATCGTTCAGCAAATGTCGGACGAAGTCGAAAGCAAGCGTGCTGAAATCCGAGCAGATCTGTGTCCCTCGATCCCGGAACTCCTGAAATCGCTGCAGGCTTCAGGAAAGCTTCTGGGAATTGTTACTGGGAACTTCGAACGGATTGCATGGGCTAAGCTCACCGCGACAGACTTAAAGCAATACTTCAATTTTGGTTCCTTCAGCGATAAAAATGAACTCCGATCTGACATCTTTGCGGCTGCTCAAAAGGAGGTTCAGTACCGTCTAGGGCTGCGAGCCACGACGTATGTCGTCGGCGACACGCCGTCCGATATCGCTGCCGCCCGTCAGGTTGGTTTGCCGATCGTCTCGGTCGCCACCGGCATCTATCCGGTCCAACAGCTGGCCCCGCTTCAACCCGACCTCTGCGTGCCCACCTGCACCGATCTCTTAGCCCTAGCTCAGGTAAAGGCCTGAATGGTGACTCCAGAGTTGTCCAGCAGGATAGAATTACTCTGATGCGAGCTGCTGTCCTCAGCACCGTCCTTCTGTTTACCGTCGTGTGCTTCTCTCAGGAGCCGGTCGCGCTCAAGTGTGCCGATCAGAACTGCCCGGCAACCGTCTCAAAAGGTGACCAGAAACAAGCTCGCGAGCTTTACAAGAAAGCCCAGGAACTAGCACGCAAGGGGAAACTCGAACAGGCTTTGCAAGCGGCCCGCCAGGCCAACAAACTGGTGCCGCGCGAAGCAGCCTACGCGACCCAGGCAGAAGTTCTTCGACAGGCGCTGGTAACTCAGCATGTCCGCCGCGGAAACGCGCTGCTCGCGGCCGGCAAGAGCGAAGCTGCTGCCGCAGAATTTCGCACTGCTCTCGAACTGGACCCTGAGAGCCGAGTTGCGAGCCAGCAGCTTATTGACTCGCAACCACAAATTCCGCGTTCCTCGTTCTCAAATATCACATTTAGAGACCAGGCTCAGCCGATTGTCCTTTCACCAGCGCCCGGACGTTTCGACTTTCATATTCGCGGCACCAACCGCGACGCCATC
>Ga0335083_10011831_pt1 | contig 10473 bp, 12 predicted proteins | sample Lox_Sample_42_FD_206716 | JGI IMG/M metagenome (GOLD analysis project Ga0335083, IMG submission 206716) | Soil microbial communities from Loxahatchee National Wildlife Refuge, Florida, United States - Lox_Sample_4.2 | ecosystem: Environmental > Terrestrial > Soil > Wetlands | place: USA... | reverse complement strand
CAGCTCAGCCAACGGCCGTGTCGTCGGGCTGATGCCGCATCCCGAGCACGCCATCGAAGCACTGACCGGTCCCTCCGACGACGGACTCGGCCTGTTCTACTCCGCCCTCGACGCCGTTTTGGCGGCCTGAGTCGATAACCCGATAAGTCCCTGCGGCACTGCGTAATTCCGCGAATGCGGCTCTGAACGCGTCGGTGGCTTCGTGCGGGTCGGCGAACGTCTGGTCGTCGGTGAGTACCGCGACGCCGAGTTGGTCGACATAGCTCCACACGGTGATGTTGACCGGGGCGCCGGGTGAGAGCACGCCGGTCGAGTAGATCTCGCTGACCGGTGCGTCCCCGAAGTGGCCGCGCTGACGCGGCCCCAGCACGCTGGACACCGCAACGTTCATCATCTTGTTCGGCGCGTCGCGCCGGCCGAGCCAGCGAAACGCGGCCGGGGCAATCGCGGGCGGTAGATAGCACATCATCCGCCCGTACAGGCGCGGGCCGAGGATTTCGTGGTCCTCCTTGGCGATCCGGGTGGCCAACGCGACCAGTTGGGCCCGCCGGGTGGGGTCGGCGACGTGCACGGGCAACGACACGGACAGGCCACTGATCTCGTTGCCGGTGACGCGGTCCGACTTGTCGGTGGCGGTCGGCACCGAGGCGATGATCGGTCGGTCGGCGCTGCCGTCGTAGTCCAACAAGAGCTTTCGCAATCCGCCCGCCGCGATCGTCAGGATCAGGTCGTTGAGCGTGATGCCCAACGCCTTGGCGGTGGACTTGACCTCGGCCAGCGGCAGCGTCGTGGTCGCGAATCGGCGCTGAGGCGAGACCACATGGTTGAGGAACGTCGGCGGTGCGTCGAACGAGGCGGCCAGATCGGGGTGCTCGCCGCGCTGTTTGGACCGGCGGCGTACCCGTGTCATGCCGACCGCGGCATCCCGGATCAACCGGGGCAGTTCGGCGATTTGCCGGACGTGATCGCGTCCGGCGGCGCGCACCAGATCAGCCGATGACGGAGCTTCGTCAGTCCCGTCACTGACGGGATCCGCGGGGCCGGCGAGATCCATCGCGCGTTCCAGCAAGTTCACCGAGGCGACGCCGTCGGCCAATGCGTGGTGCACCTTGCCGATCAAGGCAAACCGATTGCCGGCCAGCCCCTCGGCGAAGTGAAACTCCCACAGCGGGCGGCTGCGATCCAGTGGCGTGGAGGCCACCCGCCCGATGACCTCGTCCAGCTCGCGGCGGCCGCCCGGTGCCGACACCTGCACCCGCCGCACGTGGTAGTCGAGATCGACCTCGCAGTCCGCCTGCCACATCGGGTGATGCAGCCGCCACGGGACGTCGATCAGCTTGTAGCGCAACGGTTCCAGCAGCGGGAGCCGACGGCGTAGATGGTCCCGGAACGCCTCGAAACCAAAGTCGGGGCAATCGGCGGCGTCGATGACCGCCACCTTCAGCGTGTGCGTGTGCAGGTTGGGCGTCTCGCTGTAGATCAGCATCGCGTCCATGCCGTTGAGTCGTTTCATAGGTCACCTCGTACGGTTCAGCCCAGCAAGGGGAGTCGGCGTTGACCGGCGAGCCGCTGCAGTGCCTCCTGCATGACCGACCGCACGTGCGCGTCGACTTCCCCGACGTCGGGGTCGTCGCCGAAGCGGGCGGCGATGTCGATCGGCTCGAGCACCTCGGTGACGATCTTGGCGGGCAACGGCAGGTTCGGCGGGAAGATCATGCTCAGACCGAACGGGAAGCCGAAGCTCAGCGGCAGAATGTCCATCCGGGCTTTGGTCAGTCCTAACTTGCGCGCCAGCCAATTGCCGCGGGTCAGGAACAGCTGGGATTCCTGGGCGCCGATCGATACGGTCGGCACGATCGGCACGCCGGCTTCGATCGCGGTCCGCACATAGCCCGTGCGGCCGTTGAAGTCGACGGTGTTGGCGCCGAACGTGGGCCGGTAGGAGTCGTAGTCGCCACCGGGGAACACCAGCACCAGCGCGTCCGAGTGCAGCGCCGCGGCAGCGTTCTCGCGACTTGCCTCGATGACTCCGACGCGGCGCAGCCATCCGTCGGCGGGGCCCATGAACAGTCCGTAGTGACCCAGGGTGTAGAGCGGCCGCTGGTAGCCGAAGGCCTGGTAGAAAGCCGGCGCGAGGATCATCACGTCGGGTGTGAACATGCCTCCGGAGTGGTTGGACACCAGCAGCGCCCCGCCGACCGGCGGAATGTTGTCCAGGTTCCGCACTTCGGCGCGAAACCACCGCTTGACCAGTGGCCCACAGGCATCAGCGACCTGCTTGGTGAACGCCGGATCCCACTTGGCGATCTCGTGATTGTCGACTGTCGTGCTCCTCATTGTCCTCTCGCTCCCGCCCTGGATCGTGTGGTTGTCTGCGCGACGACGACATCGGCTCTCTACGCTTGTAGAGACATATGGTACTCTCTATTTAGGAGAATGCCATATCCATTTTTGTGGAACCAATCCCGCAATCTTGTGAAGAGGAGAACGATGACCGAAAAGGTTCTTGTCACAGGCGCCTTCGGGCTGGTCGGATCGCAAACCGTGCGTCGGCTCGCGGCCGCCGGTCATCAGGTGGTGGCCACCGACCTCGGTACCGAGGCGCAGCGCAAAGCGGCGCTGGCGCTGCCCACCGGCGTCGAGGCGCGGTGGGCGGATCTGACCGACTCGGGTGAGGTCGATCGCCTCGTCGCCGAGACGGCACCGACGGTCATCATTCACCTAGCCGCGGTAATACCCCCAGTGATCTATCGACAAAACACGCTGGCCCGCCGCGTGAACGTCGACGCCACCGTCGCGCTGCTGCGCGCCGCGGAGTCATGCCACCGTCCGCCGCGCTTCATTCAGGCCTCGAGCAACGCCGTGCACGGGTCGCGCAACCCGCACCGGCACCGCGAGTTGCTGCGTGACGACACCCCGGCGCGGCCCTCAGATCTCTATGGCGCGCACAAAGCCGAAGCCGAGGAGCACGTCCGATCGTCCGGCCTGCAGTGGGTGATTCTGCGGCTGGGCGGGGTCATGAGCGTCGATCCGGGTGCCATGCCCTTCAGCCTTGACGCACTGTTCTTCGAGAGTGCGCTGCCGACCGACGGACGCATGCACAGCGTCGACGTGCGCGATGTCGCGACCGCGTTCGCCGCTGCGACCACGGCCGACGTTGTCGGCGAAATCCTGTTGATCGGCGGTGACGAGTCGCACCTACTCCGGCAGGGAGACGTGGGTAAGGCGCTGGCCGCCGCCAGGGGTCTCACCGACGTGTTGCCCGCGGGCCGGCCCGGTGACCCCGACAGCGACGAGGACTGGTTCATCACCGACTGGATGGACACCACCCGCGCGCAGCAAGCCTTGTCGTTCCAGCAGCACAGCTGGCCGGACATGCTCGCAGAGATGCGGGCCGCCACCGGCTGGCGGCGTTACCCGATGCGGCTGATCGCACCACTTGCCCGGCTCGTGCTCAGGCGTCGCGCCGCCTACCGAGATGCGCCGGGGCGCTACGCAGACCCGTGGGGCGCCATCCGGACTCGGATCGGTGACCCGCGGCCCGATAGCCGGGACCGCCTGGCCGTCGGGTGAAGTTCAGCCGGCGTCGCGCACCAACGGCTGTTGCGCCGAAGGCAGTTCGTCAACCGGCGTCAGCTCGCTGAAAAGGTCGGTCGCGGCCGCGATGGTGCGGTCCACGAACGCAGCGAACTCGTCGAAGGAGATGCGATCCGGGATCCGCTTCGAGCCGCGCGCTAAGACGCCGATGCGCTGCGGGTCTGAGGATCCGTGCACGATCGCGGTGACTTCGCGGTTCTGCTCGTTCCAGGTGTCGGCGAGGTTCGCCAGCCGGGCGTCGTCGGCCGCGGGGAAGAAGCACGCTGGGACGACGCGAATCGTGAACTCGTCACGATGCCAGCGAGAGATCCCGAGGTGGACGTGCAGTCGGTGCGGGTGGGCGTTGGCGACAAAGAAGTATTCGCCGTCGTGCTGGCCGCGGAAGTAACGCCGACCGCGGGTACGCAGGTAGCGTTCGATCAGGTCGGTACCCAGTGGCTCACCCAGCGGCTCGGTCATGGCAGTAATGGTGTCGCCGACGCCTTGGTGAATCCTTGGAGCCGAGCTAGGCCGGATCGAAGAATCTGTTGAGAATTTGCTGAGCGGACCTGCATCCGCGCCAGCGGGAAAGGCCGCAGCAGCCATGAGTTTCCGCGATCTGCATTACGCCGACGAACCGTTGCTGCTGCCGAATGCGTGGGATGTGCCCTCGGCGCTCGCCTTTGCCGACGCGGGGTATCAGGCGATCGGCACTACCAGTTTCGGGCTCGCCGCCAGCGCGGGGCACCCGGACGGCGGACGGGCGAGCAGCTCATTCACCAGTGGGCTGGTCAGGAAACTTCGACGGTTGCCGGTGTACGTGTCCGCCGACATCGAGGACGGTTACGGCGACGAACCCGACGCGGTGGCCGGCCACGTATCCCGGCTCGGGGTGGCCGGAATCAACATCGAGGACAGCACGAGCGAGGGACTGGTCAGTCCGCGCGTCCTTGCCGCCAAGGTGTCTGCGATCAAGGAGCGCTGCCCGCAGGTCTTCGTCAACGCCAGGGTGGACACCTACTGGCTCGATCAGGACGCCACCGTCTCGGCCACGTTGAAGCGGGCCGCCGCGTATGTCGACGCCGGGGCCGACGGGATCTTCATCCCGGGTGCGTCGCAGCCCGCTGATCTGCGCCAGTTCACGGCGAACATCCCGGTACCCGTCAACGTGCTGGCGATACCACAGCTAAGCCTGTCGCAGCTGGCGGATCTGGGGGTGCGCCGAGTCAGCACCGGGTCGCTGCCTTATCGCGCGGCCATCGCCGCGGCGGTACAGGTCGCGACGGCGGTGCGCGACGGGTCGAGTCCACCTGCGGCACTCGCCTATCCGGCCATGCAGGCTCGTCTGCTCGATTTCGATCGAACGCAGCCCAGTTAGCACGGTCTAGATAGGGGCCATGCCGTCGTGATCGCCGGAACAGACGTCGCATGGATCGTCGTGCTCACTGCCGTATGCGACAAAGTGTGAGACAGCGCGCACCACAAACGCGGCTGTGTCGGCCTCGAGCGTCGGTTCGGTGGCCGCCGGGTCAAACGGCCTCAGCGTTGCGATGCCGCGGACTAACGCGCTGGAATGGTCAGGGCTGCCGGTGATGTCGACCGTGGGGCGGCCGTCGATAAACAACGTGTACATATCGTGCTCGGGACACCCATAGTTAAACCGGAGCACCCACCTTTGGCCGGATTGCCTTGCGGCGTAAGGAAAGAATTTGTATCCAGTCCGCAACCACTCCGGCTGCGCGGCCTCGACTGGCATGCGGCTAGTTTAGGGGCTTATCCGGATGCCGGAAACCGGCGTTCTGCGTAGACGGTACCCAGCACCGGAATCCTTTCTAGCCGTTCAGATTCGACGGATTAGGAATCCTCGCCGAGGATGGTGAAGTTGGCCATCTTGCCTGCGGCGATGCTGCCCGATTCATGTTCCATCCGCTACGAATACGGGAGAACACTGTTGTGCTGGCAGCGGTCATCGACCGATCGTCTCACTCATCGACTTGCGTGCCACCAATTCGAGCGGAGGGCCCGCCCACAGTTCGTCATCGGCGGCTACCATGGCGTGAATCTTGCTGGACTGCAACGCTTTTAGCGTAAAGCGGGCGACCCGCTCGTACCACTGCGCCACTTCGGCGGGGTAGTCGGCGTAGCTGCCGTTCTCGCGCACGACGGGCCCTTCCACGGTCGGGATGTCGGTGATGCCGTCGAATTCCTGGCGATAGGGCTTGCCGAGGCGCTCGGCCGTCGGCGCGTCGATCGTGGCATCCAACTTCACCCAGCGCTCATTCAGATAGGCCTCGCCCAGCGAGTGCCACGGCAGGGGCCGACCGGACCGCCCGCCCCACAGCGCGCCCACTTCCGGTGAGAGAAATTCCTTGTCCGGAGAATCCAGCGTCTGGAATGCGATGCGCGCCGGAACGCCCGCGGCCCGGCACAGCGCGACAAACGAACTGGCCTTGCCCATGCAGAAGGCGACTCCGTGATGGAGCACATCGCTGGCTCGGTGCTGCCCCTGCGCGAGGTAGCGAAATGACGCGAGGATGTCGTAGGGCAGATCGCGGACGTAGCAGTAGATCCGCCTGACCCGTTCGGTGTCCGACGACGCGCCCATCACCAAGGTTTGCGCCGTCACCCGAACGAGCGGGTGGTCGGCGTCGAGGTAATCGGTGGGCACCAAAAAGCGCTCGATGTCGGTTGCGGTTTTAACGTGTGTCATTTGATCACCGGAATAATGTCGTGCCCGACCATGTCGAGGTACTCGGATTGGACGATATGCGGAATCGTGAAGAGGAAATGGTCGATGCCTTGAGCCTGATATTCGCGGATGCGATCCACGCAGCGCTCGGGGGATCCGGTGATCAGTCCCGATTCGGGAATGGACGCGAATTCTGCGCGAATTCGGGATTCCTGCTCGGCTGAGTTGGTCGGGGCAAGCAGCGCCGTCACCGACACCCGTAGGGTGTCCGGGTCGCGGCCGACCGACTCACATGCCCGGGTGAGAAAGTCTCGGCGCTGGGCCACTTGCTGCGGGGACCACCACCGCACGTTCAAACCCTGAGCGGACTTGGCTGCGATGCGCTGGACCCGGTCGCCTTCCCCGCCGATCCACAGCGGCGGATGCGGCCGCTGGACCGGCGGTGGGTCGCAGATGGCGCCGTCCAACGTGTAGTAATCGCCGACGAAGGTGGGGTTCGGCTGGGTCCACACTGCCTTGATGAGCTGCAGCGACTCGTCCAGCGCCGAGACCCGGTCGCGCACCGGCGGGAACGGTATCCCGTAGGCCTCGAATTCGCGCTGAAACCAGCCGGCGCCCAATCCCAAATCCAGACGCCCTTCCGAAATGACGTCCAGTGTGGCGGCCATCTTCGCCAGCACCGAGGGATGGCGGTAGGAATTGCACAGCACGCTCGTGCCGAGGCGCAACCGGGTGGTGTCGCGGGCCAGCGCGGTCAGCGCCGTCCAGCACTCCAGCAGAGGCAACGACTTCGGGCGGGCGTCCCCATCCGACTCACCGGCATTCGCCGTGATACCGGCGTCTTTGACGTAGTCATCTGGGCTCACCGTGAGGAAGTGGTCGCATAACCAGACGGAATCAAATTCGTAATTCTCCGCGGTTTGCGCGACCGTAACCATATCGGGGTAGGCACTGACCGCCAGACCATTAACGGTCAACGCCAAGATGAGCCCGACGTGGGTTGTGGGGGAATTCATGTTGTTTCTCGCCTTTCGATAATTCCGGCGCCCGGTCCTGGCATTGTCCGGGGCAATGTGACGGAGAATCGGTACCGCTCGGGGCGGTAATGGAAAACGACCACCTCTAAGGGCTTGTCGTCGTCGGTGTAGCTGGTGCGTTCGAGCACCAGCACGGGTGCGCCCGGCGGTAGCCCCAGGGCGTTCGCTACCTCTGCAGACGCGGCGGCTGCGTGGATTTCGTGGGAGGCCCGGGCGATTCGAACGCCGACTCGTTGCTCCCACATGGTGTACGTGGTTTCCGTGTCGGGTGAGCCCGCCAGCAACGGCTCGACGGCGTGGCCCAACCCGGTCGGCAGATAAGCGGTGACCAGGGCCAGTGGCTCATCACCGGCGCGAAAAAGCCGGCGAATGGACAGGACTTCGGACAGTCCCAGCGTCTCGGCAATGTGCTTTGGCGCCGGGCCGGTGTTATGGGACAGCACCTCTACCTGCGGGGTGACGCCGGTGCTCAACAGCACTTCGGTGATCGTGCGCACGCCGGAGGCCAGTTCTTGATTCACCGGATCGGCGACGAAGGTGCCCAGGCCTTGCCGGCGAACCAGCCAGCCCTGCCGCTCGAGCAGTCCCACCGCCGCGCGCACCGTCACCCGGCTCAGGCCCGAGCGCTCGATCAACTCCCGCTCGCTGGGCACGCGCCCACCGCGCGGCAGGCGCTGTTCGACGATCTGCGTCTTCAGCCACTCGGCAAGCTGAGTGCTGGCGGGCACACTGCCACGGGATATCCGCAGTTCAGCGGCGTCCAGGTCCAGGTGAGCGTCGTCGGCGGTCGTCATGGCCAACCGTCCAAGGCGCGCTTGCGATTGACAGTCATCATAAGATGTATTAAAACGTCTTATAGCCACGGCGTCAAGTGTCGCTGTGTATTCGCACCTACGGAAGGTTCACCATGTCGCCATCGATCGCGGTCATTGCTCGCTTCACACCCCACCCGGAGTCCCGTGCCGCTTTGCGGACCCTGCTGCAAGGGATGACCACTCCGACGCGGGCGGAAGACGGGTGCCGCACCTATGACGTGTACCAGAGCTCGGACGACGGCGATCTCGTGCTGTTCGAGCGGTATCGCGATCGCGATGCGCTCGAGGAGCACCGCCGCTCAACGCATTACGTGAACTACCGGGCGCGGCTGTCCGGGTTGTTGACCAACCCGGTCGAGGTGAGCGTGCTCGACGTCGTCGACGAGATGGGCTGAGCCCTGGCATTCGGGTTACTGTGGTACCGAATGATTTTCATTCATCTTGACGAGCGCGCCGCCGACGACCTCGCGACCGCGTTGGCGGCGCAGATAGGCCGGGAGGGTTGACAGTGGGATTCGCGGTGGAGCGGTTTGACCATCTCGTGGTGAATTGCGGCGACGTCGATGCGACCGCGGCGTGGTATGAGCGGGTGCTTGGTATGACGCGCGAGACGTTCGGGCCGTCCAATCGGACGGCGCTTCGCTTCGGGAATCAGAAGATCAATCTGCGGCCGGTCGGCGCACAAGCCGACGATCCCAACTGGGCGACCGGGGCCGTCGAAGCGGCGGGGTCGGAGGACTTGTGCTTCGTCACCCGTTCTGCGCCCGACGAGGTGCGGGCCCACCTGGTGGAGTGTGGCGTTGAAATCACCGAGGGACCGGTGACCAGGACCGGCGCGTTGGGGCCGATGACTTCGCACTACTGTCGCGACCCCGACGGGAACCTGATCGAGATCGCTGTGTACTGAAGGTTGCGCTCGCCATCAAAGCGGATACAGACTCGGCAGGTTGACCACGATCGCCTCTTGGGTGCTGCGCGCGATCACCACCTCCGCCGGGTTGTCCGGGTCGGGGTTTTCCTCCCGGTGCGGCAGATACGGCGGGACGAAGACATAGTCGCCGGGCTGTGTCGAGATCCGCACCTCTTGCTCGCCATCGTGAAACACGAACTCCGGGTTGCCGCTTCGCACATAGATCGCGGTCTCCGACTCGCCGTGATGGTGGTTCGCCGACGCGGCCGCGGGCCGCACGTGCGTCTCGCCCATCCACAGCTTCTCGGCGCCTACGGATCGACCGCTGAGTGCGGCGAAGCGCCGCATGCCCTCCGATTGTGCGGTATCGGCGCTGATCTCCGATGCCTTGATGTGGCGCACCCGATTGCGCGCCACTTGCGGGTTGGTGTCGTTGAAATCGGGATGGAATCCGTCCGAGGTCGCCATCAGAGTTCCTTTCTCTTAGCTGCCGACCCGCCGCGACTCGCCGAGCGTGGATGATACGTTCGACGCGCCCACAATGTCCGCTAGACCACTGTGACAAACGAATCCCGGTAAGCCTCAAGCAGTCTCAACCACAATTCGCTGACGGCCGGAAAGCACGGCACGGCATGCCACAACCGATCGATCGGGACCTGGCCGGCGACTGCGATGGTGGCCGAATGCAGCATTTCGGTGACGCCCGGGCCCACGATGGTCACACCGAGTAGATGGCCCTGATCGACGTCGACCACCATCCGCGCACGGCCCGGGTACCCGTCGGCATAGAGCTTGGCACCCATGACGACGTCGCCGATTTCGACGTCGATGGTCTTGACCCGGTGACCGGCCTGCACAGCCTGTTCCTCGGTGAGTCCGACCGCGGCGACTTCGGGGTCGGTGAAGAATGCCTGAGGCACCGCGTGATGGTCGGCGGTCGTCGCGTGCGCGCCCCACGGGGCGGTGTCCAACTGTGTTCCCGCCGCCCGCGCCCCGATGGCCGCACCGGCGATGCGCGCCTGGTATTTGCCCTGATGGGTCAGCAGCGCTCGGTGATTGACGTCGCCCGCCGCATAGAGCCAACCGTCGTCGACGCCTTGCACCCGACAGGTGTCGTCGACGTCGAGCCAACTGCCCGGGCTCAGTCCCACTGTCTCCAAACCAATATGGTCGGTAAGAGGCTTTCTGCCAGTGGCGAAGAGTATTTCGTCGACCTCGAGCTCGGTGCCGTCGCTCAATGCCAGCGCCACGGGGCAGTAGGGGTAAGCCCGTCGCAGTTCACGGACCGACACGCCCATGCGTACGTCCACGCCTGCCTCGGTGAGTCCGCGGCCGACAAACTCTCCCACGAAGGGCTCCATCCGGGGCAGCAGCTGAGATCCTCTCGCCAGCAGGGTCACCTTTGAGCCCAATCCTTGCCAGGCCGTTGCCATTTCGACACCCACG
>Ga0335083_10011830_pt1 | contig 10473 bp, 9 predicted proteins | sample Lox_Sample_42_FD_206716 | JGI IMG/M metagenome (GOLD analysis project Ga0335083, IMG submission 206716) | Soil microbial communities from Loxahatchee National Wildlife Refuge, Florida, United States - Lox_Sample_4.2 | ecosystem: Environmental > Terrestrial > Soil > Wetlands | place: USA: Florida... | reverse complement strand
CGCACGCACGCGATCTGGCTCGGCTCCTCGGTGTTCGACGGCGCGCGGGTGTTCGAAGGCGTCGCGCCCGACCTCGATCTGCATTGCGCGCGCGTCAACGCCTCGGCGAAGACGATGTATCTCAAGCCGACAATGTCGGCCGACGAGATCGCCGGTCTCACGCGCGAAGGGATGAAGAAATTCGACAAGGACGTGACGCTCTACGTGCGCCCGATGTACTGGGCCGAGCGGCCCGGCCCGCAGGCGCTGCCGCCGGATCCGGACTCGACGCGCTTTGCGCTGACGCTTTACGATTCGCCGATGCGCAAGCCGGACGGCTTTTCCGTCACGCTGTCGCCGTTCCGCCGCCCGACCTGGGAAACGGCGCCGGTCGACGCCAAGGCCGGCTGCCTTTATCCCAACAATGCGCGCGCGCTGTTCGAGGCGAAGTCGCGCGGCTTCGACAATGCGATCGTCTGCGACGTCGCCGGCAATGTCGCCGAGCTCGCCAATTCCAACGTGTTCATGGGCAAGGACGGCGTCGCCTTCACGCCGATTCCCAATGGCACTTTTCTTGCCGGCATCACCCGCATGCGCGTGATCGGCCTGCTGCGCGATGCCGGTGTCACCGTCATCGAGAAGGCGCTGCGCTATTCCGATTTCGAAACGGCCGATGAGATTTTCGCAACCGGCAATGCGTCCAAGGTGCTGCCGGTAACCCGCATCGGTGACCGTTCGCTGCAACCCGGGCCGCTCTACCGCAAAGCGCGCGAGCTTTACTGGGCCTACGCGCATTCGTAGGCGCGGAAGGCGCAGGCCGAAAAAAGAGCCACATGAAAATTTCTAGGTGATGAAATTGGAAACCGGACGGAGCCGCCGAACACATTACGAATCCGACGACTCCGCCGGCCGGTCGGGTTTGTGGCTAACGCCCGACGGCCCAGACAGCGTAGCGGCTCGCTGCAATGGCGACGATCCAAACCGCGCAACAGCGTGAGCGAGTAAGGTTAAGCGTTAAGAAGTTGTCCGGTCGCGCGGCTTTCGGCGCGTTGAAACAGGTTAATCGAACAGTGCGACCGCCCGTGTCCAGCCGGCGGAGCCGTTTTTGATCTTGTGCGGAAAGCAGGAGACGGTGAAGCCGTGATCCGGAAGCTGTTCGAGGTTGCACAGCTTCTCCATATGGCAATAGGGAATCTCGCGCCCGGCCTTGTGGCCCTCCCAGATGATCGCGGGGTCATGCGTCTCCAGCCAGCGCTTGCGCATGTGGACGAAGGGCACGTCCCAGCCCCAGGCGTCGATACCGGCGACGCGGACGCCGCGCGAGGTGAGATAGAGCGTCGCCTCCCGGCCCATGCCGCAGCCCGCGGTCAGGTATTCCTCGGTGCCGATGCAGGCGCTCGCCCGCGTGTTGACGAGCACGATGTCGAACGGCTTGAGCTCGTGGCCGATGCGCCTGAACTCGGCCTCGACTTCCGCCGCGGTGACGACATGGCCGTCGGGAACCTTGCGGAAGTCGAGCTTGACCCCGGGGCGGAAGAACCAGTCGAGCGGGACCTGGTCGATGGTCATCATCGGCTTACCGTCGATCGTCTTCGACTGAAAATGGATCGGCGCGTCCATGTGCGTGCCGTTATGGGTCCAGAGCTGTACGTATTCGATCGCCCAGCCTTCGCCCTCGGGTAAATCCTCGAGCCGCAGGCCGGGAAAGGTCTCGAGCAGCAACGGCGCGGTGTCGGCGTTGCTGCGATATTCGATCTTCGGCCGCATGAATGGATGATCGTAGACGGTCTCGTTCTCGAGCGGCGATGACAGATCGACGATGCGGCTGGGCGGTTTCATGGTGTCTCCGGCAGGAAATGTGACAGCGTGTGTGGCGCGCGATGTTAGCGCGCGCGAAAAATCCGCGCCATCGCCCGCGTGCTCGCGCAGGCCGCCTTATTCTCGCGGGGTTGCCGCAAAAAGGTGCAGCAGGTCGTATCGCGTTTTGCTTGCACGGATTCAACGAATCAACGCTAATGATTCGAAGCACCTTGCCACTAGCACACCAAGAGGGAACAAAACCGTCGAGGGGACTCATGTCGGAAATGGAATCTCGCAGGCGAGCCGCGCACGTCATCGTCGTTGCCAACGAAAAAGGCGGGTCGGGCAAGTCCACAGTGGCGATGCATGTTGCCATCGCGCTGATCAAGTCGGGTAAGAGCGTCGCCACCATCGATCTCGATTCGCGGCAACGGACGTTCACGACCTATATCGAGAACCGCCGTCTCTGGGGCGCGCAGACGGGACGCAATCTGGAAACTCCCGAACATTACTGTGTCGAGGGAAAGCTGGATTTTCCGGCGGCCGAAGATCGCGCCGCCGCGTGCACGGCGCTCGCCGACACGGTCCACGCCCAGGCGCAGGTATGTGACTACCTTGTCATCGATACGCCGGGCCATGACAGTTATCTGACGCGCCTCGCGCACACGATGGCGGATACGCTGATCACCCCGCTCAACGACAGCTTTCTCGACCTCGACGTGCTGGCGACCGTCGATCCGGCGACGTTGGCGGTGACCGGCACCAGCCACTACGCGCACGTGGTCGAGGACGCGCGCAGCCAGCGCCAGCTTCTCGACAACATCGTGTTCGACTGGATCGTGATACGCAACCGGCTGTCGAACCTCGGCTCGCGCAACAAGCGCCTGGTCGGAGAAGGCCTGCAGCAGCTCTCGCAGCGACTCAATTTCCGCGTCGTCGACGGCTTGGCCGAGCGCGTGATTTTCCGCGAGTTCTATCCACGCGGCTTGACCGTCCTTGACGATCTCGACGAGGCAACGCTGGGGACGCGGCCAACGCTGTCACATGCCACGGCGCGGATGGAGATCGACAACCTGCTCGGCGCCCTGGGCATTGGCCTGGCGGCGGCGGAAAACACCGAGGTCGACGGCCGGGCTCGCGACGCCGCCTGACGTTTACGGCGGCGGCTGGGTCAACAGCGGCTGCGACGGTCGACCGCGCAGATCGTAGACGGCGGCGTAGACCACGCCGTCGCGCACGATCTGCGCGAGGACAGGTGCCTGCAAGTGCCGGCAGTAAAACGTGCCCAGCGCCAGGGCGAAGTCTGCCTTCTTCTGATCGAAGGTGGTTTCAAATTGCGGCCCGAGTTCGACTCTGGCCGCCGACTGCGGCCCGCAGATCGCCATCACCCAGCGCCGGCCTCCTGGAGCCCGCGCATGGGTTTGCGCGAGCCGCGCCCGCAACGCGAGCGCCCCCTGCTTGAAGGCAAGCCCCCAATAGTCGAGCATGTAGTTGTTTTGCGCTCCGCGCGCGCCGCCGGCCTGCAGGTTGAAGTAGGTGTATTCGTAGGGGTGCAGCCGCACCATGCCGACGACCGGCAGCGACACGCCGGCGATGATGATGGCGGCGAGCGCGGCGATTGCCGGCTTGCCGTAGGGGCCGGCGCGACCGGCGATCCAGCCGACTGCAAGCCCGCCGAGCGCGGCAAACGGCGGCACCACAAACACGAAGTGTCGCAAGCCATTGTAGAGCGCCGGATGCGCCACAATGGCGAGCGCGACAGGGACGATGGCGGCGAGCGCCACGGCGGCGAGGCTGGCGCGGCGATTGAGCGGTGTGCAGCGCCGGCTCGCGGCGATGAAGGCGCCGACCAGCCCGATGAGCCCGAACGCCAGCATGATCTCCGGCAGCTTGAGCATGAACAAGTGCGGCAGATAACTTGCCGGCATGTCGGGCACCGCGATCAGCCGGCCCTCGTAGAGTTCCTTCCATGGCTTCTCGAAGAAGGTGTCGAAATATTCCGCCGCATAGAGCGGGTTGAGCGGCGAAATGACCGACCATGGCCACAGCAGACCCATGATCAGATAGCCGATCGGCAGCGAAGGCCACATCGCGGCGACAAATTGACCGAGGCGCTGCGAGGCCGGCTTCCAGCCATGCATGCGGCTGTCGGCAACAACGATGAGCAGCAGCGCGGCGACGCCGCAGGGCGCGGCAATGCCGGCGAGAATGCGCGAGCCGAAGGCGAGGCCGAGGCCCACGCCGGTCAGCGCCATGGTGCGCGCGCCGGGTTTTGGATATTCGTCGAAGGCGCGCACGATGCCGAGCAGCAGCACCGCCATGGCGGTGGCGAAGGGCGCGTCCTTCGCGTTGATGAACATATGGCCGTAATAGAGCGGACAAGCCGCGAGCAGGATCAGGGCCGCTAGCCCTGCGACCGGCCCGCCCAGGCGGCGGCCGATGCGCCAGGTTGCGAACAGACCAAGGATGCCAACCGCGGCGCCCATGAGCCGGCGCGTCTCGAACAGATCGAACGGCAGGACCTTGGCGGCGAGCGCTGCCGCCATGTCGAAGCCGCCGCCGTATTTATAGAGATTGACGAAGGAGAGCGCGCGCGCGTCGGCAAAGCCGGAGCCATAGAGCTTGAGCAGCAGGTCGCCGTATTGCGAATGGGTGAAATCGTCCCAGCCGAGGCCGTAATCGCGGAAGGTGAACGCCGCGATGACGGCGACCGCCGCAAGAACGAGCACGGCAAGCCAGTCGGCGCGCGTAAACGCCGGCGGCTTGCCGTTGTCGCGGATGGGCCCGGGCGGTTGAATAGCGATGTCGTGCCGTTTCGGCTGTTCGGCGCGAGATAACACCTATTCTGGCCTTGGTCGGGCGTAATCGGAGGCGGTCGTCACTTGCTCGCCGCGTTGAACATCTCCTCGACGTGGTCCCAGTTCACCAGGTGGTCGAGGAAGGCCTTGAGGTAATCGGGCCGCCGGTTGCGGTAGTCGATGTAATAAGAGTGCTCCCACACATCGCAGCCGAGCACCGGTTTTGCCCCATGGACCAGGGGGTTCTCGCCGTTCGCCGTCTTCATCACGGTGAGTTTTCCGTCCTTCACCGCGAGCCAGCACCAGCCCGAGCCGAATTGCGTCGCGCCGGCCTGGGCAAAATCGGTCTTCATTTTCTCCACGCCGCCGAGATCGGAATCGATTTTCGCCTTGAGCTTGCCGGGGATTTTGTCGCCGCCGCCGCCCGCCTTCATCCATTTCCAGAAATGGATGTGATTGTAGTGCTGCCCGGCATTGTTGAAGAGCCCGGCGTTCTTGCCGAACGAACCCTTCACGACGTCTTCCAGCGACTTGCCTTCGAGCCCGCTGCCCTCGAGCAACTTGTTGCCGTTGTCGACGTAAGCCTTGTGGTGCTTGTCGTGGTGATATTCGAGCGTTTCCCGCGACATATAAGGCGCGAGCGCGTCATAGGCGTACGGCAGATCGGGCAGCGTGAATGACATTAGATCCTCCTTGGGCGACAGACAATGTTTACGAAAAAAAGGCCGGCGTCGGGGTGAACCGGCACCTCCCCGTGCGAGTTCCATCGTTAAGCTAATTAGGCCGTGTGCCGACCTGGAGCAACGGCTCAGGTGAAAGGGCTGGGCTGCGAATGGCGCGTCAAAAGGCCTAGTTCGGCGGCCAAATTGCTGTCCCGGCAGGGCAAATAGCGTTAATGAAGTTTGAGGGTATTTTTTGCTATTTTAACCGTGTCCGTTGCCGTAATAGCCCGCGGAGTGAGAATTCCCCGTTAAGATAAGGGGACACTCGGAGAGACGCCTGCGGGTTCCCAACTGGCGATCTTATAGAGGATCGTAACGCGCATGTCGGTGCTATTGTCTGTCATTGGTGCGATTGCCGTCATGGCGGGCGCGGTCATGGTCGGATTTGGTGTTCCGATCAACGAGTTCAGCTTCGGCAATACCCTCATTGCATCCGGAGTCACCGCTTTCATGGGCGGCCTGGTCATCCTTGGCCTGGGCGCGGTGGTCGGCCAATTGCAGCGCGTCGTCGAGGCGCTGGCGGCGCAGCCGCCGATGCGCGCAACCCGGCCGATGGAATCGTTCGAGCCTCCCGCTCGCGCCACCGCGCCGGCGCGGGTCCCGTTCCCGTCGAGACCCAAGGCCGATATTCGCGAGTCGCGCATTGCCGACAGCCCGCCGGATACGCCGCATGATATTGCCGGCGATGACGCTGAGACGATTGCGCCGATGCTGCGCAACCCGGACGAACCGTCGAGCGCGGCCGAGGATTCCGCCGGGCTACCCTCATCATTGCCGAAAAAGGCGGCTTCATCGTTCAACCCTGCCGCGTCGGGCAGCGCAGAAAAGCGGCCTGAGCCCGCGCCTGATATGGGCTGGCGCGCTCCGTCGCCGCTGCCGCCGGTGCGGCCGCCGCAGACGGGATATTTCGACACCATGTGGCCGGCAGCCGAGGCGCGTCAGGCCAGGACGGCGCCGCCGCCGGAGCCCAAGCACGAGCAAAGGGCCAAACCCCTTTACGAGCCGAAATCGGACTTCAAGGCAGAAACAAGGCCTGACTTCAAACCTGAGCCGCCTGCCGAAAGCGCGCCCTTGGCGAAGCCGGCCGAGCCGGAGCCGGCCAAACCGCAGACCGCGGGCGAGAAGCGCGCCATCGCCATCCTCAAATCGGGTGTCGTCGACGGCATGGGCTACACGCTCTATGTCGACGGCTCGATCGAGGCCGATCTGCCTCAGGGAACGCTGCGCTTTGCCTCGATCAACGAATTGCGCAGCCACCTCGAAAAGAATCCATAAGCAGAGCGTATTGTATGCAATGCCGCCCACATCGTGTCGGGGCGGACTTTTGCGCTTTTCGCCAGCGTGCGAAGCCTAGCCTCTTCAATAACATCACAGCATTCGTCGCAGTCTAGTCGAAAGCCGCTGCAATCTTTTTCTTGCCGTGGCCGGAATTCAACAGTAACGTTCGGGTACTGCCGCGCATGACTACATTATTTGTGCGTAGAGATTTTGCCGGTCACCTCCAGGACAGCGCCGATGAGCGATACCGCCAGCGGAAATTTCATCGAACTGACGGCGAATATCGTGTCCGCCTATGTGAGCAATAATTCAGTTGCGGCCAGCGACATTCCTGGTTTGATCGCCCAGGTTCATTCGGCGCTGTCGCGCGTATCGGGCTCGGTGGGCGATGCGCCAAGTGAGCCGCTGAAGCCGGCGGTTTCGGTGAAAAAATCGATCACGCCCGAATACATTGTCTGTCTCGAGGACGGCAAAAAATTCAAGTCGCTGAAGCGGCATCTTCGCACGCAATACAACATGACGCCCGAGCAATACCGCGACAAATGGAGCTTGAGCGCCGATTATCCGATGGTGGCGCCGAATTATGCGGCCGCCCGTTCGCAGCTCGCCAAGCAGATGGGGCTCGGCCAGCAGCGCCGCCGCCGCGCCAAATAGCCGCCGATTCAGCGGCGTCCGAGTTTTCCACCGTTTCGGAATAAATTCCTTGCGCGAGCGATTGCGATACTCTAGGTAATAATTCCTAGAGGAGTCGCAGGGCGCATCATGAGTGGAAAGCTACGCAAAGCGGCAAAGCTGCCCGACCGACCGGAGCCGATCATCGACCGCTTTCGCCGTCAGCATCTGGCCGTGGGCGGCCGGCAGGTTGAAACCGAGCACGGGCGCGACCGGGTCACCATCAGCGAAGCCGAAAGTCCGCTGGCGTGGCTGGCGCGCCGGCGCGGTCGCGACGGACGCGCGCTGATCGAGCCACACCAATTGCAGGCCGGCGAGCGGCTGCGCGCCGAATTTACGCGCGCGCAGATGATGCCGCGGACGACGTCGAACTGGGCGAGTCCGATTTCCACCGGCCGCCGCGGCGAGCGCGCCGATGCCTTCAGCGAAACCGTGATTGCGGCGCGTCAGCGCGTACGCCATGCGCTTGACGGCGTCGGTCCGGAGTTCGCCGGCCTGCTGCTTGATGTTTGCTGCTTCTTGAAAGGCCTCGAAGACATCGAGCGCGAACGGGCCTGGCCGGTACGTTCGGGCAAGGTCGTGCTCCAGCTCGCGCTTGACCGGCTCGCTCGCCATTACGGCTATGCGGCGGCGGCCCGCGGCCGCGACCACGCGGCGGTGCGCACCTGGCTGGCGGATGATACCGGTTTCAGCGTCGAGATTTGAAGGTCAGGCGGCGAGCATGGCCGATTTTGCCTCGGCGCGAATGCACTCGACCATCGAGCGCAGGCCATTGGAGCGCTGCGGCGTCAGATTCTCGCGCAAGCCCATGCGGTCGAACAGAGCCAGCGCGTCGGTCGCCAGGATCTCGCGCGCGCTTTTTCCCGAGTAGAGCGCGAACAGAATCGCAATCAGCCCGCGGACGATATGGGCATCGCTGTCGCCGTCAAAAATGAGGATCGGACCGCCGGCGCCGTCGGGTTTGACGTGGGTCACCATCCAGACCTGGCTGGCGCAGCCTTGCACCTTATTGGCATCAATGTGGGCGTTGTCGGGGAGCGGCGGGAGCGTGCGCCCGAGCTCGATGACGTAGCGGTAGCGGTCGTCCCACTGGTCGAGCAGCGCGAAGTTTTCGGTAATTTCGTCTATCGTCGGCATGGGTCATATATAAGCGTCCCAAGCCGCGCGAGCCAAAGAGATTTGCGACAGGCGGCGAAATACCCGCAAAAAGGCGAGGAAAACAGGCTTATGCCGCCGGTTTGCCGGCCCGGGCCTCGCGCCGCGGCGGCAGCGGAACGGGTCCGTGCCAGGCGGGCGCGAGATCGGTCGGCGTCAACGTGCCCTGTGTCGGGGAGCGGTCGGTGACCGTCACCATTTTGGCCGTCGGCTTGTCGCCCATGGCGGCCTTGTCGGCGGGCGCCGACCGCTCGGCAAGTTTGGACGTGACGAAGTCGTAGATCGTGCGCGCACCGGCCTCGGCCTTGTGGCCGATGGCGGCCGCGACCTTGCCGCCGGCAGCGCAGGCATCGGGCTGCCGCTCGCAGAAGCCGCGCGCGTCGGACACGGCAGCGCCCGCGACGCTTATTGCCTGAGTCGCATCGATGTTTGCCTCAGGCGCATTCGTCTTGGTGCCGCTCGGCAGCAGCACGCAGACGACGCCCAGCCAAAATACGATCCGCAACAGAAAGAACATGAACCCGCATCCCCGCGGCTTTTCCATCGCCTTTGAACTAAACCTAGCAAATAGGGCTGAAGCTGTCGTTGGCGGCGGTGCGATTTTTTTGCACAAAGTCGAAGCGGTTTTTCGGCAAATTGGAGATATTGGAATTCGATTAAAATTTTAGGCGCGATAGAGCGGCGCGCTGTGAGCGCTCTGGCGCGGACGCACATGGTTACCGCAACGGTAACCGCGGGCCCCAGTCGCGGATACGGCAATAGAAATTTCACCATGACCGACAATTGAAGCCGCGCGCGCGCGGCAAAGCGCGCCATCAGGCTGCTTCCGCTGCCGGGCGCCTTTGGCCTTAGCGTTCGCTTAAGCCGGCCTGCCGTAAATTTCAGGCCTGAAAAAAGGGGCGCGTCGAAGACGCGGGACAGGGACCGTGGGCTTGCTCAAACCACTGTGGACCTATGTCGACGCCGTGCTGCATCCGTCGGCGAAGCAGGACACGCTTATGGCGGCGCGTCACCGCGCCTTCATTGCGCCGCGCCTGATCGGCAGCCTCGCCGCACTCGCCGGCATTCCCGCCTATGTCGCCTTTCGCGGCGTCCCCAGCGCGCTGGAGGTCGGCATATTCTCCTGGACGGTGACGCCGATTCTGATTGCCTACTTTCTTTCGCGCACCGGCCGCTATGAAGGCGCTCATGTCCTGTCCTCGCTCGCGCTTGCCGGGCTGGTGACGGCGGTCGCGGCGATGACCGGAGGCATTGCGTCATTTGCCGCGGTCTGGCTGGTAGTGGTGCCGGTCGAAGCCGCATTGTCCGCCTCGCGGCGCGTGGTGGTGCTCGCCGCGACGGTGGCGCTAGGGTCCGCCGGACTGCTCCTGCTGCTGGGCGCCATCGACCTGCTGCCGCCGCCCGCAACCGGAGCCGACGCGCACGGCGCGCTGGCCGCACTTGGCATTGTCTCGGCCTCGCTCTACGCGATGGGCCTGGCGCTCGGCGCCGAACAGCTTGCGCGCACCGGGGCCTGGCTGCGCTATGCCGAAGAGGATCGTTACCATCTGCTCGCGTGCAACATGACCGACGTCATCACCCGGCACGGGCGCAACGGCACCGTGCTTTTCGTCTCGCCGGCGGCGGAGCAGTTGTTCGGCGTTCGCGCCGACGCGTTGAACGGTCATGGGTTGTTCGACCGCGTCCATGTCGCCGACCGGCCGGTCTACCTGACTGCGCTCGCCGATGCGGGCACGTTGCGCGAAGACCGTTCGGTCGAATTTCGCATCCGCCGCGACGCCGCCGCGCCGAGCGGCCAATATATCTGGGTGGAAATGCGCTGCCGGCCGCTCGATCGCGACGCGGCAAAACCTGAGGCTGGCGACCGCGAAGTCGTCGCGGTGCTGCGCGACGTCAGCGAACGCAAGGCGCAGGAGGAGGCCATCGAGCTGGCGCGCGCCGAGTCGGAGCGTGCCAATGCCGCGAAGAGCCGCTTTCTCGCCACCATGAGCCACGAATTGCGCACCCCGCTCAACGCCATCATCGGCTTTTCCGAGATGCTGACCAACGATTCGCTGACCTTCGACGGG
>Ga0335083_10011828_pt1 | contig 10474 bp, 8 predicted proteins | sample Lox_Sample_42_FD_206716 | JGI IMG/M metagenome (GOLD analysis project Ga0335083, IMG submission 206716) | Soil microbial communities from Loxahatchee National Wildlife Refuge, Florida, United States - Lox_Sample_4.2 | ecosystem: Environmental > Terrestrial > Soil > Wetlands | place: USA: Florida... | reverse complement strand
GCGGTTCGTGGTGGGCGTGCCCTCGATCTTCTTCACGACGTCCATGCCCGCGGTGACCTTGCCGAACACGGCGTAACCATTGCCGTCCGGATTCGGATAGTCGAGGCCTGCGTTATCGACGGTATTGATGAAGAACTGCGCGGTCGCCGAATCAGGATCGCTCGTGCGTGCCATTGCAATCGTGCCAGTGGTGTTCTTCAGGCCGTTGCGCGCTTCGAGCGGGATCGGCGCACGCGTCGGCTTTTCGGCATAGCTCGTCGTATAGCCGCCGCCCTGGATCATGAAGCCCGGAATCACGCGATGGAAAATCGTGCCGCTGTACTGGCCGGATTTCACATAATCGAGGAAGTTCGCGACGGTCTTCGGCGCCTTCTCGGGATACAGCTCGACGCGGATGTCGCCTTCCGATGTCTTGAACAGGACGGACGGATGCGCGGCCTGCGGCGCGGACTGGGCAAAAGCGGGCGCGTTCGCGATCAGGGCGGCGCTGCCGAGCGCCAACATCAACCATTTCATGAAAAACCTCAGGGTGAAAAAGCGGGGTAACGGATTGCGGCGTGATTGCAATGCAATGACGACTCGATTGCGCGACTCGATTGCACGATCGCACGGTTCCAGTGCGCGACTCGGTGCGCGTATCTATTGCGTCGGGGCCATGTACGGCGAGTTGGTGACCGTGCCAGTCGGGCCGCCGAACGTCGGACCGGGGCTTGTCGTGAATGTCGGCGCAGCATGCGAGGCGGTTTCGTCGACGGCTGCAGAGGGCTTCACGGCCGGCTTGCTGCCTGCCGGCGGCGAGACGATCTTCTGGATGTCGGCGAGACGCTGCTGCGTCGTGCTGCTGACGCGGCCCGTCGACTGCGCGCGCTTGTACGCTTCGGCGGCGAGCCGCAGGTACAGGTCGCCGAGGTTCTCCCATGCAAGGCCGTAGTTGGGACTGACCCGCGTTGCGGTTTCGAGCGCGGCGCGCGCTTCCGGCAGACGCCCTTCTTTGGCGAGCAGCGCGGCGAGGTTGTTATAAGGCTCCGGCAATTCGGGAAATGCCTGGGTCAGTTCGGTGAAGGCAGTGATCGCTTCGTCGTCGCGGTTCAGGCGCGCGAGCACGGTGGCACGCTTGAATTTCGCCTGCACGTCGCGCGGGTTCGAGGCAATGCGCGCGTCGAGTTGCTTGAGCGCGCCGTTCCAGTCTTTCTGCGCGATGGCCGAGTCGATCTGGGGCGTGCCGTCGGCGGTGGCCGTGACCTGCGCGTGGGCGGCGGGAGCCGCGAATACCATGAAGGCGACGCCGCAAAGGGCGGTCGCGGCGAGGGTCGCAGCGCGGGTTGCTGCATAAGTTGCAGCAAGTCGGGCGCGGCCGCTGGAAGATTTCATAGGCTCAGGTCTGGGTGTTATACTCCGACCCATTCTAACAAAAGGTCTGCAGGTTCCGTCGAACCACAGACTGTCTTTTCGCCACTCGTGGTCGTCTCCGCCTTGATTGCAGCTTGACCGCCGCACCAGGTGCGCCGGTTTGCTGCTGGATATGCGTCACCCCTGTGAGTCTGACAAGATTCGGAAGAAGATTCGCACAAGGGTGCAGCATGCACGTAACACAATGCGGATCTCTTTCGGCCCACGCATCGTCTCTATGGAATCTCTGCGCATCTACAACACGCTCGCGCGTGACAAGCAATCTTTCGTGCCGCTCGAACCAGGCGTGGTACGGATGTACGTCTGCGGGATGACCGTGTACGACTATTGTCACGTTGGCCACGCGCGCGTCATGGTGGTGTTCGACATTGTGCAGCGATGGCTGCGTACGCTCGGTTACCGCGTCACGTATGTGCGCAACATCACCGATATCGACGACAAGATCATTCGACGCGCAGTGGAAAACGGCGAGACAATCAAGTCCCTCACCGATCGTTTCATCGCGGCCCTGCATGAAGATGCGGACGCGCTTGGCATCGCGCGGCCCGACATCGAACCGCGCGCGACGGAATTCATTCCGCAGATGCTCGACATGATCGGCAAGCTGGAAGCGAATGGTTACGCCTATCAGGCAACGGACGGCGACGTGAACTACGCGGTGCGCAAATTTGCGAACTACGGCAAGCTGTCGGGCAAATCGCTCGAGGACCTGCGCGCGGGCGAACGCGTCGCGGCCAACGCGGCGAAAGAAGATCCGCTCGACTTCGTCCTGTGGAAGCAGGCCAAGCCCGAAGAGCCGGCCGACACCGGTTGGGATTCGAAGTATGGCCGCGGCCGCCCTGGCTGGCATATTGAATGCTCGGCGATGGGCTGCACGCTGCTCGGCGAGCAGTTCGACATTCACGGCGGCGGCCAGGACCTGCAGTTTCCGCACCATGAAAACGAGATTGCGCAGAGCGAAGCTGCGACAGGTCAAACCTTCGTCAATTACTGGATGCACAACGGGTACGTCCAGATCGACAATGAAAAAATGTCGAAGTCGCTCGGCAACTTCTTCACGATCCGCGAAGTGCTTGCGAAGTTCGATGCCGAGGTCGTGCGGTTCTTCATCGCGCGTGCGCACTACCGTTCGCCGCTGAACTATAGCGATACCCACATCGACGATGCACGCGGCGCGCTCACGCGTCTTTACACTGCATTGAAAGACGTGACGCCGGACGACGCAGCGCTCGACTGGAACGAAGCGCATGCGCAACGCTTCCAGGCCGCGATGAACGACGACTTCAATACGCCGGTCGCGGTGTCGGTGTTGTTCGATCTGGCAAGCGAAGTGAACCGTACGCGCGACCCGGCGCTCGCGCGGCAATTGCGTGCGCTTGGGCGTTTGCTGGGTTTTCTTGGCCGTGAGCCGCGTGTGTATCTGCAGCAGGCGGCGGGCAGCGCGAACGAAGGTGCGCTCGATGCTGCAGCGATCGAAGCGAAGATCGCCGCGCGCGTCGCCGCCAAGCAGGCGAAGAACTATGCCGAAGCAGACCGGATCCGGGCTGAGCTGCTCGAAGAAGGTATTGCACTTGAAGACAAACCGGGCGGGTTGACGGAGTGGCGCCGCGTATGAGCGCGCCCCGAACATCCCTCTGATCGACTCGCCAGGCAGGAGGCAGGATGGCAACGGCCACGAAGACGCCGGCTAAACGAGCCGCGTCTCAGACAAGCGCGACAGCCGCAGTGAAAACGACGCGCGCACGTAGTACCGCAAGACCCTCGTCGAAAGCCGTCAATGCTGCGGCGACCCCGGGTGCCACAGGCAGTGTGGCGTTGAAGAAGGTGCCGGCCAAGCGTGTGCTCAACGGCGCCTCACATCAGCCGCATAAGGTGGCCAGGCCGGTGCGCAAGTCGCACGTGAAGGGCAATGGTGCGGTGCCGGCGGCGCTCGCAGACGACGTCGAGGAACTCGCGCGCGATACGCTGCATGATGGCGAAGCCGTGCGCAAAACGCGTGCATCGACGTCGGCCGAAGTGGCCGTGCCGGTGCAGATCGCCGCACTCACGCCGGCCGTCACGCGGCCCCCGTATTGGGACAAGGCGTGTGCCGATCTCGTCAAGCGCGACCGTATCCTGAAGAAGTTGATCCCGAAGTTCGGCCCCGTGCATCTATTGAGTCGTGGGGATCCGTTCGTCACGCTCGCGCGTTCGGTGGTCGGTCAGCAGGTCTCCGTGGCTGCGGCGCAGGCTGCGTGGCAGCGTGTGGAAAGCGCGTGTCCGAAGCTCGTGCCGCAGCAGTTCATCAAGCTCGGTCAGGACAAGCTGATCGCCTGCGGCCTGTCGAAGCGCAAGTCCGAGTACATTCTCGATCTGGCCCAGCACTTCGTGTCGGGTGCGCTGCACGTCGGCAAGTGGGAGTCGATGGAAGACGAAGCGGTGATCGCCGAGCTGACGCAGATTCGCGGCATCGGGCGCTGGACTGCTGAGATGTTCCTCATATTCAACCTGTCGCGCCCCGACGTGTTGCCGCTCGACGACCTCGGCCTGATCCGCGCGATCAGTGTCAATTACTTCAGTGGCGAACCGGTCACGCGCAGCGAAGCGCGTGAAGTGGCGGCGAACTGGGAGCCGTGGCGCACCGTGGCAACCTGGTATATGTGGCGTAGTCTCGATCCGTTACCGGTCGACGATTAAAATAGCGATGTCGTTTGCGGGCTATCGAAAATGCTGAATCGATAGTTGCAACATGGTTTTGACAAGCGCGCGCGCGGTTAGAATACGCGCTGCCGGTAAGTCCAAGGATTACAACCAATGAAGACCACGTTTCTGGATTTCGAACAGCCAATCGCCGAGCTCGAAGCGAAGATCGAAGAATTGCGCTTCGTGCAGGACGATTCGGCCGTCGATATTTCGGAAGAGATCGATCGGCTGTCGAAGAAGAGCCAGCAGCTCACCAAAGATCTGTATGCGAACCTGACACCGTGGCAGGTCTCGCAGATCGCACGCCATCCGCAGCGCCCCTACACGTTCGACTACGTGAACGAACTGTTCACCGATTTCCACGAACTGCATGGCGACCGCTCGTATGCGGATGACCTGTCGATCGTCGGTGGCCTCGCGCGATTCAATGGCCAGGCGTGCATGGTGATCGGCCACCAGAAGGGCCGCGACACGAAGGAGCGCGCGCTGCGCAACTTCGGCATGCCGCGTCCTGAAGGCTATCGCAAGGCTGAGCGCCTGATGCGCCTTGCCGAGAAATTCGGCTTGCCGATCTTCACGTTCATCGATACACCGGGCGCCTACCCGGGTATCGGCGCGGAAGAACGTGGCCAGTCCGAAGCGATCGGACGCAATCTGTATGTGATGGCCGAACTGAAGACGCCCATCATCTCGACCATCATCGGCGAAGGCGGCTCGGGCGGGGCACTGGCTGTTGCCGTCGGCGACAGCGTGCTGATGCTGCAGTTCTCGACCTATTCGGTGATTTCGCCGGAAGGCTGCGCGTCGATTCTGTGGAAGAGCGCAGCAAAGGCGCCGGAAGCCGCTGAAGCGCTGGGCCTGACCGCGCATCGTCTGAAGGCGCTGGGACTCATCGACAAGATCGTCAACGAACCGCTCGGCGGCGCGCACCGCGATCCGAAGGGCATGGCCGCGATGTTGCGCCGGGCACTCGCCGATACGCTGCGCCAGTTCCAGGGCATGAGCATTCCGGACCTGCGCCAACGCCGTTTCGAGCGGCTGATGTCGTACGGCAAATTCAAGGAAACGACGCCGGGCGCATAAGCTGGCGCGTACCCACTCCCTGGCGCCTCGCGCCACTTCGCCGTGACCACTCCCACAGAAAATCCCGCCGACCGCCTCGTTCTCGATGCGGTCGGCGCGGCGTTTTCAGCGCTGCCTGACCCTGCACGGGTGGCGGTCGCGTTCAGTGGCGGAGTCGATTCGACAGCCTTGCTCGATGCTGCGGTACGCGTGGGGGGCGCGGCGCGCTGCGTGGCGCTGCACGTTCATCATGGCTTGAGCCCGAATGCGGATGCGTGGCTTGCGCAGTGCGAGGCGTTTGCACGCGAACGCGGTGTCGCGTTTGCCTCAAGGCATGTCGAGGTGGCGCGCGAGCCGGGCGTGAGCGTCGAAGCGTCGGCGCGCGACGCGCGCTATCGTGCGCTCGATGCGATGTGTATCGAGCAGGGTGTCGCGGCCTTATGGCTCGCGCAGCATGCCGATGACCAGGCCGAAACGGTTCTGCTGCAGTTGCTGCGTGGGGCGGGGCTTGCGGGGCTCGCGGCGATGGCGCCCGAGCGGCTGGCTCCTGGTGCCGCGGTGTCGCGCGCGCGGCCACTGTTGCATGTGCTGCGCGCGCAGCTCGAACAGTACGCCCACGCGCGTGATCTGCGCTGGATCGAGGACGAATCGAACGCCGATACGCGTTACGCGCGCAACGCCCTGCGTCACGACGTGCTGCCGCAACTGGCCGTTCACTTCCCTGGTTTTCGCGATGCACTGGCGCGCACCGCGAGCCATGCCGCCGCCGCGCAACGTCTGCTCGACGATCTCGCCCGCATCGACATGGAGTCCGCGAGCCGCGACGAAGGCCGCGCGCTCGCGTGCGACGCGCTGCTCACGCTCGACGATGAGCGCGCGCTCAACCTGCTGCGCTACTGGATGCGTACGCTCGGTTTGCCGGCTGCATCGACGGCGCGCTTGAACGACGCGCTGCGTCAACTGCGCGAAGTCGACGACAATCACGTGATGCGCGTCGATCACGCAGGGCAGTGTCTGCGCAGCTACCGCGGCGAAGTATTCTGGGAAGCGGGCGATAGCGCCGACCCCATCGACGAAACCGCGCTCGAAACGAAACCTGCCAGCACACTGCAGTGGCGCGGCGAGTCGATCTGGCGCTTGCCGCAATGGCGCGGCACGCTGGTGTTCACCGAGGTTCAGGCGGACGATCCCGATGCCATCTCCGAGACGGTGCTTTCGTGTGCTCCGCTGGGAGCGCGCTCGCGTAGCGGGGGCGAGCGGATGCGTGTCGATCCCGGGGCCCCGGGCCGCACGCTGAAAAATCTGTTCCAGGAGCGTGGCGTGCCGGCATGGAAGCGCGACGTGCCGCTGGTTTTCGTCGGCGACGATCTGTTGTTCGTGCCCTTGCTCGGCGTGAACCGCGAAGCGACCGCAAAGCTCGACGGATCAAGCGGTGCCAGGCGTCATTTCCGGATCGACTGGCGTCCTGATCTGCTGATTGCCTGAGCGTCCGGTCGGGCTCGCGGATATCCCGAAATTGCGTGCAAATCCTTTGCGCACAAGCGCTTGCGTTCCCTGCTGCAAGACCCTATTACGGCATTTTGGCTTGTCTTTTTGCCCCTGATCGGGTAGGGTTACCTGTTTGCCCGATCAGGTTTTGCCGCGTTTTTATCGTAATCCCGGTCACTCCGGATCCGGTTGCCGGCAGCACCCCGCTCGCAACCGTCCGTTTCCGCCAGGTACGGGCAAATTCCGCGCGTGCTGCACGCGCGCTGCATCTACGCCGCCACACTTCGTCGTCTTCTTGAACGTTGCCTGTTGTGCGGTCGTCTCCAGCGCGCCCAGCGCGGTTTCTCCTCCAGTTCAGAACGACAATGGCACTCATCGTACATAAATACGGCGGCACTTCGATGGGCTCGGTCGAGCGCATCAAGAACGTCGCGAAGCGTGTCGCCAAATGGCACAAGGCAGGCCACAAGATGGTCGTCGTGCCCTCGGCGATGTCCGGCGAAACGAATCGTCTGCTCGGCCTCGCGAAAGAAATTTCCGCCCAGCCGGATCCGCGCGAACTCGACATGATCGCGTCCACCGGCGAGCAGGTCAGCGTCGGTCTTCTGTCGATCGCCCTGCATGAGGCAGGCGTCGATGCGGTCAGCTACACGGGTTGGCAGGTGCCGGTGAAAACCGACAGCGCCTTCACCAAGGCGCGCATCAGCGACATCGACGGCGAGCGCGTGCTGCGCGATCTCGATGCCGGCAAGGTCGTGGTGATCACGGGCTTCCAGGGCATCGATCCGGAAGGCCATATCACGACGCTCGGCCGCGGCGGTTCGGACACCTCAGCCGTGGCGGTGGCCGCAGCGTTGAAGGCCGATGAGTGCCTGATCTACACCGACGTCGACGGCGTATATACGACCGATCCGCGCGTGGTCGAAGAGGCGCGCCGGCTCGATCGCGTCACGTTCGAAGAGATGCTGGAAATGGCCAGCCTGGGCTCGAAGGTCCTGCAGATCCGCTCGGTGGAATTCGCCGGCAAATATCAGGTGAAGACGCGCGTGCTCTCGAGCCTGACCGATCCGCTGATGCCGCTCGAAGCCGAAATGAACTCGGGCACCCTGATTACTTTTGAAGAAGACGAGACCATGGAAAAAGCAGTCATCTCGGGAATCGCGTTCCAGCGCGACGAGGCCCGCATCGCCGTGATGGGTGTACCCGACAAGCCGGGCATCGCGTATCAGATCCTCGGCCCGGTGGCGGATGCGAATATCGACGTCGACATGATCATCCAGAACCAGAGCGTCGAAGGCAAGACGGCCTTCACGTTCACGGTTGGTCGTGGCGACTATGCACGTGCCATGGAGATCCTCAACAACCAGGTGAAGGCTCATGTGAACGCCGAGCAGGTGCTGGGCGATCCGAAGGTGTCGAAGGTGTCGGTGGTGGGCGTGGGCATGCGTTCGCACGTTGGCATCGCCAGCACGATGTTCCGCACGCTGTCGGAAGAGGGCATCAACATCCAGATGATCTCGACGTCCGAAATCAAGATCTCGGTCCTCATCGACGAGAAGTACATGGAGCTCGCCGTGCGTGCGCTTCACAAGGCATTCGAACTCGATCAGGCGTAAATACGCGCTGCGAATGCATGGCGGGTGAGTGAGTGGGGCGGTCTGAGCCGGTTTCTCGTTGACACTGTCGTATCAATGAAAAACTGGCATAAAAAATGTGTCTCAGAAATTGACCGCCTCTCGTGAACCCGCTATTATCTTGGCTTCGTCGCACTGACTCCCTGTGCGATAGAAAGTTTGGGAGACGTGGCCGAGAGGTCGAAGGCACTCCCCTGCTAAGGGAGCATCTGGGCCAAAACCTGGATCGAGGGTTCGAATCCCTCCGTCTCCGCCAGCGATGGCGGCGAAACCCCGTAAGTTCAAGGACTTACGGGGTTTTTGTTTTTCCGGCCCACAAAATGACCCACACAGCGCACGAACTCTATCGTCTCGAAGCGCTGCGTGCGCGACGAAGTGTCCTTGCCCGAACTCGGGGTAGCGCCGCTCGGTGATGGGCGGCGGCTGATTCGCGCCGCGATGAGAAAGGTCAATGTCCTCTCGGGGGTAACTCGTCTTGCCGTGAAAATTTGAACGGATTTTCCGGGCGGACGAAGCGAAGGCGGACTTCGCTATTGGTAGGCGTAAAGTGTCCGCCCTTAAACGTGAAATACGAGACGAGCAGACCTATACGCGCGCCTTGTGCTTCATCCAGCAGATAGCTGTTCTTCGGAAAGGCAAGTTGACCGTTCTTCGTTGCCACTATAGCCCGGCACGACGAGAGCAAGGGAGGTAGATGAACAAAGGTAGGTCTGCGGTTTAATGGGTCTACCAGAAGGAATATCTGCTGATATCGGTCCGCTTCGCCGGACCCGCTACCCTGTCCTTCTATGCAGAGAATTGGCGGGCGATTGCCCGCTCGCGCTGCAACGAAAACATTTGCTGTATCAGGATAAATGTTCCCTGCTGGCTCATTTGGAAGCGTTGTTGCTCGCGCGAAACTGTACGTTCTGCCATTCACCGTTATGTGATTCGATGCTACCTGAATTTTTGTTGCTTTCCCGGCAAAGCCTGTATGCAAATCGGTGTACGTTCCTTCCTTGCTTGGGCGGGAAAAAACAACGCCGGTCTCTTGCTTCAGTGGTTCGCTGAATACTGCGCCGGGCTGGGCGGCATAGAACGCGTCGTAACCATCGTAAGTCTGAGCTGCATATGCACCAGTTGACACGGCGGCAAGAGCCGCCGCTAGCATTGTCGCTATTCTCATCGGTATGCCTTTCCGCCTCTTGCTTTCAGGTACTCTGGATTGTGAACCCAGAAAATCGTACTGCCGTGAGCGGTGGTGGAAACCCAGACCGAATCGTATCTGCCACGCTCAGCACCATCGACAATTTTTCCGGTTCTCCTGTTTTTACTTGCCAACGGACGATGACATTTCGTCGCTTTTCCGGAACGTCGAATATGTTGTGCCACGGGTCTCGCCACTTGAATCCATCTCGAACCTTAGGATGATTTGCGTAGTTGGTCTTGAAGTCCAAGCCGTCCCACCAGAATCCCCCATTGGACGGATCGGGTCCGCTATTGGCTAACGCCTTTTCAGCCCATTCGACGGCCAATTTCACTCCTTGGTCCAGCTCGATTTCCGCGTCCGTCGTTCGCATCAGTTTGTTGAATCGAGCATTGGAACCGTCCCACGCATAGGAATAGTTCGGGTCAGCGGCACGCAACTCCGAGACCGTCTTATTACCCCAGGCGCGGCATCTGTTGGCTACTGCGAATGCGATACCGCCAATTTCCTGAGGGTCGTTCGCGGTTGAGGCTTCGCCATAGGCGACCGCTGCAAGTAGGCGCACGTCCTTGTTAATCGCGCTCATCGTACGCTCCCCTTCCGCCACGCGATGAACAAGAGGTTCGGATAGTCGTTCTTTGAGAGCGCCATCGTTTTGCCCGCTATGAGGGATTCGTTATCAACAATCGAAGCACCATCGCTTAGCAACTTGTAAGTCATATCTTCGATTGGTGCTTCGGTCGCGGCGTCGACGATCTCAAAATAGTGTTCCAGTTCGTCGCAGGAGGCAGAGGAAGCGTTGCTAGCGCTCGCTGTCTGGGCTCCGGTAGCGGCGCGAGCGCCGCCGTCGTCCTGAATCATCCAGCGCTGACCATGTACGGCGATTATTCGCGGGGGCTCGCTGCAATTGCATAGAACGATGTCACCACCGACGGCCTGGAGGCGGCCGCCGTTGACAAGATCAACCATGCGCCTGCGTCCACTGACACCCGCGCCATAGGTGATGGAGCCG